>PPYE01359836.1_pt1 | contig 10962 bp, 6 predicted proteins | sample 1559881 | NCBI WGS metagenome assembly PPYE01 (sample SAMN08240022, study PRJNA423297) | Human gut metagenome, whole genome shotgun sequencing project.
AGGCTCCAAGGGTTGAGGCTCTTCGCCAAGGTACCCAATTGCATAAGATCATCATGCAGTTCGATGGATGGAAACTCTTGCGAATGGATGAGGTAGATTGACTCTTCCAAATTTTCAGCCAATAGAGTAGATGTAGGGGGGTAACTCCCCACATCTACTCTATTGTGCTATCCCGCCTGAAAATAGCGGGAAATGCTTTATAGTTAATTTTCGCATATATTTGGTGCTTCGCATTATCTGTTTATTTACATGTGCCTATGTTCATATTATTCCACATGATAAATATTAGATTATTCCACATGATAAATCTTAGAGAGTTACCAACTTACTTATTTACAAATTTAATAGTGCTATTAACGGAAGGAGTCACAACAGTGATGATGTATATCCCCTTTGGAAAATCATTGACATTCACAAAAGCCATGTGATCTTTTGGCTCATCTGTGAAAACCGTTGTTCCATTGATGTCTGTAACCTTCACCTGACTTATTAGCTCATCCTTTAGAGAAGAGATGACTAGGTAATCGCCACTCTTCTTGTAAATGATTTCAGCAGGTTTCACTTCCGTACTCTTGATGCCAGTTGTCGTTCCTGTCGCAGTTAAATCTATGATTTCCCAACCGCCTGTTTCCGACAAGTTGAGAGGGTTGGCTGTACCGATGAACAAGTGATTGCCGTATGTTACCATATTGCGAATGCCATAGGCGGACGGATTGCCGAATCCATTGTCACAAATGGTTTTTGCAGCCTCATTAGGTGAGTCCATGACCAAAAGTTCATAACCGTACTTAGACTTATCCACACCCATGATGTTCATAAATGTATTGAGTGTTGTGTTGTCAGAACTGTCACCGCCACCTAGTGAAGGTGCCAAACCTGGCTCGATGAGGTCAGACATATCCATCGTTCCGATATATAGGCGATTGTTCAACTCAGCCATAGCCCACGTATAGCAAGTAAAGATATTGCCGAAACCACTTCGTCCATATAGTGGCTTTCTACCGAAACCATTTGATACAAGGCTCCATGTCTTTGTGGATTCATCATACTTAGGCAATTCTTCCTCGCCATATAATAACTGTAGGTCGTTATCATTGACAAAATTAGTTGTGGACCAAAGGGTTGTGGCGCGAAGTGAGCCAAGCATATAGGCCATTGCCTCCGAACTCTGTATGGTATTGAATTTTGCCATGGTTCTGCTCAGCACACCGTATGTATTTCCGAACATACCCCAAATCAGTTTGCCTTTATACGATTTCAGAACGCTGATATATGTTGCCTTGGCAATACTTGCTTCGGGCTCGTATCGACCGTAATCCCACACACATTGCCAATCGTATGCGTCACGTTCAGTCAAGCCATAGCTTGAAAGCGGATTGCTACGATAGAGACCAGTTGTAGCTGTTGCAGAAGGCCATGCGCCTGCATAGATATAACCATTGTGGTAAACCAATTCTGCGGCATCACCAGGAACATAGCCTACAATTTTGAATAAGAATGGGTTCTTTTTATTACCTGTCCAGCGCAAGATGCCACCCTTAGCAACACCTTGTGGAGTAATGAGACCTACGCCACAATAGAGAACGCCATCGACCACAATCCAACGGCGTACGTTTGTGATTTGGCAACCTTCCACAGTTGCCAAGTCTGAAGAGCCAATAAACTCGCCTTTCTCTGCGTCGTATGCCAGGAAGCAAGAGCTGCCACTGGTCGTAGCTGAACCACCTTTGATGCTAGGACCACCAAAGAACATAATCCCGTTGTGATAGCAAGCAGAACGCAAGCCTTGGCATTGTTTCAAAAGTGGTTCCTCAGGAGTGATGTCCTTGACAGTACCACTCTTCGTGTCATATTCATAGATTCTTGGAGGTACGATATCACCGTAAACGCCTACTTCTGCACCACGAGTACCATGCTTATACTCACAAACCCAGCACGATGTAACCAGTGAGTCACTAGCACTTAGATCTACAAGACGACCATAGCCAGGCATACAGAGATAATTGTTATTGGTACTCCAGTAGAGTTTATCGCCTGCCATGCTCATTCCCCATGCGTATGAGCCATTGGTCTTGACTTTGCCGCCTTTCTCTCGGCATTGTTCACAGTTGATACCCCAAGGGTCGTAGGTGTTGCGCATGTCTCCTACACCATAGTAGCAGCCATCTTTAGGGGCTTGGTAAATTTGATTGGCAGTATAGGTTCTGTCCAAGTCTTTCTCAGGGGCAATACGGTTACTCATCTGGTATGAATACAAAGGCAATACCTGTGAGAAGAATTTGTCTAGATCCGTCAATATGGAAGGATCAAAGTCGTAAGTAGCAGTACCTCCTTGTGTAGCTGTCAACTTGGCGTTGATGACAGCCATGAGCTTGTCGTCACCGATTTTCTTGGCAAGGTCAGGGCAGAGTGCCTTCATGATGGAGGCACTCTGCCCTGCCGTATAACCACTTTGTGGAAAACTATTTGCCCAAAGTCCAAGGCAAGCAAACATCAATAAAAAAGCGAAAGTAATTCTTTTTCTCATATTAGAAGAACTTATGTTATAAAATTATGTATAAGGATTGATAATTCACTGATTGTAATCGATAAATACTACTCTAGGCAATTATTTATCTTCTAATGTCTCCCTTGAAATAGTGTTTACAAATGAAGCTCCTAATAAAAATGGTGGGGACACTTTATGCCATGCCTCCACCATATTAATATATAGGCAGAAACTGTTCAAGGTACTTTGATAAGTTTCTGCTAATCTGAGTTTATTCTGTTGAAGAAATTGTGTTCTTAGCTGATTTACAAAAGAAAGAAGAGAAGTGTTATGGCTTTCGGCAGCCGTACTCTTAGGGACGATAGATAAATCGTTAGAAGGAGTATGTACAGTGCAAGTTGCATTCTGTGTGTTTGTAAACCTGATGACGAGTTCGTCATTTTTGCTTAATATTATATTCTCTGGAATTTCAATTTTTAAAACCATATTATTCTTATTTACTATTTTTTATGATGATATGCATAGAATAAAGAATAAGGGCATTCATTGTTTAAGAGAATAAGGGTATTCTTTGTTCTAATAACGTAAAAAGGAGGAATATATTGAATTGTGAATGACATTTCTTCAATAGATTTTGATGAGTATGTATCAAAAAAGATTCATATTGATGCTTTATACATCGTAATCAGAAATATAAGGCACGCCAAGAAGGTTACAGAAATGTTAAAAAGGGCAATATTTACCCTGTTTCAACAATCTACAACAAGAAAATAAAGGATTTTTGATGTTTTTTTTCAAAAATCCTTTTATTTATTTGCATGTTTCAAGATTTTTGTGTAAGTTTGCACCGAAATATAATATCTCTCGTCAGGAGATAGAGAGAAAAAGCATAGAATAAAGTAGTTAATATATACAATGTTTAATTAATTTTTAACTGCGAATGCAAATGACATCGCTAACCTCAAGACAGAGCTCTCTACGGTGAAGACCAACTTGGAAAACGAGTTGACTAACACAAAGAGTGCCTTGGAGACTCAGATTACACAGACAAAGGAAGCTTTGCAAGAGGCAATTGCTAAGAAAGCAGATGCCGCAACTGTTACAGCTTTGGAAACTAAGGTGACAAAGTTGGAAACTGACTTGGCTGCTGCTGAGGCTAGACTCCAAACTCAAATTGATGCTGCCAATACTGCTATTGACAATGCAAAAGATGATATTGCAGGCGTTAAAACTACTTTGGAGGCATTAACAGGTCAGTTGAAGGACGAGAAGGATGCTCGTGAGGCTGTAGAAAAGAACCTTGAAATTCAAACAAAAGCTCTCGAATCTTTCCAAGAAAAGGTTGGAAAGGACAACAAGGCTTTGCAAGAGCAGATTGATGCTTTGAAAGAGAAGGTCAACGGCATGGCAACTGATGGTACTGTAAAAGAGTTGCAGACTAAGGTTAACGCTTTATCAACAGACATTACTAAGTTGAATGAGAATGTTGACGCTTTGACAGTTCTCGTTCAGAGAGCTTTGTCTAGTATCGCTCTTGTTCCTAGCTTGTATGTTGATGGTATTGAGACTATCGAATTCCAGTCTGTAGCATATACTCCAGTTCAACCTGGTACAAGTGGCACTACTTACGTTACTGGTGCGAAGGAGATTCGCATTGATAATGGCTTGACCGAAGCTACTTATCGTTTGAATCCAACTACCGTTCAGCGTGATGGTATTGATGAGAACAACATTGAGTTCAAGGCTGCTATTGCTGAAACACGTGCTGCAAACATCTTGGAGAACTCTCCTGTACAGTTCAATGGCATCAAGGACTTCAAAGATGGCTTGATGACTGTTTATGTAAAGAAGTCTCCAAACTTTACCTCTTCTTTGGCAAGTGCTGGTGATAATAAGATTTACATTGTGTCTTTGAAGGTGCCACGTAACTCAAAGAAGTATGAGGCTGCTGATATTTATTCAGAGAACTCTCGTTTGTCCGAAACAACTATTACTCCTCGTATTGCAGTTCTTCCTTGGGAAAATCATTCAGTAGATGCTTTGACAGATTCTTATAAGTATCATTATTCTGACTCAGCAACAATTTGGAATTCACGTGTAAGTGCTAGTCCTAACATGATTGTTAAGCAGATTTACTACAAAGATGCAACAAACCTTCAGGATTTGGTAACAGGTTGCTATGATCGCAAGACTGGTAGCCATAACCAGATTACTAAGGAGCAGTTGAAGAAATATGGTTTGACATTCCGTTTCGCTATTCCTACAAAGGCTTATAATAATGGTGCAGAGAATGGTACAGACCAGCAGAAGTTTGCTTCTGTTACTCCAGAAGGTATCCTTACTTCAAAGACTCCTGCAGGTGTAACAAACAACGAGGCTGTTGTTGGCAAGGAGCCTATCATTCGTGTTGACTTGGTTGACTCTGTTCACAACAAGTTGGTTGACCAGCGTTACATGAAGGTTCAGTGGACATTGCAAGAGAAGCCAGAGGTTACACTTGATATCAAGGGTGCAGAGGCTACATTGAGCTGCAAAGATGTAAAGGCTTCTATCACATGGGATGAGTTCGTAAATGAGGTTTATGCAAAGGCTCGTCTTGAAGGTATCTCACAGAACAAGTTTGAGACTATCTACAAGGCTTCTGATATTGCAATCACTCAGAAGGGCTTCACCACAAACTGGAATCCTACAGCAGCTACTTCTGCAAAGGCTACAGGCAGTTTCACGAAACTTCCAGTAATGACTCCTTCTACCAATAAAGATGGTGATGCAACAATTGGTGAGTGGACTCTTTCTCCAGAAGATATTGAGACTGTATATTGCAACTCTGCAAATGATACAAAGACATTTACTGCTGAGGTTAAGTTCAAGTCTTCAATGCCATCTGAGTATCCTGACTTGAAGTTCAATTGGACATTTACTATTAAGTTGCCTGCTTTGCCAGCAATCAATGGTTACTATGACCAGTACTGGACTTCAGTTGGTAAGGAACATGATGTTTTGCCAGTTCAATGGAACACTGATGCTCAGACCAAGGCTTATTGTGTATATGACAACAACTTGATGAATGCATTCACTTATGAGTTGAAGAACAACGTTCGTCAGTTCATCGTTAAGAACATGCCTGAGTGTGGTACATGGGATTTGCAATTCTCATTCAACCAAGCAACTACAGGTTATGCTCCAAACTATACAACAGCTAATGCTAACGCTTGGAAGAGTGCAAATCAGTGGACTAACATTGAAAGCGCTAATTATTCTACATTCGCTGGCTATCAGTTGATGAATGGTTCTAATAAGGCTTTGCAGTTGAATTGGGATGAAGGTCACACTTCTTGGTGTGGTAGTCCTGCTCACAAGACTTGCAACCTCTTTGCAGATCACAACACACCAGCTAATCAAGGTTTGTTGAATGAGTTGGCTTCTACAGACGTTACTGGTTCCGATGGTACAGTAACTCCAGGACGTACTCATACAAAGGCTATCAACATGACTGTATGGGCAACATTGAATGGTTGGAACTACATTCCTGTATTGAACTACAAGATTTACCTCGTAGCTCCTATCCGTATCAACTCTGCAAACTCTCTTGGCAAGTTCCAGGATGGTGTTGCTTCTGGCGATGTTCTTGATTGGACTAAGTCATTTACTTTGACAGACTTCCGTGGCTATCTTGTTGCTAACACAGCAGATGGTACATTCAAAGGTGAGCAGAAGAAGTACACAGAGTCTTTGTGGAAGTATTATGAAATCAAAGAAGTTAAGGTTGACGAAGACAACATTCGTTACACATTCGAGAAGAAGAATGGCAGTGTTAAGCCAAACACATCTCTTTCTTATGCAAACAGTTTGACAGCTAAGCAGATTAAGGATGAGACCAATGGTAACATTACATTGTCTATGTCACAAGTTGGTGCTAACCTCATCTTCAAGAACAATGGTGGTTCTAACATTGAGGAAAATGTTAAGGCTTACATTCCTGTAACAGTAACTTACGGTTTCGGTAAGTTGACTGCTTATGTAACAGTTGACATTGTTCCTCATGGACATAAATAATTCAATTAATTGAAAACTGTCTTTTAGACAACCCTCAGGGAGTGTCCTACTTATAAATGGAGGGCACTCCCTTTTATAATTTTTAAATTTAGAGTGAATTGGAAATGAGACATATACTGAAAATTGCATTTGGGCTTCTCTTTATTTTTTTGCTAGCAGCTTGTTCTGAAAAGAAGAATAGCTCAAAAGATGAGGTCATAATTCCAGACCCAAGAAAAGACATGACAATGGTTCGCTCATCGAAAGATACTGCAGAAATCATGAAGCTTGCCGATGACTTTTTGCAAAGCCTAAAAAATAAGGATGTCGATGGAGCTCTTAAGCAACTCTATACTGTAGAACATAATACGGCAAAACAACTTACCGCAGAAAGGAGAATCAAATTGGAAAAAATGTTTTCTGCAATACCTGTAGAAGACTATAAGATTGACCAAGTGTTTCTCTACAGTGACAGTGACACCGAAGTTAGATATTCTGTAGAAATGTTTAAGAAACCTCAGGGCAGTAATCAGCCAAATACTATTAAGGGAGCTTTGTTTCCATGCCGTGTGAATGGTACATGGTTTTTGACTATTTCTGAAGAAAAAGTAGAATCTAATTTTGAAGACAATTAATCAACAACTTAATTGCAATAGAATATGAAGAAATATTTCTCTTTATTAGCGATTATGCTATTTTCTTTCTTGGGTAATCTTTGTGCTGATGAGAATAACTATCAGCTTTTGAGTATTACTCCTGAGAATAACTCTACAGTGGAAAAGTTCAATGAAGGAGATAAAATAACGTTCAGCACAAATTTCGACGATGACTGTGGCGGTTTTAAGGTATCTATTATTGATAAATATCGCCAAGATAACAACATGGAGGGAAGTCTAGTTTACAAAACTTTTGTAGCTAGTAGGAAAAACGCCACATCTCCATGGACAGTTACTTTCTACCAGCCCCTTTCTTTTATGAAAGGACATACTTACATCGTACAGATGGAGGGACATGAAGCTGCTGACGAAAATAGTCCTGTGGTCGCTACCGTACAAGCTCTTTATAAAGGGGATGGAACAGAATTCACTTATAGTGATGCTACTTTGACAAACATCGCTCCTGAGGCAAGTTCTACATTTAATGATGCAGATAAAAATTATGTATTCCTAACTTTTAGCAAAGAAGTAAATATCGACAAAGAGCGTAGTTGTATTATTTGTTCTGATGGCAGTCAAGCAAAAATAGAGTATTTTGGAAATCCTTATAGTGAAAAAGGCAAGACTATTTGGCAACTTAACGTTCCTAAGACGGTACTTCTCCAATCTACAGGTGAATTCAAATTGCAAATTTATGCAAAAGACTTGGACGGTCAAGTTGTCAAAGGTAACAAAGGACTTGATGAAAACTCTTACAACGAGATAATCTATAAGTGCGATTTAGGTTATCCAAGTGTTTCAGTTTTCCCTAACGAAGGAAAAGTTACCAAGTTGTCAACCTTCAATTTCTCTTACGACCAAGATATTAGAGTCATCAACCCTGAAGCAATCCTTAACTTATATAATTCAGATAAATCTAATGTTATATATAGTTTTACTGCTAACGATTTGCATAAATCAGCTGATGACGAAAATGTCTTAACTTATACTCTTCCTGACGTATTGACTACCCAAGGTTCATATGTATTGAGTATTCCTGAAGGCGTGTTCGGCTTAGGAAATGGTACGTCCATGTTAAATAACAGAGCTATGGAGCTAAGCTATTCCATTACTGACAGAATGGAAGAATATGATGTCACCATCACTCCTGCAGACAACAGTCAAGTGAGCAGCTTATATAAGTTTGTTATTACACTTAACAAATGGGATGCTGCAATTCCTTTTTATAGAAATAAAGAGAAGATAACTTTGACAAATTCCGAAGGTAATATCATTACCGAGGGAGAAGCTAGCATTGATGAAAACAGAACCAAAGCTAATCAATGTATCATCACTTTGAATAAGGAAATCTCTACTTCTGGAAGTTACAGATTGAACATTCCTGCCAATGCGTTCATAGTTGACCATACTGGCAACTATTATTCTGATGCAATGTATTTTGAATATACTGTAAATGAGCTTCCGGCTCCTACAATAAAAGCCAACATTGTCCCTGTCAAATCAGAGAATAATGAACTTGAAAAACTACAAATCAACTTTGTTGATTACTCGTTTGTTAAAGTGGTTGATAAAAATGCAAGAATCATCATTAAAGATGCTGCAGGAAATACTGTATCTTCTGGTCGTTTAAGTGATGGAGAGACTTGGTCTCGCTTGAATGTTATAATAGTTGGAGATCCTATAACTACAGATGGCACATATTTTGTGCATTTCCCTGCTCAATCAATTTGTTTAGGAAACCAAACTTATGACAAGGAACTTGTTTTAGAGTTTGTATATGACACAACAACTGCCATTGCAAATATAGAACAACCTTCTGATAGAACAGCTAAGATTTACAATCTCAATGGTTATCTCGTTGGGGAAGGAAATCCTTCGGAGGTATTAGCCAATAAGAAGGGTATCTTTATTGTCAATGGTAAAAAAGTCGTTTTGAAATAATCATTAATAACAATTATAATTATGAAAGCTTTTAAAACTTTATTCACTGTTGCATTGGCAAGTCTCAGTACTGCTGCCATGGCACAAGCCACCTACACAGACAAGGATGGCAATGAGTACACATTTAAGAAGCACGCTTTCCTTGATTTGCAAGGTGGTGCTCAGTACACACTTGGTGAGGCTAAGTTTGGTGACTTGATCTCTCCTAACGTTCAGTTGGGTATCGGTTACCAGTTCACTCCTGTCTTCGGTATGCGTTTGCAGGCTAACGGCTGGCAGAGCAAGGGGGGCTGGAATGGCTATAAGGCAACTAAGGATGGTACTCCTTATACCGCCGATTACAAGTTTAAGTATGTAGCACCAGGCTTGGACTTTATGTTCAACCTCTCCAACCTCTTCTGTGGTTGGAACCCTAACCGTGTGTTCAACGCTACTGCTTTCATCGGTGGTGGCGCCAACTTCGCTTGGGGCAATGACGAGGTGAACGAGATTGCTGCCAACATCAAGGATCAGAGAAGCTACCTCTTGGAGTATCTTTGGGATGGCACAAAGGTTCGTCCTTTCGGACGTGCTGGTATCGACTTGGAGTTCAAGGTAAGCAAGGCTGTCAGCATTATGATAGAGGGTAACGCCAACTTCACTAGCGACAAGTACAACTCAAAGAAGGCTGGTAATGCAGACTGGTATTTCAATGCCCTCGCTGGTCTTCGCATCAACCTCGGCAAGAGCCACACCAAGGCAGAGCCTGTAAAGGAAGCGCCAGTACCAGTACAGGAGTATGTAAAACCAGAGCCAAAACCACAGCCAAAGGTGGAGGAGAAAAAGGTAGAAGAAATCAGACGTGATGTATTCTTCGTTATCAACTCTAACAAGATTGCTTCTAATGAAGAGAGCAAGATCAAAGAGGTAGTTGACTTCCTGAATGCTAACCCAGACGCTAAGGTAGTTGTTACAGGTTATGCTGATGCTGGTACAGGTAATGACAGAATCAATGATGCGATTTCTGCAAAGCGTGCTGCAGCTGTAGTAAAGGCACTCAAAGAGAAATATGGTATTGAAGAATCCAGAATCACTGAGGGGGGAAATGGGAGTGTCATACAAAAAGGGTGCGTCATATAGTATGACACACCCTCTACTCTATCTTTTTATCGTATTCTATTTAGAACTCTGCGTTCTTTGGTGTACGTGGGAATGGAATCACATCACGGATGTTCTGCATACCGGTTACGAAGAGGATCAGACGCTCGAAACCGAGACCGAAACCTGCGTGTGGGCATGATCCATACTTGCGGGTATCGAGATACCAGCTCATATCCTTCATAGGTATGTTGCGAGCCTCTATCTCTCCCATCAGCTTGTCATAGCTCTCTTCGCGAACAGAACCGCCGATAATCTCACCAATCTGTGGGAACAGGACATCGGTGCCCTGAACGGTCTGACCGCTCTTGCCTCCGAAACCGCTCTCCTCCTCGTCTATCTTCATATAGAATGCCTTGATAGCCTTTGGATAGTTGGTCATGATTACTGGACGCTTGAAGTGCTCCTCTACCAGGAAGCGCTCGTGCTCAGATGCCAAGTCATCACCCCACTCGCATGGGAACTCAAACTTCTTGCCATTGGCGATTGCCTCCTGCAGGATGCGGATTCCCTCGGTATATGGGAGATGTACGAAGTCGGAATTCAAGACGCCTTCCAGACGGGCTATCAGACCCTTGTCGATCATCTTGTTCAGGAATGCCAAATCGTCCTTGCAATGCTCCAACGCCCAACGGATACAGTACTTGATGAAATCTTCCTCCAACTCCATCAAACCGTCCATATCCAGGAAAGCAACCTCTGGCT
>PPYE01434023.1_pt1 | contig 10962 bp, 10 predicted proteins | sample 1559881 | NCBI WGS metagenome assembly PPYE01 (sample SAMN08240022, study PRJNA423297) | Human gut metagenome, whole genome shotgun sequencing project.
AAATAACAGTTTGTAGGGGAGTTCTGATACTCCCCTATAAAAATGGCTATTTATCAACTGTTTGTTGTGACATAGCCAAAGAAAAATACCGGCTGATGGGACTATTTTCCCACGGAAGCCGGTATTTGTCAATTCAGGTTTTTTCCAGGCGGAAGCAGCCGCCCAAAAAAGAGAAGTTTTCCACAAAGGCGACTTGCTCGGTGGAAACCAGCGCAAAGCCCAGGCGCTCCAGCAGCCGGCGGGAGGGGAGGTTGTCCAGCGCCGTCCCCGCCGTGAAGACCGCCGCGCCCTGGGAAGCCAAATACTCCAGCAAGGCGGAAGCGCTCTCCCAGGCATAGCCCTGGCCCTGATAGGCCGAGTGGAAGCAGTACCCCAGGTCGTAGGCCTCCCCCTCCCGGTGGAAACACACATACCCCGCCAGAGCCTGGGTTTCCGCCAGGCGCACCCCAAAAGCCAGGCCCGTGCCGGCGAAGTGGCGGGCCAAGGCCTGGGCGCCGGGGGCGTCGGTGGGCAGGGGCCTGTCGTACACGTGGTAGGGGGAGCGGGCAAAGTCCCGCCAAATCTCCTGCAGGGCGGGCCAGTCCCCCTCCTCCAGGGGGCGGATGGTCAGGCGGCTTGTTCGCAGTTCCATACGCGTCCACCTCACTGGAATTGGGAGTTGTACAGCGAGGCGTAGAAGCCGTTTTGGGCCATCAGCGCGCTGTGGGTGCCCTGCTCCACAATGTCGCCGTCCCGCACCACCAAAATGCGGTCGGCGTTCTGGATGGTGGAAAGCCGGTGGGCGATGACAAAGCAGGTCTTGCCCTTCATCAGCTCCCGCATGGCCGCCTGGATTTGGATTTCCGTGCGGGTGTCCACGTTGGAGGTGGCCTCATCCAAAATGAGCATTTTGGCGTCCAGCAGCATGGCCCGGGCAATGGTGAGCAGCTGCTTCTGTCCCTGGGAGATGTTCATGCCGTTCTCGTCCAAAATGGTGTCGTAACCCTTGGGCAGGCTCATGATGTACCGGTGGATGCGGGCGGCCTTGGCGGCCTTCTGCACCTCCTCCAAGGTGGCGCCCTTCTTGCCGTAGGCCAGGTTCTCAAAGATGGTGCCCGTAAACAGCCAAGTGTCCTGCAGCACCATGGCGTAGGAGAGCCGCAGGCTTTTCCGGGTGATTTGCTGGATGTCCCGGCCATCCAAGGTGATAGCGCCGGACTGGGGGTCGTAAAAGCGCATCAACAGGTTGATTAAGGTGGTCTTGCCCGCGCCGGTGGGGCCCACAATGGCCGTCAGGCTGCCAGGGGGCGCGGTAAAGCTCAAATCGTGGATGATGGTCTTGCCGGGGTTGTAGCCAAACTTCACGTGGTCCATGGCCACCTGGCCCTCCACCTGCTGGATGGCCACGGCGCCGGGGGCGTCGGCGGGCTCGGGCTCCTCGTCGATGAGGCGGAACACCCGCTCGGCGGCGGCGCAGGCGGACTGCAGCTCGCTGATGATGTTGGCCACCTCGTTGATGGGGCCGGAGAACCGCCGGGAGTACAGCACAAAGCTGGACAGGTTGCCGATGGAGAGGTTCCCCCACAGGAACAAAATGGCCCCGAAGATGCTGACAAAGGCCAAAGACAGGTTGTTGATAAAGTTCACGGAGGGGCCTGTCATGCCGCCGTAGTAGTCGGCGTTGTAGTAGGCGTCCACCGCGGCCTTGTTCCGCTCATCAAAGCGGGAGACCATGGTCTCCTCCTGGTGGTAGGCCTTGGTGGTCTTCTGGCCGGTGATGACCTCCTCCACAAAGCCGTTCATCTCCCCCAGCTTCACGGAGCGCTGGTGGAACAGGGGCCTCACTTTTTTCGTCATGTACCGGGTGAACAAAATGGACATGGGAATGGTGATGACGAACACCAGCACCAGCACCGGGGAGATGGCCACCATCATGATGAAGGAGCCCACCACCGTGATGACGCTGGCGGCGATTTGCAGCAAATCGTTGGAGAGGGAGGCGTTCACCGTGTCGATGTCGTAGGAGATGCGGCTGACGATGTCGCCGGTCTGGTGGCCGTCGAAGTAGCGCACCGGCAGCTGGGTCAGCCTGTCGAACACCTGCTGGCGCATTTGGAAGACAATCTTCTGGCTCAGCTGAATCATCAAAATGGACAGGATGTAGGAGAGCAGCGAACTGACGGCGTAAAAGACAATCATCAGCCCGCAGTAGAAGAACACCGTGGGGAAGTCCGCCTGGCCGGGCTCTATGCCAATGGCGTCGATGGCCGCGCCGGAGAGCATGGGCCCCAGCAAAGCCAGCAGGTTGCTGGCCACCGTGAGGAGCACCGCCCCCAGGGCCATCCACTTGTGGGCGTAGATGTAGGTCCAAAGGCGCAGCAGGACCTTCTTCCTATCCTTGGGCTTTTCGATGGGGCCTCTGGGTCCTCTTGGCATTTAGACCACCTCCTTTTCCCGGGCTTCCAGCGCCCCGTCCTGGCTGTATCCCATCTGGGAGTGGGCGATGTCCTGGTAGACGGGGCAGGAGCGCAGCAGCTCCTGGTGGGTGCCGTAGCCCAGCTCCTTGCCCTCCTCCAGCACCAAAATGTGGTCCGCGTGGAGAATGGAGCTGACCCGCTGGGCGATGATGATGGTGGTGATGCAGCCGTCGGGCAAGGCGGAGATAAACTCCAAGGCCTGGGCGCACCGGGCGGCCTTTTCAATCTCCTGGGGGGGCAGGTGGCGGCCAAAGTCGATGTTCTCATAGATGCTGTCCGCAAAGACCACGTCGTTTTGGAACACCACGCCAAACTTCCGGTGGAGCTCCTCCAGGGGGATGGAGGTGATGTTCCGGCCGCCGATTTGAATCAAACCGGCGTCGGCGTCGTACAGCCGCATCAGCAGGGCCATCAAGGTGGACTTGCCGCAACCCGTGGCCCCGATGACGCCCAGGGTCTCCCCGGGCTTTAGGCGGAAGGAGATGTCCTCCACGTTGGGCTCGGTGTGGTTGTAGGAGAAGGTCACGTGGTCAAAGACAATGTGATAGGGGCTTTCCTCCGGCTGCTGGGGGGTGACGTGAAGGTCCTCGGGGGTCTCCAGCACCTCTTGGATGCGGGAGCCCGAGGCAATGCCCTTGGAGCACATGACGAAAATCCGGGTGACGGCCATCATGGCGTTGAGGATGATGGTGAAGTAACTTAAAAAGGCGATGATATTCCCCGCGGAGCTGACCCCCGCGTTGACCCGGAAGGCGCCCACCACAATGACAAGGGTCAGGCCCCCGTTTAAAAACAGGTTCATCATGGGGTTGGTCAGGGCCATGGTGATGCCCGCCTTTTTCTCCCGGCGCACCAGCTCCCCGTTGACCTGGGCAAAGTGCTCCCGCTCGTAGTCGGTTTTGGACAGGGCCTTAATCACCCGGATGCCGGAGATGGTCTCCCGCACGGTGCGCACCATGGTGTCCACGCCCTTTTGCAAATCCACGTACAGGGGGATGCCCCGCTTGGACACGGAGAACACCAGCACCCCCAAAAAGGGCAGCGTGCACACCAGCACCAAGGTGAGCACCGGGTCCAAGGTAAGGGTGATGAGGATGCCCCCCACCAGCAAAATGGGCGCCCGCACCCCCATGCGCTGTATCATGCCAATCATCTGGTGGACGTTGTAGGTGTCGCTGGTCAGGCGGGATTCCAGAGAGGGGATGGTGTAGCTGTCGATGTGGGAGCAGGAAAGGTAGGAGATTTTCTCAAAGAGGTCGTGGCGCAAGGCCTGGGTGGTGTGCTGGGCCACCCAGGCGGCCATGCGGTTGGCCACGATGTTCGTCACCAAGGCCGCCACCGCCGCCAGCACCATGGCCCCGCCCCACAAAAGGATGAGCCCAATGTCCCGCAGGGGCACAATGTCATCGATGAGGTAGGATAAAATCCAGGGCAGCAGCAGCTCCATCACCGCGCCGATAAACTTGATAGAGATTCCCACGCTCATGCGGGGGATGAAGGGCTTGATGTAGTGCAGAATCACTTTCATTGGCGGACTTCCTTTCGCAGCGCATGGGCCTCCGGCGGGCCGGGCCACTCATTCTTCTCTCGCTGTTTCATCATACCACAAATTAGTTGAAGGTGCAACTATATATAGCTGGTCTTCTCAAATTTTTTGGCAGGTATATCGAAGAAGCTGGCACTTTTTGTGGGGCTGTGCTACAATACCGGTAGAACGCGCACCCAACAGGAGGGAAAGCCATGGTCACGTCCACCTTGCAGACAACGTTGCCCTACCCGCCGGAACAGGTGTGGCAGGTGGTCACGGATTTGACAGACACCGCCTGGCGCTCGGACATAGCCCGGGTGGAGAGAACCGGCCCCGGCGCCTTTGTGGAGTACACCCCAGTGGGCGTTGCCACCCGGTTCACCGTCACCGCCCAAGAGCCCTGCCGCCGCTGGGCGTTCCGCCTGGAAAACAGCAGCCTGCGGGGCCGCTGGGTGGGGGAGTTCGCCCCCCAGGGCGGCGGCACACGGCTGCGCTTTACAGAGGAGGTCCAGCCCAAGCGCTGGTGGATGGGGCCCTTTGTGAAGGGCTATCTCAAGGGCCAGCAGGCCCGGTACGCCGGGGACTTGCGCCGGGCGCTGGAAACGCGCTTTGGATAAAAAAGAAGGGCTGCCAGGCCAAAACCCGGCAGTCCTTTTTTGTTGGATGTATCACGGCTGGAAGCTGGCGGCGTACAGCTTGGCGTACACGCCGCCCTGGGCCATCAGGCTTTGGTGGGTGCCCTCCTCGCAGACGCCGTTCTCGTCCAGCACCACAATGCGCTGGGCCCCCTGGATGGTGGAGAGCCGGTGGGCAATCACCAAGGTGGTGCGGTGGCGGGCCAAATCCTCCAAAGAGCGCTGCACCACCAGCTCGCTTTGGGAGTCCAGGGCGCTGGTGGCCTCGTCCAAAATGAGGATGGGCGGGTCCTTTAAAAAGGCCCGGGCAATGGAGAGCCGCTGGCGCTGGCCGCCGGAGAGCTTCACCCCCCGGGGGCCGATGTCCGTGTCGTAGCCCTGGGGCAGCTTTTGGATGAAATCCTCCGCCCCGGCCTTGCGGGCGGCCTCCCGCACCTGCTGGAAGGTGGCGCCGGGCCTGCCATAGGCGATGTTCTCTGTCACCGAGCCGGTGAAAAGAGCCACGTCCTGCTGCACCAGGCCCACGCTCCCCCGCAGGGAGCGCAAGGTGGCCTGCCGGATAGGCACCCCGTCCACGGTGATTTCCCCGGCCTCCACGTCGTAGAAGCGGGGAATCAGCGAGCAGAGGGTGGTCTTGCCCACGCCGGAGGCCCCCACCAAGGCCACGTACTCCCCGGCACGGATGGTCAGGTTCAAATCCCGGAACACCGCGTCCCCTTCCCCATAGCGGAAGGTGACGTGGGAGAACCGGATGTCCCCCTTGACCGGCGGCAGGTCCTGGGCCCCGGGCAGGTCGGCCACTTCCGGCTGGGTCTCCAAAATCTCCATGTAGCGGGCAAAGCCGGTGCGGCCCTCCTGGATGAGCCGGGAGGTGTTCACCAGGCTCTGGATGGGCTGGGTGAAGTAGCTGACGTACAGCAAAAACACCACCAGCTCCGACAGGGCCAGGCTGCCCTGGAGGATGGAGAGCCCGCCCACCACCACAACGGCAATGGGAATCAGGCTGGAAAAGGCGTCCATGCCGCCATAGCACAGGGCCTCGCCCTTGTAGCCCCGCTTGCGGCTCTCCAGGAATTTCTCGTTGCGCACGTGGAACTTCTGGGCCTCCACCGCCTCGTTGCCAAAGGACTGCACCATGCGGATGGCGGAGAGGGTATCCTCTGCCTGGGCGTTGATTTCCCCCATGTCCTCCCGGCCCTGCTCCAGGGCGGCGGCCATTTTCTTGTTAAAGTACAGCGTGTAGGCCAGCATAAAGGGCAGAAAGCACAGGATGACCAAGGTCATCTGCCAGTGGATGTGCCACAAAATCAGCGAGGCGCCCACAAACTTGATGGAGTTTACCAGCACGTCCTCGGGCACGTGGTGGAAAAATTCCGCCAGGGACAGGGAGTCGTTGGTCAGGCGGCTCATCAAGTCGCCAATGGGGTGGCTGTCAAAGTAGGAGAAGGACAGCCTCTGGCAGTGGGCAAACAGCTGGGCGCGCATGTCCCGCTCCATCCGGGCGCCAATGGCGTGGCCCTGGTAGTCCATAAAGTAGCTGCACAGCGCCTGCACCAGCACCAGGCCCAGCAGCAGCGCCCCCACCCCCAGGATTTTCCCCGGGGCGGCGGACAAGTCGCCGGCGAGGACGTTATCGGTGATGTACCCCGCCCCCAGGGGCAGCACCAGGCCAATGGCCGCGGCGATGAGGGAGCACAGCAAATCCGCGGCGAACAGCCCCTTATAGGGCTTGTAGAAAGACAAAATCTGTTTCAGTGTGTGTTTCTTGGTCTTCAAAAGAGTTCCTCCTCAAACATAGGGAGGGCGGCCCTTAGCGGGCGGTTTCCCTCCGGGTGATGGTGTGGGAAACGTTGGTTTTTCTCATAGGTACCGTCCTTTCTTCTTGGCCCCGCGGGGCGAAATCTTTTCCTACTGTAACACGTCCGCGGGCCCTTGGCAATGCCGCAATTTGCACAGAAAAAGCCGGAGGATTTGTCCCCCGGCCCAGGCGCCTTTCTATATCTATTAAGATGGGCGGCCGCCCTGCTCCAGCGCCAGCAAAAACTCCTTGGCCGCCAGGCCCCCGCCGTAGCCGGTGAGGGAGCCGTCCGCCCCCACCACCCGGTGGCAGGGCACAATGATGGAGATGGGGTTGTTGTGGTTGGCCATGCCCACCGCCCGGCAGGCCTTGGGCTTGCCAATGGCCCGGGCAATCTCCCCATAGGTGCGCACCTCCCCATAGGGGATAGTTTGCAGGGCCTGCCACACTTGCAGCTGGAAGGCCGTCCCCCGGGGCGCCAGGGGCAGCGAGAACGCCTGGCGCTTGCCGGCGAAATACGCCTGCAGCTGGCGGGCGGCCTCCTCCAGCAGGGGGGAAGGGCCCTCCTCCCCGCCGGGGCGGGCCCCAAAGTACAGCCCCGTGAGGGCGCCGTTTTCCTCGGTGAGTGTCAGCTCCCCCACTGGGGAGGGGAGCACCAGCCTGTGTTCCATGGGAAAGACTCCTTTTTGCCGCTTTTGTTATTTATTTTAGTATAGCAAAATCCTTGGGAAAGGCAAGGGGGAATCCGCGCCCTTGCGCCCCGGCGGGCGGCATACTATAATGGAGAAAAACACACAGGAGGCGCTCTATGTTTTACGCGGACCTGCACATCCACTCCCGCTACTCCCGGGCCACCAGCCGGGACTGCGACCTGCCCCACCTGGACCTGTGGGCCAGGAAAAAGGGCATCGCTTTGGTGGGCACCGGGGACTTCACCCACCCCGCCTGGCGGCAAGAGCTGCAAGAGCAGCTCCTCCCGGCGGAGGAGGGGCTTTACCGCCTGAAGGAGGCGTACCGCCTGCCCTGGGACAGCGCCTGGCCCCAGGGGGAGCCCCGGTTTCTCGTCACGGGGGAAATCAGCTCCATCTACAAGCAGGGGGGCAAGACCCGAAAGGTGCACAACGTCCTCCTTCTCCCCAGCCTGGAGGCGGCGGAAAAGCTGGCCCGGCGGCTGGAGCGGATAGGCAACCTCCAGGCGGACGGGCGGCCCATTTTGGGGCTTTCCTCTCACGACCTGCTGGCGCTCACCTTGGAGACCTGCCCCCAGGCGGTGTTCCTCCCCGCCCACATCTGGACGCCCCACTTCTCCCTGTTTGGGGCCTTCTCCGGGTTCGACTCCCTGGAAGAATGCTTTGGGGACTTGGCCCCCTACGTCCGCGCCGTGGAGACGGGCCTCTCCTCGGACCCGCCCATGAACGGCCGGGTGCCCCAGCTGGACGCGTTGCAGCTGGTGTCCCATTCCGACGCCCACTCCCCCCAAAAGCTGGGCCGGGAGGCCGACGTGCTGGAGACAGAGCTCTCCTACCCGGCGGTAAAGCGTGCCCTGGAGACGGGAGAGGGCCTGTGGGGCACGGTGGAGTTCTTCCCCCAGGAGGGCAAATACCACTGGGACGGCCACCGGAACTGCGGCGTGTGCCTGCCCCCCCGGGAGGCCAAGGCCCTGGAGAACCTCTGCCCCGTGTGCGGGAAGCCGCTGACCATTGGGGTGGAGCACCGGGTGGAGGACTTGGCCCGCCGCCAGCCCGGGGAAGGCCCCGCCGGGGCCAAGCCCTTTGTGCGGCTGGCGCCTTTGGCAACGGTGCTCGCCGCCCGGCTAGGCAAAGGGGAGCAGACAAAAACCGTCCAGGGCGTGTACGAGGCGCTGCTGGCCCAGCTGGGGCCGGAGTTCACGGTGCTGCGCCAAACGCCGGCGGAGGCCATCGCCAGCCTGGCCGGGGAGGCTGCCGCCCAGGGGGTGGAGCTGCTGCGCCAGGGGAAAGTCGCCTGGCGGCCCGGCTTCGACGGGGAGTACGGCAAGCTCTCCTTCCCCGGGGCGTAAAGGCAAAAAAGAAGGGGCCGCCGGCTGGCAGCCCCTTCCAGGGAGGAAGAATGAAGTTTATCAAAAAGTCCGCTCCCAGCATCGCCGGGATGAAGCTTGTTCTCTCATCTGACAGGACACAGTATACTGTCTGGTTGTGTCCAGGCTGTGAACGGGAGAATAACACTTTTTGAAATCTCACTCTTTGTACAGCAGGTCCTGCTCCTGGGGATGCTTCTCAAACCACTGGGCGGCGTACCAGCAGGAGGTTTTCGCCCGCTTCCCCTGGGCGCGCAGCTCCGCCGCGGCGGCCCGCACCAGCTGGGAGGCCACCCCCTGGCCCCGCAGGCTCTCGTCCACAAAGGTGTGGTCGATGTCCGCCACGCCGTCCTCCCCTGTGGGGAAGGTGATTTCCGCCAGCAGCTTGCCGTCCTCCCCCAGGGCGTAAATCCGCCCCGGCTCTTTTTGGAATTCCATACAGAACAGCCCCTTTCCTTTTTCCTTTAGGCTACCCCATTTTCCCGGAAAAGTCAAAGGGAATTGCGCGGGGCGCCATTTCCTGCTACAATGGGGGCAGAGCGATACACGAGAAAGGATGTGCCTTCCATGAAATGGATGATTGCTTCGGATATTCACGGCTCCGCCACCTACTGCGAGAAACTACTGGCCGCCTTTGGGCGGGAGCAGGCGGACCGGCTGCTGCTGCTGGGGGACCTGCTCTACCACGGCCCCCGCAACGACCTGCCCCAGGGCTACGCCCCCAAGGAGGTCATCGCCCAGCTCAGCGGGGTGAAGGACAAGGTGTTCTGCGTGCGGGGCAACTGCGAGGCCGAGGTGGACCAGATGGTGCTGCCCTTCCCGGTGCTGGCGGACTACTGCCTGCTGGAGCAGAAAGGCCGCGTCATCTTCGCCACCCACGGCCACCACTACAACCTGGAGAACCCGCCCCTGCTCCAGCCCGGGGACGTGCTGCTCCATGGCCACACCCACATCCCCGCCAAGGACAACAGCCTGGGCTTTTGGTACCTAAACCCCGGCAGCGTGTCCATCCCCAAGGAGAACAGCCCCCACAGCTACATGACCTTGGAGGACGGCCAGTTCCTGTGGAAGGATTTGGACGGCGCCGTGTACGACAGCCTGGCGCTGTAACCACGCTTTGCAAGGAGGCGTTCCCATGAAGAAGAAACCAGTCTCCAAAGAGGAGGTCCAGCGCCGGGAACTGCTGCGGCAGGCCCTGGATTATGTACTGCCCAGCGGCAAGGCGGAGGCGGCTGTCTCCACGCTGCTGGGGCGGTTCGGCGGGTTTTCCGGGGTGTTCCTGGCGCCCCAGGAGGAGCTGGCCGCCGTCTTGGGGCAGCCCCCTGCCCGCTTTTTGCGGCTGGTCACCGACCTGGCCCGGGCCTACCTGGAGGACAGCAGCCAGGACTTGGCCCGGGTGTACGATGCGGATTCCGCCATTGCGCTGTTCCGGCCCAAGTTTCTGGGCCGCTCTACCGAGGCCGTGTGCCTGATGCTCCTGGACAGCCGGGGCAGGCTGCTGTACAACGATTTTATCGCGGAGGGCGCTGTGTCGGCGGTGCCCATTTACATCCGGCCCCTGCTGCAGCTGTGCATCCGCTACGACGCCCAGCACGTGCTGCTGGCCCACAACCACCCCAGCGGCAACGCGGCGGCCTCCCGCAATGACATCACCGCCACCCGCCAGGTGGAAATGGCCCTGGAGAGCATTGAGGCCACCTTAAACGACCACATCATTTTCGCCGGGGAGGACACCCTCTCCTTTGCCCAGTGCGGCTGGCTGGGGCAAATTAAGGAAGAAGTACGCGATTACCGCCGGGAAGAGCTGCAGGCCGCCCGGGAACAAGAGGCTGCCATCCTGTGGGGGGACAGCCTGCTGTAAAGACGGCCACGCCCCGCCACCTCCCCCTGGGAAGAGCTTTCCCCGGGGGATTTTTACTGGGGAATATCCCCCGCCCAGGGGGGAAGAATTTTCCCAAAGCGGTTGACAGACACAGGCAGATGGTGTAAGATAAATCCGAATATATGTTCGTGAAATTTACTGGGGAAAGGGGCGCCGCACATGGGCGGAGATACGTTTGACAAATTCCAGCTGGTTTCCAACTACCGGCCCACAGGGGACCAGCCCCAGGCCATCCAGCAGCTGGTGGAGGGGCTGAACACCGGCATGAAGGAGCAGACTTTGCTGGGCGTCACCGGCTCGGGCAAGACCTTCACCATGGCAAACGTCATCGCCCAGGTGAACCGGCCCACCTTGGTGCTGGCCCACAACAAGACCCTGGCCGCCCAGCTGTGCTCGGAGTTCCGGGAGTTCTTCCCCAACAACGCGGTGGAGTACTTTGTCAGCTACTACGACTACTACCAGCCCGAGGCCTACATCCCCCAGACGGACACCTACATTGAAAAGGACTCCGCCATCAACGACGAGATAGACAAGCTGCGCCACAGCGCCACCAGCGCCCTGTCCGAGCGGCGGGACGTGATCATCGTGGCCTCTGTCTCCTGCATCT
>PPYE01617970.1_pt1 | contig 10962 bp, 10 predicted proteins | sample 1559881 | NCBI WGS metagenome assembly PPYE01 (sample SAMN08240022, study PRJNA423297) | Human gut metagenome, whole genome shotgun sequencing project.
CAAAGCTTAGAAGAAAAAAATATATTAGAAAATAAAATTTCTATTTTAGAAAATGATTTGCAAGATGCATTAAATAAAAAAGAGCTATTCAAATCTCGTAATAAGGAAATTAATTTCCAATTACAAAACTTCAAATACAAGGTATTAGATTTAGAAAAGAAGTTAATGGATAGTCAATTCAATTTAGCGGTTGAAAAAAGAGAAAAAAACCCACTATTAAGATAAGTCTGTTCAATCATGAGCAGGCTTATTTTAATTAATGTAGAAAAACATATTTAATTATGTTATAACAATAAGTAGTTTATTTTATAAGTATAAGAATACTAAATAGAAGTAATTAAAAATTTAATAATAATCTATATTTTAATTTATTAGTAGAGATTATTAACTAAATTGATTATTAGTTGAATAGTAAAATAATGTTTATAAATTTAATTTACTAATTCATTTTTTACAAATGATAACATTATTATTGAAACTTAGGAGAGATTTTTATGAATAAAATTGAAATTTTAGCACCTGCTGGCAGTATGGAAAGCTTATATGCGGCAATTAATAAAGGTGCAGATGCAGTGTATCTAGGCGGAAATAAATTTTCAGCTAGAGCATATGCTTCAAATTTTGATAACGAAAATATGAAAAAGGCAATTGATTATGCTCATAGTTATGGGGTAAAAATATATGTTACATTAAACACTATATTAAAAGAAAATGAAATTGATGAAGCTGTTAGATATGTAGGTTATCTATATGAAATAGGTGCAGATGCATTAATAATTCAAGATCTAGGATTATTTAAAAGAATAAAAGAAGAATATAATGATTTAGAAATTCACGCTTCAACACAAATGACAATACATAATGGTGAAGCAGCCATTTACTTCAAAGAAAAGGGATTTCACAGAGTAGTTTTATCAAGGGAAATGTCCCTAGATGAAATTAAACATATTTCTAAAGAATTAATGATTGAAACTGAAATGTTTGTACATGGTGCAATTTGTATAAGCTATTCAGGACAATGCTTAATGAGTTCTATAATTGGTGGAAGAAGTGGAAATAGAGGCAGATGTGCTCAACCTTGTAGAATGGAATATACTCTTCAAGGAGAAAAATCAGGTGAACAAAGAGGATATTTACTTAGTCCAAAAGATATGTGCACAATAGAAGATGTTAAAGATATTATTGACACTGGTACATTCTCATTAAAGATAGAAGGAAGAATGAAAAGACCTGAATATGTAGCTGGTGTAGTTGATAATTACAGAAAAGCTGTAGATAAAGTTATATTAAAGAAAAAATATAATGAACAAGAAGGTAAGGCACAATTATTACAATTATTTAATAGAAGTGGTTTTACTAATGCATACTTAAAAAGTAATACTGGTAAAGATATGATGAGCTTTAATTCTCCAAAAAATACTGGTGTACCTCTAGGTCAAGTAGAAAAAAATGGAGAAATTAAACTTAAAGCAGATATTGCATTAGGTGATGGTATACGTCATGCAGATAAAGGCTTCACTGTAAGTAAAATATTAATTAATGGCAAAGAGCAAAGTAATGCTAAAAGAGGTGACATAGTTAAAATTTTCCCTATTAATTATAAAAATGGTGAACAGCTATATAAAAGTTTGAATAAAGAGCTTTTTGATGAGTTAGAAGATTATATTAAACCATATGCTAAAAAAATATCCTTAAATGCCTCTGTTAAATTTGTTGTAGGTTCTCCTATAGAATTAAATATAAAATATAAAGGAAAAGATTATTGCTTTGCTGGTGAAGTTGTACAAAAAGCTGAAAAGCGTCCTTTAGATAAAGAAAGAATAAAAGAAGCATTAATTAAATCTGGTGATGTACCATTTAAATTAAACATTGTTGAATTTACAGAGTTTGAAGATGGATTTATGAGAGTTGCTGATTTAAACAACTTAAGAAGAGATTCTATAGAAAGCCTTATAAAAAGCATTTGTAAAGAATCAAGAAGAAAACGTCCTACAAAAAAATCATCTTCAAATGAAAAACCTAAGGCTACAGATGATACTCCTAAAGAGCTTTATAGCTGTATTACAAAAAATCAATTAAATGCATTGCTAGATTGTAATATAAATAATATTGCCTTTGATATTTTTAGTAGAGAAGAAAATGCATTAAGATTTTCAGATATAATTGAAACATTTGAAAAGTATAACGGAAATATTAACTTATATATAAAGACCTCATCTATAATTAAAGGTGAATTTAATAAGGTTTGTAGTGTTATAGAAAAAGTTAAACCTTATATAAAAGGAATAATAACATCTAATGTAGGATTAATAAACCTATATAGAAATTCCCTTCAAATTATAGGTGATTATAAACTTAATATAATGAATACACAAAGCTTAGAATTTTATCAATCAGAAATTTCTATTCCAACTTTAAGTATGGAACTTAATAGAGGTGAAATCAAAGAAATACTACGTAAAAATCATGGCAACAATGCCTATGTGATTTATGGTAAACCCGAATTAATGATAAGTGAATACTGTCCAATAGGAAGTACATTTGGTGGTAGAAAAACCAATGTTGATTGCAATGCAATTTGTACTAGAGATAAATTTACTTTAATAGATCGTGTAAATGAAAGATTAAGAGTAATGACAGATTTGTTCTGTAGAAGCTACATTTTAAATCCTGTACCTCTAAATTTATTTGATGAAGTTAATTACTTAAAAGATATAGGTATAAAAACTTTTAGATTTGATTTTAGAGATGAAACATATAATGAAGTAAAAAATGTTTTAAATATGTATGTAGGTAAAATGGAATATGATAAAGCAAACTATACAAAAGGTCAATTTAGAAGAGGTATAGAATAATTTTAGGAGGGTTATTATGAGAATATTAAACATAGTATTTTTAATTATTATATTTATTTTTGGTGTTTTCCAAATGCGAAGCTCTTCTTCTGTACTAAAAACAGATTGGTTTAAAAGTTTGAGTTATAATGAAAAAATAAATACTACAGGGAAAGTTAAAGCAAACTGGAAAAGAAGTATAATACTATTAGCTATTACTGTTTGTGAAATGCTTATTTTAATTTCATCATTTATTGGTAAAAATCATAATCATGAAGATATAATTAATATTGCATTACTAACTATAAGTGCAATAGTTACAATATCATTAATTATTAATAATCAAAAGCTAAATAAAGAATTAAAAAAATAGCATTTGTATAGGAGAAATTTATGAAGGAAAGAACTTTAAGAATTTTAGAATTTAATAAAATTAAAAATAAATTAAGAGGATATGCAGTAACTAGTGGGGGTAAGGAACTTATTGATTCCCTTACACCATATGGTTCTGTTTTTGAAGTAGAAAAGAAACTTGAAGAAACTAATGAAGCTTTAGATATATTAATTCGTAAAGGAACGCCTCCATTTGAGGGATTACACGAAACTAAAGAGGAACTAGAGAGAGCAGGAAAAGGTGGAACTCTTAATCCTGGGCAATTAATGAAAATAGGAAATATGCTTAGATGCTCAAGAAGATTTAAAGAATACGTTGCAAGAAAAGATGATGAGATTGGGTATAAAAATCTTGAAGACTTAGCTTATATTTTAGCTCCATTAAAAAGTTTAGAAACAGAAATAGATACTGCTATTATTTCTGAAGAAGAAATAAGCGACAAAGCAAGTGGTACATTATATAACATTAGAAGAAGTCTAAAGGAAAAAAATTCTTCTGTTAGAGAAAAGATTAATTCTATTGTTAGAAGTAATTCAAAGTATTTACAAGACTCTCTTTACACTATGAGAGGAGATAGATATGTAATACCAGTTAAAGCTGAATATAAGGGAGCTGTTCCTGGCTTAGTTCATGATCAAAGTTCAACAGGTGCTACTTTATTTATCGAGCCAATTAGCCTAGTAAACTTAAATAATGAAATAAAAGAATTAATGCTAAAAGAAAAAGCTGAAATAGAGAGAATACTAAGTGAACTTTCAGCCAAAGTGTATGATAATATAGACATTCTAAGAAGCAATGCAGATATATTAAGAGAACTTGATTTTATATTTGCAAAAGGAAAATATGCATCATCTTTAAATGCTATTAAACCATCTGTAAGAACAGATAGAAGTTTTGATATCATTGGCGGAAAACATCCATTAATAGATCCAAAAATTGTAGTTCCTTCTGATATTTATCTAGGTGAAGAATTTACAACTTTAATGATTACAGGTCCAAATACAGGTGGTAAAACAGTTACATTAAAGACAGTTGGTTTATTACACCTAATGGCATTAAGTGGACTTTTAATACCTGCTAAAGATGGTTCTGCAATTGGATTTTTTAAAGATATATTTGCTGATATAGGTGATGAGCAAAGTATAGAACAATCTTTATCTACTTTTTCATCTCATATGACAAATATCGTGTCAATTTTAGATGATGCAGATGCTAATTCTTTAGTACTATTTGATGAATTAGGTTCTGGTACAGATCCAACTGAAGGAGCTGCTTTAGCAGTAGCAATCATTGAAACTTTAACTAAAAGAGGATCTCGAATAATAGCTACAACTCACTATAGTGAATTAAAAGGATATGCACTTCGTACAGTTGGAGTAGAAAATGCTTCTGTTGAATTTGATGTAGAAACATTACGACCTACTTATAGATTATTGATTGGTGTTCCTGGCAAGTCTAATGCATTTGAAATTTCAAAAAGATTAGGCTTAAATGATGCTGTAATAGCTAATGCTAAAAACTTTATGTCTGAAGAAAATTTACAATTCGAAGACTTAATTAGAGATTTACAAGAAAAGAGTATTATAGCTAATAGGGATGCTAGAGAAGCAAAACATATAAAAGAAGAAGCTGAAAAATTAAAAGCAAAATATGAAGAAAAATTAAAAAAATTAGATACAGTTAGAGATAAAGTTTATGATGAAGCAAGACAAGAAGCAAAAGATATTGTTTCTAGAGCCAAGGATGAAGCTGATGAAATAGTTAAGGCTATGAGAGAGCTTGAGAAAATGGGAATTGCAGAAGGCGGAAGAAATAGATTAGAAGAAGAAAGAAGAAAATTAAAAGCTAGTCTTGAAGAAAAAGAAGCTGCTATGTTTAAATCAAGAGAAAATAGTGGAGAAGCTATTACTAAAGTTAATTTAGGTATGGAAGCATTTTTACCTTCATTAAATCAAAGAGTTATTATAGTATCTAATCCTGATAATAAAGGGGAAGTACAAGTAGAAGCTGGTATAATGAAAATCAATGTTAAATTGAAGGATCTACGTAAAGTACCAGAAGAGCCTAAGAAAAAGGAAAAGAAAAAGAGAGAAGTTAAATTAAACTTAAAATCAGTTGATAGCAGAATTGACTTAAGAGGAATGGATTCTGAAGAAGCTTGTTATAGAACTGATAAATATTTAGATGAAGCTTATCTAGGTAACTTAGGTGAAGTAACAATAGTTCATGGTAAAGGAACTGGTGTCTTAAGAAAAGCTATTAATGATATGTTAAAAAGACATCCACATGTTAAATCTTATAGACTTGGTGTCTATGGTGAAGGTGGAGATGGTGTTACTATTGTTGAATTAAAATAACCATAAATTATTAATGTAAATTCAGTTGAAACCCCTCCTTATTATGCTATAATTAAAGCAGACTAAGGAGGGATTTTATGTATCTTATAAGCGCATGTTTATGTGGTGTTAATTGTAAATATAATGGAGCTAATAATTATAATGAAATATGCGATAAGTTATTTTCTTCAGGAAAAGCAATATTAGTCTGTCCTGAACAATTAGGGGGATTGCCTACACCTCGTATTCCAAGTGAGATAATAAACTATTCTAAAGAAAACTCACAAAAAGACATTACTATTATAAATAAAAATGGAGATAATGTTAGCAAGGAATTTATTAAAGGTGCACAAGAGGTATTAAATATTGCAAAGAAATTAAATATAAAAAAAGCAATATTAAAAGAAGGAAGTCCTTCTTGTGGCGTTAATTACATATATGACGGAAACTTTAATGGCACTAAAATACCTGGAATGGGTATTACAGCAAAAATTTTAAAAGAAGCATCTATAGAAGTGATTAGTGAAAAGGATTTAGGAGGTAATATAAATGGGTATATTTGATTTTTTTAAAAGAAAAAAAGAAGAAAATGATGAGATAGCTTTAGATGAAGCTTTAAATATAAAAGAAATTAATGAAGGCGAATTTAATGGTCAAATGAATTCAGAAGAAGTTAATGAAAATACTTTTAATTATAATTTTGTTATTGATCATGTTGAAGAGTATCATAATACTAAAGAGCTTTCTCCAGAAGAATTAAAATCTCTTATAACTGGTGAAATATTAAAAGTAGTTGATAAGTCTCAAAACTTTGATTCAATGGAGCTATATTCTAAAGAAGCTGCAAAGGAAATAGGAATTGAAAATATATCAGCCTTAACAGAATTTTTATACGGTGGAATTTCAAAACCATCATATTTAAAAGGAAGATATAATGGTTTAGGAGCATGGCCTACAGCTGTAAAAAATGCTGTATTAACTATACTATATTCTTTTAATGAATATAGTGTTGATGAATTATTAAAAATAGCCAATGATAAATCTGCTAATAGCATAAAAGCTGTTAATTTACTTTGTAAAATGGCTGCAAAAGGAATAGAAGAAGATAAAATTATAGATTCTATAATTTATATTATGGATAATTTTAGTGATGAAAATATATTATCAACTTTAGGATTTTTATCACAAGTAAAAAACAATAATAAAGTTTTAAAAACTTTAGAAGTATACTTTAAAAAATACATTTATGATAATAATATTGAATCAGCGTATGATATAACCTTAAGCATGATAAATAATGTTGGTACATTCACAAGAGAGCAATTAATATTCTTAAAAGCAGTAGCATTAAGTGATGAAGTTTTAGAATTATCATTAATATTAAAGGATGAAGATGGTGAGTTTGATTTATCTTCAGTTTCAGAAGATTTAAGACTAAAAGCCGCATTAAGTTTTTATTCTTTACATGATAAAGATGAAGAAATTAATAGCAAATTACTTTATTTAAGAGATAATTCATTAGACATTGAACTAAGAAAATATCTAACTGAAATATTAGGGTAATAATTTATAGAAAAGAAGAATAAGATATCTTATTCTTCTTTTTTTACAAAAAAATAGAAAACCGTTGCTTTTAACACTTTAATGTGTTAAAGTATTAAATAAAGAAAGTGATAAATAGGGGGTACATTATGAAAGTAAAAAAAATAATAAGCAATATAATTTTAGGGGGAAGTATATTATCTTTAAGCATATCATTATTTGGATGTTCAAAATCAAATGAAATAGAAAGTACTTTAAGTAAAGATACTTTAATAGTTGGAATGGATGATGCATTTGCTCCAATGGGCTTTAAAGATGAAAATGGTGAAATTACAGGGCTTGACGTTGATTTAGCTAAAGCTTTAGCTACTAAGTTAGATAAAGAAGTTGAATTTCAACCAATAGATTGGACAATGAAAGAAACTGAACTTAATTCAGGTAATATTGATTTAATATGGAACGGATATACAATTAACGATGATAGAAAAAAGAAGGTTGATTTCTCAGTGCCATATCTAAAAAATCAACAAGTTATTGTTACATTAGGTAATAGCGATATAAAAACTAAGAATGATTTAAATGGTAAAAAAGTTGGTGCCCAAAACGAATCTTCTGCTATAAGTGCAATGGAAAAAGAAGCAGAGTTATATAGTAGCTTTAATGGTGGAAGTGCAATTACATTTGAGGATAATAACCAAGCTTTAATGGATTTAGAAGCTGGTAGAATTGATGCTGTAGTAGCAGATGAAATTTTAGTAAGATACTATATAAGTTTAAAGGGTGAAGATAAATTTAATATATTAGATGAAAATTTTGGTGAAGAAGAATATGGTGTGGGTATTAGAAAAGGTGACACTGAAATGGTAGAAGCATTTAATAAGGCATATAAAGAACTACAAGATGAAGGAACATTAGCAGAAATATCTATAAAGTGGTTTGGTGAAGATATAACTATCAAGGAAAACTAATTTTAAAGAGAGGAGAATCTAAATTGGAAAATATAATAACTTTTTTAAAGGATATACTTAATTATACAGCTACATTGATGCCTCAAGTTATAGTAGGATTAAAGTCAACACTAGAAATATTTACCTTAACATTAGCCTTATCTATTCCACTAGGTATTATTGTAGCATTAGGGAGATTATCAAAGATAAAAATAATAAATAAAATAACAAGTTTTTATGTTTTAATAATGCGTGGAACTCCTCTTCTTTTACAAATTGTATTTATATTTTTTGGACTACCAAACTTAAATATTGTTATAGATAGATTTCCAGCTGCAATTATCGCATTTACTTTAAATTATGGGGCATATTTTGGAGAAATTTTCAGAGCTGGTATTTCTTCTGTTGATGTTGGTCAAAATGAAGCAGCACAAGTATTGGGATTATCTAAAACTGATACATTTTTTAGAATAATTCTACCACAGGCATTTAAAACAGTTTTACCTCCAGTAGCTAATGAAATTGTAACTTTAGTTAAAGATACTGCTTTAGTTTATGTAATTGGTTTAGATGAACTATTAAGAGTTGGTAAAATAGCATGTAATAGAGATTCATCTTTATTACCACTTTTGATTATAGGACTTGTTTATCTAATTCTAATTGGAATATTCACTAAGCTATTGGACAAGCTTGAAAAAAAATATCAATATTACAGTTAAGAGGTGCTTATATGTTAAAAATAAGGGGATTGAAAAAAACATTTGGAAACACTTTAGTTCTTAAAGGTGTTGATTTAGATATTTTAGAAGGTGAAATTGTTGTTGTTGTAGGTCCATCTGGTGGTGGAAAAACAACTTTACTAAGAATAATAACTGGACTTGAAAAATGTGATGATGGAAGTATTGAGATTTCAGGAAATACTCTTTGTAAGGATGGAAAGTATTGTGATAAAAAGACTGCTAATATTATAAGAAAAGATGTTGGTCTAGTTTTTCAAAGTTTTAATTTATTTCCGCACAAATCAGTCTTAGAAAATATAATAGAAGCTCCAATACGTGTTTTAGGAGAAAAAAAGGAAAATGCAATAAATAAAGCTTTAGAAATTCTTAATTTTCTAGGCTTAAGTCATAAAGCTAACAATTATCCATGTGAATTATCTGGTGGTCAAAAGCAAAGAGTTGCAATTGGTAGGGCATTAGCACTTAATCCTAAATTGATGTGTTTTGATGAACCTACGTCAGCACTAGATCCTTCTCTTACTTTAGATGTTGCAAAATTAATAAGAAATTTAAGTAAAGAAGGAATGTCAATGCTTATAATTACACATGATATGGAATTTGCTAAACTTGTTTCAGATAAAATTGTCTCTATGGATAGTGGGAAAATTATTGAAAAACATATCTATAATAATTAATTTTCAACTTATAATAATATTATTGTAATACACATTCATAATTTCCTCCTTTTTATAGAATACTAATATTATGTTAAAAGAAGGAGCGATTTAATAATGAATGAAAAAACAATGAAATTTACAGATGAGCAAGGCAACAAAGTAGAGTATGCTATCTTAGAACAAAAACTAATAAACAAAACTGAGTATGTTGCAATGGCACCAGTTACCAATAAAAATGATGTAGAAATATTTAAAATTAAATTTGATAAGGATTGGAATGAAACCTTAGTTCAAGTTGAATCTGAAAATGAACTAAATATGGTAAGACAAGTATCAAGTATAAAGTTCTAATCTTTTAATAAACAAGATTTTTAATCTTGTTTATTTTTTTGTTAATTTAAATTATCACTAGAGGATTATTATCATTTATGATAATCTATATATTGAATAAAAATTCTAGGAGGTACTATGAAAAACTTAACATTAAGTAATAGAACTAAAGGCGTTTTATTTATTATAATGTCTGCTTTTGGTTTTGCAATGATGTCTGCTTTTGTTAAATTATCTGGAGATTTGCCATCATTTCAAAAAACTTTTTTTAGAAATATAACATCTTGTATAATTGCTTTTGGAATCATTTTAGTAAAAAAAGAAAGTTTCTTTGGCAAATTAGAAAATCAAAAAATACTAATTTTACGTTCTTTGTTTGGTACATTAGGAATAGTATTTAATTTTTATGCAATTGATAAGTTAGTATTATCTGATGCTAATATGCTTAATAAACTTAGCCCTTTCTTTGTTATTATTTTTAGTGCTTTATTCTTAAAGGAAAAAATAAATTTCAAACAAGGACTAGCTATCATCATAGCGTTTATTGGAGCTCTGTTTATCATAAAACCACAGTTTAACTTCGATATTATTCCATCATTAATTGGAGTTTGTGGTGCTATTTGTGCAGCAGCTGCTTATACATGCTTACGTGTACTTGGTAGTAGAGAAAAATATTATACAATTGTATTTTACTTTTCTTTTTTCTCAACTATAGTAATATTACCTTTTATGTTAATGGTTTATGAAAAAATGACACTAGTACAATTCTTATATTTAATACTAGCTGGAATTTTTGCAAGTATAGGACAATTTGGAATTACTATTGCCTATAAGTATGCTAAGGCTAAAGAAATTTCAATCTTTGATTACAGTAATATTATATTCTCTGCAATAATTAGCTTCATTTTATTTGGAGTATTGCCTGATTATTTAAGTATAATAGGATATCTCGTAATCTTTAGTGTATCATTATATATGTTTTTATATAATAAAAAGTTAGACAAAATTGAAAGTAAATAACTTATTAAGAGGTTGTATCAGAAAATTTGATACAACCTCTTTTATTCTAGTATTACTATAGTTATTTTATATGCTATAATTAATTTTTGAAAAGGAGTAGAGTAATGTGCAACAATAAAGGAACAAATATATTGGATATTCTTCTTAATAATGAAGATAAAGA
>PPYE01001299.1_pt1 | contig 10960 bp, 10 predicted proteins | sample 1559881 | NCBI WGS metagenome assembly PPYE01 (sample SAMN08240022, study PRJNA423297) | Human gut metagenome, whole genome shotgun sequencing project.
TCATAACATTGATCAAAGTAGTCCGAACCGTAGTAGATGCCGCCGGTCGGCTCTGCACCCAGCCAGCGCAGGTCCTCTTCGATGGATTTTACATACTCGTCATCCTCGCGGACCGGGTTGGTGTCGTCAAAGCGCAGATTAAACAGACCGTGGTATTTCTGTGCAGTACCGGAGTTGATCCAGATGGCTTTTGCCGAACCGATGTGCAGGTAGCCGTTTGGTTCCGGTGGAAAACGGGTGTGGATTTCTTTTACACGACCCTCTGCCAGGTCGCTGTCGATAATATCATGGATAAAATTCGATACATTTTCGGTATCCAGGATTTTTTCATCAGCCATGAAAAGTCAGTCCTTTCAAAAATTGATAGCGGAAAAATTTATCGGTTGCTCAACAGTTCGATTGCCTGTGCAAGGCGCTGCTGGCAGACCTCCTCGCCCAGAATCTGCATCACGCTGCACAGGTCCGGGGAGTTGGTGCGTCCGGTGATGGCAAGGCGGATGACCTGACTGACATCGCCGACGTGACCTTTGTACTGGTCCGGGTTTTTCTTGTAATCCTTTGGTTTAGCAGCAAAGCCCAGCGATTCGCCCAGCTCGCGCACCTTGTTGAACCAGGTTTCTCCATCGTCCGCAGGGGAGTAGAGGGAACGGTACTGGGTCAGGATGTCCAGTGCATCCTGGGTGCTGACATTTTCCGGGTACTCGCTGGCAGCGGTGAACAGCTCCTCATAGAAGAAGGCAACATAATCCTTGACCTCGCTCCAGATGGCGATGTCCTTTCTTGGCTTGGCGCCGCTGCGTCCGATGGCAAAAATGGCTTTTGCTTTCTGCTGGTCTGCGCTCATCACCGAGATGGTGTTTTTGCTGACGTCCTTGAGCTTGTCGATGTCGAACAGCGAGCCGCTGTTGCCCATCTTTTTGGTGGTAAACTGGAAATCGCCCATCGGAGCGGTCGGGTTAGCAAGACGCCAGTCCTCGAAGTTGGAGTTTAACAGGGTCATCAGGTACTCCAGCACCGATGGTACCGGATAGCCCTCTGCATTGTAGAAGTCGAGCGCCAGCTCCGGGTCCTTTCTCTTGGAAAGCTTTCTCTTGGAACCGCCGTCCATCTTCATCAGCTGGGCAGTGTGGACATATTTTGGAGCCTTCCAGCCCATCGTGCGGAACAGCTGGAGGTGGATATTCAAAGTAGCCAGCCACTCTTCGCCGCGGACAACGTGGGTGGTGCCCATGAAGTGGTCGTCAATGATGTGGGCAAAGTGGTAGGTCGGGATGCCGTCGGATTTGAGCAGCACGATGTCCTGATCGTTTTCCGGCAGCTCGATGTCACCCTTGACCAAATCGCGGTGAACAAAGCGTTTGTTCGGGTCGCCTGGGCTTCTGAAGCGCAGGACATACGGCTTGCCTGCCTGGATGTTTTCTTCGATCTCTTCCAGAGTCAGGTCGCGGCATTTTGCCCACTGACCGTAGTAGCCGAAGTTGATCTTCATCTCCTGCTGCTTTTCGCGCATGGCGGTCAGTTCTTCCTCGGTGCAGAAGCATGGGTAAGCCATTCCCTGTTCTACCAACACCTTGGCAAAGGTCTGGTAGATTTTGGCACGCTGGCGTTGGCGGTAAGGACCGTAGGCACCGTTGTCGCCCTCGATGGTGGCGCCCTCGTCAAAGTTTAAGCCGTAGTGGTTGAAGACGCGGATGATGGTTTCCACGCCGCCCTCTACTGCACGCTTGAGGTCGGTGTCCTCGATGCGCAGGAAGAAAACGCCGCCGCTCTGGTGAGCCAGACGTTCACTGACGATGGCGCTGAACAGGTTGCCTAAATGCATAAAGCCGGTTGGGCTGGGTGCGATTCGGGTGACCTTTGCGCCTTCCGGCAGGTTGCGTGGTGGGTACATCGCTTCGATGTCTGCCGGTGTGGTGGTAATATCTGGAAAAAGCAGTTGTGCAAGACGCTGGTAATCCATTTGTATAATCTCTCCTTTTATGAAAACGCCGCCTTTGGACAAGCCAAAACAGCATGGATTTATATAGATAAAATCGGGGATTTATAGATACTAGGATACCACAAAATCTGGATGAATAAAAGGGTTTTGCCCAAATTTACCCTTTTCTTCCACCAAAAAAGCGAAGGACTTTGCAGGAAGTCCTTCGCTTTGGTTTAAAAAATGGGAGAAGAGGGGGATTATTCCACCACGATCAAGTCTTTGGTGTAGCGGTTGAGCACCTCGCAGCCGTCCTCGGTGACCAGCACCAGGTCCTCAATGCGCACGCCAAAGTTTCCGGGCAGATAGATGCCGGGCTCGATGGAAAAGACCATGCCGGGACGGGCGATGGTTTCGCTTTCAGAGGATACCGGCGGACGCTCGTGCTCCTTCATGCCGATGCTGTGTCCGGTACGGTGGGTGAAGTATTCTCCATAGCCGGCATCTTCGATGACCTTGCGCGCTGCCAGGTCAAATTCCTTGAAAGCAACGCCCGGTTTGATGATGGCGATGGCAGCTTCGTTTGCACGGCGGACCGTTTCATAGACCTTGCGCTGTTCTTCGCTGACCGAGCGGTAGAAGATGGTGCGGGTCATATCGCACCAGTAGTGACCAAAAGGAGCGCCGATGTCCAGAACGATGCTGTCGCCCGGCTGCAAAACGGTGGAGTCGGCATCGTGGTGCGGATCGGCTCCGTTTTTGCCCATGCCTACGATGGAAAATCCAAGAGAATTGCATCCGTGTTCCTTAAAGAAGTTTTCTACCTTGGTGGAAAGCTCGCGCTCGGTTGCGCCTTCGTGTACAGCGTGGATGACCATATCCATGCAGGCGTCGTTGATGCGGGAAGCGTTGCGCATCAGCTCGCGCTCCTCTTCATCCTTGTACATGGTAGCCTGCTCGACCGGCAGCGAACCCATGACCGGCTGCACGTCGGGACGGTGCGCCATCAGACCAATCAGGAAGCGGCTGGGCCAGGTTTCGTCGATGCCCAGTTTGCCGGGCTGCACGCTCTGTGCCAGCTGGGCAACCGGATCGTCGCTGTCGGTGTGTTCCACCAGCTCCATCCCTTCCTGTGGCTGTACGCCGAACAGCTTGTTTCCAAAGAAGGTGACTTTGCCGCTGCTGTGGATGTACACCGCCATCATTCTCTCCAGCGGTGCGACCCAGATTCCGGTCAGATAGTAGACAGGTTCGGTTTCGGTGACAATGATCTGCTCCAGACCCGCTTTTTTCATGTTTTCCAAAACCTGCTGCAATCTTTTTTGATTCATATTAACATCCTCCCTTAAAATTTTATAGCCATAAACAGAAAAATTCTGTTGGTTGCCGTTTTGCAGTAGATGTACAAATGCTTCTATCTTCAAAATGTGGGGAAAGCATTTTCTTGTACACACAACCATTTCCTCCACATTATAGCACATCCATCCGCTGGATGCTATGATTTTTTGGGTGGATTTTCTAAATGCCGGAGATTTTTGCAGCAGATACTTGACAAATCTGCTGTTGTCCAATATAATTTGTAACTATTGATACTTTTGTAACTAAAGATACATTTTAGGAGGAAGAGGATGAAACAGAAGGTAAATGTTCGCAATTTGAGTTTGATGGCATTGTTTGCTGCGTTGACAGCGGTAGGAGCTTTTATCACCATACCGGTGCCGCCGGTTCCGTTTTCCTTGCAGATTTTTTTCGCAATTTTAGCAGGTGCGCTGTTAGGGTCGCGACAAGGTGCGATGAGCATTGTGATTTATCTGCTGCTGGGATTGTGCGGGCTGCCGGTCTTTACCAAGGGAGCGGGCTTGTCCTACCTACTTCAGCCGACCTTTGGTTATCTGCTGGGATTTGTTCCGGCAGCATGGCTGTGCGGAAAAATCATCGAAGTTCGAAAAAGCAGCAGCTTTCGAACGATGCTGGTGGCTTGTTTTTCGGCAGCAGGTGTGGATTTTGCCGTCGGGTGCGGATACTTTGCACTGATTACCAACCTTTGGCTGGGAAAGGGGATAAGTGCAGGAGCAATCTTCTATTCGACCTTTCTGATTTTTGTGCCGGCGGATACCCTGCTGATGGTCTTAGCAGCCTTTTTAGGCAGTCGCTTGCTGCCGATTCTGCGGCGGGAGCAGTTGATTTCCCATTGAGTTGTTTGCCTTGTATCTTTCCTCAAAAGGGAATATAATGAAGAAAAAGAGGGGAGAGATGAAGATGAAAATACAGCCGACCAATTTGACCGAGCCGCTGACAGCTGGAAATCTGCTGTATGACCTGGTGCAGATGCAGCAGCAGGACGAGGAGGAGTTGCACGGCGGCATCTACCGAAATCAGCTGCTGGAAGGGTTTGACGGCAGTGGCATCGAGTTTAAAAACTGTGTCTTTCACGGCTGCCAGTTTTCGCAGTGCTGTCTGGATAATCTTTCCCTCACCGATGTGCTGCTGGAAAATTGCAGCTTTTCTGCCTGCCGTTTGCAGGACCTTGCCGCCTGTCGGGTGACCCTGCGCGGGTGCAAGCTGATGGGTGTCGGGATGGCTCACTCTCTGCTTCGGGATGTGTCCTTCTTAGGGTGCAATCTGCGCTATGCAGCCATGGGAGGGAGCCGGTTGAGGGCGGTGCTGTTTGACGGGTGCAGCTTGCAGGAAAGCGATTGCAGCGAATGGAGATGGAAGGAAACAGCCTTTTCCGACTGTGACCTGCGCAAATCCCAGCTGCTGCACACCTCTTTGAATGGGATGGACCTGCGCAGCTGTGAGCTGGATGGGTTCCGTCTGGCACCTCAAGATTTAAAGGGAGCCATCGTCACACCGGAGCAGGCGATGATGCTGGCGGGTTTTTTGGGTGTTGTGATTCGGTAGCGGGTTTGATAACAAAAAGCAGCGGTTGCACAAAAGTGCAGCCGCTGCTTTTTATAAATTGTAGAAAAATTATTTGGTGCCGAAGATACGGTCGCCGCAGTCACCCAGACCAGGAACGATGTATTTATCGTCGTTGAGCTTTTCATCCAGAGCAGCGCAGTAAACCTGTACGTCAGGATGTGCTTCGGTCAGTGCGTTCAGACCTTCCGGTGCAGCGATGATGCACATGAATTTGATATTGGCAGCGCCGCTTTCCTTGAGCATCTGGATGGCAGCGACAGCAGAACCGCCGGTTGCCAGCATTGGGTCGAGAACGATGACCTCGCGCTCGTTGATGTCGGAAGGAAGTTTGCAGTAGTATTTGACCGGCTGCAGGGTCTGTGGGTCGCGGTACAGACCGATGTGACCGACCTTAGCAGCAGGAACCATCGACAGCACGCCGTCGAGCATACCGATACCGGCACGCAGGATTGGAACGAATGCCAGTTTTCTGCCGGCAATGACTTTGGTCTTTGCCAGAGCAACAGGAGTTTCGATTTCAACCTCTTTGAGCGGCAGGTCGCGGGTAGCTTCATAGCACATCAGCATGGATACCTCGCCGACCAGTTCGCGGAATTCCTTGGAACCGGTGTTTTTGTTTCTCAGCAGGGAAATCTTGTGCTGGATGAGTGGGTGATCAAAAATCATAGGAGTCATAATGATCGAATCCTTTCAGTTTTAATAAGATGAGGATAGGTCATCCGGCGCTTGAACAAAAATCAAATGCCAAACCTATATCTCTATTTTACAACAAACGAGGTCAGAAGAAAATATTTTTTTCACCATTTTTTTCAGAAATGGGAAAATCGGCAATTTACTCAAAAAAGACGGGGAAAATGCGTTATTTGCCAAAGTTTTCTTCCAAAGCCAGAATTTTGTCCACCCTTCTCTGATGGCGTCCACCCTCAAAGCCGGTTTCCAGGAAGGCATCGACCATCATGCAGGCAAGTCCTGCGCCGACAACCCTGCCGCCAAAGCACAGAACGTTGGCGTTGTTGTGCAAACGGGTGTATTTTGCGCTGAAGCAGTCGGAGCAGCAGGCAGCGCGGATTCCCTTGACCTTGTTGGCAGCCATCGAGATGCCGATGCCGGTGCCGCAAATCAGGATGCCGATGTCACATTCTCCGCTGGTGATTTTGTCACAGGCAGCCTTGGCAACGTCGGGATAATCCACCGAGTTTTCGTCGTAGCAGCCGACATCTACAAAGTCGACTCCTTTTTCTTCCAGATGTTTTTTGATTTCCTGTTTGAGCAGGAAACCGCCGTGGTCACTACCAATTACGAGCATAATGATACCCTCCGTCGTATTTAGATGATTGGATAAGATGGTGTAAAAATAGCTTTGCAAAAAGCAGGAGCAGTTACTGCTGCTTTTTCAGTTTGAGTTGAAGCTCCCGCTGTGCCTGCGGCAGCTTGAGATAGACAGGAACCAGCTGCTGGGCAGAGATGAGCGGCAGCTTCTGCTGGGTCACCTGGCGCCAGGCGGCAAGCCCGATGCCATAGGCGTGCTGGAGCAGAAGGTGCTTGCCCGGGAGCAAAAGTCGGTCAGCCAGCTGCGGGTCGATGGTCTGCATGGTGTCCTTTACCAGCTGCGCTCCGTCGCCCACCAGCGTGATGGGAGCCTGTTGGGAAAGAGGAATCAGCTGTTCGCACAGCTGGTCTGCCATCAGCGCACAGTCCTCGTGCATCCGCTGCATCTGCCGGTCGGCGTCGAACCAGGCGGTGTAGACCTGACCGCAGCGCGCATCCAGTGCAGGACAGATGATGCCGGTGCGGTCGGACAGGTTGTATGCCAGTCCTTCCAGTGCGGAAACGGCAGCGCAGGGCTTGTCCAGCACCTGCGCCATCCCTTTGACGGCAGCTACCCCGATGCGCAGACCGGTGAAGGAGCCGGGACCCACCGAAGCGGCAAACAAATCCACCTGCTGGATGGTCATGTGGCTGCACGACAGCAGCGATTCCACCATCGGCATGATGGTCTGGCTGTGGGTCAGGTGGGCATCGGTATAAAATTGAGCAATCGGTCGGTCGTCCTCGAGCAAAGCGCAGGAAGCGGCGGCAGCCGAGGTATCCATAGCAAAAATGATCAAGAAAAAGCTCCTCCTTATTTAGGGTCGGTCAATTTGAATCCGGCGCAGATCGGGGTCGTTTTCATCCTTTTGGATGGTAACGGTGATGGTGTTTGGCGGAAGGACCGCCTCGATGTTTTCGCTCCATTCGATGGCAAGGATGCCTCCGTAGTCCAGATAATCAAAAAATCCGGTGGAGTACAGGTCCTCATAGCTTTCCACCCGATACATATCGAAGTGATACAGGGCGTGTTCTCCGTTACCATATTGATGGACCAGAGCAAAGGTAGGGCTGGAAACGGGATCGTCCAGTCCCAGCCCACGGCAAAGCCCGCGGGTGAAGGCTGTTTTTCCTGCGCCCATCGGACCTTTATAGGCGATCACATCGCCGCTTTTTAAAGTCGAGGCAAACTCGGCGGCAATCTGTTCGGTCTGCTCGAGACTGTGGCTGATATAATTTTTCATGGATTTCCTTTCTTCCCAACCGGGCGGCAACCAAAAGGCAGGGAGGTCCCCGCCTTCGGAAACCTCCCTGAAAACTGCGTTAAAACAGACCGTGGATGTGACCGTCCTCATCAATGTCGATGCGGTAAGCCGCAGGGTCTTTGCCCAGACCGGGCATGGTCATGATGGTACCGGACAGAGCGACGATGAAGCCGGCGCCGGCAGAAAGTTTGACATCACGGATGTTGAGCTTGAATCCGGTTGGACGTCCAAGCTTGGAAGGGTCGTCGGACAGCGAGTACTGGGTCTTTGCCATGCAGATTGGCAGTTTGTCCTGTCCGAGCTTTTCGATATTGGCAATCGACTTGAGCGCCTCGGAGGAGTAAACAACGCTGTCTGCTCCGTAGATGTTCTTGGCGATGATGTCGATTTTTTCCTTGATTGGCAGTTCGATGTCGTACAGCGGTGCAAAGTTGGCAGGTTTTTCGCAGGCTTTTACCACCTTTTCTGCCAGTGCCACGCCGCCTTCGCCGCCTTTGGCGAATACATCGGAGAGGGCAAACTCGACGTCGTTTTCACGGCAGTAGTTTTCCAGCACAGCAATCTCCTCATCCGAGTCGGTCAGGAAATGGTTGATGGCAACAACGACCGGAACACCGAACTTCTTCATGTTTTCTACATGAGCGGCAAGGTTGCACAGACCGGCTTTGACAGCTTCCACGTTTGGCTGAGCGGTTTCTGCCTTTGGTACACCGCCGTTATATTTGAGTGCGCGCAGGGTGGCAACCACAACGATAGCCGATGGCTTGAGTCCTGCATAGCGGCACTTGATGTCCAGGAACTTTTCAGCGCCAAGGTCCGAGCCGAAGCCTGCCTCGGTGATGGTGTAGTCTGCCAGCTTCAGGGCAAGCTTGGTTGCACGAACCGAGTTGCAGCCGTGTGCGATGTTGGCAAATGGACCGCCGTGCATCAGAGCAGGGGTGTTTTCCAAAGTCTGTACCAGGTTTGGTTTGATGGCGTCTTTAAGCAGAACTGCCATCGCGCCGTTTACCTTGAGGTCTTTGGCGTAGACCGGTTTGTTGTCATAGGTGTAAGCGACCAGAATGTTGCCCAGACGCTCCTTGAGGTCCTGCATATCCGATGCAAGGCACAGGATTGCCATAACCTCGCTGGCAACGGTAATCTGGAAGCCGTCCTCACGCGGGATACCGTTTGCTTTTCCGCCCAGTCCGACGTTGACAAAGCGCAGTGCGCGGTCGTTCATGTCCATGCAGCGTTTGAAGAGAATGCGGCGCTGGTCGATATTCAGCTCGTTGCCCTGCTGCATATGGTTGTCCAGGATGGCGCACAGCAGGTTGTTGGCAGCGGTGATGGCGTGCATATCGCCGGTGAAGTGCAGGTTGATGTCCTCCATCGGAACGACCTGTGCATAGCCGCCGCCGGCAGCGCCGCCCTTGATGCCGAATACAGGACCCAGGGAAGGCTCGCGCAGAGCGATGATGGCTTTTTTGCCAATCTTCTGCATCGCCTGTCCAAGACCGACGGTTGTGGTGGTCTTGCCTTCACCCGCAGGAGTCGGGTTGATAGCGGTGACCAGGATCAATTTGCCGTCCGGCTGGTTTTCCAGACGTTTGGCAAGGTCGTCCGAAAGCTTTGCCTTGTAGTGACCGTACGGTTCCAGCTCCTCAGGACGGATACCGAGCGCACCGGCTACTTCGGTGATGGGCTTCATAGCACACTGCTGGGCGATTTCGATGTCTGTAAGCATGGGTAATTTCCTCCTTGGTGTCTTTGATAAAATAAAGATGCAGTGAAAACTCAAAAAGAGTGCGGAACGATGCCGACTGACCAAAAGCGGATGTCCCGCGAAACTGCCGCAGGTATATGCATCCATCGGTCTGAAAACCGGTTCTGTCATATACTGGTATCCACAGTATACCATAATTTTGTGAAAGGTGGAAGAGAAATGCAGGCGAATATTTATAGATTTTAGCTTGAATCCCGACAGGTTTCATAATATAATAAGACTGTTCTGAGGGTCAAACAGCCGAAAAACGGGAACAGAAAGGCTTTTTTACAGATGATAAAAAATATTTTTTCTGCCATAGGCAGATATTTTAAACAGACCGACTGGCTGTTGCTGCTGTGCTGCACCGGTCTGTCGGTATTCAGCACCCTGCTGATTTACAGCCTGTACCAAAACGGGGAAATCGGCAGAATCAATACCGTTGTGGTGCAGCCGGCGATGGCGCTGTGCGGCATTGCTGCGGCAATCGTTCTTTCCAAAATTGACTACCACACGATGGCGCGGATGTGGAAGTTTCATACAGCAATCTGCTACGGTTTGCTGCTGCTGCTTTTTCCCTTTGGAGTGCAGCGTGTCGAATGGGTAGACGACCGCAACTGGCTGCCTATCCCGTTTTTAGGGATTAACTTTCAGCCCTCCGAGTTGCTCAAGATTTCGTTTATTATCACCTTTGCTTATCATCTTTCCAAGGTAAAGGATACATTGAATCGTCCCAAACAGCTGCTGCTGTTTGGGACGATTCAATGTATCCGTGGAATTTCCTGTTGGACGACGACAAAAAGAACCGTATCCTGGCGGTCATCGACCCGACGCTGGTGGAGGCAGCGGATTCCTGGCAGCAGCAGCGGGGACTGATTTCGATTGGCAACGGCGGGCTGTGGGGAAACGGCGTGTTCATGGAGACCGGACAGTTTCGCTATGTTCCTGAGGTGTACAACGACTTCATCTTTACCTACATCGGGGAAACGGTGGGCTTCATCGGTTGCTTGGCGGTGCTGCTGGTGCTGGCGTTTTTGTGCATCCGCATCCTGAGCAACGGTCTGCGCGCACCCGATGATTTGGGAAAATATATCTGCGTGGGAGTCTTTGCGATGATTGGCATTCAAATCATCATCAACATCGGAATGTGTCTGGGGATGATGCCGGTTATCGGTGTCACCTTGCCGTTTTTGTCCGCAGGCGGAACCTCGACCGGTACCCTCTACCTTGCCATCGGTGTGGTACTGAGCGTCTATGTCCACAGCGGCAAGGATAGGCTGTTTGGGTAATCACAGTTTGCGTATGGGAAGGCTCCGGCGATTGGTCGGAGCCTGATTTTTATTTTTTGCAAAACTTTTACATTTATCACTAAAAATATCGGGTGTTTGCTGGTAGGATATACCGTAGGCAAACCGGTCCGAATTAGAGGAGGCAGCAAAATGAAGCAGGACACCATAAGAGTGGGAGCTGTGATTGCCGCAGGAGGAATGGCACAGCGGATGCAGGGAGTGGACAAGCAGCTATTGGAGTTAAACGGAGTGCCGGTTTTGGTGCGTTCCATCCAGGCGCTGGCACAGGTCCGGTCGATTCAGGAGCTGGTGGTGGTAGCGCGGCAGGAGCAGTTTGCCCGGCTGCAAAGCTGGAAGGAGCAGTATCACCTGCCCGATTTTGTCCTCACCACCGGAGGTGCGACCCGACAGCAGTCGGTGCAGGCGGGGATTGCAAAGTTGTCCGAGCAGGTGGAATATTTTGTTATCCACGACGGAGCCAGACCCTTTGCCCAGCCGCAGATGATTGAAC
>PPYE01540445.1_pt1 | contig 10960 bp, 7 predicted proteins | sample 1559881 | NCBI WGS metagenome assembly PPYE01 (sample SAMN08240022, study PRJNA423297) | Human gut metagenome, whole genome shotgun sequencing project.
TTTGGTACAATAAATTGATTGTCTGGCAAAATTAGATACTTTTTTGCATTTATATACTATAATTCAAGAGATATTTTTATTAAATGCGGAAATTATGTCCTGTAGATTTAATAAAGGAGAAAAGAGTCTGCGTCTTTCCAGCTGGGGAATTTATGGCGAAAGGCAGTGAGGGTTTCTATATCAAGTTCGATGGTTTGTATCTTTTCTTCTGAGTCGGGAGTCCCTGTCAGTATCTCGCCTTTAGGACTATACAAGGCTGAATATCCCGGATAGTGAAGTCCGTTGCCGTCTCGTCCTGTACGGTTCACACCGCATACGTAACATTGGTTCTCGATAGCGCGTGCGCAAAGTAGTGTATTCCATGCATGGATGCGTGGAGTAGGCCAACTGGCTATGTAAATAAGAAGGTCGTATTCGTTGTTTATATTCCGGCTCCAGACAGGAAAGCGAAGATCATAACAGACCTGAAGGCAGATATTCCAGCCCCGATAGGGGACGATCACCCTCCGGTTGCCTGCCGAAAAGTGTTCAGTTTCGCATCCCATGCGGAAGAGATGGCGTTTGTCATAGTAAAATTCCTGACCGTCCGGAGTAATCAGAAAGGCCCGGTTATAATAAGCACCTGCTTCTTCGCAGATGAAACTTCCGACCAATGCGAACTGAAACTCTGCGGCATACCCTTTGAGGGTCCGGATGGTGAAACCGGAAATCGGTTCGGCCAATGTCCGGCTGTTCATGCTGAATCCCGTTGTGAACATCTCCGGTAAAACAACAATCTCCGTTGTTCCGCGAAGAGGAAGTAGCTTTTCGCGGAGCAAACGGAGATTTTCCTGTTTATTTTCCCAGATAATATCTGTTTGTACAATCGAGATTTTCATACATCATTCAACATCTCCAATGGAGAAGTTTTCGGGGTGTTTCCCTTTGAAATCTTTGAAATAAAGTTTTATTTCACGCATGTCCTTGTCAATATCTCCACTTGGCATGACTGCTTTAGTCGACGTAATGGTCTTGGTTGTATAGTCGATGCCGACCAGGACAATGGGTACCTGTGCTTTGAGCGCAATGTAATAGAAACCTTTTTTCCAGTTGGGGTTGCGTTTACGCGTTCCTTCGGGAGTAATAGCGAGGTGAAACTTTTTGCTGGTATTGAAGTGATGAACCATTTGCTCTACCAATGAGGTCTTGCGACTACGATCTACAGGAATACCTCCTACAGCTCTGAAAAGCAGCCCTAAAGGAAAAAAGAACCATTCTTTTTTCATCATGAAACTGGTCTTTCCTCCCATGGCACCGTAAAATAGTTTACCAATAAACAAATCTAAATTAGTGGTATGGGGAGCTGCGCAAACTACACATTTATCATATTTGGGTACTGTCACGTTCATCTTCCATCCCAGCAGGCGATAGTAAATAAAGCTATATATTGCTTTTTTCATTCTTAGTTCAGTTTCGCGATGGCGTCAATGATTTCGTTTACTTTTGCATTGAAGTCTACACGGAATTTTTTGTAGAATCCTTTCACATTTCCCGGTTCGGTGTGGCTGATACGGCTGATAAATTCATCCTGCATTTTCAGGATTTCCGCCATCAGTTCGTCAGCTTTTGCTTTATCTGTACCCGGTACGAACATGCTGTTGATCAAACACTCTGAAAATAATTCACCTGCGATATAGTTTACGTTCTTTTTAAGTTCTCTTCTCTTTGCCATAATTCTAAATGTTTTATGTGAGTATATAGAAAATATTTTCGGTAAAGATAACGACTTTCTTCGGTTCTGAGTAATAAATTTGAAATAATTAAATAATTCCATGCTGTGTCTGTCTTGTTGTTTGGTGGTTACAGACGCATTTTAGCAGAGGGTGTAGCCATCCGTATGCCGGGGCTACACCCTATTGGCGGGAGGGCTACACCCTTTACCTCGTGGGGCTACACCCCCTGCCGGAAGAAAGAGGTTGGTATTGTCAGAAAGAAAATCCCAGGTTTACGTAAAATCCTACGTCCTTGGATTGGTTGGAATACCCCAATGATGCTTCTAATGGACCGAACATGCTGTCCAGCCCATATCCGATGCTACAACCGTAAATCCGGTTGCCCTTCAGGATCTTGAAAAAATTATCGTCACTCAAGGCAAAGTTTCCGGCTAACGTTATATAATGTTTGCTACCCATGCGTTGGCGCAGCTTTAGAGAAGCCACGGCAACGGAATTGTGCGTTAATTCTATATTGTAAATTCCGGCGAACGGGAGTTGCTGGGGCAAATAACGTCCGAACACGTCACTTCCCAACGCATTCTCGTAGGCATAAGGAATTTCCTGCCCGATCAGTACTCTGCCGTAAATAGCCGGGATCAGGGCCAGACGGTTGCTGACAGAGAACACACTTTCCCAGGAGGCACTGAGTGCGGAGAAGGGGGCATGTCCGTTATATCGGGCGAAGTTGTCCGTATACAATGAATAAGCACCGGAGAAGTTGCTGCCTTTGGATGGGAAGTATCCTTTGTCGAAGGTGTTGTAACGTAACTGCGCAAAATAACTGATGAAGTATTCGGAGTTGACATCCATTGTAAATTCCGGTTTCTTGAAAAGGAAATCTTTGTATTTGAAATACTCGATTCGTGCGCCGAATCCAAACCGGAGATTTTTATACCACACATCCGAAAATCCGAATTCACCCAGATGATATTTATAAGTTGTGTTGTAGGCACGGTCGCCATGATCATAAATGTTGATGTCATTGTACTGGAACATGTACGAGAAATTGATGTTTCTTTGTTGCATGGGTTCCAGGGTATAATCTACCCGGGCCATGTATCGTTTGCCCAGTCGTCCGGTAACAGAAACTTTGGAAGGAATGTGGGTCTTTAATTGTGCTGTGGCATTTATCAATAGCGAAGCTATCTCTTCCGAGTCGAAGCGGAGACCTACATTGATGGTTTTCTCATACTTTTTCTCTAACAGGAAGGTTAAATTATAGCCTTCAGGGGTATTGGTCAATGTGTAACTGGCGTTTGAGTAAGATTGGTTCCCGCGCAGAATGAATAGCGCTTGTTCAATCTGTCGCATGCTGATTTCACTGTTTTCTTGCAGTTTGCATTTTTTCATTAACCACTTCTTGTCGTTTTCTTCTACATCAGAGAAAGTAATTTCCTTCACTGGCAAAGTCCGGGTGCTTGAAAATAAGGTATAAGGACCATGTGACTCGGGTTTGAAAGTGTCTGCAATACCGATTTTCTTTTTAAGAGCGAGCAGGGAGTTCCATTGCTTGCGAGCTGCCTCTTCTCCCCGGTGCATCAGAGAATCAATGGCCGAAGGGGTAAAACTGGCCGAAGAATATCCCTCAACGTTCACTTTTATATAAGTATCGGTCAGGCTGATATTTTTTTGATGATTGTTTTTGGTAGTCAGGTCAATGATTTGGGAGAGTATGTCCGGAGCACTGTTAAGTTTGTCGATCCCTTTTAAGTTGTTTTGCACATCTACACCGATGATAACATCGGCGCCCATCGATTTGGCTACATCTACGGGATAATTGTTAATCATGCCGCCGTCAATCAGAATCATGCTATCCTTGCGCACAGGTGTGAACACTCCGGGAATCGCCATGCTGGCTCGCATTGCTGTGGCAAGCACTCCATTGTGGAATACAATCTGTTCGCCATTTACGATGTTTTGTGATACGCACGCAAAGGGGATAGGCAGTTTGTTGAAATCAACGGAATCATGATAGCCTACTGTCAGTTCCGTAAATAGGTTGGCCAGATTCTGTCCCTTTATGATTCCACCGGAAACGGCGTCTTTGGGGCTTTTGGTAAAGGGGAATGAAAAGACATATTTTTCTGATTTTTCGCGTTCGTTGAGTGACATGGCACTACGCTTTACACGATCACTGAGCAAAAACATCCAGTCTTGTTTGCGTACCATACTGTCCAGTTGATGCGGAGTATATCCGATGGAGTATAATCCACCGATTATGGATCCCATACTGGTGCCTACTATATAATCGATTGGGATGCCGGCTTCTTCAATGACTTTCAGAGCCTGGATATGTGCTACCCCTTTCGCACCTCCTCCGCTGAGTACCACTCCGACTTTTTTACGTTGCTGTGCCATAGCGGGCAATGCCAGAAAAAAAGCCGGTAACAGAACTAATATCAGTGACAAATGTTTTTTCATTATAGTGTTATTTTTATGAATGCACTACAAATTTATATTATTATTTGGTAAGTAAGTAGTGAATGACACTAAAAGTGCAAGTTATGGAACTTATGCAGAAAAGAATTATCTTTGCGCCCCTTTTGTGGAATAATTCCCCAATCAGGGACACAATTCCACACTTTGGATAAGTGGCGGTTATGTTCCGAAAATCACTAAAACAGCTTCTGCAGGGCATTGGAGAGAACTTTTTAGTTAAAAAGATATATTCGGGACATAGTTTGGTATCTGATTTGTAAAGTAGCTAAGAAAGGATAAGTTAATTTTAATAATACAAACAAGCATGAGACTATTTTTAACGAGAAAAGAGCTGAAACTAAGGAGAAAAAGAACAATAGTGGGCATCGTCTGTTTGGCTCTGGTGGTAGGCATTTACTGGGTTCTGACGCGGCCACATAAAGCTAAGCCGGAGATACCTACTGTGATTGTAGAACCGGCAGAAAGGGACAATGTAGAGATTTTCGGAGAGTATGTGGGGCGTATACGTGCACAACAGTTTGTCGAAGTTCGGGCGCGGGTGGAAGGATATCTGGAAAGTATGCTTTTTGCCGAAGGAACGTATGTGAATAAAAATCAGGTGCTGTTTGTGATCAATCAGGATCAGTATCGTGCCAAAGCAGATAAGGCACGGGCACAATTGAAAAAAGATGAAGCACAAGCATTGAAGGCAAAACGGGATTTGGAACGTATCAAGCCGTTGTATGCACAAAATGCGGCCAGTCAGTTGGATCTGGACAATGCGGAGGCAGCTTATGAAAGTGCGGTGGCGACCGTCGCAATGAGCGAGGCAGATCTGGCACAGGCCGAGTTGGAACTGGGTTATACATTGGTTCGTTCTCCGCTGTCGGGTCATATCAGTGAGCGTAACGTGGACTTGGGAACTCTGGTGGGACCGGGTGGTAAATCGCTGTTGGCTACAGTTGTGAAAAGTGACACTGTACTGGTGGATTTCAGTATGACTGCTTTGGATTATTTGAAGAGCAAAGAACGCAATATTAATATCGGGCAACAGGACTCTTCTCGTTCCTGGCAGCCGAACATCACTATTACATTAGCAGACAATACGGTGTATCCTTACAAGGGATATGTGGATTTTGCCGAACCTCAGGTAGATCCCCAGACAGGTACTTTTTCAGTCCGGGCAGAGATGCCGAATCCGAAGCAGGTGTTGCTTCCGGGACAGTTCACAAAGGTAAAGCTGTTGCTGGATGTACGCGAAGGAGCGATTGTGGTGCCGCACAAGGCGGTAACTATCGAGAAGGGTGGAGCCTATATCTATACCATGCGCAGAGATTCGACGGTAGAGAAACGATTTATAGAGCTGGGACCTGAATTTGGCAATAAACTTGTAGTGGAGAGAGGATTGGCCGCAGGCGAAGAAGTGGTAATAGAAGGATATCACAAACTGACGCCGGGAATGAAGGTGAGGGCTACTTTACCTCAGTCACTAACCGAGAAAAAGGAGAGCGAATGACTCCTTTCCTGAGATAAATAAGAACGTATAATTTAAAAGAAACTCTTCCTCCCTCTCGTTGGGAGAGGGGTGGGGTGAGGCCTTATAGAATATGAAAGTTAGTTTTTTTATAGATAGACCTGTTTTCTCGATCGTTATCTCGATACTGATTGTCATTATCGGCATCATTGGTCTGACCATGTTGCCTGTCGACCAGTATCCTCAGATCACTCCTCCGGTAGTGAAGATCAGTGCTTCTTATCCGGGAGCCAGCGCATTGACGGTTTCACAGGCAGTGGCAACTCCTATCGAGCAGGAGATTAACGGAACACCGGGTATGCTTTATATGGAGTCGAACAGTTCCAATTCCGGCGGATTTTCGGCAACGGTTACTTTTGATGTTTCTGCCGATCCGGATTTGGCGGCCGTAGAAATCCAGAACCGTGTGAAACTGGCGGAAAGCCGTTTGCCGGCTGAAGTTATTCAGAACGGTATCTCCGTAGAGAAGCAGGCACCCAGCCAGTTGATGACCCTTACGCTGATGTCGTCTGATCCGAAGTTCGACGAAATTTATTTGAGTAACTTTGCCACGATCAATGTACTCGATGTAATCCGTCGTATTCCGGGAGTAGGACGTGTTTCGAATATCGGTAGCCGTTACTATGCCATGCAGATATGGGCGGAACCGGATAAACTGGCAAACTTCGGACTGACTGTACAGGATTTACAGAATGCGCTGAAAGATCAGAACCGTGAGTCGGCTGCAGGTGTACTTGGTCAGCAGCCGGTGAAGGGACTCGATGTAACGATTCCTATCACTACACAAGGACGCCTTTCTACTGTAGAGCAATTTGAGAACATTGTGATCCGTGCCAATACGAATGGTTCTATCATCCGTTTGCGTGACGTGGCACGGGTTTCTCTCGAAGCTTCTTCATACAGTACGGAGAGTGGGATCAATGGCAAGAATGCTGCCGTTCTGGGCATTTATATGCTTCCGGGCGCTAACGCGATGGAAGTTGCAAAAAGTGTCAAGGAAGCGATGGATGAAATCAGCAAGAACTTCCCGGAGGGGTTGAGCTATGAGGTGCCATTCGATATGACGACTTATATTTCCGAGTCCATTCATGAAGTATACAAAACCCTGTTTGAGGCGCTGGTTCTTGTGGTGCTCGTCGTTTATCTCTCTTTGCAGAGCTGGCGGGCTACGTTGATCCCGATAGTTGCCGTTCCTATTTCATTGATCGGTACGTTCGGTTTCATGTTGATCTTTGGCTTTTCGCTGAATATATTGACATTGTTGGGGCTGATTCTTGCTATCGGTATTGTAGTGGATGATGCCATTGTCGTGGTGGAAAACGTGGAGCGTATTATGGAGGAAGAGAAACTTTCACCGTACGAAGCTACGAAGAAAGCCATGAACGGATTGGCGGGTGCGTTGATTGCCACTTCTCTGGTGCTTTGTGCGGTGTTTGTTCCGGTGAGCTTCCTCAGCGGTATTACGGGGCAGCTTTACCGTCAGTTCACTATTACTATTGCTGTATCCGTACTGATTTCTACTGTAGTGGCGTTGACGCTGAGTCCGGTCATGTGTTCGTTGATTCTGAAACCGGATAACGGTAAAAAGAAGAACATTGTTTTCCGCAAAATCAACCACTGGTTGAACGTGGACAATCATAAGTACGTAGTCGCTATCCGCCGGGTAATTGGTAATCCGCGTCGTGTATTGGCCGGTTTCGGGGTGGTGCTGATCGGTATTCTGTTGATTCACCGTCTGATTCCGACAAGTTTCCTTCCGGTGGAGGACCAAGGCTATTTCAAGATAGAATTGGAGTTGCCCGAAGGGGCTACGCTGGAGCGTACCCGGGAGGTAACGGATCGTGCCATCACTTATCTGGAAAAGAATCCGTATATAGCGTATGTACAGAATGTGACCGGAAGCAGTCCCCGTGTGGGCAGCAACCAGGCACGGAGTGAGTTAACCGTAATTTTGAAGCCGTGGGAAGACCGCAAGAATACTTCGATAGACGAGATTATGACAAACGTTCGTCGCGATCTGAGTGAGTATCCGGAGTGTAAGGTTTATCTCTCCACTCCTCCTGTCATTCCCGGTTTGGGAACCTCGGGTGGGTTCGAAATGCAACTCGAAGCGCGTGGTGAAGCTACTTTCGATAATTTGGTGCAGGCAGCGGATACTCTGATGTATTACGCTTCCCAACGCAAGGAGCTGACAGGACTTTCCTCCTCACTTCAGTCGGATATCCCACAACTCTACTTCGATGTAGACCGCGATAAAGTGAAGATGCTTGGTGTGCCTCTGGCGGATGTTTTCTCAACCATGAAAGCCTATACGGGATCGGTCTATGTGAACGACTTCAATATGTTCAACCGTATTTATAAGGTATACATTCAGGCTGAAGCACCCTATAGGGAACATAAAGACAATATCAACCTGTTTTTTGTGAAGGCCTCTAATGGAGCGATGATCCCGCTGACTTCTCTGGGTAATGCATCGTATACCACCGGCCCGGGTAGCATTAAACGTTTTAATATGTTTACCACTGCTGTTTTTCGTGGTGAGGCGGCGCAGGGCTATAGTTCCGGTCAGGCTATGGAGATTATGGAGCAGATTGCACGTGACCATCTGCCTGATAATATCGGCCTGGAATGGAGTGGTCTCTCTTATCAAGAGAAAAAGGCAGGTGGGCAGACCGGATTGGTACTGGCATTAGTGTTCCTTTTTGTATTTCTCTTCCTGGCTGCACAGTATGAAAGCTGGACAGTGCCCATTGCCGTATTGCTTTCGCTGCCGGTAGCCGCTCTGGGGGCTTATCTGGGGGTATGGATTTGCGGACTGGAAAATGATGTCTATTTCCAGATCGGATTGGTGATGCTTGTCGGATTGGCGGCCAAGAATGCCATCTTGATTGTAGAGTTTGCGAAAGTACAGGTGGACCGGGGAGGTGATCTGGTGCAATCAGCCATCCATGCGGCACAATTGCGTTTCCGCCCCATCTTGATGACTTCGCTCGCGTTTGTACTGGGTATGCTTCCGATGGTGTTGGCAACCGGTCCCGGTTCGGCAAGCCGTGCGGCCATCGGTACGGGAGTATTCTTCGGAATGATTTTTGCCATTGTAGTGGGCATTATCCTTGTTCCGTTCTTCTTCGTACTGGTCTATAAAACAAAAGCAAAACTGAGAAATGTGCCGAATGTGAACGTGAAGTTACCGTTCAAGTCTAAAAAGAAAATTGATTGAATTATGAAAAGAAGCTATTTATATATTACTCTCTTATTAACTGCATTTACCCTGGGTTCTTGCAAGATAGGAAAAAGTTATGTCCGTCCCGACCTTAACTTGCCCGATAGTCTGGCACAGCATCAGGATACCCTGAGCTTCGGAGATAGGGAATGGTGGCAGATTTATACTGACAGTACCCTCCGGAGCCTGATAGACCGGGCACTGGAGCATAACAAAGATATGTTGATAGCCGCTGCCCGTGTCAAGGAAATGGCAGCTCAAAAACGCATTTCGACAGCAAATCTGTTGCCGGACATTAAAGGTACGGTGACTGCTGAACGGGAAAACGAAAACCATGGTGGAGATGCTTTCAAACGTAGCGATACTTTCGAGGCGCAACTTCTTTTCTCCTGGGAGCTCGACCTCTGGGGAAATCTTCGTTGGGCACGTTCCGCCAGCATTGCCGAGTATCTTCAGTCCGTTGAGGCACAACGCGCTCTTCGGATGACTATTGTAGCTGAAGTGGCTCAGGCGTACTATGAACTGGTGGCTCTTGATACCGAACTGGACATTGTCCGTCAAACGTTGAAGGCACGTGAAGAGGGGATGCGACTTGCCCGTATCCGCTTTGAAGGGGGATTGACTTCCGAGACTTCTTATCGCCAGTCGCAGGTAGAGTTGGCACGTACTGCTACGTTGGTACCCGATCTGGAGCGTAAAATTTCGTTGAAAGAGAATGATATAGCTTTCCTTGCTGGTGAGTATCCCAATAAGATTACACGTAGCCGCTTATTGCAGGAGTTCAATTTTCCGCAGGAATTACCTGTCGGTTTGCCTTCAGGACTGCTTGAACGCCGTCCTGACATTCGTCAGGCTGAACAGAAATTGATTGCCGCCAATGCCCGGGTAGGGGTGGCCTATACAAATATGTTTCCACGCATTTCACTTACCGGCAGGGTAGGATCGGAGAGCACTGCACTTTCCGAGCTGTTGAAGTCGCCTTATAGTATAATGGAGGGTGCTTTGCTTACACCAATTTTTGGCTGGGGTAAAAATCGTGCTGCCCTCAAAGCTAAGAAAGCTGCTTACGAGGCTGAAGTGCACAGCTACGAAAAGTCTGTCCTGACCGCTTTCAAAGAGACTCGGAACGCGATTGTGAACTTTAATAAAATCAAGGAAGTATATGATCTTCGTGCCAAATTGGAACGTTCGGCTAAGAGTTACGTAGATCTGGCGCAATTGCAATATATCAATGGAGTGACGAATTATCTCGATGTACTCGATGCCCAGCGTGGGTATTTCGATGCCCAGATCGGACTTAGCAATGCGATGCGGGATGAACTGATTGCTGTGGTACAGGTGTATAAGGCACTGGGAGGTGGATGGCAGATAAAATAATGGAATCCCGATTTTAGTCACGCTCCCATGAACAGCATGAAAAGATTAAGATTCTTTTTTAGAAATCTCAGAGCCAGGTTGATATGCCGCTCTATTGCTTTTTCGGTAATAGAAAAATGTTCTGCTATTTCTTTGTTGCTCATGTGCAGCTCCCTGCTCATACGGAATACTTCTTGTTGGCGGGGAGGAAGTTGCATGACAAGCTTATCGATGTATTTCTTTAAGTCAGCGGCATCCAGTTCTCCTTCCATATCATAAGATTCCTCGACTGCTTGTATCGCAGTTATTTTGAGGGCTGTTTCTTTATAGTATCTACGTGAATGATTGAATATAACATTCCGGGTTATGATAAAGAGATAGCCCTCAAAACTTTTGTTTTCATCTAAAAAATGGTGAGATTCCCATACTTTCACAAATACTTCCTGCACAATCTCCTCAATGTCCATTGAAGCGGTGAAATAAAGCTTTGTGAAATTATAGACTTGTTTCCAGTAATGATTGTATAAAAAAGCAAATGCTTCCTGATCGCCATGCTTTAATTTCCTGACTGTTTCTTTCTCTTGCATCTGTTTTAGTAATTAGAGGTGCAAAAGTAATCTTTTTGTTCTAAATAGATGCAGTTTCTACAAGAATATTAAAAAATAACATATTTTG
>PPYE01031091.1_pt1 | contig 10959 bp, 8 predicted proteins | sample 1559881 | NCBI WGS metagenome assembly PPYE01 (sample SAMN08240022, study PRJNA423297) | Human gut metagenome, whole genome shotgun sequencing project.
ATGTCCCTGGGCGAATGAAGTTCCGCCCCCACCCGGAGGGCGGTTTGGGGCGGACTCGTACGGTCGTTTGCCTTATAGTTTCCGAATATCAATTCCGGTTCTTTCCATCACCATCTCATCAATATATTTGCAGACTTCATAGAAATTGTTCTTAATCCAGTCATTATCAATGCGAAAGACGGCATAACCCCAATCCATTAATACTTTGGAACGCTTTTCATCGTATTCTCTTTGTTTGGGGGTATAGTGATGGATGCCATCGACTTCGATGATGAGTTTTCCTTTGGCACAGTAGAAATCCGCTATATATCCTGCGATACGCTTTTGTCTTACAAAGCGTATCGGGTATCGTTTTAGGAAACCAAACCAAAGCTTGGATTCCTCCGGGGTCATATGGCGGCGCATTTCACGGGCATAGGCGAGGTTCTCTTTATCCTTGTGATTTTGGTAGTACGTTTTCATAGGGCATCTCCTTTTAATGCAGTAGGATAAATCCTGTTATATGGGTCATTATGCCCGAAAAGTCCGATGAAATCTATATAGTAGGATGAATGTCCGTTTTTGAGAGATAAACGTAAAGGTCCATAGGCTGAAAAAAGCTTCTTGCCTGATGAGCTGGGCGCTGGAGGTGACGACACGAGGTTAGGAGGGGAAGCGCCCAGGCGTAAGGTATCCCCAAACCAGCAACGAATCATCGTACGAATCGTCATGCCTCCATTGCATCCTTAAAATGAGAAATTAAGCAATGGGGGCACGCTGGGGTGGAGAATCGGAGCGATTTTTGCTCCGAGTAAAAACAGTGCGCCCTTTACATTTTCCCCTCCCCGTGCTACAATGACTAAAAATGAATATAGGCCTTTTAATCTAGTCCTGTGAGACTAAGAAAGGGACTTTTGCTACAGAAGAAATGAGCTGCAGTGGGCGGCGTACTTTAGGGTGCGTGCCTTTAAAGAGAAGCCTTCTTGTCTTATGGGGACAAGGGGGCTTATTTTTGTTGCAATGAATTGTTTCCCAGATTGACCATGACAAGTAAGGAGGCTATCACATGGCAAAGGCAGCGGTCAGCCTGTCCGGAAGGGATATCTTGGATCTGTCATCCCTTTCGGTCGAGGAATACGACCTCATCATGAAGACAGCAGCAGAAATGAAGAAAATCCTGAAACGGGATATCAAGAAGGTGCCTTCCCTCAGGGGAAAATCCATTGTTAACCTGTTTTATGAAAACAGCACGCGCACGCGTTCTTCGTTTGAACTTGCCGGTAAATATTTGGGGGCCGATGTCATCAATATCAGTACGGGCACTTCGAGCGTCAAGAAAGGGGAGTGCCTCAAGGATACGGTGCTCACCATGCAGTCCATGGCCTGCGATGCCATTGTTATGCGGCACCCCATCGAAGGTGCGGCCAAGTACATTGCCGATATCGTAAAACCGGTTGTCATCAATGCCGGAGATGGCTGTCATGCCCACCCCACCCAGGGTCTCCTGGATATGTTCACAATCCTTGAAAAGAAGAAATCCTTCAAGGGCCTCAAGATGGCCATCATCGGAGATATCCTCTACAGCCGTGTGGCACGCAGCAATATTGCTGCTTGGACGAAGCTTGGTGCCGATGTCCATGTGGCGGGGCCGGTCACGCTCATGCCTTACGAAATGGAAAAACTGGGCGTCACGGTCCATAAACGAGTGGAAGAGGCCATTGAAGGCGCGGATGTTGTCGACATCCTCCGTATCCAGCTTGAACGGCAGCAGAGCGGTCTTTTCCCGACACCTCGCGAATATGCCCGTATCTTTGGGGTCAACGAGGAACGCATGAAACTGGCCAAACCGGATGTGATGATCATGCATCCCGGTCCCATGAACCGCGGTCTTGAAATTTCCTATGAAGTGGGCTACAGCGACCAGGCTGTGATCCGTGAACAGGTTACCAATGGGGTGGCGGTTCGGATGGCGCTCTTATTCTTGACACTGACAGGGGGGAAACAAGTTGAAAACGCTGATTAAAAAGGGACACCTTGTCGATCCCAGCCAGCATCTGGATGCTGTGAAGGATATCCTCGTGGAGGACGGGATCATTAAACGTGTGGCTGATTCCATCGAAGAAGCCGCTGACGAAACGTATGATGCTTCAGGAAAGGTGGTTGCTCCGGGCTTCATCGACCTGCATACCCATCTTCGCGAACCGGGACTTGAAGCAAAGGAAGATATCGTTTCCGGGACGATGGCAGCGGCTCACGGTGGCATTACGCGCATCGCCTGCATGCCGAACACGAACCCTGTCATCGATACCTCGATTGTCGTGAGCGGAATCAAAAAGAGAGCGGCAGAAGAAGGTTATGTCCATGTGGAAGTCATTGGGGCTATTACGAAGGGCGAAAAGGGCAAGGAACTTTCTGAAATGGGAGATATGGCCATGCGGGGCGCAATGGCGTTTTCCGATGATGGGCACTTTGTAGAGGATCCCCTGATGATGCTCAAGGCGGCCCGTTATGTGAATTCCTTTGATAAGGCGCTCATTGTCCATGCCATTGAGGAACACATGAATCATTCGGGCTATATGCACGAAGGCGCCGTATCGGCAAGGCTGGGTGTGCCGGGCATTCCTTCCATTGCAGAAGATATGGCAGTTGCCCGCGATGCCATCATTGCCGAGTATACAGGAACCCATGTCCACATCGCTCATATTGCAAGTAAAGGGGCGGTGGATATCGTTCGCCAAGCAAAGAAAAGAGGTGTGCCCATTACGTGCGAAGTGACGGTTCATCATTTGACGCTCACTGATGAAGCCTGTGCTTCCTTTAGTACGGCAACCCGCGTTTCGCCGCCCCTTCGCAGCCGGGACCATGTGGAAGCCCTGCGGGACGCCCTCAAGGATGGGACCATTGATGCCATCGTAACGGATCACGCACCGCATGCACCGGAAGAAAAGGATGTGGAATTCCGCAATGCCCCGAACGGATTCTGCGGTCTTGAAACGAGTGTCGGGGTCATTCTGACGGAACTCTATCATACGGGTCTATTTACCATTAATGAGATTGTCGATAAAATGAGCTGCCGACCGGCTGAACTTTTCCACCTTGACGGGGGCACCCTCCGCGAAGGCAGTTCCGCCAATATCACCATCCTGGATCTTGATAAGGATTGGGTCGTCGACAGCAGCAAGTTCTATACCCGCGGCAAGGTCACGCCTTTTAATGGAAAACACTGCAAAGGGCAGGCTGCCGCCACCATGGTCGATGGTGTATTTGTGATGAAAGACGGTGTCGTATGCAAAAAGTAAAAGGTAAGTTGGTACTAAAAGATGGTGGTGTCTATGAAGGAACCCTTTATGGGGACCATCCGGCTGTTGGTGAAGTCGTCTTCACAACAGGCATGAGCGGCTATCAGGAAACCCTGACGGACCCTTCTTTCTGCGGACAGATTGTAGTCTTTACCTATCCGCTCATCGGCAACTATGGCTGCAATCCCATTTTTGATCAGGGGGATGGCTGCTGCTATGAAGGGCTTATCGTTGATGAACTCTGCGATGAACCGAGTTCTTGGCGCGACGAAGGAACGGTCCTTTCCTTCCTTGAAAAGAACCATATTCCGGTCCTTGCTGATGTGGACACGCGGGCCATTACGCGCCGCATCCGGGCTTACGGTACGCTTCAAGGCGTCATCGTTCCTTATGATATGCCTGATGAAGACGTCCAAAAGCTCCTTGCCACGCCGGAACGGCATGATCAGGTGGCTCAGGTGACGACAAAGAAAGTCTACCACATGGGGGACAAGGAAAAGAGCAAATTCAGCGTTGCTGTCATGGACTATGGTATTAAGCGCAATATCCTCAAGAGCCTTGTGGAAAAGGGCTGCTATCTGACGGTCTTCCCGGCGGAAACACCGGCTGAAGAAGTCCTTGCCATCGATCCTGATGGGATCTTCCTTTCAAATGGCCCCGGCGACCCGGCGGACCTTACGGTTGAAATCGACAACATCAAGAAGATGATTGGCAAGAAACCTATCTTTGGAATTTGCATGGGGCATCAGGTCATGGCCCTTGCGTGCGGGGCCAAGACAAAGAAAATGCTCTTTGGCCACCGCGGCATCAACCAGCCGGTGCGGGACTATGTGGATAACTGCATCATGATTACGTCCCAGAACCACGGCTTTATGGTTGACGAAGATTCCCTGAAGGGGCTTCATGTGAAGGTCATCAACCGTTCCCTCAACGATGGCACCATTGAAGGAATCCAGTATCTTGATCATCCGACCTTTACGGTCCAGTTCCATCCGGAAGCTTCCCCGGGACCGAGCGGAAACGGATATCTCTTTGACCGCTTTATTACCATGATGGGGGGACACTGATTATGCCAAAAAGAAACGATGTCAATAAAGTCATGGTCATTGGCTCCGGTCCAATCATCATTGGTCAGGCTGCCGAATTTGACTATGCAGGAACCCAGGCCTGCCGGGCCCTTAAAGAAGAAGGACTGGAAGTTGTCCTTGTAAACTCCAACCCGGCGACCATCATGACCGATGTGCATATTGCTGACCGCGTCTATGTCGAACCGCTCAATGTGGAATTTCTTGAAAGCGTCATCCAAAAGGAACGGCCGGATTCCTTGCTTGCTACCTTAGGCGGCCAGATTGGCCTTAACCTTGCCATCGAACTTGATAAGACGGGCATCCTCAAAAAATACAATGTGAAGCTCATTGGGACCCAGATCCCGAGCATCATGAAGGCTGAGGACCGCGAACTCTTCAAAGAAACGATGGAAAAACTCCATCAGCCCATTCCTCAGAGCACGATTGTGGAAAGCGTTGCCGCGGCAAAGGAATTTGCCGACCGCATCGGCTATCCGCTCATTGTGCGTCCGGCCTATACATTGGGCGGTACGGGCGGCGGCATTGCCCACAACGATGCTGAACTCGACGATATCTGCACGAAGGGGCTCCAGTACAGCCTCATTGGTCAGGTCCTCATTGAACGCTCCGTTGCCGGCTGGAAGGAAATTGAATTTGAAGTCATCCGCGACCATGCCGACAACTGCATTACGGTCTGCAATATGGAAAACCTTGATCCTGTGGGCGTCCATACGGGCGACTCCATCGTCGTGGCGCCGTGCCAGACCCTGACGGACCGTGAAGTCCAGATGCTGCGTACGGCCGCTATTGATATTGTCCGCGAACTCGGCGTTGAAGGCGGCTGCAACGTGCAGTATGCCCTGAACCCTGACAGCGAGGAATATATCGTCATTGAAGTCAATCCCCGCGTCAGCCGTTCGTCCGCTCTTGCTTCCAAAGCAACGGGATATCCCATTGCCAAGGTGGCATCAAAGATTGCTGCCGGCTATACCCTTGATGAAATCGAAAATGCCGTTACGAAAAAGACCACGGCTTGCTTTGAACCGACCTTGGACTACTGCGTACTGAAGATTCCTCGCTGGCCTTTTGACAAATTTGTCAAGGCAGACCACACCCTGGGCACGCAGATGAAGGCAACGGGCGAAGTCATGGCCATTGAACGCAACATCGAAGCAGGGCTCCTCAAAGCCATTCGCTCCCTTGAAATCGGCCTGATTCACCTCGATATGCCGGAATTCCATGCCCTCAGTGACGAAGAAGTTTTTGCCAAGGTTCATCTTGTCAATGATGAACGCTTCTTTGCCATCGCTGAAGCCTTCCGCCGTGGCATGACCGTCGACGAGGCTCACGAAATTACTAAGATTGATGAATTCTTCCTGCGGAAGATCCGTCATATCGTAGAAATCGAAAAGGCCATCAAGGAAGGTCCGCTTACGAAAGAGCTCATGAAGGAAGCCAAGAAACGCGGTTTCTGCGATGAGGAAATTGGCCTTCTTACAGGCAAGTCGGCTCTTGAAATCCGCGCCCTGCGCAAGGAAATGGGAATTGTACCGGTCTACAAGATGGTGGATACATGCGCAGCCGAATTTGACGCGGAAACGCCGTACTACTATTCGACCTACGGTGTCGAAGACGAAGTGCGGCCCAGCAATAAGAAGAAAGTTGTCGTTCTCGGGTCCGGTCCAATCCGCATCGGTCAGGGCGTTGAATTCGACTACTGCTCGGTACACTCTGTCTGGGCCCTCAAAGAAGAAGGATACGAAACAATCATCATCAACAACAACCCGGAAACGGTTTCCACGGACTTTGATACGGCAGACCGTCTGTATTTTGAACCGCTGACCTTGGAAGACGTGCTGAACGTCATCGACCGGGAACAGCCTGAAGGCGTCATTGTCCAGTTTGGCGGCCAGACGGCCATCAACCTTGCCGGGCCCCTTCATAGCTGCGGCGTGAAGATCCTTGGTACGAGCGTCGATGATATTGACCGCGCTGAAGACCGTGAACGCTTTGATGAAGTCCTGACGGAAGTAGGCATTCCCCGTCCGAAAGGACACACCGTCTTTGATGTGGAAGGCGCTGTGAAAGCCGCCCACGATGACGGCTATCCTGTCATGGTCCGTCCGAGCTACGTTCTTGGCGGCCGTGCGATGGAAATCGTCTATAACGATGATCAGCTGCGCTACTATATGGCAAATGCCGTCAAGGCCTCGAAGGAACATCCTGTCCTTGTTGACCATTACCTCATGGGGACGGAAGTCGAAGTCGATGCCATCAGTGACGGCGTCGATGTCGTCATCCCGGGCATCATGGAACACATTGAACGGGCTGGTGTACACTCCGGTGACTCCATCGCCGTTTACCCGCCGCGCACGCTGAGCGAACACATCATCGAAGCAATCATTGAATACACCAATAAGCTGGCCCTGACGCTCCACGTCAAAGGTCTGCTCAATATCCAGTACATCGTCCGCGATGAAAAGCTCTATATCATCGAAGTGAACCCGCGCTCCAGCCGGACCGTCCCGTTCCTGTCGAAGGTCACGGGGATTTCCATGGTGGATGTTGCTACCAAGTGTGCGGTAGGTAAGAGCCTCAAGGAACAGGGCTTTGAATCGGGCCTGAAACTCTTCCCGGATTATTACGCTGTCAAGGCACCGGTCTTTTCCTTCAACAAGATGACCGATGTGGATATCACCTTGGGACCGGAAATGAAGTCCACGGGCGAAGTCATGTGCATTGATAACCAGTTCCCACGCGCCCTTTATAAGGCCTGCGTTGCTGCTGGGACCAATGTGCCGGATAAGGGAACTATCCTCATTACGGTCGCTGATAAGGATAAAGACGAAGTGACGGAAATTGCCGAAGGCTTTGAAGATTTGGGCTATACGATTGCGGCAACGGAAGGCACGGCAAACTTCCTCCGCAGCAAGGGCATGACCGTGGAAACGGCAGCCAAGATTGGCGAGGACAGTCCGAACCTCCTGGATGATATCAAGGAAGGCAAGATCTGCATGGTCATCAATACCATGAACCATGGGGAAAGCACGCGCAGTGACGGGTTCCGGATCCGCCGCAGTACGGTGGAACACGCCATTCCTTGCCTGACGAGCCTTGATACGGCCCGCGCCCTCCAGCATGCCCTGGGGGCTATGCGCCGCCGCCGCATTGTCAGTGTCGTTGCCCTGCAGGACCTTAAAACGGAGTAAGCCATGACGAAATTCTTGGAAGATGGAAGAGTGGTGGGGCAGCGCAGCCTGTCCCACGACATCCGAATCATGGAAATTTGGTCACCGCAGGTAGCGGCCTCGGCTGAACCCGGTCAGTTTGTGACTGTAAAGAGCAACGATTTGAGTGTGCCTCTTTTGCGCCGTCCTTTTGGGGTATCCGGCGTCAATCGTGACAAAGGTACCTTCCTTCTCATCTACCGGATTGTGGGGGAGGCGACGCAGCTGCTTGACCAGCTGAGAAAAGGGGATTCTATCAGTGTCATGGGTCCTTTGGGACGCGGTTTTGACCGGAGCCACCATAAGGTTCTTCTTGTTGGCGGCGGTGTTGGTCTTGCGCCCCTTCGTTTCCTTGCGGAAGACTATCCCCAAGCGGACGTGGATGTCCTCATTGGCGCCCGCACGGCAGAGGAGCTTTTTTGGACGGACCTGTTTCGGGATAAGACGGTTCACCAATTTGAGACCACGGAAGATGGTTCCCGGGGGACGAAGGGCCTTATCACGGCGCCCTTGGGGCAGCTTCTTGATGAGGGCGGATATGACTGTGTCTATGTCTGCGGACCTTCGCCGATGATGCGGGCTGTGACGAAAGTCGTGGAACCGCGGGGCATTCCCTGTCAGATTTCCCTTGAAAAGTACATGGGCTGCGGCCTTGGCGCGTGCCTTTCCTGCACATGCAGCGGTATCGGCAAACGGGTCAAGGTCTGTAAAGATGGCCCTGTCTTTTGGTCACGGGAGGTGTCGGAATGGTAAACAATAGGACCCTTCTTGAAACTGAGCTTTGTGACCTTCATCTTAAGACCCCTATCACCACAGCGTCGGGGACCTTTGGGTTTGGCCTTGAATTTACGGATTTTCTTGACCTAAATAATGTGGGCGCCATTACGGTAAAGGGCACGACCCTTCATCCCCGGGCCGGCAACAAGGGACAGCGCATTGTTGAGACCCCTTCGGGTATCCTTAACTGTGTAGGTCTTGAAAACCCCGGTGTGGACGTTTTCCTAAAAGAGACCCTGCCTCAGCTGAAGGCATATGACACAAAGGTCATCGTGAACATTGATGGGGACAGCGCTGCCGAATATGGCGAACTTGCTGCCATGCTTGACGTGGATGGCGTTGATGCGCTGGAACTCAATATTTCCTGCCCCAATGTTGCCCAAGGGGGCCTTGCTTTTGGCACGAGCTGCAGTGCTGCCGCGCAAGTCGTGGAAGCAGCCAAGAAGCGAACCCATAAGCCCATCATTACAAAACTTTCACCGAATGTGACGGATATCACGGAAATTGCCAGAGCCGTGGAAGCGGCAGGGACCGATATGATTTCCTTGATCAATACGCTGGTGGGTATGAAGATTGATATCCAGACCCAAAAGCCGGTCCTGGGCAATATCATGGGCGGCCTTTCCGGTCCAGCGGTCCGTCCGGTTGCTGTGCGCATGGTCTATCAAGTTGCTCAGGCTGTTAAGGTGCCCCTCATTGGGATGGGCGGGATTACCTGTGCCGCTGATGCCATTGAATTTTTCCTTGCCGGAGCGTCTGCCATTGCCGTAGGGACTGCTAATTTTGACAATCCACGGCTTGCAGAAACCATTTCGCAGGGGATCGCGGCCTATCTTATCGACCATAACCTCAAAAATATTCGGGACCTTGTTGGCAAGGCCCTGCCCAATCAGTAAGGAGAAGAAGGAAATGACGAAGGTACAAGACCGTCTGATTGTGGCCCTTGATTTTCCTACGGGACAAGAGGCGAGGGCCCTTGTTGAGGAACTGGGTGATGCGGTTACATTTTATAAAGTAGGGATGGAGCTTTTTTACAGTGAAGGCCCGGCCATTGTTTCCTATCTGAAGGAACAGGGCAAGAAGGTCTTCCTTGACCTCAAGCTCCAGGATATTCCCAATACAGTGGCGCACAGTCTTGCTGTGTTGACGCGTCTTGGGGTGGATATCATGAATGTCCACGCCGTTGGTGGACCCAAAATGATGGCAGAAGGCATGAACGCCATCCGGGAAGCAGCGGAAAAACTCTGCGTCGCGGCACCAAAACTCATTGCTGTGACAATCCTTACGAGTATGGATGAAGCGCAGTGGGCGCCTCTTGGTTATGCAAAGCCCATTGGCGAGGAAGTCCTTGCCCTGGCGGCGCTTGCTAAGGAAAGCGGCCTTAGTGGGGTCGTTGCTTCCCCGCGGGAAGCTGAAGCCATCCGCAAGGCCTGTGGCAGCGATTTTCTCATCGTGACGCCCGGTATCCGTCCGACTTGGGCGGCAGCCAATGACCAGAGCCGCATTGCGACGCCAAGTATGGCCATGAAAAATGGGTCAACCCATCTTGTAGTCGGTCGGCCCATTACGAAAGCGGAAAACAAGATTGACGCGGTCAATCGGATCTTGAAAGAAATGGAAGGTGCCCTTCATGAATAACAAAAGTGTCCTGAGTATGCTCGAAGAAACCAATGCTGTCATGCATGGCCATTTTCTCCTCACGAGCGGACTTCATAGTCCCATCTATGTGGAAAAATTCAATGTCCTGCAGCGCCCGGAATATACGGAACAGCTCTGCAAGGAAATTGCCAGCCGGTTCATCAACGACAATGTGGAACTTGTTGTCGGTCCGATGACGGGCGGCATTCTCCTGGCCTATGAAGTGGCAAAGAACCTTGGAACGAGATTCTTCTTTACGGAACGAGTCAATGGCAAGATGACCTTCAAGCGGGGCTTTGCCATCAAACCGGGAACCCGTGTCCTTGTGGTGGAAGATATTGTAACGACGGGCGGCAGTGTCCGGGAAGTGCTCGATGTCGTCAAGGGCGAAGGCGGCGTTCCCGTTGGTGTCGGCCTCCTCGTAGACCGCAGCGGCGGCAAAGCGGACTTTGGTGTCCGCACGGAACCGCTCCTGCGTCTTGATGTAGAAACCTATAAACCGGAAGAGTGTCCCATGTGCAAAGAAGGTACACCCCTGACTCAGCGCGGCCGGACGGGGAAGTAAGAAGATAAGGAAAACTGCGGTGCCAAAGGCGCCGCAGTTTTTTGTTTGGGAAAGATGCTGTGGTGCTGTGATATTGTGATGCTAAAAGACCGCACGGCACGGCGCCAAACCGTCTCCCTATCGGTCGTGGGCGCCGAATTGATTTTTTGGTCACACGGTCCGTGAACCGAATTGCGTTGGCAGCGTCTTGTGATTAGCGGTTTTGGCCCATCGAAAGCGGAACGGCATTCGCCGTCTCCAAGGCAAAAGACCGTAACGTGAGCCCTGAACCGAACGTAGACACGAATTACACGAATTCGGTTCAGGGCTTTTTGAGCGTGGGAGGTACTGTATGCTCTTGGTAAATGAGCTGTTGTTTGCGTATTTCTCAATCGGGCCTAGCTCAAAATTCAATCTGTGGGATTATT
>PPYE01434265.1_pt1 | contig 10959 bp, 11 predicted proteins | sample 1559881 | NCBI WGS metagenome assembly PPYE01 (sample SAMN08240022, study PRJNA423297) | Human gut metagenome, whole genome shotgun sequencing project.
GTAATGATCGTCGGCGGCGGCAAGGTGGGCTACTACATGGCAAAGACCCTGCTTGACCACGGCCACCAGCCCATCGTGATCGAAAAGGACCGCAAGCTGTGCAACCAGGTGGCCAACGACCTGGACATCCCTGTGACCCAGGGCGACGGCTCCACCGTGGAATATCTGGAGGCCGCGGGCTGCGGCCGCTGCCAGGCTCTGGTGGCAGTAACCGGCCGGGACGAGGTGAATCTGATCACCTGCCAGATTGCCAAACGGGTCTTCCATGTGGAAAAGACCGTAGCCCGTGTCAACAACCCCAAAAACACCGAGGTGCTGCGCCGCCTGGGCGTGGACATTGCTGTGTCCAGCACCGATAACCTGGCCCGTATTCTGGAGCGCGAGGTGGAAACCGCCGCCATCCAACAGGTGCTGAACCTGGCGGGCGGCACCGCCACCGTGTTCGAGATCCAGATCCCGGACCGGTTCAAGTACAACGGCAAAAGCCTGGCGCAGATTCCCATTTCGGAATCCGCCGTTATCATCGCCATCACCCGCGCGGGCGAACTGCTGATTCCCCGTGGTAACACCCAGATCCTGAATGGCGACAAGGTGCTCTGCGTCGCGCGGGACACCGCGATCCATGAATTGATGCAGGACTGGGGCCTGGCCAACGGCTGACGCCCTTTCCCGCCTGTTTACAAAGGAGGTCCGTACCCGTGCTGCGTTTTACCGCGAGTGCCGGCGGCGCTCGGGTGGTGGCCCTTTGGCTGCTGCTTCCCGGCGCGGTGCTGGCCCCCTTTGTTTTCTGGCAGACCTTCTGGGGCGGCGTGCTGTTTTGTGCCGTCTGGCTGTTTTTCTGTGCGGTGTGTGTGCCGCTGCACCTGTCCACCGTGCGGGGAAGCGTCTCACTGGGTGAGGTGCGCATCAGCCGGGGCATTCTGTTCAAATCCAGCCGCCGGGTTCCCACCCGGTTTGTGACGGGTGTCTGCCGCATCCGCACCCCGCTGCTGGCACTCACTCACAGCAGCCTTCTGGTGGTGTACACCAGTGGCTGTGTGCTGTTCCTGCCCCCGGTCTCGGACGAGGATGCCGGGCCGCTGATCCACGCACTGGGAGGAGGCAGCCTATGAGCACTTTACGCGCCCAGGGGCGCTTCCACATCGTTTTTATCGTCAAATACATTCGCTATGGCCTGATCCTCTGCCTGGTGCCCATGCTCCAGGCGCTGATTGCCTTCGACCTGCCCAGCCTGACCAAGGCTCTGCGGCAGGATGCCGCCATCCTGGTGGGGATGGCGCTTTTTTCGTTTGTCATCTGGCGGCGGTGCGGCTTCTTGCTCACCGACCGTCAGCTCACCCTGCGCCGGGGCATCCTCTGGCACCGCCAGCAGGTGATCCGCCCGTCGCAGCTGGCCGTCATCCAGCTGGACCGGCCCATCTATCTGCGGCTGGTGGGCTGCACCCGGGTGCGACTGTTTGCCGCCTCCAGCGCCGCCTTCGGCCAGGTACAGTTCTTCCTGCCCCGCCGCCAGGCCGCAGTGCTGGCGGAATGCCTGATGCCGGTGCAGTCGGCCTCCTCCTTTTTTGCTCCCACCGGGGCCGAGCGGCTGCGCTTCACCATGCTCAGCGCCAACCTGGTCACCACCTCGCTTCTGGTGGTCTTCAGCGCCCGGCAGACCCAGGATCTGATCGGCAACAACCTGGGCGTGGACCTGGGCTCACTGGCCATGGCCAACCTGGGCCGTCTGGAACGGTTGGCCGAGCTGTTTCTGCCCGCCGGTGTGGCCTGGCTGTTCACCCTGATCTTCACCCTGTGGGGCATCGCCCTGTTCTTTTCCCTGCTGGCCACCGCCAACTTTCGGGTAAGCCGCAGCGGCGGTGTAATCCTCGCCAAGGGCGGGCGCATCAATCTGACCGAACGGCGCATCCTGGCTTCGGCGGTGAGCTATTGCGACATCCGCGTCACCCCCATCTCCCGGCTGCTGCGCCGGTATCCGGTGTTTCTGTGCGCCGGAAGCTACACCGGCGCGGATCTGCCCATTCTGGTCTACGGCAAGGGGCGGGATGCTCTTTTGCAGGCGCTGATGCCTCAGTTTATCCCCCCGAGACCGGTGGCGGGTATCACCGCCAACCGCAGCTGGCCCCAGTTTCTGTGGAAGAGCGGCGCAATGCTTGCCTTCTGCGGCATGCTGTGTGTGGTATCGGTGTGGAAGATGCCTCAGCTCACCCCGCTGCTGCTGGTCCCGCTGGCCGTCTGCGCCGGTCTGACGGCCGCATCGGTGGAGGGCTGGTTCACCGAGGGCGTGGCCCGCAACTCCAACGGCACCATGGCGGTGTGCTACACCCGTCTGTTCAGCCGCCATCAGCTGTGCGTCTTCACGCCCAACCTCTCGCTGGCCTGGATGCAGACCCCCTTCTCGGAGGCGATGGGCCGCTGCACCCTGACCATTCACCTGCCCTGCCGCCGCCGCATCCGGGTGCGCAGCATCAAAAAGCTGGCGGCAGACCACCTGCGGCTGGTAGCCTGAGGGTGTTATCACTGTTCTCATCGCCAAGGAGGCGGAATTTGTTTTGTATCGCTATGTGATTTTTGATCTGGACGGAACTCTTTTGAACACGCTGGAGGACCTGGCCGCCGCAGGCGAATACGTCTGTGCCCAAAACGGCTGGCCCGCCCACACGCTGGACGAATACCGCTATTTCGTGGGCAACGGCATCCCCAAACTCTGCGAGCGGTTCTCCCCTGCGGGTCAGCGCAGCCCCGAGCGGCTGGCCCGGACGCTGGAACAGTTCACCCGCTACTACGATGCCCACAAGGAGGACGCCACCGCGCCCTATCCGGGTATTGATACCCTGCTGGATGCCCTGCAGGCCGCTGGCGTGGTCTTCGGCGTACTCACCAACAAGGCCCATCCCCTGGCCAAGGGCGTGCTGGAGCACTATTTCCCCGGCCGTTTTGCCTTTGTGCAGGGGGCTCTGCCCGGCGTTCCGGTGAAGCCGGACCCCACCGGTCTTCACCAGCTGATGGCTGCCATGGGCGCGGATGCTGCCTCCACCCTCTTTGTGGGCGACAGCAACGTGGACATCCGCACCGCCAAAAACGGCGGTCTCGCGGGCTGCGGCGTGCTCTGGGGCTTCCGCACCGAGGAGGAGCTGCGCGGCGAAGGAGCGAACCATATTGCCGCCGACCCCGCCGCTTTGGCGCGGATCATTCTGGAATAACCGGATTGCCTAAAAGCGCTGTTTCTCTTTTACATAGGCAGACATCCCGCCGCGCTGCATGCCCGGCTTCTAAACAAACAAAAATCCCGCTGCTCGAATTCGAGCAGCGGGATTTTTTGCATGGTTACGGGTCGGCTTACGCCGTCGATGTGCGCCAGGTTGTTGGTGACCTTGATCGCCTCGCTGGGGCAGGTCTTCTGGCACTTCATGCAGCCGATGCAGCCGGTCTGGCACTCCTTCATCACCAGAGCACCCTTTTCAGTGTTGTTGCACAGCACCTTGGGCTTGTTCTCGGTGTTGGCGCAGATCTCGATCACGCCGTGGGGGCAGACCGCAGCGCAGGCGCCGCAGCCGGTGCACTTGGCCACGTTCACGCAGGCCACACCGTCCACAATGTGCATGGCGTCAAAGGGGCAGGCCTTCACGCAGTCGCCCAGACCCAGGCAGCCGTGTACGCAGGCCTTGCCGCCGCCGAACAGAGAGGCAGCAGCCGCACAGCTGGACACACCCTTGTAATCGAACTTCTGGGTGCAAACACCGGGGCGGCCCTGGCAGCCCACGATGGCCTTGACCACCGCGGTGGCGCCAGCCTCCACACCCATTACAGCGGCCACGTCTTCCGCGGCCTTGGCGCCGCCGGGAACGCACTTGTTCACCGGGGCGCCGGACTCAACGATAGCCTTGGCGTAGTCGGCGCAGCCGGCATAGCCGCAGGCGCCGCAGTTGGCGCCGGGCAGGCAGCCGTTCACCTGACCGATGCGGGGGTCTTCCTCCACATGCATGAACTTGGCGGCCAGCACCAGAATGATAGCGCCCAGCAGGCCGACAACAGTAACGATGGCAATCGCCATTGCAATAGACATATTCCCGGCCTCCTTTTAAATTGCACCAAAGATGTTTTCGATCAGACCGCCGAAGCCGCCGAAGCTCAGGGCAGTGGCGGAAGCCGCCACCAGAGTGATGGGCAGGCCTTCAAAGCACTTGGGGGGCTGAGCCTCCTCCAGGCGCTTGCGCACGCCGGAGAAGATGACCATGGCCAGCATGAAGCCGAAGCCCGCGCCCAGGGCGCAGAAGATGGACTCCACGAAGTTGTAGCCGTTGTCGATGTTCAGCACGGTCACGCCCAGAACAGCGCAGTTGGTGGTGATCAGAGGCAGGTACACGCCCAGAGCCTTGTGCAGGGGAGGCATGTACTTCTTCATGATAATCTCAACCAGCTGAACCAGCACGGCGATAACCAGAATGAACACGATGGTCTGCAGGTAGCCCAGGTCCCACTTCAGGTTGCCTTCCGCGTCCACAGGGGTGAGCAGGAAGTTCTGGATGGGCCAGGTCACCGCGGTGGCCAGGGTCATAACGAAGATAACAGCGCAGCTCATGCCGAAGGCGGAGTTGAGCTTTTTGGATACGCCCAGGAACGGACAGATGCCCAGGAACTTAACCAGGACGTAGTTGTCCACCAGGATCATGGTGAAGAAGATAGCAGCTAAACGAGCAGCCATTATTCACAGCCCCCTTTCGCGCCGCAGACACTCTTGGAGGGGCAGCCCTCACAGCCGATGCTGCGCTCTTTTTTGTTGCCGGTCTTGTTTTCGATGAAGATCACCAGGGCCATCAGGCAGCCGAAGGTGAAGAAGCCGCCGGCGGGCGTGGTCATGAAGGTGAACCGGTCGATGGAAGCGGGGATCACGGTCATGCCGAACCAGGTGCCGGAGCCCAGGATCTCACGGATGGAGCCCATGAGCACCAGGGTCAGGGTGAAGCCCAGGCCCATGCCCAGACCGTCCAAAGCGGAGTCCAGAGGCTTGTTCTTGGAGGCGAACATCTCAGCACGGCCCAGGATGATGCAGTTTACAACGATCAGGGGCAGGAACACGCCCAGGGACTTATCCAGAGCGGGAACGTAAGCCTTGACCAGCATCTGCACGATGGAAACGAAGGTGGCGATGACGGTGATGTAAGCCGGCAGGCGCACCTTGTCGGGGATCACGTTGCGCAGCAGCGAGATCGCAATGTTGGAGCAGAACAGCACGAAGGTAGCTGCAATGCCCATGCCCAGGCCGTTGAAGGCCATGGTGGTAACAGCCAGCGTGGGGCAGGTGCCCAGAACCAGGCGCAGAACCGGGTTCTCCTTCACGAGGCCGTTGGTAAAGATCTGAACTTTATTCATGAATTCACAGCCTCCCTATCAAGACGCAAGGCCCGCAGCATATGCCTGGATGCACTTGCGCACTGCCTTCTTCACGCCGCGGGTGGACTCGGTGGCACCGGCGATGGTATCCACGCCGTCCAGACCGGCTTCATCGGTGATGCCGGTGTACTGGCCCAGGTAATCCGCGCCGGCAGCCTGATCGCCGATACCGGCGGTCTGGCCGGACACATCCACCCACACGCCGGTGATGGCGCCGTTGGCGTCAAAGCCAACCGCCACGTTCAGAGGCTTGGTGGAGTACTCGTAGCCCTTGTCCTCGGCGTACAGCACGTAGCTGCCGTCGTCGCCCTGCCAGGCGTCGGTCAGGCCTTCGGGAGCAGTGATCTGGGTCAGAGTCGCCCCGGGAGCCAGCGCAGCGCGGGCTTCCTCGGCGCTCATGGAGCTCAGGTCGGTGCCCTCGCTGCCCTCATCGGCAGCGGGAGCCTGGCCCAGAGCCACCTCGTTGTAGCAGCTCAGAGCAGTGTTCACGGCCTCTACGACCGCCTTGGAGGAGATGGTGGCGCCGGAGATGGCATCCACATCGCCGATGGCAACCTCACCGCTCTTGCCCACCAGGCTGGCGGCCAGAGCAGCAGCGGATTCATTGCCCTCTTCGTACAGCTGGGCGCCGTAACCGGCAGTCTCGCTGTTCTCGGGGAAGCTTACGCCCACGATAGCGCCGTCAGCGTCCAGACCCACAATCACGGGCACCTGGCCGCCGAAGCCCTTGGCACTGGCCTGGATGACCCAGCCGGTGTCGGCCTTCACAGCAGCCTGTACGCCGCTGGTGGCGGATTCCACCGCCTCAAAGGTGGTGGCGTCGGGCAGAACGGCCTTGCAGGCCTCGTCGCTCAGGGTAACGGTCTCCACAGCAGCCTCGCTGGAAGCGGCCTCGCTCTCAGCATCGCCGCCCTCGGGAGCAACCGCGGTGGCGGCAGCGCAGTCAGGGTACATGGCAACAAATGCCTGGATGCACTTGCGCACACCCTTCTTCACGCCACGGGTGGACTGGGTCGCACCGGAAATGGTATCCACACCATCCAGGCCAGCCTCGCCCAGCACGCCCTTGTACTGGTTCAGGTACTCAGCGCCGCCCGCCTGATCGCCGATACCGGCGGTCTGGCCATCGGTGCCAACCCAAACGTTCAGGATGTTGCCGTCAGCGTCCAGCTCCACCAGAACGTCCAGAGGAGCGGTCTCGTATTCATAGCCATTGGCCTCGGTGCGCAGCACGGTGGTGCCGTTGGCAGTCTCCCAGGCGCCGGTCAGGCCCTCGGGAATCTCGATCTCGGTCAGCTCCATGCTCTCCAGAGCCTGGTCGGGAGTCAGCTGCTCTTCTTCCACAACCGCAGCCTGGCCCAGAGCGACCTCATTGAAGCAGTTCACAGCGGAGTTCACAGCGGACAGCGCAGCCTTGGAGGAAACGGTAACGCCGCTGATCATATCCACGTCGCCCGCTTCCAGGGTACCGCTCTTGCCCACAAAGCTCTCAGCCAGCTTCTGGCCGTCAGCGTCGGCAGGGTCAGCCAGCTTCTGGCCGAAACCGGCGGTCTCGCTGTTCTCCATGAATTTCACCTTCAGGATGGTGCCCTCGCTGTCGAAGGCAACAACCACAGGCACGTCGCCGCCGAAGCCCTTGCCGTAGGCCTGGATGACCCAGCCTGCGCCGTTGGTGGCCTTCAGGGCCTTGGTCACGTTGCTGGACTGGAAGTCGGTGATCTCCTCAAAGCCGTCGGCCTCGGGCAGAACCTCCAGATAAGCGGCATTGGCAGCAGCTTCCTCCTGCGCCTTGATGATGGGAGCGGTCAGCTGGTTGGTGCCGGCCAGCGCGGCGCTGGCCACGATGCAGATCACAACCAGAACCACAACGGGTTTCAGGAAGTTTTCCCAGGTACTATTGTTTTTCATGCCTTTTTCGCCCCTTTCTTCTTCGCGCCCAGGGGTTTCTGGCGGGTCAGATCATTGATGTAGGGAACCATCAGGTTCATGAACAGGATGGCATAGGAAACACCCTCGGCCATGTTCGCCCAGTAGCGGATGCCGCAGGTGATGATGCCCAGGCCCAGACCGAACACGATCTTGCCCTTCAGGGTGAAGGGGCTGGTCACGTAATCGGTAGCCATGAACACAGCGCCGAACAGCAGGCCGCCGGCCAGCAGCTCAGCCAGAACGGGCTTGCCCGCCAGAGCGCTGATCACCGCCACGGTGGCCACGTAGGTCACGGGGATGGCAGGGCTGATGGTGCGGGTGGCAACCAGCCACACGAAACCGATCAGGATGGCCAGAGCGCAGGTCTCGCCCAGCACACCGCCGTGCTGACCCAGGAACAGGTCCATGATAGGGTACTGGCCCAGCAGGGAGTTACCGGCAGCATCCACCACCTGCAGAGGGGTGGCGCTGGCAGCGGCGTCAATGCCGCTCAGGGTCTGCTCCATGCGGGGAGTGAAGGTCCAGGTGGTCATGCGGGAAGCAAAGCCGGTGAACAGCACGATGCGGCCCACCAGAGCAGGGTTTGCAAAGTTGAAGCCCAGGCCGCCGAACAGCTGCTTGGTCACAACAATCGCGATGAACGCACCCACAATGGCAATCCACAGGGGCATGCTCACAGGCATATTCAGGGCCAGGATGATACCGGTGACCACAGCGGACAGATCGCCCACAGGGTTCGGCTTCTTCATCAGCAGGCAGTACAGGTACTCAAAGCCCACGCAGGCGGCGGTGGTAACGCCGATCACCAGCAGAGCGCGCAGGCCGAAGATCCACGCACTGGCAACCACGCAGGGCAGCAAAGCGATAATCACATTGCCCATCAGCCCACGAGTGGAGGAACGATCCACAATGTGGGGGGAGGCAGTGACCATATAACGGTTTTCCATTTATTTCTTTGCCTCCTTCTTGGCGAAATCTTTGGCCAGGCCCATGGTCTGAGTGACCGGGCGCTTGGCGGGGCAGACGTAGCTGCAGGTACCGCACAGCATGCACAGGTCCACGCACAGCTTGTTCAGCTCCGCGGCATCCTTCTTGTTGAAAGCACCGGCGATCTGCACAGGAGCCAGACCCATGGGGCAGGCCTCGATGCAGCGGCCGCAGCGGATGCAGGGACCGGCAGCAGGCAGGGTGGCCATCTTCTCGCTGAAGGCCAGGATGCCGTTGTTCTGCTTCAGAATAGGCTCGTCAGCGCTAGGCAGAGCAAGACCCATCATGGGACCGCCGCTGATCAGCTTGGCAACGGTCACGCCTTCCTTGATGCCGCAGAAATCCAGCACCTCACGCACAGGGGTACCGATGATAGCTTCCACGTTCTTGGGCTCCTTGATGGCGTCGCCGTCCACGGTCAGGCGCTTGGTCACCAGAGGCATACCGGTGGCCAGGTACTTGCCGATGGTGGACACGGTGGTCACGTTCATCACGATAACGCCCGTGTCGCTGGGCAGACCACCCTGAGGCACTTCACGGCCGGTGGTGTTCTCGATGAGCACCTTCTCGGCGCCCTGCGGGTAACGGCTGGGCAGCACCTTCACGCTCACGCCGGCCACGCCGCTGAACAGCTGGTTCATGGCGCTCACGCACTCGGGCTTGTTGCGCTCGATGCCGATGATGCAGTTCTTGATCTCCAGGTATTTCATCACAGCCTTGACGCCGGAGGCGATGGTCTCGCCGTTCTCCAGCATCTCGCGGGTGTCGGCAGTCAGGTAGGGCTCGCACTCGGCAGCATTGATCACCAGGGTATCCACAGGAGTCTTGGGGCTCAGCTTCACCGCAGTGGGGAAGCCGGCGCCGCCCAGGCCCACCAGGCCGCAAGCCTGAACCGCCGCAATGAAGCTGGCCTTATCGGTCACGACCGGGGCCTTCACCGCGGGATCGACGGTCTGCTGGCCGTCGGGAGTGATCACAACGGCAGCCACGCTGGTGCCATTGGAAATGTGCACGGTATCCACAGAGGCTACCGTTCCGGACACGCCGGAATAAATGTTGGCACTCACAAAGCCTTCCGCTTTGCCGACCAGGGTACCCACCATTACAGTGTCACCCTTCTTGACCACCGGCGTGCAAGGTGCGCCGATGTGCTGCTGCATGGGCAGAACAACCTTGCTGGGCACGGGCATCTTCACCGTGGCCAGGGCGGCAGTCCCTTTCTCATGCGGCACGTCGGCGCCGAGCGCCGCACGTTTCAGCTTTTTCAACATGGATTGAACGTTCCCCCATTTCATACAATCTACGGGGCGCATGTACGAACCACAGCATGGCGCACCCGCTCTAGATTATTCTAATTGCTTTATGGATTCAAGTCAACAAGGATTACGATTCTGTAACCCATCTTCTTTGTATTTTTGCGGTTTTTCCCCATAAAATGGTTTGCACGGGCCTGCCGCTTTATGCTATACTAAAAGCAACATCTCGCATCATTCAAAGGAGGGTTTCCCGATGAAACTGCTTGTTAAAATTTTAGCTTTGATTTTTGCGCTGGCCGGTGCCGCGCTGGGCATTGCCCTGCTCAAGCAGGAGCACACCCCTTCGTACATTTCCGTTTACGACACCGACGACGATTTGTTCTGATCCGCCATTTTTCGCCATCTTTACCGCTCTCTCCCCTTTTATGGAAGGTTTTCCCTTTCATATGAAGGAATTGGAGAAAGCGGTTTTTTATTTCCACTTTCACTGATGTAAAACTTCTTTGAATCATCATTAAGAAAACTATATGTTTTCTAACGTTCTTTTCTCAAAACTCTTTATAACGAATTTTGTGTCATTTTTGTGTTTTTTCAAAAATCAGACAAAATACCCTTGTAGGTTTTATTCGCATATGTTACGATAAAGATACTATAAAATGGTAAGGAGTTGTATGCCATGTCTGAACAAAAGCGTGTACGCCGCACCTCTGAACAGATCGCCGCAGATCTGGATAAGCAGATTGCCGAGCTGAACGAGTCCATCCAGGAGGTGGAAGCTAAAAAGGCGGAAGCTGCGGAAAAGTTTGATGCCAAAATTGCTTCCATCAACGAAAAGATCCGCAAGCTGCAGAGCCGCAAGCAGGAGCTTTTGACCCCGAAAAAGCGTGCTCCCCGCAAGACAAAAGCACAGCAGATCAAGACTCTGGTCACCAAGGCTCAGAAGTCCGGCATGAAGCTGAACGAAATCGCCGAAAAGCTGGGCGTCTCCATCGAAGAATGATGGTTTGATTAAACATCTCATAATAAAGCGTCGCAGCGCTTAAAACCCATTGATTCGGTCGCCCCCATGCGATCAAATGAATGGGTTTTATTATGCATATCGGCTATTTGTCTTCAAACAACTATTGAATCCTTACCATAATAAAACGCAGGCTCATTTTAATGCGAGCCTGCGTTTTATTATATTTTCATTATTCGCACTATACGTCAGGAGTCCCTGCGAGCTGAACCGGAGCGCCACAGCGCGAACGGTGAAGCCGCCCCCACAGGGGGAAGTGGACCAAAAGAAAAGCGAGCATCGTTCAATGCCCACCCCTTTGTGGTGCACTTCTAGACGAGGGCGTTAAGAACAATATGCCGGTGGCATATTGTTTAGCCCGAGAGTCCCTGCGAG
>PPYE01628134.1_pt1 | contig 10959 bp, 18 predicted proteins | sample 1559881 | NCBI WGS metagenome assembly PPYE01 (sample SAMN08240022, study PRJNA423297) | Human gut metagenome, whole genome shotgun sequencing project.
GAACCAGTACTATGCCACCCACGGCGGGCTGGTGACGGCCACCGGGAAGCTGACCGCAGAGGATTTCCGGGCAGAGAACAGGAGCATCTTCGGCGCTCTGCCCGCCGCTGTGCGGGAATGGGCTGGCTCCCCGGCGGGGCTGGTGGATTCCCTTGACCGTTCCAACGCGGATCTCTTGCAGTACGTAAAGCCCGGTTTCGTCAAGGCGGTGGATGCCGCTAAGGATGCAGATCGGATGCCCCCGGCACTGCCCGGCGGGGCAAAGGCGCAGATTGGAGGTTGAAATGCAGCTTCGTTCTATCGTGTCGCTGGCCTGCGCGGTCAGCCTTTTTACCGGCAGCGCTCTTGCCAGTGCGGTCTATGCCCGCCGGGTGGACGAACTCACCATGGAGCGGGACATTTACGCCAGCCGGGAAGAGAACTGGATGAACAAGGCCGTGGAGCGCAAGGAAACCATTGAGCAGATGCAGACCGAGGTTGAGCAACTCACGGACACCCTTGCCGCAGATCAGAGCATTGACCTTACATACGCAGGGGAGTTTCACTGCACGGCCTACTGCTCCGAGGAATACCCGCATATCTGCGGGGAGGGGCAGGGCATCACATCCAGCGGCACCAAGGTTCAGCCGGGTGTGACGGTGGCCGCTGACACCAGCATCTTTCCCTATGGCACGGTCATTTTGATTGAGGACGTAGGGCTGAGGGTGGTTCAGGATACCGGGTCGCTCATCAAGGAAAATGCCTTAGATGTGGCCGTAGGCACCCATGCGGAAGCGATTGCGTGGTCTGGCTGGGGTTCTCACAAGGTCTGGATTGTGACAGGGGGTGAGACGGATGCCGCTGAATGAGTACGGCGAAAAGCTGGATTCCAACGGCTATGCACCCAGCATCCTGCATGATAAGCCGGTCTGCCTGATTTGCGGGCGGTATGGTACGGCACGGCATGAGGTGTACTTCGGGAGGGCCTACCGGGCAAAGAGCAAGCGTTTAGGCCTGTGGGTGACGCTCTGCCCGTGGTGCCATCAGAACGGCCCGACCGCCATCCACAACAACCGTGATGCTGATCTCCAGCTGAAATGCTGGGCGCAGAAAAAAGCTATGGAACACTACGGCTGGCCGGAAGCCCGGTTTATTCAGGAATTTGGGAGGTCGTATTTATGAGTGAAAAATGTCCGATTATTGCCATTGATCCGGGCAACAGGCAGAGCGCCTACTGCGTTATCGACTGCAATACCTTGAAGCCGCTGGAGTTCAGCAAGGTCGATAACGAAGAATTGCGCAACAAGCTGGTCTTTGCCAATGAACAGGGCTGGCAGTGGGCAGTCATCGAAATGGTGGCTTCCTACGGCATGGCCGTGGGCAGGGAAGTGTTTGATACCGTCCTCTGGATTGGTCGTTTCTATGAAGCGCTGTCTATCCAGATGGCGCAGAAGCCGCGGCTTCTCTGCCGTATCGAAGAAAAGCGGCATATCTGCCATGACAGCCGGGCAAATGACCCGGCCATCCGGCGGGCGCTGATTGACCGTTTTGCGACCCACGATCTGAAAAACGGAAAAGGCACCAGCAAAAACCCGGATTTCTTTTATGGCTTCAAGGCGGACATCTGGGCGGCATACGCCGTCGGGCTGACTGCCATTGAAAACCACAATAACGATTACAAAATTTCATCTGATTTCTGAAAGGAGTACATACCATGAGCGAAATTTCCAACTACGAAGCCCAGAAGAAAAAGCTGCAGGGCCTGTGCGATGAGCACAACTTCACGTTCCGCTTCTTCAAGGACCGCTATCCCATCACGCTGGTGATCACCCCCATCAACGACGTTGCTACCCAGATGGACATGCTGGGCAATGTGGAAGAAACCGGCTATTGCAGTCAGGATTCTTCTATGTGCTGGTACTTTGAGAACAGCGAGCTGAAGACCAAGGTCAAGGGTACGTTCAGCATCGACAAGGTTCTCCGCACCAAGATTGAGAACATCCTGCTGAAGATGATCTCTTTCTGGCAGCAGTACTTCTTCCGTGACCTGATGGAGAGCGGCAAACTCCGCAATTTCGGCGTGCCGGTGCCTGATGTGCCGGATTCCAATTCTCAGAGGGATTCCCAGCAGGACACCAAGCAGGAGACCCCGCAGGACGACACCGACGATGAACCGGCCGAGGACTCCGCTGAGGACGATACGGAGGAATAACCGATGGCAAAGGCAACGGCAGTGCGAAACATCCGGGACGACCACCAAAAAGCATTCCTGAAAATCTTCAACAGTCTGTGCGGCCGGTTCAATCGGTGGCAGGTCTGGCAGGACTTCGTGATGGTGACCGCCATTGAGATTTCCAATGCCACCGACAAGAAAAATGCTCCAGAGCGCACCAAAACCTATCAGACCATCATTTCCAAGTACAGCGATGCCGAGCAAAATAAATTTGCTGAATTGCTGGCCGAGGTCATTATGGGAATGGAGCAGAACCCCGACCAAGATTTTTTAGGGGAGCTGTACATGCTCTGTGAGCTGGGCAACGATGCATCCGGGCAATTCTTCACCCCGTATGACGTTTGTAGGTGCATGGTGGAAATCTCCGGGGGAAGCGATCCGGCGGCAGAGAATGCCGGATTCTTTTCGGTTTCGGACCCGGCCTGCGGTGCGGGCGCACTGCTGATTGCTTTTGCCAACCTGTGCAGGAGAAAAAATATCTGCTACCACGACAAGGTGCTTTTTGTGGCGCAGGATATTGACCTGATTGCAGGACTGATGTGCTACATCCAGCTCAGTTTTTTAGGCTGTGCTGGATATGTAGTCATCGGGAACACCATTACAGAACCAAGCACCGCGTATGATCGCCGTGGGCTGCTCCCGGCAGGGCCGCAAAGCAGGATTTGGTACACACCGTTCTTTTCTACGGATATTTGGTATCTGCGCCGCCAGTGGGCGCAGATAGAGCTTCTGATGAAGCCTGTCTGCCGCCAGACCGAGCAGGCAGAGCCGGAACCTAAAAAGGATGATGCTGCACCGCCGTTGTGTGAGACCAAGACCGGGCAGCTCACATTTTTCTGAAACCATGGAGGAAAATAAATCATGGCAGAGATCACGAACATTGCGTGCAGGAGACTGCATCCGCACCCTGACAACCCCCGCAAGGAACTGGGGGATTTGACGGAACTTGCCGCCAGCATCAAAGAGAACGGCATCTTCCAGAACCTGACCGTTATCCCCGGCCACTACCTCAACAGCCGGGAGTACATTGCGAAGTGCGTTGACGAGGGCGGGGATGCCGCAGCAGCAGCGGCAGCCTGGACACCCAAGGCTGTGTGGTCCAGCGAGGACTACACCATCATCATCGGCCACCGCCGGGCCGCGGCCGCACAACAGGCAGGATTGTTTGAAGTGCCCTGCGTGGTCGTGGAAATGGACGAAAGGGAACAGCTGCAAACCATGATGATTGAGAACATGCAGCGTAGTGACCTGACTACCTATGAGCAGGCGCAGGGCTTCCAGCTGATGCTGGATCTGGGCGACACGGTAGAGCAGGTGGCATCCAAGTCTGGCTTCTCCCAGTCCACCATCCGCCGCAGGGTGAAGCTTCTTTCTCTTGACCGGGATGCGTTCCGCCGGGCAGAACTTCGCGGCGCCACTCTTTCGGACTACGCAGAGCTGGATAAGATTGAGAGCGTTGAGGACAAAAATAAGGCGCTGGAAGCTCTTGGCACTCAGAACTTCCGCCGGGTGATGCAGGAAGTTCTGGAAAATCAGAAGTGGGAACACCGCAAGGCTGAATGGATTGCAGACCTCAAGAAATTTGCAATCGAAGACCCGAATGCTACTTATCAGACCCACGAACACGTTACCGGGTACAGCAAGTGGAACATCACCAAAGATGTTGTTGTGCCGGAAGATGCAGATCATGTCCAGTATTTCTACAAGGTGAGTAGTGGGCAGATTGATTTGTACAAGACCCGTGATGTGGCCGCAGAGGATGCCGAAAAGGCAAAGCGGGATGCAGCCCGCGAGGAAGAGCGCATGATTGGGGAAAGTTTCCATAACATCACGGAACTTATGTTCAACCTCCGCCGTGAATTCGTGGTGGAACTGGCTCCTACCGATTGCAAAAAGGGATTCCCGGCCATTGCCCGCTACATGGCCTGTGCCGCAGACGATAATTTTGATTTAGACCTGACGCTGATTGGAAACATCCTCGGTGTGGAGCTGTCGCAGGAATTTGTGGACAGTTCCGGCAAGGACTGGTACAAAATTCTGGATGAAGATGGGGTCTACGGCACGATGCCGGAAAAGGTGCTGCTGGCGCTTGCCTATTCTTCGATGGACAGCAGCTATTGCGGTTACTGGAGTAAGGACTGGAATGTTGAGCGCCAGAAATATGTGTACTCTTATCGGGAAAATCCGACACTGGATGCCACCTATGAAATGCTGACGGCGCTGGGGTATGAGATCAGCGACGATGAGCAGGCATTGAGGGACGGCACCCACAAGATTTTCCGGGAGTACGGCTCTGATGAAAAGAAGTGGTCGGAGTGCGACTACTGCAAGGCGGCACACCCGAACTGTGATAAGTGCTGCAAAGCCTGTGGTGAACCTTGCAATGCCGTTCAGGACTGCAAGAAAAATGAAGAAAGGACTGAAAACGATGAATGAGAAAACTATGGGGGCTATCCCTGTTTCTGCACTGGAGCGTCTGGAGCAGAGCGCTGTGAAGCTGAGCCTGATTACTTTTTGCCTGCGTCACGAGGAACTCAAGGCCGCACCTGATGCGGCGGAGATCCACAGCATCAAATCTGACCTGAGCCGGGCATTGCGGGAGGTCAGCGCCAATGCTGCCGCCTGCGCGCTGACCGGCGGCATCCCGGAAAAGGCAAAGGCAAGCCCCCCTGCGGGGGCTGAGCCTAAGCGCGTCCAGCGGAAAGAAATCCCCAAAGGCACGGCCTACGGTGTCCTGCGCCTGCGCTGCCCGAAATGCGGGGATGTGTTTGGCCGGTTCCTGCGGGAACCCAGCGCCAGTGTGACCTGCCGTTGCGGCGGGGAAGTTCAGCTGGACAACCTGACACGGTATGAGTTCACCTGCCCCTGCTGTGACTTTGAAGCCCGCGGCCGCACCAATCTGGAAGACCCCGAAATCACGGTGCCCTGCAAGTGTGGGAACCCGGTCACGATGAAGTGGGACCGCAACAAGCGTATGTACCATGAATGATGCCAACATTCCATTGGCAGGAAGCTGCCATTGTTTGGACTGTATGGATGGAATGGCACAATTCCCGGATAAATATTTCAATCTGGCCGTGGTTGACCCACCGTATTTTAGGGGGCCAGAACGCCGGGGCTATTATGGCTCAAAGGTGAGCAAAATCGGAGTACACCGCGATTACCCGGTATCCCCGGCATGGGAGGTACCGGGTCGGGCGTACTTTGATGAACTTCGGCGGGTGTCAGAACACTATATCGTTTGGGGATGCAACTATTTTGCCTACGAATTTGCACCCGGTAGGATTGTGTGGGATAAGTGCAATCAGGCTACCAGCTTTTCAGATTGTGAGCTGGCGGCAACAGATCTGTTCACCACCGTGCGCCTGTTTCGGTATATGTGGTCTGGCATGATGCAGGGCAAAAGCATCAAAGAGGGCCATATCATGCAGGGAAACAAAAAATTGAATGAGGTGCGCATCCATCCGACACAAAAGCCGGTGGCGTTGTATGACTGGATTTTTCAAAACTATACGTCTCCCGGGGACCGAGTGCTGGACACTCATCTGGGAAGTGGAAGCAGCAGGATAGCCGCTTACAGTGCCGGTCTGGAGTTTACCGCTTTTGAGATTTCCGCTGAATACTATGCCCGGCAGGAAAGGCGTTTTCAGGAGTATACGTCACAGACAGATATGTTTCATCTTAATCTAACAGGGGTAAAACAGCATGGATAAATTGACGAAAATTTACATGGCAACATACAAATGCCGTCTCTGCGGAGAGGTGTTTTCCAACGCTGGAACAGCCAACAAGGATACTGCATCAAAGGCCACCATGTACACGGTTATTGATTCTTCGGGTTATTCCCCACAGTTTGAATCGCCGAATGCCCCGATGCAGTTTGCTACTCACGCCTGCAAAGATGGGAGCTATGGGATGAGCGATTTTCTGGGCATGAAAGAAACGCAAGAAAAGGAGAAACAGGAATGAGTAAAGCTGTCCTTATCAGCATCAAGCCCAAGTGGTGCGACCTGATCCGGCGGGGGCGCAAGACGGTTGAGGTCCGCAAGACCTGCCCGAAGCTGGAATTACCGTTCAAGGTTTATATCTATGAGACCGTAGATGGCGGTCGTGGGAGCGGCCTTGTTTTCGGTGAGTTCGTCTGCACCGGCTTTGATGTGTTCAGGCCGATCGGCAAGGGCATCAGCATCAAGCGTTTCCCGGCGCTGTACGAAAGCTGCCTGACCCTTGATGAAATCGTAAAGTACGCGCAGGGTGAGCCGGTATATGGCTGGCAAATCTCTCAGCTGAAGGCGCCGCAGAGTTGGTGCTATGTGGAAGAAAGGGGGCGTTCGGAATGAAGTGGATTCAGATTACCGATGTCATAAAGTGGATTGCTGTGTGCGTTGCAATCTCCATTTCTGTCTATGTGACAAGGGATGGGAGATACCTCTGGTTTCTTCTCATCCCTGCATTCTTGATTTAAGTGGGGTGATGGCAATATGAGAGATTGTTCTGTATGCAAGGCGCGGGCCTACTGCTGGGAAGCAGTTGAACCCGGCTCCATCATGTGCGGCATCAACCTGATGCAGCATGGTGGGACGAAAAGTGAACCTGAAACGCCGCGGTCGATAAGCGTGAAGCTGAGTCCGACCTATTGCGCATACTGTGGGAAGCCGCTGAAAATCATTGGAACAGAGCGCTTCTGTGACAATGTCCAGTGCTTCAACCGCTTTCAGAATGTATAAGGGGGGATGCCTGATGTCAAATTTTCAAAAAGATGTCCAGCTCCTCACTGATTTGCAGGAGCTGATCTCCGATGCAGAGCGCACCGCCAATATGCCGGGGTATGCGGGTGACGTGTTCAATGCAATCTCCCCGGCGCTGAAAGCGGCCATGCCGGCAGCACAGAAGAAAGCCCGGTGGCAGATCGATGTGCTGACCCGCGCCAAAAAACGACTGATGGAGCTGATGGAGGAACCGCAGAAATGACCAACGGTGACTTTATCCGCTCCATGTCGGATGCAGACATCCGGGAGAACTTCACCCAGTTGCTCTGTGAATTCGTCCAGCGGAAGCAGACGAGCCGTTGTAGAAGCAGGGAACATTGCTTCCATTGCATCAAGGACTGGCTGAAAGAAGAAAGCGTGGCGCTTAGGAGGGCCGATGATGACACTGAATGAGATTCGCAAGCTCCGGGGGATGACCCTCAGCGAGTTTAGCCGGCAGTCAGGACTGTCCCCGCATACTGCGCGGAACCTGATGGGCTACCGGGAACTCTACGGCAACCCTCGGCTGGACACAATGGTGGATGCGGCGCGGGCGCTGAATGCGGTCGTGACGATCTCCCCCAAGGGCGTGACGATCCGCGCCAGAAAGGAAAGCGCATGACTCCTATTCCGTTCCGTGAGCAGAACATCACCTATAACCCGCCGGAGGGCATGGAAGACAAGTGCGACGCGCTTCCGGCTTTCCGGGGCGAGGGACAGGTGATCTCCTGCTGGCATCTTACATTATGGGAGCGCATCAAGCTCCTGCTGACCGGGCGGCTGTGGTTCTCGGTGATCGGCAATGGACAGCCGCCTATCTGGCTGGGCGTGGATTGCCCGTTCATTCGTAAATAATCCGACCGCAAGACCTGTATTTTTGCCGTAAAATGTGCTAAAATAATTAGGTAGCACCTCTACAAATTGGAGGCCGCGCACATATTACTGGAGGTCAGGTATGACGGTGCAAGAGCTGTCCAGATACTTAACGCTTCGCAAGCAGATTGATGAGGACAAAGAAATCTACGAGAACATGTGCCAGAAGATGGGGCCAGCATCCCCGTCACTGTCAGGAATGCCCCATACTCCCGGTGTTCGTGACAAGGTTGGTGATCTGGCCGCAGACATGGCAGATTTGGATGCCGGCATCAAAGAGCTTGAAGCCGAAGCCGAGAGGGTGCTTCCAGCAATAGAAGAATTCTGCGTGTCGATTTCAGACCCGCGGATGCGCCTGATTTTCAGGCTCCGTTTCGTGCGGTGCCGCTCATGGGCAGAGATCGCAGGAACACTCGGACGGTACTATACCGAAGCCGGAGTGTGCAAGATGGCATATAATTACCTCAAAAAGATAGCCTGAACCAAATTCAAAAGGCCGCTGCTTCAGTGTGAAAATGCTGATTCAGCGGCTTTTTCTTTTGCTTGCCTGCCACGGGTGGAAAGCGTAGTTTGTCAGATGACTTCCAATGGTTTCTGATGGGTTCCAATGACTTCCAATCGGTACGAATGCTTTCCAATGTTTTCTGATGACGCAAGGCGCAAGGCATGGTATTATTATGCTACAAAATCCTAAACAAAGCCGGGCGGTGCAGATCATCTGATGTGCGCCGCCATTTTTATGGGAAGGAGGATTTTTTCGCCCCGCGTTGCTCCTTTGCGCGGGAAATCGTGCTTTCAGTCATCCCCGGTTCGCCGCCGGGGCTGTCTGAAAGCAGGTCATCATAAGGAGCAATTCATGGAAATCAGAAAAGTACCTATCAGCCTGCTCAATGCAGCACCCTACAATCCGAGAAAGGATTTGCAGCCCGGCGACCCGGAATATCAGAAGATTGCCCGGTCAATCGAAAAGTACGGCTGTGTTGAGCCTATCATCTGGAATGAGAAGACTGGCAACGTGATTGGTGGCCACCAGCGCTTGAAAGTGCTGGCGGCGACCGGCGCGGTGGAAGTGGATGTCAGTGTGGTGCAGCTGTCCCTTGAGGATGAAAAGGCCCTGAATCTGGCGCTGAATAAAATCAGCGGCCAGTGGGACAATGAAAAGCTGTCTGCCGTCCTGCAGGATCTTTCTGCCGGCTTCGATGTTGAGGTGACAGGCTTCGACCAGCATGAGGTTGACGCACTGGTTGCATCCTTTGCGGAGAGCGGCCACGAGTACGAGCTTCCCGGCTCTGAACCCTATATCAATAATTTCTTTGATTCCGGGGTTCAGGCAAAGCCCAAGGCCGAGGAACCCGCTGCCGTTCCTGCACCGGAAGCCCCGGCACAGGATGCAGAGATGCACCCCAGCGCTGCACCCACACCCAATGAGGTGCAGGCAGTCCAGCCCGGCGGGAAAAAGACCGTCATTGTGCCTAATCTGTCTGAACAGGATGCAACCACCCTCGTGGACGTTCTCAAGGACATGGGCTTTGCGTACCGTCTGGAGGATGCGGCATGACACAGTATGTGATATGCGCACTTCAGATGGAGGGCTTTCACTGCTGGCCGGAGGCTGATGGAGAACTCGCATATCTCAAAAACTCACACCGTCATATCTTTTTTATTACGGCAGAGTTTCCAGTTCACAATGCAAACCGTGAAATAGAAATCATCAGCCAACAGAATGCAATCAAGCGCTATCTTCTCTCCAAGTATGGGGATGAGGATGGCGCTTGTCATTTTGGGCGGCGCTCCTGTGAGGACATCGCCGCTGAAATCCTGAACCAGTTTGAAAACTCCACATCCTGCACCGTCCTTGAAGATGGGTTTGGGGGTGCGCGAGTTGTTCGATAACAACATCAAAGTGCATTTTGCCGGGAGCGACGGCGGAGAGATATTCTACGCCGCCCTGCTGGCAGCACAAACTAAATACCGGCTGTTTTCCTGTTACAAGTACATTCTCAAGTGCCGCCCGGATGATGATTTCCGGCTCCCGGCAGACCATGTGATCCGTGTGCAGGATACAGTCAACCGCCACGTGATACAGGATAGCGGCCTGTTCACGCTGATGTTCGGCGCCGGGAAAGGGCAGACGCAGACATTGGAAAGCCTGACCGAGTGGCAGGACAAGCTCATAGCATTCGTGCAGCAGAACAATCTCCGATGCACCTGTGTCGAGCTGGACTGCCAGAAAGTGCTGGGCGTGAGGGAAGCGTGGTACTTCCGGGAGCGGATGAAGAAGATGCTGGATAACCCCCAAATCAACGTATTCCATTTTGAGGATGGGATGCGGGGACTGGACAGCATGATAGATTTCAGCGACTACATAGCCCTGAGCATCCCGGAGCTGCGCATCATAAAGCCGAAGACGTTCCGGGAGGACACCCGCTATCTGACCCACTACATCAAAAACCGCAAACCTGAGATCGACATCCACCTTTTGGGATGCACCGATGTGAAGATGATCGCACAGAACAGCTTCTGTACCTCCGCAGACAGCACCATCACGAGCCAGATTTGGGACACGGTGATCTATGCGGTCATCAGTTTCGGCTTCGGTCTGGGTTGGGTGCATACCCATGAGGGCCGGATGCAGCTTATCGGTATTATCATCGGGCAGTATCTTCTGAAAGCCTGTCTGGCGCTGTTGGATACTCCTTTTTTCTATTTCTTCACGAGAAATGCAGACCGCCGCTGACGGCATCGTGTAGCGTGCGCTCTGTGTTCCGCCTGCCAGTTTGAGCAGAAACAAACAAAGGAGGATGGTGACTATGTAGATGGACAAGCGGGATAAAGGCTACACCCTGTATAAAAAAGGTCTGTCCTGCACCGAGATTTCCAAGAAGTTGGACGTGTCTATCAACACAGTAAAGTCATGGCGCAAGCGCTACTGGACGCAGGGTGCAGATGCACCCGCAAAACGCACCCTGCACCCAGAGGATGCACCCGCCGCACCTGACCCTGAAACAAGACCAAAGCAGGGCGCGCCGCCGGGTAATGTCAATGCCGTTGGAGCAGGTGCGCCCAAGGGAAACCGCAACGCCGTCAAGCATGGCGGTTGGTCTGAACTGATGTTCCGAAGCTGGA
>PPYE01560685.1_pt1 | contig 10958 bp, 8 predicted proteins | sample 1559881 | NCBI WGS metagenome assembly PPYE01 (sample SAMN08240022, study PRJNA423297) | Human gut metagenome, whole genome shotgun sequencing project.
ATACACAGTGTCATCATGGTTTTTGTGGCAGTCGTTTATTATTTTGCAATGCGGATGACTGGAAAAGAACTCACCAAAACAGGACTTGCCATGTTAGCCGGCGGTGGACTGAGCAATTTATACGACCGCTATACAAAGCATCATGTTGTGGATTATGTGCGGTTTCAGATCGGACCGAAATGGTTTCAGCGAATTATTTTTAATGTGTCTGATTTCTTTATTTTTATCGGGGCTGTGCTTGCAGTGATCGGAAGTGAAAGATAAATGGGAAGGATATGATTTTTCGTTATGACAAAAGAACAGTATATCAAAATTACAGAACCGCTTCGGAGCAATCCGGAGCGTGCAAAGCGTGTGACAAGTCTGAACCATGTGCTGACAGCACTGGTATTCTGCGTGTATCCGCTCTATCTTTTTATGCTGTTTACAGATAAAAATCCATGGCTCTGGCGGGCGATACTTGTTCCGGCAGTGTCCTTTGTGGGACTTTCCATTGTCCGGAAAATCATCAATGCGCCAAGACCGTATGAAAAATTTGACATGCCGCCGGTACTGGAAAAAGACACAAAAGGAAAATCATTTCCAAGCCGGCATGTATTTTCTGTTTTTATTATTGCGATGACGATTTTTTATGAGCATCCGGGAGCAGGGGTACTGCTCGGAATCATTGGTTTGCTTCTGGGCATTGTGCGCGTGCTGGTCGGAGTGCATGAGCCAAAGGATATCATTGTGGGCGCGCTGGCAGGAATCGTCTGCGGTATTGTAGGATATTATGTTATATGATAATCTTAGTTACGGCTGTGCATAACGCTTCCGGTATTCCCTCGGGGTCTGCTGGAAGCGTTTTTTGAACGACCGGTTAAAATAGGAAAGATTATCAAATCCCACTTCCGCTGCGATATCTAAAATCGAAGAATCGGAGGAAATCAAAAGTCTGGAAGCCATCGTCAGCCGGTATTCATTCAGATAGTCGATAAAGGACGTTCCCATCGTATTTTTAAAATATTTCATAAAATGTGACTGGCTTAAGCTGACTTCTTTTGCCACATCTTCGATCGTAATTTTTTCCATGTAATTATTTTCCACAAATTTTAAGATCAATTTCATTTTTTCCAGGGACTTGTAATCTTTTTTCTGGGCATTTCTGGAACTGCACTTATTGAAGAGAATATAAAACAGCATGAAAAGCTGGCTTTTGATGAAAAGCTGGTAAGCTGGCGGATTAGTTTTGCTGATCTCATCATTTGCATCGACGCAGGCGGAAATCTCTCCATAATAGGGATCACCGGGCTGATAGAGCACCGGAACCGTGAGTGTTCCGTCCATCAGTGGGGAAAAATAGTCGGTGCTGCAGGTGTCGGTCTGCTTGGATAAAAGAATCTGCGGATGAAAAATAATGTTTTCATATTCCATGCTTTTATTTTCGTATTGTTCGATCGAGTGTAACTGCCCCGGGATGATGAGTGCAAGCGTTCCGGCGCTGACCTGATATTGTGTGAAGTCCACAGTGATAATACCGTGCCCCTTCTTTATATAGATAAGCTCCATTTCGTCATGCCAGTGGATCGGCACATACGAAAAATCCAGTGGGATCGAGCACAGGTAAGTGATATATGGAAATAAAGGGTTTCCATGGGAGATTTTTTCCTGATAATTTTCGTATTCCAGTATATTCATAAGATACATACTCCTTTGTAATGATTTTATTGTGCCGAAAACATGCACTTTGCGCTGCAATCTGGAAAATAAAACAACATGATTGAAAAGTGCACAAAAACAAGGTGCTCATTTTGTTATGTTTACACAATTTTAAAGAGGTTAAAACAATACATCATTTATAACATGATAGGATTGTACCACTTTTGTATGGAATATTACAAGAATAAAATGGTGTACCTGAATATAATATTAATCATAAAACATCGGTTTTACGAAAAAACACGAAAACAACTGCGGCAGAAAATGCGGCGGACAATACAATAAGCTTTCGCCAACAGGCGCAAGGAAAGGAGTAAATCATGAATTTACAGGAAATCGTAACAAAAAGAACAGGAAAAGCAATTTCCCAGTGCAGTAACAAAGAATTATACTTCTCTTTACTTGAAATGACAAAAGGAATGGCAGAGGAGAAAGTCAGCAACGAGGGAAAAAGAAAATTATATTATATTTCAGCAGAATTCCTGATCGGAAAATTATTATCCAACAACCTGATCAATCTTGGAATTTATGAGGATGTAAAAAAATTACTGGCAGACAATGGCAAGAGCCTTGCAGAGATCGAGGAGGTTGAGCCGGAACCATCTTTGGGAAATGGTGGACTTGGACGTCTTGCAGCATGTTTCCTTGACTCTATCGCTACACTTGGTTTAAACGGTGACGGTGTTGGTTTAAATTACCACTACGGATTATTCAAACAGGTATTTGAGAACAATCTCCAGCATGAGACTCCAAACCCATGGATCGAGAAAGAGAGCTGGCTGACAAAGACAGATAGAGCATACACCATTCAGTTCGGTGGATTCAATCTGCAGTCCAGAATGTACGATATTGATGTATTAGGATATAACAACCGTACCACAAAGCTTCATTTATTCGATGTAGAGACAGTAGATGAGAGCTTAGTTGGTGATGGAATTGATTTTGATAAAGAGGACATCAAAAAGAACCTTACTTTATTCTTATATCCGGATGATTCTGATGATAAGGGACGTATCCTCCGTGTTTACCAGCAGTACTTCATGGTAAGCAACGCAGCAAGACTGATCATTGATGAGACACTTGCAAGAGGCGGCGATTTACACAAATTAAATGAGTACGCAGTAGTTCAGATCAATGATACACACCCAAGTATGGTGATTCCTGAACTGATCCGTTTATTGATGGAGCGTGGAATCTTAATGGATGAGGCAATTGATATTGTATCCAAAACATGTGCTTACACAAACCATACCATTTTAGCAGAGGCTCTGGAAAAATGGCCGATCCATTTCTTAGAGAAGGCTGTTCCACAGTTAATGCCGATCATTTACGAATTAAACAGCCGTGTTGTGAAAAAATTTGACGATAAATCCGTAGCGATCATCGATGATGAGAGACGTGTCCATATGGCACACATGGATATCCATTACGGTTACAGCATCAACGGTGTTGCATACCTTCACACAGAGATCTTAAAGAACTCTGAACTGAATAACTTCTACAAGATCTATCCTGAGAAGTTCAATAACAAGACAAACGGAATCACTTTCCGCCGCTGGTTATTACACTGTGATCCGGAACTCACTGCATTATTCGAATCCCTGATCGGCGACGGCTTCAAGAAAGATGCAACAGAACTTGAAAAATTAGGTGCATTTGTAAATGATGAAGCAGTATTACAGAAGATTCTTGATGTTAAGAATGCAAAGAAAGCAGAATTAAAAGATTATCTTGCAAAAACACAGGGTATCGAGTTAAATGAGAACTCTATTTACGATATCCAGATCAAGAGATTACACGAGTATAAGAGACAGCAGATGAACGCACTCTATGTGATCCACAAATATTTTGAGATCAAAGCAGGCAAAAAGCCAGCCCGTCCGATCACTGTTATTTTCGGTGCAAAGGCAGCTCCGGCTTATGTCATTGCAAAAGATATCATTCATCTGATCCTTTGCTTACAGGAACTGATCAGCAAAGATTCGGAGGTTTCTCCATACTTGAAAGTTGTTATGGTAGAAAACTACAATGTAACACTGGCTGAAAAATTAATCCCGGCAGCAGATATCCATGAGCAGATTTCCCTTGCTTCCAAAGAGGCATCCGGAACATCCAACATGAAATTCATGTTAAACGGTGCAGTAGCGATCGGTACTATGGACGGTGCAAACGTTGAGATGCATCAGTTCGTTGGGGACGATAACATTTACATCTTCGGTGAGACATCTGAGCAGGTGATCGAGCACTATGCAAAAGCAGATTATGTTTCCAGAAGCTACTATGACAATGATGAGAACATCAGACGTGCGATCGACTTCATCGTGAGTGATGAGATGATGGCAGTCGGATGCAGAGAAAACTTAGAGCGTCTCTACAATGAATTATTAAACAAAGACTGGTTTATGACATTACCGGATTTCGAGGAATATGTTGCAGCAAAAGAGCGCATCTTTGCAGATTACGAAGACCGTATGGCATGGGCGAAAAAAATGCTCGTAAACATGAGCCAGGCAGGTTTCTTCTCATCTGACAGAACCATTGCACAGTACAACGAAGACATCTGGCATCTGTAAAATATAGCATCAGAACACTTGCTGTTCTGATGCGTAAGAAAATGATTCAGGTGTGAGCAGCTCTCCTTTTGCGAAGCAAAACTATTCATGAGAGCTGCGAACGTTACATTCGCAGAGCATCTGTGAATGTAACGATATCTGGCATCTGTAAAATTCAGCATCAGTAAAATTAGGGGAGTATATGATCTATATACAAAGTGGCGTGCGCCGTATGTAAAGTGCGGTGTGCGCCTCTTTTTTGTGTGTTGTAAAATCTGCCAACAACACATATAATGGGAGTAGGCAGTGAAACAGTGCCAGATACTGCGGAAGGAAAAAACTATGCACAGTAACGCTGGCAGGGGAATGAAGGAATCTGTTTTATAAATTGCTTGGAATATTTGGGCGTATGATTTATAATGTGCATAAAGCAATGAGCAGTGTCAGGAGGAAAAAATATCAAATGCAGTGCTTGCACGATGTATTTGATATTTTTGATGACTGATAGGGCGAATGCCCGTGAGCCCATGAAATCTTTGATTTCATGGGCGTGCACTGTGGACAAAATTAACAGAGGACTTAATTTCATGAATAAAAAGAAATTTACATATATCACAGCGCTTACCCTGTTAAGCTTTACACTTATGACAGGCTGTACCAATGAGCGCAAAGAAAACCAGACTGCTTACCGTCAGATTGGAATCAATGCAATGGAAAGCGGCGATTACGCAGGAGCCGTGGATGCGTTTAACAGTGCTTTGGGACAGTGCATTGGGAAAATCACAGAGAACGAATTAGATATCTGTTACTATAAGGCAGCGGCACAGTATGCCGGTGGTGATCCGGCAGGGGCAGTGGACACTTACACAGCAATCATTGATTATGACAAAAAGGCAGCAGACGCTTATTATCTGCGCGGCTGTGTTTATCTGAAACAGGGGGATACCGAGAGCGCTGTTTCGGATTTTGATAAGGCAGTAAAAAATAACAGCAGCGATTACGAACTTTATGTCAACATTTACGAGAACCTTTCTGCTTATGATATGACGGAAAAAGGGGAAGAATACTTAAATAAAGCATTTGATATCAAAGGCAACAGTGCCGGAGATTATGCATGGCGCGGAAGAATTTACTATTATCTTGGACAGTACGACAATGCCAAGACAGAGTTAAAGTCGGCTTTAGATAAGGAGAGCGTCATCGCAAATCTTTACATTGCACAGGTGTATGAGGCACAGGGTGATCCTGAAAACGCAGAGGTTTATTATCAGAATTATGTAAACTCAGGAAACGCAGATTCCCAGGCGATGAATGCACTCGGGGAAATTGAGATGGCAAAAGGAAACTATTCCGGTGCACTCACCTATTTAGAGCAGGGTATTGCTATGGAAAATGTGACAAACAGAAGAGAACTGATGCAGAATCTCATCATTTGTTATGAATATACATCCGATTTTAATTCTGCATGGAATGTGGTACAGGAGTATGTACAGGTTTATCCGGATGATGCGAGTGCGCAGCGTGAATATATTTTCCTGAAAAACCGTATGGAACAGACAGCGCCTGTGGAGAATACAGAGGAAGCCGTGACGGAGGATACGCAGACAGTGGAAGATACACAGACACCGGAAGAAGCGCAGACACCAGAAGAGGCGCAGACACTGGCACAATAAAAGAGACCACAGGAAACAATAACGGAGAATAGAATGGCAGAAGCATTTAAAATAGAAGAGATAGAAGAAAAAGTAATTCTTGTAGGCGTGAGTGAGCAGGATGGAGATGACGCAGAGGATTCTGTTGCAGAACTTGCGGAATTGGTGAAAACAGCAGGAGCAACGGTAGTCGGAACCATGATCCAGAAGCGGGAGCTCATTCATCCGGGGACTTATATCGGTTCTGGAAAGGTGGCGGAGTTAAAGCTGCTTGTGGAGGAACTGGGCGCAACCGGCATTGTGTGTGATGATGAACTTTCACCGGCGCAGCTCCGCAATCTGGAAGATATGCTGGATACAAAAGTGATGGACCGCACACTGATCATTCTGGATATTTTTGCGGCAAGAGCAACTACCAGCGAGGGAAAGATCCAGGTGGAACTGGCACAGTTAAAGTACCGTCTGAGCAGGCTGACCGGACTTGGACGTTCCATGTCAAGACTTGGAGGCGGAATCGGTACAAGAGGTCCGGGTGAGAAAAAGCTGGAAATTGACAGACGTCTTATCAAAGACCGGATCGCACAGCTGAACCGGGAATTGAAAGAAGTACGGCAGCACCGTGATATCACCCGTGCACAGCGGGAAAAAAATCAGATGCCGGTGGCTGCGATCGTGGGATACACAAATGCAGGAAAATCAACACTTATCAATACACTGACGAATGCCGGAGTCCTGGAGGAGGACAAGCTGTTTGCTACGCTTGATCCTACCACAAGAGTGCTGGAGCTGTCGGGACGGCAGCAGATACTGGTGACAGATACCGTCGGATTTATCCGCAAACTGCCGCATCATCTGATCGAGGCATTTAAAAGCACGCTGGAGGAGGCAAAATACGCAGACTATATTTTACATGTGGTAGATGCTTCCAATCCGCAGCATGAGAAGCAGATGCTGATCGTATATGAGACACTGGCAAATCTGGATGTGAAAGACAAGACGGTGATTACGCTGTTCAACAAGCAGGATGCAAGGATGGACAGCGAGCCGCTGCATGATTTTAAAGCAGATCATACACTGCAGATCTCAGCGAAAAATGGAACCGGGTTAGAGGAATTAAAAAATCTTTTATCCGAGCTCCTTCGTGAAAATAAAATCCTCGTGGAGCGGACAGTGCCGTATGCCAATGCAGGCGTGATCCAGCTTGTCCGCAAATCCGGTGAACTGTTGGAAGAAGAATACCGTGAGGACGGAATCTATATCCGTGCTTACGTACCAATGGAAATTTACGCAAAATTATAACAACGACAAAAGTAGTTTATCTGGGAAGAAAGGAACCATAAAAATGATATTATTGATTAAAAACGGACATGTCATCAATCCGGCGACAGAGACAGACGAAGTGGCAGATATTCTCGCCGAGGATGGAAAAGTCGTAAAAATGGAAAAAAATATCAAGGCAAAGGCAGACCGTGTGATCGACGCAAAAGGCTGCTATGTTATGCCGGGATTTATTGATATGCATGTGCATTTGAGAGATCCGGGACAGGAGCAGAAAGAGACAATCGAGACAGGCTGTAATGCGGCGGCACACGGCGGATACACAACTATCCTTGCAATGCCGAACACAAGACCGGTGGTAGATAATCCGGATGTTGTAAAATACGTGCAAAACAAGGCAAAAACAGTTGGTGTCGTGAATGTTTTACAGGTGGGAGCCATCACAAAAGGACAACAGGGAAAAGAATTAGCAGATATCCGGGGCATGTACGAAGCGGGAATTCCGGCGATCAGTGAAGATGGCAGATCCGTTATGAATTCCGAACTTTACCGGGAGGCGATGGAGATCGCAGCAGAACTCGATATCCCGGTACTTGCCCACTGTGAGGACATTAACCTTGTAAATGGCGGCGTTATGAATGAGGATGCGCATTCCAAAGAGCTTGGTTTAAGGGGAATCACCAATTCGGTAGAAGATATCATTGTGGCAAGAGATATCATGTTAAGTGGGGACACCGGAGCAAAATTACATTTGTGTCACTGTTCAACAAGAGATTCTGTAAAAATGGTACGGTATGCAAAAATGGAGCAAATGAAAGTAACTGCAGAGGTATGCCCGCATCATTTCACACTGACCTCGGATGATATCCATAAAATTGAGCCGTCCATCGATCAGGAGAAAAAACTTGCGATCGACGCGGATGCGGATACAAACTTTAAAATGAATCCGCCGCTTCGTTCCAGAGAAGACGTGCAGGCATTAAAAGAAGGACTGCGTGACAATATTATGGATGTGATCTCCACAGACCATGCACCTCATACATTTGAGGAGAAAAATACATCCATGAAAAAAGCGCCGTTTGGGATCGTTGGCCTTGAGACAGCCGCATGCCTCACTTACACGGAACTTGTTTTGCAGGGCTACCTTACACCGATGCAGATGGCAGAGAAGATGAGCTATAACCCGGCAAAGATTGTTGGAATTGACAAGGGCGATATCCAGCCGGGCAAAATTGCTGACATCGTGATTTTTGATCCGGAAAAAACATATAAGATTGACAAAACGAAATTTGCAAGTAAAGGACGCAACACACCATTTGACGGAAGAGAAGTAACCGGAAAAGTGATGGCAACCATCGTGGATGGACGTGTTGTTTACGAGGCAGAAGCATAGGAACACACCATATTAAGAGCTACAGAGGCAAACATTTGAAGCAAGAATGTAAAGTAGTTGAGAGAGTGAAAAAGCGAGGAAGTACAAAGATGGCAGAAAAATTTGAAGAGACAGCGATCATCATCCGTCAGGAAGAAATCGCTGATGATATTTACAGTATGTGGCTGCACACTGACCAGATTGCAGCACATGCGAAAGCAGGACAGTTTGTTTCTGTTTATTGTAATGATGGAAGCAGACTGCTTCCAAGACCGATCAGTATTTGTGAGATTGATAAAAAGGATGGCGCAATCCGTCTGGTGTATCGTGTGGCAGGGAAAGGAACGGCAGAATTTTCCGGTATGCATACAGGCGCACAGCTTCGCATTGTAGGACCTCTTGGAAATGGATTCCCAAAGAAAGAGAAAAAAGCCTTTTTGATCGGAGGCGGAATAGGAATACCTCCAATGTTACAGCTTGCAAAAGAGTTAAACTGTGAGAAACAGATTGTGTTAGGATTTCGCGATGAGCTGTTTTTGATGGATGAGTTTAAAAAGCAGGGCAAAGTTTACGTGGCAACCGAGGATGGAAGCGCAGGAACTGAGGGAAATGTTTTGGATGCGATCCGTGAAAATGGACTGGACGCAGAGATTATTTATGCCTGCGGACCAATGCCAATGCTTCGTGCCTTAAAAGAATATGCAGAGAAAAATCACATCGAGTGCTGGATCTCCATGGAGGAGCGTATGGCATGCGGTATTGGTGCGTGCCTTGCCTGTGTATGTCAGTCAAAAGAAAAAGACGCACACAGCAACGTGAAGAACAAACGAATCTGTAAAGAAGGACCTGTATTCCGTGCAGAGGAGGTAGAATTCTAATGAACATGAAAGTAGATTTATGTGGAGTAACCTTAAACAATCCTGTCATGACTGCTTCCGGTACATTTGGTTCCGGCGCAGAGTACGCAGAGTTTGTGGATCTGAATAAATTGGGAGCTGTTGTGACAAAAGGTGTTGCAAATGTTCCATGGCCGGGAAATCCGACACCGCGTGTCGCAGAAGTATATGGCGGTATGTTAAATGCAGTAGGACTTCAGAACCCTGGAATTGATCTTTTTGTGGAGCGCGACATTCCTTTTTTAAAACAGTTTGATACAAAAATCATGGTGAATGTATGTGGACATTCCACAGAGGAATATATTGAAGTAGTGGAACGGTTGAGAGACCAGCCGGTAGACCTTTTAGAAATCAACATTTCCTGCCCGAATGTCAAAGAGGGTGGAATTGCATTTGGTCAGGATCCAAAAGCAGTAGAAGCTATCACAAAGGAAATGAAAAAACATGCTGCACAGCCGGTCATCATGAAGCTTTCCCCGAATGTGACAGATATTACAGAGATGGCGAGAGCAGCAGAGGCAGGAGGCGCAGACGGATTGTCCTTGATCAATACCATCACAGGCATGAAGATCGATATCAACCGTCAGAAGTTTGTACTTGCCAATAAGACAGGCGGTATGTCAGGTCCAGCCATTCATCCTGTCGCTGTCCGCATGGTTTATCAGACTGCCCAGGCAGTCAGCATTCCTATCGTTGGAATGGGTGGAATCATGAATGCAGAGGATGCGATTGAAATGATCCTTGCGGGAGCCACCGCAGTATCAGTAGGTACCGCAAATTTCACAAATCCGCATGTGACAGAGGAGATCGTCGCAGGAATCAGGGATTATATGGAGCGTTATCAGGTTGCCGATATCAAAGATTTGGTTGGCGCAGTGCATGAATAAGAAACAAATGCCAAAGAGAAAATAATGGATCACAGGAAATAAAGATCAGGAGGAAATGACAAGATGGAGAGTTATAAGAGCGAATTTATCGATTTTATGGTAGAGAGTGATGTTTTAAAATTTGGAGATTTTACGTTGAAAAGTGGACGTAAATCCCCATTTTTCATGAATGCAGGAGCCTATGTGACAGGTTCCCAGTTAAAGAGACTTGGAGAGTACTATGCAAAGGCAATCCATGACAACTATGGAGATGATTTCGACGTGCTCTTCGGACCGGCATATAAGGGAATCCCGCTTGCGGTTGTCACAGCGATCGCATACAGTGAATTATATGGAAAAGAAGTCCGTTACTGCTCAGACAGAAAAGAAGCAAAAGACCATGGAGCTGACAAGGGCGGTTTCCTCGGAAGCAGCTTGAAAGACGGTGACAGAGTTGTCATGATCGAGGACGTGACCACTTCCGGAAAATCCATGGAAGAGACTGTTCCAAAAGTAAGAGGAGCAGCAGACGTTGAGATTGTTGGTCTTATGGTAAGTTTAAACCGTATGGAAGTCGGACAGGGCGGAAAAGTAAGCGCATTGGATGAAATCAAAGAAAAATACGGTTTTGAAGGAAAAGCAAT
>PPYE01597874.1_pt1 | contig 10958 bp, 10 predicted proteins | sample 1559881 | NCBI WGS metagenome assembly PPYE01 (sample SAMN08240022, study PRJNA423297) | Human gut metagenome, whole genome shotgun sequencing project.
CAGGAATACGGTTACAACTCTTTTCTTCATATATTATACGTCCTTTTTTTGCTCATTTCCTTACAGATCAATATTGGAAGAATTCAGATATTTCTTCTGCTCCGGTGTCAGAGTATCGATGGACTTGCCAAGGAAACGAAGTTTTCTGTTGGCAACTTCCAGATCTACATCACGCGGAACGTTGATCAGTTTTTCATTCAGGTTCTTGGCATTCTCAACCAGATATTTTGCACTCAGTGCCTGGATTGCAAAACTCATATCCATGATTTCTGCCGGGTGTCCGTCACCTGCTGCCAGGTTTACCAGACGGCCTTCTGCCAGAACATAGATCCATTTATCTTCTGTGATCTGATATCCCACGATATTTTTGCGCTGATCAATGGTATCCAGTGCGATCTCACGCAGACGTTTCATATCAATCTCCACGTCAAAGTGTCCTGCATTACATAAAATGGCACCATTTTTCATCACTTTGAAATCCTGCTCACGGATGACACCAGCACAGCCGGTTACTGTGATGAAGAAATCACCGATCTTTGCTGCTTCGTTCATCGGCATGACGTCAAATCCGTCCATAACTGCCTCGATGGCTTTGATCGGATCTACCTCAGTAACGATAACTTTTGCACCAAGTCCTTTTGCACGCATTGCCACACCTTTTCCACACCAGCCGTAACCTGCAACAACGACATATTTTCCGGCCACGATCAGGTTCGTAGTACGGTTGATGCCGTCAAATACGGACTGACCGGTTCCGTAACGGTTGTCAAACAGATGCTTACAGTCTGCATTGTTTACCAGAACCATCGGGAATTTCAACTCGTTATTTTTTGCCATGGCGATCAGACGGATGATACCCGTTGTGGTCTCCTCGCATCCACCGATGACATACTGCAGTTTGTCCTGCATTTTTGTATGAAGCATGTGAACCAGATCACCACCGTCATCAATGATAATGTTACAGTTGTTCTCCAGAACACTTGTGATATGCTGGTCATATTCTTCCGGTGTGCAGTTATACCATGCAAATACGTTTAATCCGTCCGCTACCAGTGCTGCTGCCACATCATCCTGTGTGGAGAGCGGGTTACTTCCGGTAATATACATCTCGGCACCACCTGCTGCCAGGACTTTACAAAGGTATGCAGTCTTTGCTTCCAGATGAATGGAAAGGGCAATACGAATACCCTCAAATGGTTTTTCCTTGGAAAAATCATCCTCCAGACTGCGAAGAAGCGGACAGTTTTTGCGTACCCAGTCGATTTTATGTGCTCCGGACGGAGCAAGGTTGATATCTTTAATTGAACTCATTGATGTCCTCCTGTATTCTTTCTTATTTACTTTTAAACATTATTCTTTAGTATAACATGGAGTGAAATGTGACGCAACAGAGGTTTGCACAAAACAATACCGTCACAGCGATCTGACATATCGTTCTGACGGCATTTTATTTAAGATTTTTTTTCTGTTCTTCCTCTCGCTGCTGCCGCTCCTTCTCTGCAATGATCGCCTCATTCAGAGACAGCATTTTTGCATCCAGTTTGGATGTGATCGCAGCACATTCCCGCAACTCCTCACTGATATACTGCGGTGCATTTCCCTCAAATTTGTAATAAATCTTATGCTCCAGACTTGCCCAGAAATCCATGGCGATCGTCCGGATCTGGATTTCTACCTTTGTCGGGCAGATGCCTTTGGTCGTCTGAATCGGAACGGTAATCAGCATATGATAACTGCGGTAACCGCTCTCTTTCGGATGTTTCATGTAATCCTTGATATAAAGGATCGTAAACTCTTTCTGCTTTCCGATCATGTCTGCCAGACGATAAATATCAGATGTAAAAGAGCATACAATACGCACACCTGCAATATCGTTGATATGCTCTACCATATTTTCCATGGTATTCTCAAACCCGTGTCTTCGCAGTTTTTTTGCGATGCTGTCCGGTGTCTTGATTCTTGATTTGATGTATTCGATCGGATTGTACTGATGGATAAACTGAAACTCATCGTTCATAATGTCCAGTTTCGTGCGTACTTCCTTGATCGCTGCATTATATAAAAACATAAGGTTCTGCCAGTCGTAGACGATTTCCCCTCGTTCTGTTACTTCCTCTGCCATAGTTCTCGTCCCACCTCCTGTGAATCATACTTCTCTCTATCCGCCTGACTTTTTTGCAGACTATCATGAACCAAATTCGTTCATAACCAGCATGCGCTGTTTATTGATCATACAAATATATTGACTCTCTTGCACTTATTATAGCATAAATTTGCACAGATTTTGTCCTTTTCCGCGTTTCTTTATACTTTATTAAGAACTTTGTGCCATTTTTGTAGTTAATCATATCACACGTAGCCAAGCACAAAAAACTTTTTGTTTTTATTAAAAACCCTGTTCCCGCAATTGTTCCTCAATGCAATCCAGAATTTCTTCTGATTCCGCCTCCACCGTATGGAAATGAATGCCTCCGGTAAGCACATTCAACGGCTTGTCAGAGATTTCTCCCATCTTTTTGACAAACTCGTTCACATCCCGACGATTTTTCAGGATCAGATCTGCGGAAAGCTGTCCATAGATCTCATGTTCCACCACGACATTGCAGACGCAGCCCCCGTTATCCACGATCAGATACAGTTCTTCCTGCATCCGTTCTTCCCCGTGATTGGACGCAAGAATCCTTCTGCAGCGTTCTTCCTCCTGCTCCGGGTGAAATAGCACATACCCCTTATTGGTACTTAAAATATTCCGGTCCGTTGCCCGCAGCAATGCAATATCCTGTACGATTACCTGACGACTGACACCGAAATGTTTCGCCAGTTCCGTGCCCGATAACGGTTTTGTCTCATGTTGGAGCATTTTCATTAATTCTTTTCTGCGCGTTGTGCCATCTGTCATTTTTAATCCTCCTCAATCACCTGGATCTCCAGAAAATCAAAATCAATCTGATCTATAAAATTATCCTGATAAAATCTTGTTTTTGCATGACGTCTGAATTCCTCGATCGTACTGTCAAGCCAGATCGGTTTGCTTAAATCAAATTCGTAACACACTTCATCCAGTGCATGAAATACTTTATGTGTGCGGGTTTCCGCGCTGTCATCACAGATCGTTGTGTCCCTCAGCATACGGTTACTTTTAAATTCTTTTGCCCATAATCGAAACATGTTATACTCTCCTCTGTCTGTTTGCTTCATACATCAGAATTCCCGCTGCCATCGCCGCATTCAGGGATTCTAACTGACCGCCCATCGGAATGCGGATATAAGAATCAGCAAGTGCTGCCGTCTCTTTGGTCAGTCCGTTTCCTTCATTTCCGATCAGAAAAGCCGTTCCTTTTGTATAATCCGGAGTATCATAGCAGACACTTCCTTCCAGATGTGCCGCATATACGCTGACCTGTGCGTTCTGAAGCTGTCGGATCGTCTCATGCAGATCCTCTGTGATAAAAAACGGCACCCGGAAAATACTCCCCATGGTTGAACGGATTGTTTTCGGATTGTAAATATCCACGGTGGAACGGTCCATGATCACACCGGCGATTCCTGCACCTTCACCGGTCCGGAACATTGTTCCCAGATTTCCCGGATCCTGCACATTCTCCAGGATCAGCCAAAGTCCATTTTTCTGCTGGAGCATGTCTTCCAGACGATTCTCTCTCATTTTTACCAGACATAACACACCTTGAGGTGTCTTCGTATCAGAAACACTTGCAAACACAGAATCAGACAGCATTTCCCAGTCTTTGCCCGCCAATAAAGTCTCATGCTCTTTTACAAAAGATTCGGATGCATAGATTTTTTCAATCCGATCTTCTGGTGTCTCACGAAACATCCGGATACCTTCCACAATATATACCTGCTGCTGTCTGCGCGCCCGGGCATTTTTTATCAATTTGCTCAGTGCCTTGACCTGTGCATTTGATGTACTTGTAATCATATATTTTCCCTTTTCTACTTCATTTCAATTTTCGAAAGCAGACCCTTTGAAATTCATTCGCTTTGCTACTTTCTCCGCTTTTTCCATTATATATAGAAACGCACAAAAAAGCAATTTACATCCGCTGATGTAAACTGCTTTTTCTTATTATCCATTTGCAATTTCACTATATCTTCAGGCAATTCTTCATGCTAACATAATCATTACCTAAATATATGTGCTGTTAGATAGAAAGGTTCTTTCCTACATTAAACTGATAATCAGAGATCTGCTTCTCCATAGCCAGTGCCTCATCCACATCAAAATCTGTGAATTTACCGTCTTTGTAAGCAACGACACGGTTACTCTTGCCTTCGCAGAGAAGATCCACGGCATAAGCACCCATGGTAGATGCATATACACGGTCTTTACATGTCGGGCTTCCACCACGCTGCATGTGACCAAGGATGGTTGCTCTGGTCTCCATTCCGGTAGCTGCTTCAATACGTCTTGCTAAAGAAGTGGAATGTCCGATTCCCTCTGCATTGATGATGATATAATGTCTCTTACCACGTTTACGGTTTGCAATGATATTGTTGACGATCTTCTGCTCATCAAAATCATATTTCTCCGGGATCAGCACCTGCTCAGCGCCGTTTGCCAGTCCACACCAGAGTGCGATATATCCGGCATCACGTCCCATTACCTCAATGATACTGCATCGCTCATGGGATGATGCGGTATCACGGATTTTGTCGATGGCTTCCATTGCAGTGTTTACTGCGGTATCAAAACCAATGGTGTAATCAGTGCAGGAAATATCAAGATCGATAGTTCCCGGAATACCGATGGTATTGATTCCCTGTGCTGCCAGCTTCTGTGCTCCACGGAAAGATCCGTCACCACCAATTACGATGATTCCTTCGATTCCATGTTTTCTACACATTTCTGCGCCAAGTTTCTGTCCTTCTTCGGTACGGAACTCCGGACATCTTGCTGTCTGAAGAATCGTACCACCACGCTGAATGATATCTGATACATCTTTTGCTTCCATATCGACAATGTCCTCTGCAAGCAAACCTGTATAACCACGTCTTATACCCTTAACTTTTTTCCCCTTTGAGATTGCCTGACGTACTACCGCACGGATAGCCGCATTCATGCCAGGTGCATCTCCACCACTTGTTAACACACCAATTGTCTGTATTTCCTTAGCCATGACAAAACCTCCTATACCTGTATCATTTCATTTTTTCCTCATGTTGCTATTATTCTAAACTTTTTTTTACATTTTTTCAATGGACTTTTCCAAAACTTTGATATTTTTTTCACCAACTTTTTTGTTTAGTTCATTTATAAGCTCATTGTTGGCAAATACGCTCATATTTTTCCCCAGTCGTTTCATTGCCCGCTCTTTTGCAAGGTAAATAACGACCTGATCTTGTCCATCTGAGCCAGATAACAGTGCTAAAATTTCGTTTTCTTGCTTTTCAAAAGTTTCTTTATCCGGAAACTGAATCCACAATTCCCGTCTCGCATCATCAAAAGAATAAATTTTGTCACAGATCAGTTTGCCATTGCGATCTTCTTCCACAGAAGCATGTCCCAGAATAAACACCTTGGAATCCTCCTGCATCAGTGCATGATAACGCTCATACTGTCTCGGAAAAACAATTACTTCCACACTTCCGTACAGATCCTCCACCGTCAGAAAAGCCATTGCCTTATTCTGCTTCGTATATTTGATGTTCTTTGCCGTGATCATGCCTCCGATCATGGCATTTTCCCCTTCATTGATTCCACGGGCAACACCAAGTTCTTCGTCCAGGGTAAAATCTCCGGTGGTCTTCGTAATATTTTTCCGCCATTTTGCCTCGTATTCCTGCAACGGATGACCACTGACATAGATACCAAGCACTTCTTTTTCCATAGCAAGCAGTTCTTCCTTCGTAAACTCACCACAGTTTGGCAAACGGATCTCAAACTGTTTCTTCTCCTCCGGTGCAACCATATCAAACAGGGACATTTGTCCTGCCATGGTCGTCTTCCGGTCGTTTACGATTTGATCTATGATGCTGCCATATACCTGCATAAACTGTTTTCGCGTACCGCCAAGTCCGTCAAAGGCACCACCCTTGATGAAATTTTCCACAGCACGGCGGTTTAACTCCCTGCCAGTCATTCGTTCAATGAAATCTTTCAGAGATTTAAACTTGCCGTTTTCCTCACGCTCCTGCACCAATCCGTCAATAACAGAACGACCAATGCTCTTGATGGCAGACAATCCGTAACGGATATCTTTTCCGGATACGGAAAATCCTGCATACCCATCGTTGACATTTGGCGGCAATACTGCAATTCCCATGTGACGGCACACCTGAATATATTCTGCCACTTTTGTGGAGTTATCAATCACGGACGTCATCAAAGCTGCCATAAATTCTACCGGATAATAATATTTCAGATACGCAGTCTGATAGGAAACGACCGCGTACGCTGCCGCATGAGATTTATTGAAGGCATATTTTGCAAAATCCGTCATTTCGTCAAAAATTTTATTTGCTGTCTGCTCGGAAATTCCGTTGGAAATACACCCCGGAACGCCCTCTTCCTCATTTCCGTATACAAAGTTCTGACGCTCTCTCGCCATGACATCTGCTTTTTTCTTTGACATGGCACGGCGCACCAGATCACTTCGTCCAAGGGTATAACCTGCCAGATCACGCACGATCTGCATAACCTGCTCCTGATATACGATACAGCCATAGGTCGGCGCAAGGATCGGCTCTAACTGTGGGCAGTCATACATAATGGAATCCGGGTTATTTTTGCCACGGATGTAAGCCGGAATAAAGTCCATCGGACCCGGACGATAAAGGGAAATTCCCGCGATAATATCCTCCAGGCTCTTTGGTTTTAACTCCTTCATGAAGTTTTTCATTCCCGCACTCTCCAGCTGGAACACGCCTTCCGTGTGACCGGTTCCAATGGAAGTCAGCACGTCCGGATCGTTGTAGTCAATGTGATCCATATCCAGCGTTTTGCCGGTGGAGCGCGCCACATTTTTCACCGCATCCTGAATGACGGTCAGTGTTCGAAGTCCCAAGAAATCCATTTTTAACAGACCAAGTTCTTCCAGTGTCGTCATGGTAAACTGCGTCGTCACAGAGCCATCAGAGCCTCTGGATAACGGCACGTATTCATCCACGGATTTCTGACTGATCACGACACCGGCAGCATGCATAGAAGTATGCCGCGGCAGTCCTTCCAGACGTAGTGACATGTCGATCAGCTTTGTCACCTGTGGATCAGACTCATATAATCCCCGTAATTCCGGGTTCATTTTCAACGCCTTGCTGATGGTGATTCCAAGCTCATTCGGAATCATTTTTGCAATGCTGTCGCACATGGCATAAGGCAGATCCATAACACGTCCGACATCGCGGATGACACCTTTTGCCGCCATAGTACCAAAGGTTACGATCTGTACCACACGGTCTTTGCCGTATTTTCGGACAACGTAATCAATGACTTCCTGACGACGCTCGTAACAGAAATCCACGTCAATATCAGGCATGGATACTCGTTCCGGATTCAGGAATCGCTCAAACAGCAGACTGTAGCGGATCGGGTCCAGTTTTGTAATACCAAGGGTATAGGAAACCAGACTTCCTGCGGCACTTCCACGTCCCGGACCAACCATAATGTCATTTTCTCTGGCAAAATGAATGAAATCCCAGACGATCAGAAAGTAATCCACGTATCCCATTTTCTGAATGACAGAAAGCTCATATTCCAGACGCGGTTTTAACTCCCGCACCCGTTCCGGGGAATAGCGTTCATCCAGACCTTCGTAACACAATTTATTTAAGTATTCCCAGGAAGTGTAGCCATCCGGCACATCAAATTTTGGCAATTTCGTTACGCCAAATTCAATCTCCACATGGCAGCGGTCTGCGATTTTCTGTGTATTCTCAATCGCTTCCAGCGCATATGGAAAAAGTGCCTTCATTTCTTCCTCAGATTTTACATAATACTGACCGCCCTCGTAGCGCATACGGTTTTCATCGCTCAGTTTTTTACCCGTCTGCAGGCACAAAAGAACATCGTGCGCCTCCGCATCTTTTTCATAGGTATAATGAACATCGTTTGTTGCCACCAGATCAATGCCAAGTTCCTGATGCATGCGAAGAAGCTGCTGATTTACCTGCGCCTGTTCCGCGATTCCATGATCCTGTAATTCCAGAAAAAAGTTGCCTTTTCCAAAACATCTTTCATATTTTAAAGCGGTCTCTTTGGCTTCCTCGTACATACCGCGTGTCAGATAACGCTGTACTTCTCCTGCAAGGCAGGCAGATAATGCAATGATACCCTCGTGATACTGCTCCAGTACTTCCATATCCACACGGGGACGATAATAATATCCATCCACAAATCCTTTGGATACAATTTTCATCAAATTGGAATATCCCTGATTGTTCTCTGCCAGAAGAACCAGATGATAATACCGATCCTCTCCTTTTGTCTGCTCCCGGTCAAAACGTGATCCCGGTGCCACATACACCTCGCAACCAAGGATCGGATTGATGCCTTCCTTTTTTGCCGCACGATAAAAATCGATCACACCGTACATGACACCATGATCGGTAATCGCTCCAGCTGTCATGCCAAGCTCCTTGATCCGGCTCACATACTCTGTGATCTTGTTCGAACCGTCCAGCAGACTGTACTCTGTATGGACATGTAAATGTGCAAATGCCATAGTAACCTTCTTTCCGTCAAAATAATTCTCTCTAAAGGCAGTGTGATTCTGCCAACTGTACTTTATTCTAACATATTCCGTTTCGACAGAAAAGGGGGATTTTCTTTTACGATTTTTTTAAGATTTGTGTCATATGCTAGACAAACCAACATGGTTTCTATAAGATAGTCATAGATGAAAATGGGCGTTTTTCCGCCCGTTGTTTATGAAAGGGGATTTTTTTATGAAAAAAATGGCATGTTTCTGGAAAAGTCTGCTGCCTATGATATTTCTTTTTATCCTTCAGGTAGTTGCAACGATTCCGGTAATGATAATTTTTGCACTAAAGGATAGTTCCGCTGCCGGCGGCGATATTGCTGCCATCCTCGGTTCTTTATCTGATATAACTTCTAATCAGCAGTATTTGCAGACGGTAAATATCGTATACGGTATTCTGGCATTACTTGTTTTTGGTATCTGGTATCAGAGAGTATTTGTAAGACCGTTTCGGAACCGCCCGAAAAAGCAGCCAACCGGCTACAGTTTTCATACGATCGTATCCATGATTTTTCTTGGCATCGGTCTGCAATACGTGACAACACTTCTGACAGATCTGATCGGCAGACTCCGCCCGGAATGGATTACAAAATACAATGCCACCATGGAAACGCAGGGATATTCAGACCTGTCTGTAATGCTAATCGTTTATTCCCTTATTCTGGCTCCGATCATTGAAGAGCTGATCTTCCGTGGATTGATTTTCCGTTATGCAAGACACGCAATGCCATTCTGGTTTGCAAATATCTGGCAGGCACTGCTTTTTGGATTTGTACATCTGAATCTGATACAGGGCATTTATGCATTTGCCATGGGACTGTTCCTTGGCTGGGTGTGCCGCCGGGGACATGGAATCCGGTACTCTATTCCGGTGCATATTGTGTTTAATATTATTGGATGCTTCTTCTCGGGACTGATTTCTATCTCGCTGATGTTTAGTTATGTTGGATTTGCAGTCTTTGGTGTGGTGCTTACGATCTTTGCACTTTGGCTGTTCTATACGGATTTTCAAACTGCAGAATAAATTGAAAGTATCCGCTCCACCGCGTCTTCGCGGTCTGTATGAACCACATAATCACACAATGCCGCATTTTTAAGTTCATTTTCCAACGAAACCAGACGTAGCATTTTTTCATGGTTATCCATATCCTTTTCCAGAATACTCTCGATCATCTGCTCTCGTTTGCATTTACAGAAAATGATCACCGTCGGATAATGCCGTTTCATGGCAATAGCACCGCTTAAGTCCATTGGCATAACCACATATTTATCGCCATTCATCAATGATGTGATATCCTTCCATTTCGTGCCGTAGGCATAGCCTGCATAACGGGTAGTTTCAACAAATTCTGCACTATCGCGGATAAATTCTTCTTCCGTGATGGTCGTATGGATGCTGTCCGATACCTTTTTTGTGGTATAAGCTTTCGGCACAGTAAAACGACCCGTTTCGCATAATCGCCGGGTAATCTCATTTTTATTGGAACCACTTGGACCAACCAAAGCTACCACACAAGGTGCCTTCGGTTCTACCCGGTCTTCGATCATGGATGATTTGATCTGATCCAGTAACTGGAAAAATTCATCATAATTGTGAACCGCCAATAGTCCCGTCAGTTCCCGGTTCCATGGTCGCCGCATCAGCACTGGAAACCGCGCACTGCTTTTTAGGATATTTCGTGGTCCGTCATCCAGCGTAATATCCACCTGAACGACCGATTTCTGAAATCCCATAATGATATTTTCATCCGGGAAATCCGGAAATGCTGTTTTAATCTGCTCCACCCGTTTTGACATAAACTGTGGATACACTGCCGTTACGATATACACAATTCCTTTTGTCTGTAATTTCCGGATAAAGGCTTTTGCCTCATCGGATACCCGCTGCATATCATACAGCCGCGGATCGTTATAGTATTTTTTGATTACCGATGCCCGCCCGGTATTTTCCCAGGAATTGATATCTTCCAGTGTCAACGGCGGGTCAAACTGATATTCCTGATTCGCCAGTTCTATGGCACAGTCGTTTAAGGGAGAAATTACATCATCCCAATCGATTCCAAATGTAAGCATACAACCTCCAAAATAGAAATGTGCAATTGCACAGTCTCATAAGCAATCGTACAATCGCACATTTTCACACAACACATTATTGTATTTCCTAATTCAAGAATGCTCCGGCATTCTTGTTGCGAGGTGCGCGTCATGCAATTGCATGACATACTTCAACTGCGCACCTCT
>PPYE01233854.1_pt1 | contig 10957 bp, 13 predicted proteins | sample 1559881 | NCBI WGS metagenome assembly PPYE01 (sample SAMN08240022, study PRJNA423297) | Human gut metagenome, whole genome shotgun sequencing project.
GCAAATGTTGGAACCTGTCTTCCTCATAGGATGCAATACGCAATCGGGGCTGCTACAGATACCAGCCATAGCGCAGGGTTGGTATCCCTTTATCCATCCTGGATTGCCCATGAGTATGAGGTGAATCCTGAAAAAGTCAACAGGGTGCTATACTCTCTGACAAAGAAAAATGTGACGAACGGAAAAGATGCAGGTAAATGTATCAGGAATTTTCTGGAACGATTAAATCTAGGATACACGCTTACTGATTTGGGTATAAAAAAAGATAATCTTTTCTATTTAGCCGGAGTTGTAACCGGTAATATTGCTAACGATCTATTGGCAAACAGGGAGAATTGTATCCAAGAGATATTTGCAGAATCACTACAGTAAAAGGAGAACAGACATGCAGGCAATTATTTTAGCGGCAGGAAGAGGCAGCAGACTTGGGACACTAACGGAAGAAATGCCGAAAGCATTTTTGGAAGTACATGGATATAAATTGATTGAATACAATATTGCAATGCTGCATTCCTTTCATATTCAGGATATAACGATTGTAACAGGATACCGAAGCGAGTTATTTGAGAAAATGTTTGAACATATGAAGGGAATACGCTGTGTATTTAATCCGTTTTATGAGATGACTAATGTTTTGGGATCCTTTTATATGGGACAGGACTTTCTTACGGAAGATTTTGTATATATGCATGCAGATACGTTATGCGATCCGGAGATATTTAAAAACATGCTGGAAACAGAGGGCGATATGATTCTCCCCGTGGACTTTGCCGTTTGTGATGAGGAAGCTATGAAGGTGAAGACCGTGGGCGGGAGGGTGACGGAGATCAATAAGACCATGCCGTGCAAAGAGGCCGAGGGAGAGTTCATTGGAATTGCGAAGATTTCAAGGAGTATTATTCCTGACCTGAAAAAGGTGTCAAAAGAATTAATGAAAGAAAAGGCATTTGCTTCTTATTTTGAAGCAGCAATCCAACGTTTGACTGATATGAGCAAATATAATATTAAGACTGTATCTACCGGGGAGATGTTTTGGGGGGAAGTGGATTTTTTACAGGACTATCGTAAAGTTGAGAGGGAGATGCCGGCCAGTTTTACCGAACTGACGAAGAAGGAGTTCATAAGATGACAAAAGTTACTTCAGAGGACAGATATATAAGGAAAAGGACATGCAAAGCCTTCTGGACGTATTTATTTTACAATATGCTAAGAATCTTTCCGGTTAAAAAAAATAAATTGGTATTTACCACATTTGAAGGTGATGGGGGATATTGCTGTAATCCAAGATATATTGCAGAAGAATTGCTGAAAAGGGACAAAAAATATGAAATAATCTGGCTGGTCAACAATATGGAAAAGGAGTTTCCGCAGGGAATCCGCAAGGTGAAAAACACCTTTTTAAACAGGGCATATCATCTGGTCACATCAAGGGTATGGGTTGATAACAGCAGGAAGGCTTTTGGAACAGCAAAGCGGAAGAACCAGCTTTATATCCAGACCTGGCATGCGGCACTGGAATTCAAGCCAGTGGGTAAATTCAGGGGGAAGCTGTTTCCGAAGATAGCTCATATAGTCAGCGCTTATGATTCAGGACTGGCGGATTATGTGCTTTCTAACTCGGACTGGTGTACCAGGCTATATCCAAAGATGCTCCTTTATCATGGGAATATTATCAAAACAGGATCGCCCCGTTGCGACATATTCGTAAATCATCGTTGCGAAGTATATGAACGTATCAGGGTTAGATACAATCTTCCAAAACATGCGAAGATCGTAATGTTTGCGCCTACATTCAGAGGTGGGTCCCAAAAGGGAAAACGGCAGGTGTTTGTAGAACCCCCCACCCTTGATTTTTCGAGCCTCACAAAAGCGCTGGTAGATAAATTTGGCGGCGAATGGTATATTTTCCTGCGTCTGCATCCCCAGCTTTCCGCACAACTTGAAAAGGTGCCAGTAAAGAACAGGGATAAACATATGATAGATGTCAGCCAGGCCGATGATATGAATGAGGTGCTCTGTGCATCCGATGTACTGGTGACGGATTATTCAAGTTCGGCCTTTGATGCACTCTGTGCATATATTCCTGTTTTTTTATATGCGGATGATTTAGAGGAATATGTGAAGGAGAGAGGGCAGATGATGTGGGATATGCGTTCGCTTCCTTTTCCATTGGCGGAGTCTAATGGGGAGTTGGTGGAAAATATACGGGGGTTTGATGAGGCTAAATATAGAAAAGTAGTTGATGAATTCCAGAAGAGATATGGAGTATTGGAAGAGGGACAAGCTAGTCGCAAAGTGGTAGATTTAATCATATATGAGGAGAAAATAAATGTCAAAAAATGAAAGAGAAAATCCAATAGATGTTAATCCGCTTCTTTCAGTTGTAGTTCCAGTCTACAATGCAGCGCCATATTTGGAACGGTGCCTTAAAAGTATATGTAATCAGACATATAATAATCTGGAAATCATATTGGTATAGATGAAGCTTTAAAACTTTCATATGATAAGATAGTGATAGCGGTTCTGTTATCGGAAGTTTCTGAAAAAATTATATTGGCACAACCTTAGTCAAAAATTATTTAATTTATAGATGTGAATAAGAGATGACGAGGATAACGAATGAAGGGATGATGAGTATGGGAATATTTTCAACGTTAATTGACAGAGAGAAAGAAGCGTATTTATGCAATGTATCTGAAGACATATATAAAAAAAGTTTGTTTATATTTATGGAGCGGGAAAAAGGAAGTCGATATTATTACGGTACTGCATGTGAAAAGGTATGTATAGGGAGAATTGTTAAGCGCCTTTTGCAACATTAGAATGAGCCTCTAAGCTGCATTCTGAAGGAAAAGAAAAAGGAGACATATCAAGTTTTAAAAGTACTCATAGTGTGAAATTGTATCGTTTCTCACCTGTGACTGAAAGGAAAAAACGAAAAAGTGTAGATGGCATCCCTTGGTTTTGTATTAAACCAGGGGATTTTTCGCGTTTTCTCTAACATCGCGTGAAATGGAGAACTGTTGGAACAGCCAGAAATTTAGCTTTTAACTTTTATAAATATGCAAAAGTACTTTTCAGGAAGCATCATGAGGGCTCCTTGCGAAGGATATCCGGGAGACTGCCGGGGGAAAGCTGCCGGGGTAAACGGGGAATTAATTTTGCAAATCAACATGAAAAGTCTTATATTATTTCAAATAATGTCGATAAATAGTATTGTAACAAAGTGAAAAACTATATGTCTATATATCGCCGCTGTGGCGGAACAGGCGGTTGATTCAAGATATATCCCGGTTACACAGTTCAGAATGAAAAGTGATTAGGACAGGCTTACGTAATGGGTCAGGCCTGCCGTTTGTGTGTTTTGAACCGGCTGTTTTTGCAGTTCCGGGGATATCAAGAGGCACAGAAGAAACAGGCACAGGAGTGTTTTTAAGGGAAATTAATACACTGGGAGCTGGAACTAAGGATTTCCTGGATGGCACAGATAAAGGCCAGCCATTCGACAGGGAAGAACAGATAAAGGCTTATGGAGAGATTGCGGCAAATAATGATGGGACATGCGGTGAAAAGATACACCAGTTTACACGGACGAAGGTGTGAGAGACGGCGTGCCAGACCGGAAGGTAAGAGACATATATACGGTAAAGGCGATTATATGTAAAGATTAAAGATATGTTTAAGCATAAAGGAGAAAAATATGGTGCGTCTTGGAATTATAGCAACCGGAAGAGTTGCGCATCGTTTTGTGCCGGAGGCCAGGACAGTCGCAGGCATAATCGTTGCAGCGGTATATTCCCCTCACGCGGGCAGGGCCGAACAGTTTGCAAAAGAATGGGGGATTCCTGCTTTTTATGAAAATCTGGAGGATTTTATCGCTGAGATTGACGCGGGCTATGTTGCCTCTCCTCATAAAACCCATTACCAGTACGCGAAAGCGCTGATCGGGCATGGAAGGCATGTGTTGTGTGAAAAACCACTTGCGCTGGCCGGAGCTCAGGCCCGGGAACTCTTTTCTATGGCGGAAGAAAAGGGCTGTGTTCTGATGGAAGCGCTCAAGACAGCGTACTGCTCCGGATATTTGTCCATGATGGAGGCGGCAAGAGGGGGACGCATCGGGCGGGTAAAGGACGTGGAAGCGTGTTTTACCAGACTTACCCCTACAAATATGCGGGAATTGAAGGACAGGACCTATGGCGGCAGCTTTACAGAACTGGGAAGCTACACCATGTTGCCTGTTTTTGAACTGCTTGGGACAGAGTATAAAGAGGTTCATTTTAAGTCCCAGCTGGCAGAAAACGGATTAGATGTCTATACCAGGACGGAATTTACATATGACGGCGCCTGGGGAACGGCAAAGACCGGACTCCTGGTAAAATCGGAAGGACAGCTCGTCATATCGGGGACAAAAGGATATATCCTGGCGAAATCGCCCTGGTGGATGACGAAGGAATATGAGGTAAGATACGAAGACCCGTCCAGAATAGAAATAAACAGATTCGGGTATGAAGGCCCGGGACTGCGGTACGAAGTGGAGGCTTTCGTAAAAGCAGTCGCCGGGGAACTCTCACTCAGCCATGCGCGGGAAATCAGTATCTGTATGGCGGATACGATGGAGAGATTCATGGCGGAGAGGAAAGAAAAAGAAGAGAAGAAAATCAAGGAAGAAAACGTAAAAATACAGGTGGGAAATGGAATAGAGGAAAAGGGGCAGAGGGAAGATGAAGAAGTCGCATTCACATGTCACGAAAGGGCGGGAAGAGAGAACAAGTATCCCTGTGTGAAAGTATGGGCCCACAGAGGGATGAGCTATGTTTATCCGGAAAATACGCTGGAAGCATTTGAAGCGGCGGCGAAACTGGAAGGGCTGACGGGGATCGAGTTGGATGTGCAGTTATCAAAAGATGGGGAAATTGTGGTGATCCATGATGAAGAGGTGGACCGGACTACGGATGGAACCGGACTGGTGAAAAATTACTCAATGAAGGAACTGCAGCTGCTGAAGATAAAAGGCGCGACTGGAACAGGAACTCAAACGAGCATTGAAATGGAGAGCCGAATTCCGTCTTTACGCGAGGTGTTTACGCTGTTAAAGCCATACTGCCTGAAAAATAATCTTCTAATCAATATAGAACTGAAAAACAGCAGAGAGAGATACGAGGGGCTGGAGGCAGCATTAATAGAGCTGGTGAGAGAGTACGGTTTAGAATCTTATGTCTGGTATTCTTCTTTTCTGGCGGAATCTATGAGGGAGATAAAACGCATAGAACCGTCAGCCAAAACAGGTGTCCTGGACTGGTACCTGGAGGATTGTATCACCAGCGGGGATCGCGTGAGTGCAGATGCGCTACATCCAAATATAGCCGGACTAAACGTAAAACTTCCGGAACAGTGGAAAGGAAAGCCGGTGAGGGCCTGGAATGGGGGAGAACTGTTCTATGGTCAGGAAGGGACGTTCCGGGAGACGGAACTGGAGCAGTATGGGTGGTCCGGCGTGACGGATGTGTTTACGAATGTGCCGGAAAGATATCTGTGCAGAGACACCGGGGGCCGGAAACAGGGGGATGTGTATGAAAGCAGGACTGAATGAAACCATGTATATCATCTGGCGGAAGACAAAGGCAATGGGAAACCGCCTTTGCTTTATTATCTGCAGTCTGCTCCCTATAGAAAAGAACAGAATCGCAGTCTGTACATTTGAGGGGAAAGGCGGTTTTGGATGTAATCCCAAGTATATCGTGCAGGAATTACACAGACGAAATCCAAATTATGAATTCATCTGGTTTGTCAACGATATGAAGAAAGAATTCCCGCCTTATATAAAGAAAGTTCCGAATACCCTCATGAGCCGGGCCTACTGGCTGTCGACTGCTAAGGAAAGGGTATATCTGAAATAGTCTGTGAACCAGGCAGATATACACCTGTGCTCAGAAAGATTCTCCTGCCGGGTTACGTAAATGGCCTCTCATTAAAAGGAGAAGGGAAAGTGACTCTGTCTGTTAAGGAGGGATTGGCGAACCGAATCAAAAATGTGGAAAACTTTGAGTTTATATTGGATTGTGAAGGGGGAGAACAGGGGTGTCTCTTTGACGAGATTGAAAGAGGCGGAAAAATCAAGGATTGTACGGTGAAAGGGACCATAAAAAACCGGGTCGAGGCGGCAGGGATAATGACCTATGGAGAGGAGCTTACGGTTGAAAAATGTCAGATTGACCTGAATGTGAGCGGTCAGAACAGTATTTATTATTGTCTTGCCATAAATCTTGGAATATGTACTCTGAAAGACGTGGAGATAAAAGGCAGCGTGAGCAATGTCTCATTTGGAGGGATTGCGAAAAACATAGAGAAAGTGGGAATGGAGAAAGTCTCGGTTGAGGTTAGTACAATAGTATAGAGGCCTGGGCTTATACAGAAAAAAGTGAATCTACTTGGAGAATGGGAAAGTGAGAGACAGTGGTTATAAAATAATAGAAATTGATGAACTGAAAAAGAAATATGCGGGCGGTTGTTATCAGGTAATCGTATTTGGTACATGGGAGTATGGAAGAAGGATAAAAAAGGGACTGGAAGGTTTTGGGATACCTGTCTCATATTATGCGGATAACGATGTGCTGGTTCAGCAGAAGATTCTGGATGAAATCAACGTGATTGCACCAGAGCAGATTCAATCTATTGAGAATCCGCTGGTGATTATAGGGAGTTTTTGGTTCTCTATGATAACAAATCAGTTGCGGAAACTGGGAGTGGAAACGGTCTATGCCCTGTTGGAATGCCCTGTTAATTCATATGATGAAGTTATGGCTGACAGAGATGAGCTTGCAGAGTATTTTCATCACTATTCTGAGAAAAAGTCTGATAATGTGCTTGTAGAGGTGTATGGGCATATAGGTGATATTTTTGTAAAGACAGGCATATGTAAACAATTGATTGATGAGTACGGAAAAGAAAATGTATATTTTTGGGTAGATAATACAGAGGGAAGAAATATAGGGCTGTTTTTGTCCTTGTTAAGCCCTAATGTAATTCAAACTGACAGAAATATGTTTACGCAGAACAGGGAATACAGGCTGGAGAAGCTGAAGTTTCTTAATTCAAAGTATTTTCAGTTTTCCTATAGTCTGGGTGATATGAGATTTCACTTAAAAATGCGGTATTTGAATAAATTTATTCTGAATATTGAAAATGTATACTATGCGCCTGAAGAATACTATGCTATTGAAAAGGATTATAAACTGTTGGGTGGCATTTTGGGAAGGGATATACGATATTGGTGTGAAGAACATAATAATATTGTGGCTGAGATTAAAAATGTTACTTTGAAGATTTCATTGCCTGAACAGTTTGTAGCGATAGGTATGGGAGCAGCGAACGCATTAAGAAGATACCCATTCGAGAAATTCAAAACTGTACTGGAAGCGCTGGTCAGGAAAGGATATACGGCTGTATTACTGGGAGCTGGCTCAGAGGATGAGAACTTTTATAACAAGCTGATTCAAGAGGGTAATTATGGAAATGCCATCATTAACCTGACATCAAAGCTTAACTTGCTGGAAACTCTGGCAGTTATCAGTAAATGTACGTTTTTTTTGGGTGTAGATTCTGGACTGTGGCATGGTTCTTTCATTTTACAGAAAAAGTCGGTTGTCATCTATGGAAAAGGGGACTGGGGACACTTCAAACATGATAGGGATTGGATTTATTATGTAACCAGTAAACAGGATCGATGCGTACACTGTCATTATTGGGATTGTCCAAAAGCTGACAGGATCAAGGGTAGTGCTCCATGTGTAGAAACGGTTGAACCGGAAGCAATCATGGATGAAATAAGAAAGTTAGAATCTACATTGAGTACAAAAATTGTATTTTGAATGGCTGGCTGGAAAAGGATTTTTTTAAAGAGATATGACATACATAAACTTGGAATTGATAAAAGAGAGATTAAAACAAGTAGAATGTCTGGTTCTGGGGGACGTTATGCAGGACCGGTATATTTATGGTGAGGTGGGAAGAATCTCACCGGAAGCTCCCATTCCGGTTGTCAGGGTCGAGAAGATTAAGGAACATTTGGGAGGCGCCGCAAACGTGGCGGCCAATATTCGATATTTTGGATGCAGGACATATCTTTGTGGCGTGATAGGAACAGATGTCATAGGAAATACAGTATTAGATATTTTAAAAAGTAAGGATATTGATTACTGTGGGCTGAGATCAGAGAAACGGATAACCACAACGAAGAGCAGGATTGTCGGAAGAGGGCAGCAGCTTTTGCGCTTTGACGAAGAGGTATGGGATTCGATCAGTTTTCAGAACGAATGTGAAATATTGAAACAGATTGAGCCGCTGCTGAAGAAAGTCAGTATAATTGTCATATCAGATTATGCGAAGGGTGTATGTACATCAGGCTTATGCAGTAAGATTATTTCCCAGGCGAATACTTATCAGATTAAAGTTATAATAGATCCGAAAGGAACTAAATGGGAGAAGTATGCAGGAGCATACATGGTCACCCCTAACTGGAAAGAGTTTACGGAGATCGCAGGAAAAATAGATCCGGAGGATGATAAAAAAATTGAGCAGAAGGCATTGGAATTATTGGAACGATACCATCTGAAGAATATTTTAATTACAAGATCAGAACGGGGGATGACGCTTGTAGCGAAGGATTTATACATATCATATTCTGTCGATATCAGGGAGGTTTCGGATGTTTCCGGAGCTGGAGATACGGCGGTTGCCACGCTTGCTGCTTTTTTGGCAGCAGGCGCGCCGCTAAAAGAATCTGTGTACTGGGCAAACTGTGCGTCAGGGCTGGCAGTGGAGCACAGTGGAACATCTGTGATAGGAATAGAGCAATTAGTCCTGGAGCAGAAGCATATGGTCGTGCAGATGGATTATTCTCAAAAAGTCAAGACAATGGAAAGCTTGTTGGAACAATTGTCCTTTCTGAGAAAGCAGGACATCAAGATTATATTTACCAATGGCTGTTTTGATATCCTGCATTCCGGACATATCCAGTTTCTGAACGAAGCGAAAAAGCTTGGTGATTTTTTAATTGTGGCTGTAAATACAGATCGATCTGTCAGAAGTCTGAATAAGGGAAAAGGCCGACCGATCAATGGAGAAGAAGATCGTTCCATTCAGCTGGCGGCTCTCCAAATGGTAGATGCAGTTGTCTTATTTGATGAAGATACACCACTAGAGGTGATAAAACAGATACAACCAGATATTCTGGTAAAGGGCGGAGATTATGAGCCGAAGGATATTGTTGGAAGAGAATATGCGACTGAAACAAAGGTACTGCCTCTGAAAGGAGGATATTCCACAACCAGACTGATAGAAAAAATTCGCCATATATGAAAGAAGGGAACAAAAACTATGAGCATTGTAGTAACTGGCGGTGCAGGCTTTATAGGAAGCTGCATCGTGCGGGCATTAAATGAGGCCGGAATCAATGACATCATCATTGTGGATAATATTGCATTAACGGATAAGTGGATGAATTTGAGAAACAAAAAATTTGTGGAATATATTCATAAAGACCGGTTCTTGGTAAAGTTGCCCGAATACAATGATATAACGGCGATCATCCATATGGGAGCCCAGTCCTCAACAATGGAAAAGGATTTTGATTATCTGTGGAATAATAATTTTGAATATACCAGAACCTTATGGAAGTATTGTGCAGAAAAGAAAATCCAGTTTATTTATGCAAGTTCTGCAGCCACATATGGGAATGGGTACATGGGGTTTGATGACAAGAAGGATATTGATGGGTTGCTGCCATTGAATGGATATGGGTATTCAAAACAGTTATTTGATTTATGGGTAAAGCATCAGGCGACTGCCTACCCGGCTCAATATGTTGGGCTTAAATTTTTTAATGTGTATGGACCGAATGAATATTTTAAGGGTGATATGGCAAGTATGGTATTCCATGGATTCCGCCAAATTAAAGATACTGGGAAAATCCGCTTATTCAAGTCCTGTAATCCAGAATATAAGGATGGTGGACAGCTTCGGGATTTTATATATGTAAAGGATATATGTTCGATTATTCTGTGGCTGCTTAATACGCCTTGTGTAAATGGATTATTCAATGTCGGAACCGGGCAGTCCAGAAGTTTCCAGGAACTGTCTGAAGCGATATTTGAGGCTTTAAATTTACCTCCAGAAATTGTATATATTGATATGCCGGAATCTTTGAAAGAAAGATATCAGTATTATACAAAGGCTGAGATGAACAAATTGAGACAGGCGGGGTATAGGGATGAATTTTACCCCCTTAGGAATGGAGTAAGAGATTATGTCCAGGGCTTTCTCAGGAAGGATTACCTGATTTATTAAAATCATTTCGACAACAAAGATTGTTTAGAAGATAAGGAATGGTATTTACGATGGAAGTAAGGAGTTTTAAAAAAGAAGATAAAGGGCAAGATCAGAAAATAATAATTTACGGTGCAGGCAGATATGGAGAGCTGGCATTAAGAGGACTGCAGCAAATCGGACTAGATGCAGATTATTTTGCGGACCGTAAAATTAGCAGGTGGGAACTACTTGGGAAAAGAGGTAATCAACCCTCAGAAATTAAATGAGCATATTTATGATATTATATTGATTGCTACTTTAAACTATTCCAAGGAAATAAAAGAGTATCTGCAAAGTATAAATGCAAGATACTTCTATGATATATATGAACTGCTTTTGATTGATGTTCCTGCCGAAAAGCTGTCTGAGTATGCCTGGGATGAAAAAGCAAATAAGGAACGATATAAAAATGTGATTACGGAAGCGGAAGATGAGCAGTTTATCATTGGACATTGTGAGATTGTTGTAACTGAAAAGTGTACTCTGCGCTGCCGTGATTGTGCAAATCTGATACCGTATTATCAAAAACCGCAAGATTTAGATATTGAAAAAATAATACAATCATTCGATCGCTTTCTGGAAACTATAGATT
>PPYE01433909.1_pt1 | contig 10955 bp, 14 predicted proteins | sample 1559881 | NCBI WGS metagenome assembly PPYE01 (sample SAMN08240022, study PRJNA423297) | Human gut metagenome, whole genome shotgun sequencing project.
TGGAAGGCACCACCAAGGGCGGGAGTAAGAAATCCATTAACCGCAGCATCAAATATGTTTGCCCCTGCTGCGGCACCATCATCCGGGCAACGCGGGAGGTCAATGTAATCTGCAGAGATTGCGGAGAGGCTTTCGAGCGGGAATAAGAAAAGAGCGGGAGCCATAAGGTTCCCGCTAAACTGTTCTCATTGCAAGAGGTGGCGCTGTCCGGGAACGGATACTTTTTAGCGTTTCCTCGGTTCTGATACAAGAGAGCCGGACAAGGGTGTGCAAAAAGGAGCTGCCATGGGGCTATGTGATCGTCGCCATGGGAAGCGGGCTGATGGCGGTCTATTCCGCCAAGTCCCCGAAAAACAGAAAAAGCCCGGAAATCCCATAATATCAGGCTTTCCGGGCATAGATACAAAAACAGCCCTCCAATTTGGAAGGCTGTTTTTGTATTAAAGATTGTTCCTTAATATGGTCGAGGTGACAGGATTTGAAACAGCTTTCCTATATTTTCACCGGTTTCTCATCCCTCGAAAACACTAGGAAATATGAGGGTTTTTGCGGGTCAATCTTCTCTACTCTTGCCTGCTGTGTAAAGACCAAAGGCCAAAATAAAGACCAAACAAAGACCAGGGAAAGCGGTCCAGGAAAGCCCCTGGAAGCGGTTAGCCGCCCCGATCTATTCGCAAAAAAGGGGAGGCCTAGAGGCTTTTCCCACCACAAAGGCCCCTTTGCTGTTATGAGATTCGCCAGCATCGCATTTGTAAAGCACCTTGTAAAGCATACTGTTTACAAGTGCGGCCGGCAGGGGTGCACCCCAGACCCCCACAGAAATCAGAAAAGCGGTTCCCCCTACCCGATCACTCCGCCAGAGTTGGAAACACTTCCCCACGCCGGTCCCCGTGGTGATCACCCAGGAGCCAGAGGGAGGGGGGCTCTCCTTTCCCAGAGAATCGCCCGGTTTTTATACAGAACGCCCCCCGCCGGTCCCCGGTGCGCTTTCTTGGGCCTCCGCAGGGTGGGGGGGATACCGTGGTAACGAAATCTTTTTTATGTGCGAGATTTTGCGCACTTTGGGCAGCCCATACAATGCCAACGAATCCTTTTTTATGTCGGCGTTTTTCGACATTTCCGGCGCGGCAAAGGGCCTTTCCCGGCTGGGCGTGTCCCTTTCCCTCCCGTGCAGAGAGAGGGGCCTTCCCCGGGCTTCCACAGGCCTTTGCGCGCGTGTATGCGTGAGCTTTCCAGGATGTCAAGGAACACCACGAGTAAAGCCAAGTCTCCAAAGCCCGATTTTTTCCGATGGGGGGAGCCGATATGGGCCTGGAAAAGGAAAACGACTTCCCACTTTTTTCACCTCAAAATCGGAGGTATTTTGTGGGGTCGCAGAGCCACTCGCCGGTTTTTCCCTGGGAGGACCCGTGAAACTTTCGGGCGGCCCCAGCCTGTTCAGATTATAGGAACATACGTTCTATTCGTAAAACAAAAAAAGAGCCGCGCCGGGATTGGCGCAGCCCTTTGGGTTACTGTCTTGTCTTAGGCACCGCTTGTGCCGCTGTTCAGAATGGCCTGGACACAGGCCCCGGCGTTTTGCTGGATTTCCGGGAAAGTGTTCCGCACGATGGGCACGCCCACCGGCAGGCTGCGGGGGGACAGGTCCCATTGCTGGGGCCAGGCCTGCAGCAGCAGCTCCAGCTGTTGGCCCAGGGCGTCCTCCAGGTCCTGCTGGGCATGAGAGAGCCGGGCCGCCGCTTCCCGTTCTTTCTCCAGGGCGGCTCTCAGCTGGGCCAGCTCCTGGGGGAGCAGGGCCGGCTTTTCCTCCTGCACCTGCTGGGCGTGGGAGGCCTTGCGCCGGTAGAAGCCGATCCGGCTCTCCAGCTCTATGCCCTGGCTATCTTCGCCGCCCTCCTCCAGCAGCCGGGCCAGGTCTTTCTCCAGCGCTTCCACCTGGGCCCGGGCTTCTGCCTGGTCCACCCGTGCTTTCTCTTTGGCCTGGGCGGCTCGCTGGCCGGCCTGGGAAAGGGCCTGCTCCACGGCCTTTCTGGCCTTTCGGTGCTCCTGCAGGGCTTTCTGGTAGGCTTTCTTTGCCTGGTCCAGAGAGGGCAGGTCCTCCCGCTGGCGCCGCTGTGGGGTGCGCAGCTGGTAGGCCCGAAAGACCCGGTCGGCCTGGGTGGCAGGCAGGGTTTCCCGCTGCTGGGAATCTCCCGCCGCAGACTGCTGGCGAGCGGGAAAGACCCGCTCCATCGCCGCTTTGATTTGATTTTCTAAGTTTGCCATGCGTTTTTCTCCTTTGCTTTTTGTTCCGCTTTTGCGGCTCTTTCTGTCAAGCGTTCTTCTACACTGCCCTGGAGGTGGTACCAACTGTTCCACCCCGTGCCGTGATAGGCTGCGCCCTCCAGCAAGTCCGCTCCCAGCAGGCGAACAGAGGGCCGCCCCCGCAGCTGCACCAGGGCCTTTTGCTCCTCCCGGCGCACGTCTGCCAGGGTGAGGCCCAGGGCGTCGGCGGTTTGCTGCCGGGTGCGCTGGCCCAGGAACCGCAGCCGCAGCACGTCCCCTTGTGGGGCTGGCAGGGCCTCCAGAGCCTCCCCCAGCACCGCCTGGAGCTGCTCCTGCTGGGCTGCATCGTCCACCGCTTCCAAAGCCTCCTGGGCGGCGGGGTCGGGGAGCAAATCCCCCTCTTCCAGGCCCTCCTCGTCCCAGGGGACGGGCCGCTCCAGCCTATCCGCAGCGTTCAGGGGATCTCTCTTCCCCCGGATGCCCATACAGGCCCGGAAACGGTTTTCCGTGGCCCTGGAAAGGTAGGTGGTGAACTGGTACCCCTTGCCCTCATCAAAGGCCCCCACAGCGTCATACAGGGCGAAAAAGGCTTCCTGCTGCAGGTCCTCAAGGGTGACGCCCCGCTGGGCGCAGCGGTCTTTTCCCTGGCGGGTGTAGAACTTCCAGGCAAAGGCGAACAGCAGGGCCCTGGTGGCCTCCCAAAGTTGGGGCAAAGCCCCCTGGTTCCCCTGCTGCGCCGCTTTTGCCAGCTCCTCGTTTGTCATTGACCCATGCCCCCGTTTGTGGTATACTTAAGACATGATTACCATCGCTGTGCGCTCCGGGGGCCGGGTCCTTTGGGGCGCTTCTCCTTTACAGGTAGGTGAGGAAAGAAAATCCAACCGGCGTCACAGTCTCACGGGTTCCCAGGCGTTCCGGGAAGATGTCCAAAGGCAGCCGCCATTTTTCCTGGCCCTTCTTGTCGTAGACGGCGAACACAACGCCCAGCACCTTTACGGGAAAGGATGCGTCCATCACTATTTCCCCGGGGCGCCTTGCGTAGCGTGTTCCAGCACGGTGCTCCCCAAAACACACCCCCGCATACCGCTTTACCAGGAGGGGGCCGGGTTTGTCCAGGCGGTAGCACAGGCAGAAATCGTGAAGATCACAGCCGTCTTTCCGGTAGTATTTGGGCGGTCTGGGAAAGCGGGTGAGGCACACCGCCACGCTGTCCCCGTCCAGGATGCCGGCGCCCTCCAAACAGTCTCCGGCCACAGGGAGCTGGAAAAGCTCCAGCCCTGCGGGAATGTCCGCAGCTTGCAAAAACCGCCGGGGTGTGGTATCCTCTTCCTGGATGTACATCAATCCGCTTGCGCTCTTGGAAGTTGCAGCTTCCAGGGGCGCTCTTTCTTTTGTCTGGGCCATTACAAGGTTCCTCCTTTTGGTTCGTTCTCCGCCAGCCATTGACGCAGACGGGCCACGGTTTCCTCCACGTCCTCGAACTGGGCGTACACTTCCGGGTGCTCCAGGCGGCTTTTCAGGGCTCCCAGCTGCCAGGCGTAGTCACTCATCATGGGCAGGTTCACCAGGGGCACATTCAGTCCGCCCTGCATCTTCACCCGGGCTGTAACCGGGTAGTCCCGCCCCGCCAGCCGGTACGTTTCCCCGGGCCGGGCGGGCTCGAGCTCCACGGCTGCGGTGGTGATCTGCCTGATCTCCGCTCTTTTCATTGTGCTTGTCATGTCGATTGCTCCTTTCAGTTTTCGTGTTCTTTCTTTTCTTGGGCCAGCTTTCCCAGCCTGAGGGAAATGGCGGTAATGGCGCAGCACCCCGCTTGGCGATCGTACAGACCGCATCTGCTGGGAAGGCAGGGCCCCCTCTCCCAGCTGGAGCTCCCAGTAGAGAGGAACGGGCACGAAGTGTGTTCTTCCATTGTTCTCACCTCCTTTCACATACAGTTGGTTCCGTTGCTTTCTCTCGCCTAACAAAGGGCAAGGCCACTCACACCAACGTACACCAACTATATAAACGATAAATACCTATTAAGGGAAAGGGCCTTTTTCTGTGTTGCGAGCCGCTTTCCTTATCAACGGTAGGGGGATTTGCTCAGACTGCGGGGCGCTCTACCGTTGCACATCCGTGCTGGAAAAAGTGGTGCTTGCCGCCGCCGGTCCCGTTTTTCGCCCTGTCGTGGAGAATCCCGTCATACTCCAACAGGGAGCGCTCGTACTGTTTCACCTTGTTGGAAAGGGACTTGCTGTTATCCGCCAACAGCACGCCACGGCAGCGCTTGCCGGCGTCCAGCAGCTCCTGCATGGTGCCGGTCCACCGGCCGCCGTGCTCAGTCACCAGCGCTTTGATGGTGGCCACCAGGTCGCTGCTCTCATACTCCAGCCGGGCCTGCTGCTCCTCGAACTGCTCCACGCTGCCCAAAAGCTGCCACCGCTTGCGGGCGTTGTCAAACTCCAGCACCACCTCCCGGCTTTCAATGTCCCGCCCGGTGATGGAAAGGGTGGTTTGCGTGTCGCTGCGCTTTTTTCGACTGAGGACAAAGACAGAATCCGCCGCGCCCATAATGCCGTTGGTGCCGGAGATACGATTGAAAGGATCACCGTCATCGGCCATTTTCCGCAGGTGGTGCACCAGCAGCAGGCACACGCTGTGCCGGTCCGCAAAGGCTTTCAGCTGGCCCACCTCCCGATAATCGGCGCTGTAGGCGTTCTCTTTGCCGCTGCCGGCGCCCCGCACTTTTTGCAGGGTGTCGATCACAATGAGCCCTGTGTCCGGATGGGCAACCATGTGCTCCTCCAGCTGGTCTAAAAGGCCCTGGTCCAGGCTTTGGGCGGTGGTGGCGTAGTAGAGCCCCTCCGGGGCCTCCCCGCCTGCCAGCACCTGGTTCATGCGGTCCTGCAGCCGCCACTGGGCGTCCTCTAAAGCCAGATACAGGCAGCCGCTTTGCACCGTGTCCCATCCCAGAAAAGGCTTTCCCTCCGCCACAGCCAGGCACAGCCCCAGCACAAACCAGCTTTTCCCGTACTTGGGCGGACTGGCCAGCAGGGCCAGGCCCTGGGGCAGAAAGCCTTTCACCACAAACCGGGGCGGGGCGATCTCTTTCTGCTGTAGCTCCTTGGCGGAGATCACAGAGAGGGAGGGGCCCTTTTCCCCTGGTTCGGCAGCGGCCGGCGCCGTGGAGGGGTCCCACCGCACGGTCTCCTCCGCCAGGCTCACCAGGGCGGAAGCGGCCTTTACTGGGCCGAAATGCTCCATCACATCGGAGATGTCCCCTTTTTCCGGCAGCTCGGGCCACAGCTCCCGCAGGTCCAAGACTTTCACTTCCTTTGCCACGGGGAAGAGCTTCTCCGCCTCCAGCTGGGCGAATTTCTTCCCCACATCGTCGTTGTCCTGCAAGATGTACACGGTTTTCCCCACAAAATAGGGGGTGTAGCTGTCCCGCCACTTGCTGCCATTCCCCGCCCCGTCTGGGGTGCAGGTAGCCGCCAGACCCCGGATGCTCAGGTTGTCCGCATCCTTTTCCCCCTCGCAGAGGAACACGGTTTCTGCTCTCACCAGCTCCGGCAGGCGATATGGCACGGCCATGCCGTTTCTGCCAGGCTTCCAGCGGTTTTCCTCCTGGTGGCCCCAGGTGAAAGTCTTTACCCGCTTGCCGTCTACAGTCTTTTCCCACCGGGTCTTTTGGGCCAGCAGGGCGCCTTTTTCGTCTGTGTAGGAGTATCGGGCCGCAACCACACCCCGCTCCTCTTTCGCCGGCTGAAAAGCGGTCCGCCCCACCCCGGCAAAGTCCTGTTGGGCCGTGGGGTTCACGATCAAGTCCTGGGGGGTCAAGCCCAGCTCTTCAAGAATGTCCTCGGTCCTGCACCCGGCAAAGCACTTGAGCAAGATCTTCTCCGTGCCCTTCACGTCCTTCACCGTCACAGACAGGCTGGGGTTTGTGTCGTTGTGCACCGGGCAGCAGGCCATATACCTGCCAGGCCCTGCAGGCTTCACCCCCTCCAGCCGGATTAAAAAATCGTCAAGCTGCAATAGCTTTCACCTCCCCCGGCGATTTTCTGGGGCTTGTCATTCCTCGATCCTCCGCACCCGCCCCACCTCGGGGGGCTTATCCTGGGGGGTCCCGCTTTCCAGAAAGGCGATGAGGTTGGGCCAGTAGATCAAATTGCTGTGGCCCATTTTGGTGTGTTTCAGCTCCCCGCGCTTGCACAGTACCCGCAGCTGGGCCTCAGAAAGCCCAATACCCTCTGCCTTGCACCGCGCCGCCGTCTTGGGGATGGTTGCCACCTGGGTGAATTCTGTCATGTGTCTAACACCTCCAGTTTCTTTACAAATTCCTCTTGCAGCTGCTTCTCCTGCCGGATGAACTCCTGCAGGGTGGTGATCTCGTCCTCCGCCACCTTTTGCCGCAGCGTGGCAGAGACGGCGGCACGCACCGCCTGGGCCAGGGTGGAGTAATATCTAGGAGAACGGAGTCTAGGGGCCTTGCACCGCTTTCCTCCGCTTTCCTGCACCATTTCCACAGGCCTGCCCACCATGTAGCACTCGCTGTCTGCCGTTACGGCCAGCTTGTCCGTTAAGGTAATCAAAGTCATGCCTCCTTTTCTAAGATGGTCTCAAGCGGTACGCCCAGGCCCTTTGCCAGCTTGGCGGCGGTGATGGGTGTGCAGGTCCCCCGCCCCTTAATGGTGGAAATCTGCTGCCGGGAAATCCCGGACGCCTCCGAGAGCTGGGCGGCGCTCATGCCCGCCTGGGCCTGGGCAAGCTCTAGCTGCTGTCTGCTGATCTTCATGGTATCACCTCCAACGCACGAATTAGTCCTTGTGCCTTAAATTATAATGCGCTAAATAGGGCGTGTCAAGACTATTTTCCAGAAAACTCTTGATTTTCGCACTAATTTGTGGTTTACTGTATCCATGACAAGGAGGTGACAGGAATTGGGAGTTGGTACAAAAATAAAAGCTATCTTGAAAGAACAAAAGAAAACCATCAAGCAGTTGGCAGAGGAATCCGGCGTGCCCGTAAACACCTTATATTCCATCACAAAGCGGGACAGCGAATGGGTAACCCCTGTGGTTTTGGAAAAGGTTTCACAGGCTCTCAGCGTTCCAATAAGTGCGATTATGCCTGACGTACCCGACGTAATAAAGAAAAGCGCATTAGAATTCGCAGAACGAACGGCCGCACAAAACCGAGCGTTAGAAAAAAAGGGCTATTTGGACGATCTGCCAGAAAACGAGCGGAGACGTCTTACAGACGAAAGTGCGATTTACCAACGAGAAATTGCTGTGCTTGCAAGCGACCCGGAAAGTGCTTGGAAGACTTTCAGGGATTCCGCAGACGTGGAAATATTGCGAGTCTTTCAAGGCTTAAAAGAGCATGATGTGGAAGCGAGGTTTTTGGCAGCATTTCAAAGGTTAAACCGGATGGGCAAATTACAGGCACTCCTCTCTTTAGAGGCGCTATGTGAAATTCCTCGATATACCGGGAGTTATTATGACGAGGTGCTCGCGGATCTCGACGGCCAAAAGAAAAAGGAGGAATGACCCGTGGCCACCATCACCAAACGGGGGGACACCTGGCGCATCCGCTGCTCTTTGGGCTACGACAGCCAGGGGAAGCAGGTCATCCGCTCTACCACCTGGAAGCCGGACCCGGGCATGACGGCCAAACAGGCGGAAAAAGAGCTGAACCGCTTCGCCGTGCTCTTTGAGGAAAAGTGCAAAAGCGGCGGGGGAGACCCCCACATCACCTTTGAGAAGCTGGCGGAAAAGTGGTTTGCGGAGTACGCCAAAAGCCACCTAAAGGCCAAGACCTACCACGAATACCGGGGCATGACGGCCCGCACCTACCAGGCGTTGGGCCACATCAAGGCAGACAAGCTGCGGCCCAGGCACTTCCGGGAGTTTTTCGCCCAGCTTGCCGAGCCCGGCATGAACCAGATCACCGGCAAGGCCCTGGCCCCCAAAACCATCTGGAACTACTATTCTTTCTGCTCCTCGGTGATGGGCTGGGCGGTGAAGTCCGAGCTGATTGACCGCAACCCCTGCACGGCCGCCGCCCCCAAAAAGCCGGCCTCTCACATTGTCTGCCTGGACGATGAGCAGGCCCGGCAATTTCTGGAAGCGCTGGAGAAGGAGCCCCTGGAAGATCGGGTGTTCTTCACCCTGGCCTTGCTCACCGGCTACCGGCGGGGTGAGCTGCTGGGCCTGGAGTGGCAGGACGTGGACTTCGACGCCGGGGTGATCACCGTGCGGCGCACCTCCCAGTACACCAACGACCGGGGCATTTACACCGACACCCCAAAGACCGCCAGCTCCGCCCGCTCTACAAAGATTTCCCCGGCCCTGGTGGAGCTGCTGCGCTCCTACAAGGTGGCCCAGGCCACAGCACGGCTGGAGCGTGGGGACCTGTGGTCCAGCGAGTGGGCAGACCACCCCAGGCTGTTCACCGCCCTGGACGGCACACCCTTGCAGCCCAATCTGCCGGGGAAGCGGCTTCACAAAATCCTGGAGCGGGCAGGGCTGCCCCAGGTGACCCTCCACTCCCTGCGCCACACAAACGCCAGCCTACTGATCACCGGGGGCGTAGACGTGCGCACCGTGGCCGCCCGGCTGGGCCACAGCCAGACCAGCACCACGCTGAACATCTACGCCGAGACCATCAAAAACGCCGAGGCAGCCGCTGCCCAGGTGCTGGACGACATACTCCTCAAGAAAGCATGAAAAAAGGGGCTCTCCAACCACTGGAAAGCCCCCATTTTTACCTCTATAAAGACCAAATAAAGACCAAACCGCCCCACACGCAAAGAAAAGACCCCCGAAAAATGGCTCTAGACCGCCATTCTTTGGGGGTTTACTCGTGGTCGAGGTGACAGGATTTGAACCTGCGACTTCTACGTCCCGAACGTAGCGCTCTACCAAACTGAGCCACACCTCGTACCTCGGCTCTCTCAAACCGAGGCTTTTTGGCAGCGGTACCAGGATTTGAACCCAGACAAACAGAGTCAGAGTCTGCTGTGCTACCCTTACACAATACCGCTATTTTTTGCCGCCCTGTCCGAACGGCAGTATTTATTATAACAGGTTTTTCGGAAAAGTCAACACCTATTTTTCATTTTTTTCAAAAGCCCGAAAAGCCAGCCCAAACCGGCACATTCAGCATGGCTCCCGGCGCACGGGGATGCCCCGGCCCGCCAGGTATGCCTTCAGCTCGGGAATGGAAATCTCCCGGAAGTGGAACAAGCTGGCCGCCAGCACCGCATCCGCCTTACCCTGAGTAAAGGCGTCATAGAAGTGCTTCATGGTCCCCGCCCCGCCGGAGGCGATCACCGGGATGGACACCGCCTCTGAAATGGCCCGGGTCAGCTCCAGGTCGTAGCCAGCCTTGGTGCCGTCGCAGTCCATGCTGGTGAGGAGGATCTCCCCCGCGCCCAGGCGCTCCACCTCTCGGGCCCACTCCACGGCGTCCTTTCCCGTGTCCACCCGGCCGCCGTTGAGGTACAGGGTCCAGCCCCCTTCGGGGCGGCGCTTGGCGTCCATGGCCACCACCACGCACTGGCTGCCAAATTTATAAGCCGCCTCCTGGATGATGGCGGGATTCCTCAGCGCGGCGGAGTTGACAGAGACCTTGTCCGCCCCGGCCCGGAGGATACGGGTAAAGTCCTCCACGGTGCGGATGCCGCCCCCCACGGTGAAGGGGATAAAGATGCTCTCCGCCACCCGGGTGACAATATCCACCATGATGTCCCGGGCATCGGAGGAGGCGGTGATGTCCAGCAGCACCAGTTCGTCGGCGCCCTGGCGGTCGTACTCAATGGCGCACTCCACCGGGTCCCCTGCGTCCCGCAGGCCTACAAAGTTGGTCCCCTTTACCACCCGGCCGTTTTTCAGGTCCAGGCAGGGGATGATCCGTTTGGCGTACATGTTCACTCCCCCTTTTCCAGCATTGCCGCGAAGTTGCGCAGGATCTGCAGCCCCACCCGGCCGCTCTTTTCCGGATGGAACTGGCAGGCCATCAGGTTCCCCTTGCGCACCGCCGCATGGATGGTGGCCCCATACTCCGCCGTGGCGGTGACCACGTCCTCCTGGGCCCGCAGATAGTAGGAGTGGACAAAGTACACATAGGGCTCCTGAGGCAGCCCGGCGAACAGGGGTTCCCCCTCTTTCAGCGCCAGGGAGTTCCACCCGATGTGGGGGATCTTCAAGCCGCTCTCCTTGGGCAGGCGGACGATACGGCCCTTCAGCAGGCCCAACCCCCGGACACCGGGAGACTCCTCGCTGGTCTCAAAAAGGATCTGCAGACCCAAGCAGATGCCCAAAAAGGGCTTGCCAGAGTCCACAAAATCGTGGATGGGCCCCTCCAAGCCCCGGGCCCGGAGCTGGTCCATGGCGTCGCCGAAGGAGCCCACCCCGGGCAGTACCGCAGCCTCTGAGGCCAGCAGGACGGCGGGGTCGGCGGTGACTTGGCAATTGCAGCCGATGTGGCGCAGGGCCTTCTCCACGCTTTGGAGATTGCCCGCGCCGTAGTCGATAATGGAGATCAAGGGGATCACCTCGCAGAAAAGTAATGGAAAGAAAACGCCGAAGGCGCATGAAAGTTTCGCCAGCCTTTTCAAAGGCTATGGGGGTGCGGGGGCAAAGCCCCTGCGGTCTTGACCTAGGCGAAGCCGTAAGAAATGCAGGGCCAAGCCCGCACGGCGC
>PPYE01031057.1_pt1 | contig 10952 bp, 13 predicted proteins | sample 1559881 | NCBI WGS metagenome assembly PPYE01 (sample SAMN08240022, study PRJNA423297) | Human gut metagenome, whole genome shotgun sequencing project.
CACTTCAAAAAGTTGCCTGCCTTAGACAGCTTATTCAAGTGCGTCCATTTATGGTTTTCCTCTACTTTCTTTCACACTATTTTCCTGCCAGCCGGAAACTTTTTCCCTATAAAGCCTCCAATCACTTTTTGATGGTTCCATAAAAGAACTCCTCCTCTTCTATTTTCCACTTCGATTCAGCTTCATACAGTTCTCACAATGTGTTGCGGCTGTGAAAAAGATTCCCGAAAGGCACAGTTTGATTTTGGCAGAGCTATTATAATTCTCCGTTATAAACGCTTACTCAATCACTTTCCAATAACCAGTCTTTTTAGAACCAACTCTTTCTACATATCCATTTTTCTTCAAGAATGTGAGATTATTTTCCACCGCTGTTTCACTAATCCCCAGTATGTGATGCAATTCATTGGTAGTAATATTCGTATTATCTCTCATTTCTGTTACGATTCTTTGTCTTCTTGAATTTAATCCTTTTTTATCCCCAACTTTTTTCCCAACCTTATTCCCAGCTTTTTTTATTCGCTGAAGCGGGATTGTAACAACAATCGAGTTTTCTCTAAAAGTAAATGCTCCCTTTCCGTATGTTTCAATAATCTTAGGCACACCACGACCTGATTTTTCACTAATATGAAGCTGCAGAAAGATTTCTGATAACTTTTCATTTACAGGAATCGATTCCCCTAAGAAAAAGCCTTCCATAGTCTGTGCCGGCGCCAATGTTCCTCTTGATAAGATTTCAATCCTATCTGAGAATACAGAAATCATTGGCTCATTTCCACTTATCCAAAGATTATGCAAAATGGCATTTATGATTGCCTCTCTAAAGGCTTTGTTATCGAACAGTGGTGTTTCCGGACGTTCTACTACACGCTCACTCTCATCTGTCTGAATCAAATTCAATACATCCGCATACCTTAAAACATCCTCCAAACTATAGAGCAAACAATTATTACCAAATTCTCTTACCGAAAATAAGTTAGAACCTTTGGTCTCTCCTTCAAAAATTGACACTCTTAATGGGAAATGCGAATTATCTGAAAGCAGCTGTGCCAGAAGGTTGTATTCTCCATCTTTATTTCTTAAACCCAGATTTTTTCAAAGGTCTTCACATTTAGCACACAATCCTCCCCAACATATATCCACAGAATTCCCCCGCGGCATTCTCCTCTATCCACATTTTTTTCTCCCCGGAATAGCATTCCAGGGCTTCCAGAATCAGGCCGGTATATTTTTCATCCACATTCCTTACTCCCCATTCCCCTCCAGCCTTCTTGGAGAGGACCAATCCTTCCTCCGCATACCCCAGCACACGGCACAGATTGAGGATTACATAAATCGGATTTTCACGGATGTCCTCTCTGGCGGATGCAATATCATTCATGATGCTCTCGAAATACATCTCCCTTGGCACCTCACCGAAAACCTCCGAAACGGCCGCTCCCCACAGGCATATTCCATAATGGCGGATAATCATGAAATGTCCGGCCAGATCCGGATCTGTCCCCTTCATATTCCGAACATAATCCCCGGGATTTTCCTGAAACCATTTTAAATGCATGGGAGAAAAATGCAGTTCAAAGGGAATGGGATGCACCACCTTTTCACAGCAGCTGCGTTTCACTACGCTCATTTCAATCCCTTTTTCCGGCGCCAGCTCATTCAGCCTGACCGTCTGTTCCATAAGCTGCAGCTTCTGTTCCTCTGTTGGCGCTTCCTCCGTTACGATAATCAGATCAATATCGCTCTTATCCGGATTAAAGCATCCCATGGCAAGGGAGCCGTGCAGATACACTCCCGTCAGATTCTCCCCAAATATTTTCCGGCTTTCCTCTGTAAGCCTGTCCGTTATCAATTGATAATCCATTTTAACTCCTGTCCGCATGCTCCGCACGCCTGCTGCCTTTTCCGGGCCTTCAGAAATAACCCTTATTTTGCTTCCTCTTTCCCATTCCCATAGATTCCATAAAGCCTGTCCACATACCTGCTCACATTCCTGTCATACTCCGGATAGGAATACTCCCACACTGCCGCACATTCCAGCGCCGTTTTCCGGAACAAAGCATGGCAGGTGAAGAGAGCCTTCCACATATTTTCATAGGAATCCTCTCTGTAAGTGCTCATCAGCATGTCCCATGTTTCCTCCGCCAGATACCGGCTGATAAATTTATAATTCTTTCCCACGCTGAAACCAAAACCATATTCCATGCCCACCTTCCAGGAAAGCATTCGCAGCAGTTCATTCCGCAACAGATGCAGATGGTCAATGGCGTATAAAATTTCTTCCCGGCACAGACCCTTGGCAACATAAATTGTCAGGTTCCAGAACTCATTGCAGCAATCGTCAAAGCTGCGCGGACCTGGTTTTTTCAGCCAGTACTCCCGATCGGAGGGAACTATTTTTTCAGGCACCCTGCTATCCTTATCAAGCAGGATGGTCCGAAGCCCGTCCCCCTGCAGATAATCATGAATTTGCTTCGTCTCCAGCAGCGTCAGATCCATTTTATTATAATCGTCAAACAGAATCAGATAGGAATAACCTTCCTCCTCTGCCGGAAAAAGCTCCATATCCTCCGGCTTCTGCATCATGACGATATCCCCAAAAAAAGAAAGCCAGCCATCATTTTCCGTAAATGCACCGATATCGTCCACAAAATATGTAATGTCAAAGTCCTGAAAGGAATCAACGGGGATATTTTTGTTCACCCTTGAACCTCCATGCCCACCATGCGGATATGCTCGTTTTCCCGGGCAAATGTTAAAACCAAATCCATAAATTCTTCCGGCGTCCTCATATTTTCTTCCTTTCTTCCATGCTTGTTTTTTTATATCCTGCAGGCAGCGCAAGGTTTTCCGTTTTTCCTTCCCGGACTCCGGGGCCTGCTCTTTTTTCCCGGGCGAAGCTACCGTATTCTCACCTTCCAGTCTTCCCCGTCCACAATGTATTGAAATTCCGTCAGCTTATCATCCTCCATCACATCCAGCAGCTGGTCAAAATCCTCCACCGTTTGACAGGCGGCCAGCTTTTCCCTGTCCACCCATTCCATATTCCCTTCTTCGGAAAAAACGACCTCTCCCTCAAATTGATCCGTTTTAAACAGAAATACCAGATAACGGCCGTTATCTATGGGAAACTGCTTCACTCCGCACAGCTGCGGCCGCAGGACGGTAAGCCCTGTCTCCTCCTTCATTTCACGGATAACGGCATCCACAATGGATTCCCCTTCCTCCACATGGCCTCCCGGCAGCGTATAGCCCTTCCAGTCCTCTTTGACCCGGTTATGCAGTAAAATCCTGTTTTCCCGGTATATCAGACAGATAACCGTCAGCTCTATATTTTCAGTCCTTGCCATATTTGAATCCTCCTGTAAATGTCAAACACACTTTCCTTTAGAATAGCACGGCCATTTTCCCTGTGCAAACGAATTAGTATATTCATTGTAACTGTTCAGCAGGTCTGTGCAGTAAATGCGTTTATCCTGGTAAATGCGCAGACCTGCTGAACAGTTACTATTCGTATTCCAAAAAATCTGGTATACTGAATTTATTCTGAAGATCCTGGCTGCCCGGGCTGATGCCGGATGCATTTTTCTGCGTTCTTCCGCCCTTTACCGGATTATTTCCCAGCTAAACCAATGGTAGAATTGCAGATTCGCCTGTAAATCGGTTTCTTTCAGCCTTCAGATATATTATCCTGTAAGCAAAGGTATGTCGGTACAACAGAAAGGGCACACACTGAAATGAATAATGAAAAAATGGGGAAGTTCATATGTGATATGAGAAAGTCGCAAAAACTGACACAAAAGGATCTTGCGGAGAAACTGAAAATAACGGATAAGGCAGTCTCCAAATGGGAGCGGGGAGTTTCCCATAGTTAAAGGTACCGCACCAGACATAACAACACCACGCTTATACATTGCTTATTTCACAGGAACGTACCTTTTTCAAAAGATACGTTCCTGTTCTTATAATTTGTATTGCTTACCATCATAATACTGTTTCATTCCGTTGAGCAACCCGCGAAGAAACAAAACGGTTTCTTCCTTGATTTTAACGAGGTCTTCGATGCTATAATCACGCCCGCATTCCGCAAAAGAAAGTGTTCCATGTGCAAGATCATTTCGCCGGTCTTTAACAGTTTCTAAAACAACGCCGCCTCTACAACCAGCTTCTGGAGTAAAACATATTCCGTGATCATGGCATACATTACGAATTTGCTGTGCGCCAAGATTACCGCTTATAGCAGTTGCCTTTCTATCAAGTTCAATTATTTCTCCGGTCAAAATGGAGTTGACAATTTCTATAGCTTTATCTTTATATGAATTATAATGGGCTTGTTGATCATATACTTGTCTAAATTTGTATGCAAACCAGATGTCTTTTATTTCTTTTCTAACGCCAGAATATGTAAGCCCCTCTTGTTTTAACTTGTCGTATATTTCTAGTATTCCGCCCATTACCGTTGATTCGACCAAATTGTAAACCATTAGCAACGTGTTCGCTTTGAGAATCTTAATGAATTCGCTGTCAAAATAATGCGAAGCAGCTAAATGCTCGGTATTCCCTTGATCTAATTCTTTTAGAGCTTCAAAATACAAATCTATTTCTTGAACGCGTTCGTCGAACATATCAAAAATTGCTTGCATTATACAGTCCCCTTAAGAAGCTGATCTTTCACATACAGTATTCTTCCGCTAACTCTGGCAGGAGAATTACTAGCATGTGTAGTCGTATGCCGTTTAAAATCATCCGAATTTAACCAATCCATTGAAGTTGGAATCAAATCAGGTTTTTCGCGCAATGCTAATGCTACACCAACTGAAATAGCCTCAAATCGTACCCGAGGCGTTGATTTTGCACGTTCACTTTTTGCAAAACCGTAAGGAAAATATGTTTTAACGAATTCTAGCATTCTGTCAAATTCAGCTTTCATTTCATCCTTATTGAAAGAGGATTGTGTGTTTTCTATATATTCGTCCAAAAAATTATCGACGCGATGTGTAAATTCTTGATAATGATCCACAAAAGCAAAAAACCTAATTACTAATTCAAGTTGTTCATAGCGCTTTTTCATTGTCTCGCTTATTGGGCATACCGTTTTAAATACGTCATCTTTTGTACATTCCATCAAAAAGTCCATGAATGGACCGCGGAAGCTTCCCCGACGAATTTCGCTAGAATTCGCTCCACGGCCAGTAGTATTAATTCTGTTGAATATTTCTTGCCGTATTTCAAGTGTTGTGTCATCGGACAGAACTATAATTCGCATATTAGTTTTATCGAATTTTTTGCGAAAGTAGGCGGGAATATCATTGTATGAGAAGCCATTAAGGGAGGTTAACTTCTTTAAATCTGAAAGAACCAGATCGCCAGACATAAATTCCTCCATTGCTTGAGTTCTTTGTGCGCCATCTATGATTTCGCACCGCCCATCCTCGGTATCAGAGAAAAACATGAGGGGAATAGGTAATCCCAAAAGGATAGATTCCACAAAACGATTTTTATCTGTATTATTCCAAATATATTGCCTTTGGTATTCGTCTGGAATATAAAATTCGTCATCTCGAAATTGCTGTATAAGGAAATCAATAGAGTAATCACGAGTATTATAATCAATTTCTTTTCTCAACGAACGAATTTGTTCTTCAGCAGCAATTTTTTGATCTTCGCTAATCATACTTTTTGCCGACATTACACTACCCCCATATTCTCTAAATGCTGTAAAATACTAGTTCCGATTGCGCGTCCTAATTCAACAGGAACCGCATTTCCTATATGCACGCCTATACTGCGATTGGTTTCCTGATGATCAGGGTCAATGAATTGATAATTGGGAGGGAAAGATTGTAACAAAGCTCCCTCTCGCATGGATAAGGCACGGTTTTGCTCAGGATGTCCAAAGCGCCCGTTTCCATATCCGTAATATTGAGTCGTAATCGTGGGAGACGGTTTATCCCATTCCATCCGTCCATAGACAGCTCTATAGCCTTTTCCGGATTCTCGTTGATGACAAGGCAGTTTTAAGTCATCGTCCCAATCATGCCAAGATCCGCCCGGTACAGATTGACGTATTCGTCGCCTGTTCATTTCTGATAATCTACTGGCTCGATGTAATGGATCAATAGGGTCAACAGCTCCATCCTCAATTATGGGAAGTCTGCCGATTGCATCTCTGACCGTTCTATAATGCGCTTCGTCGTACAAAGGCGGAATCAACTCAATATTTCCTAATCTAGAAGCGAGTAATACTAATCGTCTCCTGCATTGAGGCACACCGTATTCAGCGCAATTAACGACACGCCAATTACAATGATACCCGAACGCTTCCAACCGATTTACGAAATCTCGAAACACTTGTTCGTGAATGAGTTGTGGAACATTCTCCATAGAGACAATCTCAGGTGAAACCTCCTCAACCAAATTTGCAAAATAGTATAACAATCTCCATTTATTATCTTTCTTTCCGTGCTTGTTATATCTTAAGGAATATGTCGAAAAGGGTTGACAAGGGGCGCATCCAACAAGAATCTTTGTCGCATTATTAGGATAATATTCCCTCAATTCTTCACCGGTGAGTTGAGTAATGTCACGGGGAATAAATCTTGAATTGTTGTTATGCTCATATGCAAATCGGCAAGAGTTTTCTATATCAAACCCTGCAACTACAGGTATTCCTGCTAGTTGCAATCCGTGTGTTAATCCACCCACGCCGCAAAATAAGTCCACCGCTGTAACCGGCATATTATGTTCCCTCCTTACCAGGCATTCTCTTTTCGCTCAAAATATCAGAAAGCCTTTGCACTAGATTTGCTTCATTCTTTTTCTTTAATTCGCATTCCCAAATCCGCAAAACATTCCAGCCGCGAGATTCAAACATGGCTGTTACTTCCTTGTCGTGTTTCATATTGCGCTCGCGCTTCTTTTGCCAGTATTCTTGATTTTTCGCCGGACGCGTGTTCCGACAATCATGACCGTGCCAAAAGCAACCGTCTACGAACACCGCAATTTTTTCTTTTTGAAATACAAAGTCAGGGTGACCTTTGACCGGATAATTGCGCTTCCAGCCGGTAATGCCATTTTGCTTAAATATATCTATCAACCGCAGTTCTGTTGATTTGTTCTTTTGGGACTTAACTTTTCGCATTATTTCAGAGCGCTTTTCATCGTCAAAAATATCGGTCATGACAATTATCTCGCCTCAAATTCAATACGGAGGCTTGGATCAGTTTCCGCCTCAAGAACAATTTTATTGTAGCGACCAATAATATCTGAAAGCGTAGAATTTCTCTTGCTCTCATCAAAAAGGCTATGCTCATACACATTGGCCGAAAGAAATTGTTGAATATCCCATACCTCAACGCGCCCGGCAAGTCCTGCATCCTCAGCAAGATTCAATGCCGTATGTACGCGTTCAAAAATCGTAATAATAACAGGATGGCAGCCTCCGCGCAGGTTTGCTTTGCATTTTTCAATCAGTAAAGCGCCGGGCATCGTGGTACAATGGATAATCGTATTGTTTATCACAAAGTCTCCGCTTCGTTCCGTGGGCGCATCCGCAACGGAAGCGCCATGTATTTCAAATGCGCTTTCAGGCATGATAAGACATAATTTCGCAGCTACTAAATGCTGCAAAACGGTTCCAAGATACTGCGTTCCCGGATTTTGCTTCTGGCGTTTCTTAGCCTGTTCAAATAATTCATCTAAATTCGCTCCAATCGTTTTAGATGTATCGGCGGTTAAAACAAACGGCTGATTTCTGAAATATTCCCTGACCTGCTCAGCCCAAAATTCTTCAACGATTGAAAAGTTAACTGTTTCTTCTTTGTTCCAAGCATTAAGAAAATCAACATATTTAATCATCAATCCCATACTTCCGCGACTGGTGCGCCCGCCTTCCGCAGATAACTGTTGAGTAATGCCATGCTCTTTTAAAATCTTTTTGAGATTCCCGCCGCCAAGTCCAGCGACCTGACCTTTGCTGCTTGTTTGAAAATCGTCTGGATTTAACGGAAATTCTTTATCCTGAACCAGTCGGGTAAATTGAACCACTAACGACAGTGGTCCCTTTGTATAGATATTGTTTTCATCTTGAAATATTTTCAATCTTTCTTCTGTACTAATCATTGTATACAGCCTCCGCAAGTTTTGTAAGAAATTTTTCTCCGATGAACTGAGCGACCGGCATTGCGACGGCATCTCCCATCGCTTTATATCCGTCGTTATAGCTACCGGGAAGAATGAAGCTATCCGGCGCGCCCATTAGTCTGGCGGCTTCGCGCACTGTCAATAAACGGGCATGGATTTCATCATTTTTTTTTACAACTAAATACTGCTTGCTGCTTCCACCCTCAGGAGTTCGCAAACAACCCGCTATGCCGTCAAAACGCAATTCTAATTGTTGCTCTCCATGACGTGTTCGACGATAACCCGTGGCGTAAACCGTATCATGCTCATTGAGCTTTTCTTGATGGCGTTCTGGGATAAGCCGCAATACAGTGTCTTTATCAAATTCTGAGTTTTCATCAATAATATCTTTCAATACGCTGCGACGACGAGGAGGTTTTTCTGTTTGCCACCAAATCCATCCGGGTAAAGTGCGCCCCAAATCAGAGGCAGCTTTATTATGCAGCCAGCATGGAGCGCTCCCAATCAGATATTCGGGGATTTCATAACCATGCTGCACGGCAATAACAAAAACTCTCGGTCTTGACTGCGGAACAAAGTGAGAGGCATTTAAAACGATAGCGCCACAGTCATAGCCACGTTCCACAAGCGCCATATGGAGAACCCGATAATTATTGCCGCCATTTGTGGAAAGTAAGCCGGTTACATTCTCTAAAGCTAATATACGAGTTTTTTCTTCCATTTCATCTAATACGCGCAGCCATTCCCATACCAATCCACTTCTGGACGCATGAATACCACCCAAAGAACCTGCTAAAGATAAATCTTGACACGGAAAACTAGCCCAAGATAAATGAGCAAAAGGCAAATCTCTGCCATTAACATTTTTTATATCGTTAAGTTCAAAATGTTCGCATCCAAAATTGGCTTCATATACAGCCGCTTTCTGTTCGCTGATATCGTTAGCCCAAATTGGTGCAAACATACCTTTTAAACCGTATGCGACTAACCCGCTTCCTGCAAAAAACTCGTGCATCGTCCAAGGCGCGGAGGACAAATCAATATTTTGTTTTTTATACAGAGTGCGTTGTAACAATCTTTTTTCCTCCCGTCTTATTTGAAGTTCGCTTGCTGTTGGTAGGCTTTTTGGCGTTCTCAGGAATAATCCAAATGCGGCTCATACGCATAGCGCCTACAATTTTGTTTTCTTTGCAAAGAATTTGAACCTGACGCGGCGTTACGCCCCATTTTTCAGCAGCTTCTTGAACTGTTATATATCCATTCACTTGCGACACCTCGAACCTGTTTTTGATTTTGAAAACTGGTATAATTATATTCGTTTAAGCGAAATAAAGCAAGAGCTTTCAAGAAGATTTCTCAGCCAATTTCAAAATAATCCCGCTCTGCTGATACAGCCAGTCCGTAAATTCTTTCGGGCTGGCTGTTCCTGCTTTTACAGCCTTTTTTCTCTGCAACGCTTCTTTCTTGAAGTCAGCAAAGGCAGTCTGTATTTTTTCCAGACGGTCAGCCGGAAAGCCGGTGGTATTCTTTGCCCGGTTTATTTTGTTGCGCCAGTTCTGGCACTCATTTTTATAAAGCAGGTCATAGTTATTTTCTCTGGCTCTTTCGTCAAACTCTCGCTTGTTTTGAAGTGCCTGCGCCTTGCGGCACTTGTCGCTGCACAGCTCATACCGCTGGCTCTTTGCCAGAAAATATTTTTCGCAGACCTTGCACTGCCGGAAGCACAGCCCCCAGTCATTCAGTCGGTTCAGATAATAGGTTATCAGCGGATAGAGGGACGCATAGGCAGATACACATTCCTCTGTGCGCCGGTTGTCCGGGAACCAGAGGTCAAGCCGGGTATCTTCGGACGGTGCGCCTTTGAAATAAAGACTGTCAGCCTGAAAGCGTTTCGGTTTTCCTGTATCCTTATCAAAGCTCATGGCTCCGTCATGGAATACCCCGGTCAGGCTGCTCATTTTGTCCATGAAACGGTCACAGGCAGCGTTACGGTCACGAGGTTCTCTGGCAAGCAGATAGCTGTTCCAGATACGGAACGCCACATACATTTTCAGCGGGTCATTGCTAAGATATTTCTTCCAGAGAAATTCACTTGCCGCCTGTTCCAGCTCCGGCTGTTTCCAACGGTTGGAGTGGAGGGCTTGCCGCAGCGGAGAAAGCCCACATAAGTTCCATTCCCTGTCCGTGTCCTGCTCAAAATTTATCAGAAAAGTTCCCAGCGGGCGTGTCACATCGCAAAGCACCTCTGCATATTTGCTCCCGTCCAGTCGGAAGCGAATCTGCTGTTCTTCCCCAATCAAAATCCGTTCTTTCATTTTCTTTCTGTCCAGCGTCAGGACAAACAAAATCCGCTCAAAACACGGTTCATGCCGCACAAACTGGTTTTCCATTCCTATCCCCTGCCTTTGCTTATGGTAATTATATATTCCAATCATATCCGTTACACTCATGGTATCGCAGAAGTATTGTTTTGTCAAGGTTAGTCCGCTATGATGATTGCAGTTGGTAATTTCGTACCACGCAGTACCTTGACAAGACCTTGTGGCTACGCCACAGGTTCACGGCAGTCGGCAAACATCGAAATGCGAGCATTCCGCTGCTTGCCTCGTTGCTACCGTGGAAATGACCGTCCAAAAGGGATATGACCGGCAGGAGAAGTGACGCATCCAGCGCACCAATGCCGGGAAACGCCGCAGGAATGGGGCAGTTACAAGGATGTAGCTTTTAGGATAACGGCTTTTGGGGAGAACGGCAACAGGAAGCATTTTAACCTATTTGATTTATGGGAGGAACAGAATGAACGATAAAAA
>PPYE01358555.1_pt1 | contig 10952 bp, 9 predicted proteins | sample 1559881 | NCBI WGS metagenome assembly PPYE01 (sample SAMN08240022, study PRJNA423297) | Human gut metagenome, whole genome shotgun sequencing project.
ACTTCTGACAGTACTTTTCTTGCCTCATCAGGACCCAGTTCTTCCTGGTGCTTGCCATCGCAGTTGCCGTATCTGGCTTCTGAAACGTGAATGCCTACATCGTGAAGAATGGCTGCAGCTTCGAGCACGAAGAGGTCTTCCTCGTTCATTCCCTCTGCTATCGCAATCATACGGGCAAAGTCGTGCACCTTTACGAAATGCTGGATGCGTGGCGCATCGCCGCCATCATACTTAATCATCGCTCTCATCAGTTGGGCGAGTGTCAATTCCTTGTTTGTCATAATCTTATGTTTTTTTATCAATGTTTTTATGCCTATTGGATGGAATGGCTTGTTTTACAGTGGATTACGCCCCTAGAAGGAAGGTTAATCCGCTGATTCCGATATAGGCATAGATGATGTATTTGAGCAGGGAGCTGCTGAGGTGCTTGAATACCCAGGAGCCTATCAGGTTGCCGATGATGACTCCCGCTATTCCATACACATAACCTATGGAGACCGTGGTGGTGAAGAAACCGTTGTAGGCTCTTGCCAGTGTCATTATCAGATTGCCTACCAGGAAATAGGTCTGTGTCATCGCCAGATAGCGATCCTTGTCGGGCTCTGAACTGACGAAGTAGAGTACGGCTGGTGGTCCCTGCATACCGAAGAATCCTCCCATCAGTCCGCTCAATGTTCCTGCCGTAACCTGCACGGGCAGCGTAGTCTTCACCTTGATGCGCTTGCTGAAGAAGGCGAAGTAGATGCTCACGATGATCAGCGTAATACCGAGCAATATGTTCAGTATGTGATATTCCATCCGCTTGAGCACAAAGATGGCTCCGATGGAGATGATGATAAAGGTGAACAGAATGGGCAGCAGTCGCCTCCAGGTGATGTACTTGTATTTCTGAATGACGATGATCAGGGAGGTGGTCATCGCCAGGATGCCTGAGAGGGTTGTTGCCTCACCGTATGAGGGCATGATGGAGGGGAGCATCGTCATGATGAAGATGCCAAAACCGAAGCCAGTGGTGCGTTGTACAAAACTGGCTCCGATGCTCAACAGAAAAAGTTCGATGACAATATTGTCCATTCTGTTGTAGGCTTATTGATGGATGTAATCCAGAATCTGCTCTGCATGAATCTTGGTCTTGATCTCCTTTGGAGTGAAAATCTTCTCAATGACGCCTTCTTCGTTGACGAGATAAGTGGTGCGGAGGATGCCGATGGTCTTTCTGCCGCAGGTTACCTTCTCGCCCCAGCAGCCGAGTTCCTGCAAAAGGGTGGTCTCTGTATCGGCAATAAGAGGGAACTGCAGGCCCTTGGCTTCAGAAAACTTCTTCTGCAGAGCCTGCTTGTCCTTGCTCACGCCGATAATCTCGTAACCGGCTGCTGCCAGCTCCTCCTTGTGTGCCTGCAGCGAGCAGGCCTCGGCAGTGCATCCGCTGGTGTTAGCCTTCGGATAACTGTAGAGTACTATCTTGCGACCACGATAGTCGCTTGCCTTGATCTCACGTCCGTCCTGGTCAATGCCAAGAATCTCTGGTATTCTATCTCCTACATTCATAATTCTATATTTATTTATATATGTCTTGTTGAAATGCAAAGATAATAAAAATAATGCGAACCGATGTGATTCTTATGATTTTTAACACTATTGATGACAGAACTAACGGTTATCGGTCGAAAGGAAAACGTAAAAGGCAAAAGCAATCAGGGTTTGAATGCTTTTGCCTTTTTGCGACTTGTTATATTACTTCTTGAATCCGAAAATCTTGTTGAAGATTTTCTTTACCACGTTTTCTTTCTTCTGTGGATTTACCACTGGCTCATACTTGCGTGAACCTTGCTTGTCGCCCTTTTTCTGAGCTGGGGCTGGCTTCTGCTGAGGAGCTGCCCCCGGTTTCTGTGGAGCTGCATTCTGCTTCTGCTGGTTGTTTGGATTCTGCTTCTTCTGAGCTACGCCTCTGCCACGACCGTTGCTTCCTGGGCGTACATTGTTTTCTGTACCAGGGCGCTGCTGAGGGTTTGCATTCTCAGCATTGTTACCGTTGTTGCCATTGTTACCATTGCGGCGTTTGTTGTTGTTGCGACGCTTGTTGTTTGGATTGTCGTTGCTTCTTGTCTGTTCGCCTTCCTGGTTTTGTGGATATGGCTTGTTCTGCTGAGGCTTCTTGTTGCCCTGCTTCTGCTGTCCGTTCTGAGCGTTCTGCTGACCGTTCTGCTGATTGTTCTGTCCGTTCTGCTGAGCCTCACCGTTCTGTACCTTTCCTTCCTTAGGAGCTTTCTCCTGTCGGTTGTTAGGGTTGTTTGGCTTGTGCTTATGAGCAGTCTGCTCGCGGTCTTTCTGGCGTCTGTTTTTAGCCTTGGTCTTTTCGCCGTTCTCATTTCCGCCACGTCCATTGCCCTTGCGTCCGTTTCCGCCCTTGCCTCCACGTCCGCCTTTCTTGCTAGGCTTGTTCAGCTTGATATATTCAGGCCCCTCGCCGCATCCCTCAGGAAGCGGCATCTTCTCTACCACCTTCTCCAGGAACTTCTCAATCTGCTGGAACCAGAACATGTCCTCTTCGTTGACGAAGGTGATGGCTCTACCGTCGCGGTTGGCACGGGCTGTACGACCGATGCGGTGAACGTAATCTTCGGTATCGTGAGGCACGTCATAATTGATAACCATCTCGATGTCGTCGATGTCGATACCACGAGCCACGATGTCGGTAGCCACGAGCACGTCATACTGACCGCTTTTGAACTTGAACATCACATCATCACGCTCAGCCTGCTCCAGGTCTGAGTGCATGGCGCCGCAGTTGATACCGGTCTGCTGGAGGGCAGCAGCCAGCTGCTTCACCTTCATCTTGCTGCCGCTGAATATGATGACACGCTTCATGTCGCCAGCCTTGAAGATATCCTTGATGATGGTCATCTTCTGGGTTTCGTAACATACGTAAGCCTCCTGCTTGATTTTCTCTGCAGGCTTGCTCACTGCGAGCTTGATCTCTACCGGATCCTTGAGCAGCGACTTTGCCAATTCCTCAATCTTCTCTGGCATGGTAGCCGAGAACATGATGGTCTGGCAAGTCTTAGGCAGCTTGGCAGCGATGGTATTGATATCCTCTGAGAAACCCATGTCGAGCATGCGGTCGGCCTCGTCGAGGATGAAGAAGCTTACCTTGCTGAGGTCTACGTTGCCCAGCGAGATGTGGGTGATGAGACGTCCTGGTGTAGCGATGACTACATCGGCACCCATGCGGAGACTCTTCAGCTCCTGATCGTAGCGGTTGCCGTCGTTTCCACCGTATACAGCCACGCTGCTCACGTCCTGCAGATAATAGCCGAAGCCCTGCATCGCCTGGTCAATCTGCTGTGCGAGCTCACGGGTAGGCGACATGATGACGCAGTTGATGGCATCCTTAGGATAGCCACCATCATCCAGCTTGCTCAATACCGGCAGCAGATAGGCAGCTGTCTTTCCGGTTCCGGTCTGGGCTACGCCGAGCACATCATGACCTTCCAATATCTCTGGTATACATTTTTCCTGTACTGGGGTGCATGTGTCGAATCGCATATCGTATAATGCGTCGAGCACGTTGTCGTTTAAATCTAATTCGTCGAAATACATTTTCTTTCTTTTTTCAATGTTTATTATCTCGGTGCCTTGCGGTAGCAGAAGTATGCCACGAAGGCGTAAATGAAGTTAGGCAACCATGCCGCCAGCATCGGCGGGAAGTTTGCCTGGATGGCGAAGGTGGCGCAGACGGTCTGCAGCATGATATAGCCGAAACTCAAAGCCAGACCCAGTCCCAGAGCCTTACCCATGCCGCCCTTGCGCTTGCGTGAGGAGAGCGACACACCGATGATGGTGAGGATGAATGAGGCGAAGGAGGAGGCGATGCGCTTATGATACTCCACCTTGTACTGTACCACATTGCCCGAACCGCGGTTGATCTGCTTGGAGATGTAATCCTTCAGCTCCGGACTGGTAAAGGTTTCCTGCTGTCCCTTGGAGTAGACCAGGTCGGTTGGCTCCATGGTGATGAGCGTATCTTTATTCATTCCGCTCGTAATCTTCTCTTTCATGCCATGCAGTCGGCGTACCTTCCAGTTGGTTAGTTTCCAGTGGTATTTGGAGTCGCTGATGGTATCATACTGTATTTCTGATGCTGTCAGGTGGCTCACCAGTTTCTTTTCCTGGAACTTGTCTAGACAGAATCCGTAGCCCCTCTTCGAGTTGTTGTCGTAATGCTGGATGTAGGCTATCACGCCTCGATCCACCTGTAGCTGCACGTTTTCGGCAGAGGTATTCTTCTTCTTGTTCTTGTACATCGTCTCAAAGTTCTGTCGGATGACCGTGCCGTGCGGAATCACATAGGCAGAGAGCGTGTAGGAGAGTGCCGAGAGGAATATGCAGGTAATCATGTACGGGCGAAGCAGGCGCTTGAACGATACTCCCGATGCCAGCATGGCGATGATCTCTGAATTGCCTGCCAGTTTGGAGGTGAACATGATGACCGCTACGAACACGAACAGCGCACTGAAGAGGTTGGCGAAGTATGGCACGAAGTTGGCATAGTAATCGAAGATGATAGCTCGTGCCGGTGCATGATACTCGGTAAACTTCGACAGGTTGTCGTTGAAGTCGAACACGATGGCAATGGTGATGATGAGCGCTATCGAGAAGAAGTAGTAGCCTACGAACTTCTTGATGATATACCAGTCCAATCGTTTGATGTATCTCAGTGGGTTGAGATACTTGAGCACCTTGAGGAATCGCAGTTTATGCCCAATCCATCGCATGACCTTTCCCATCCAGCTCAGTTTTCTGCCCAGCCATCTGAGGGCAGCGGTGAGCCATCCGAATCTTCGAGCCATGGTTCTGCCGAACTTTAATCTTCTGCGATGTTTTCTGATGTATTTAAAATCTTTCATAAATCAGTATTTTCCGGGAGCAGGAGCCGTCGGGGGCTTCATGCTCCTGAGACTTCTTACTCCTAACTTCAGTAATTTAAATTCTTCTGCCGAGCTGGTCGATGACAGATCGCTTCCACTGTACGAAGTCGCCCTGCTCTATATGCTGGCGTGCATCGGTAACGAGTCGCAGATAGAACGAGAGGTTGTGGATGCTGGCTATTTGCATCGCCAGGAGTTCCTGTGCCTTGAAGAGGTGGTGCAGGTATGCCTTGCTGGTAATCTGGTCGATTTCGCATCCGTCCGGATCTACTGGGCTGAAGTCCATCTCCCATTTCTTGTTGCGCATGTTCATGGTGCCGTTGTAGGTGAAGAGCATCGCGTTTCTTCCGTTGCGGGTTGGCATCACGCAGTCGAACATGTCTACGCCTCGCTCGATGGCTTCCAGGATGTTCTGAGGGGTACCCACGCCCATCAGGTAACGTGGCTTGTCCTTTGGCAGGATTTCGTTCACCACTTCTATCATCTCATACATCACCTCGGTAGGTTCGCCTACAGCCAGACCTCCGATGGCGTTGCCGTCTGCTCCCTTGTCTGCGATAAACTTGGCTGCCTCGCGGCGGAGTTCCGGGAAGGTGCAGCCCTGTACTATAGGGAAGAGGCTCTGATGGTAGCCGTAGAGCGGTTCGGTCTCGTTGAAGCGCTTCAGGCAGCGGTCCAGCCAGCGCTGGGTCAGTTCAAGACTCTTCTTGGCATACTGGAAGTCGCTCTGTCCCGGAGGGCATTCGTCGAAAGCCATCATGATGTCGGCACCGATGATGCGCTCCGTATCCATCACGTTTTCCGGTGTGAAGAAGTGCTTGCTTCCGTCGATGTGTGAGCGGAATTCGCAACCTTCCTCCTTCAGCTTGCGGATGCCCGTGAGCGAGAATACCTGGAAGCCGCCGCTGTCGGTGAGGATAGGGCGGTCCCAGCCGTTAAACTTGTGCAGTCCGCCTGCAGCCTTGATTACTTCAAGTCCCGGACGCAGATAGAGGTGATAGGTATTGCCCAGGATGATCTGAGCCTTCACCTGCTTTTTGAGTTCCTCGAAGTGTACACCTTTCACGCTGCCCACCGTTCCTACTGGCATGAAGATAGGAGTCTTGATCTGTCCGTGGTCGGTGGTGATGATGCCGGTGCGTGCATCGCTAGCCTTATCTGTTACTTGTAATTCAAATTTCATTTTTAATTCTTTTTGTCATTTTCTGGAATGGTGAAGTCGATAGGGTGCTTTACCTTTTCATCGGTGAGGGCAAATTCCCATACGTCGGCCACGTCTTCTACATAGTGGAAGGATACGCCCTTGAGATATTTTGCCGGAATCTCTTCGATATCCTTGCGGTTGTCCTTGCAGATTACGATGTCGGTGATGCCGGCGCGCTTGGCTGCAAGTATCTTCTCCTTGATGCCGCCTACTGGCAGAACCTTTCCGCGCAGGGTGATTTCGCCCGTCATGGCTGTGTTTTTACGAACCTTGCGCTGGGTGATGGCCGAGGCGATGCTGGTGGCGATGGTAATACCTGCCGATGGACCGTCTTTCGGAGTGGCTCCTTCCGGTACGTGGATGTGGAGATTCCAGTTCTCGAAGATGCGGTAGTCTACACCCAGCAGGTCGATGTGCGACTTGATGTATTCCAGGGCGATGACTGCCGACTCCTTCATCACGTCGCCCAGATTGCCGGTAAGGGTCAGCTTGCCTGCCTTGCCACGGCTCAATGAGGTCTCGATGAAGAGAATCTCGCCGCCCACAGAGGTCCACGCCAGTCCGGTTACCACTCCGGCATAGTCGTTGCCCTGATAGATGTCGCGGTTGAATGGCGGATTGCCCAGGAGTTCCTTCACCTCGTCCATGCCGATGGTAGAATGCTCCAGCTTGCCGTCACATGCCATCTTGTATGCCACCTTTCTCAGGCACTTGTTGATCTGCTTCTTCAGCTGTCTTACTCCACTTTCGCGTGTATAGTGCTCGATGATGCATTCCAGGGCAGCCTTGTTGAAGCTGATTTTCTCCTCCTGCTTGTCAAGACCGTTGTTCTCCAGTTCCTTAGGTACCAGGTGACGCTTGGCTATTTCTATCTTTTCCTCGGTAATGTATCCGCCCACTTCTATCAGCTCCATACGGTCGAGCAATGGGCGTGGGATGCTTCCCAGGTCATTGGCTGTTGCGATGAAGAGAACCTTCGAGAGGTCGTAGTCGGCATCCAGATAGTTGTCGTGGAAGGCGTTGTTCTGTTCCGGGTCCAGCACTTCGAGCAGAGCCGATGCCGGGTCGCCCTGGAAGTTGTTCTTGCCCACCTTGTCTATCTCGTCGAGGATGAAGACAGGGTTGCTGCTGCCAGCCTTCTGGATGTTCTTGATGATGCGTCCTGGCATGGCTCCGATATAGGTGCGGCGATGACCGCGTATTTCTGCCTCGTCGTGCAGACCGCCTAATGACATGCGCACGTATTTGCGCTTCATGGCGTCGGCGATGCTCTTGCCGAGACTGGTCTTTCCTACTCCCGGAGGACCGTAGAGGCAGAGTATCGGACTCTTCTGTCCGCCGTTCAGTGCTCTTACAGCCAGGTATTCCAGGATGCGCTCCTTCACCTTTTCCATGCCGTAGTGGTCACGGTTCAGTATTCTCTTGGCGCGCGACAGACTCAGGTCGTCCTCGGTATATTCATTCCAAGGCAGGTCTACCATGGTCTGCAGGAAGCTTATCTGTATGGAGTAGTCGGGACTTTGCGGATGGATGGTGTCCAGCTTGGCAAGTTCCTTCTTGAATATCTTCTGAGTGGCCTCGTTCCAGTTCTTTCCTTTGGCTTTCTCTATGATTTCCTTTCTCTCCGGTCTTCCGTCTCCATCTCCCAGTTCCTTTCTGATGTTTCTTATCTGCTGTTTCAGGAAGTATTCCTTCTGTTCCTCGTCCAGGTCATAGCGGGTCTTCATGCTGATTTCGTTCTGCAGGTGGAGCAGTTTCGATTCCTTGTGCAAAGCCCTGAGGGCTTCCAGCAGACGGTCGTTCAGTGTGTCCTGTTCCAGCATCTTCATCTTGTCTTCGATGCTGAAAGGGATGGCGCTGCAGATGAAGTTTCCCTGGATGGTGCTATGCGACATCTCGTTGATGGCATAAACCAGGTCGGTAGGGATATTATCGTTGGCGTTGATATAGCTGATGGTTTCCTTCAGGAGTGTCTGGTGGATGGTTGGGAAATCGGTATCGTTTTCCGCTGGCCATATTTCCGGCAGACTTGTTACGCTGGCGCTATAGTATGGAGTGGTTTTCTCGATTTTCTCCAGGTGACATCTGCCCAGGCACTGGATGATGATGGTCTGGTTGCCCGAACCGTCAGGCATGTTGATTACCTTTACGAGTTTGGCGAAGACACCTGTATCATACAGGTCGGCTTCCTTTGGTTGGTCTTCATCCTTGTTCTTCTGGCAGAAGACGCAGAAGATGGTATTTGGCTTGTTAGCCAGTTTTTCTGCCAGATTCTTGCTGGCAGCTCTCCCCACGACGATAGGGATGAGCACAGTAGGAAAGGCAACGAGCTCTCTGGTGCAGAGCATCGGATAGATTCCTGCCGGATTTTCTGTGAGCAATGAGCTTGGATCGCCCTCGAAATCGGCAAACATTTGTATCTGAGTTTCGTTTCTTTTCATTTCTTTTATCGAATTCTTATTTTTAAGGTGCAAAGTTACTCATTTTTTTGCGAAATCGTGTAGAAGTATAGATTATTTAATAAATAAAAGCCGATTTATCTCCGTTATGAGTGGCAAAAGACAGTCTTTTTCCCGATATTTTACAATATATGGCTCTGTTGCACGTTATTATCTCTGAAATGGATAGTTTTGGAAAATAAAAAATAACGAGAGAAGATTTATGGCTGGATTTACATTTAAACAGTTTGAAATACAGCAGGATCGCTGTGCGATGAAGGTGGGCACCGACGGGGTGCTGCTGGGTGCATGGGCTGAGGGTGGACAACGTATACTCGACATTGGGTCGGGTACGGGACTTATCTCGCTCATGATGGCGCAGCGTTTCCCTGAGGCTCAGGTTTGGGGAATAGATATTGATCCGGATGCCTGCATGCAGGCTAGGGAGAATGTGGCAGCCAGTCCTTTTGCCGACCGGGTAGGGATAGCGTGCTGCGCCTTGCAGGATTTTTCGAAGCTGGAGGCAGTGAAGGCTGACGGGGGACTTTTTGATGCCATCGTGAGCAATCCGCCTTTCTTTGTGAATGGGTTAAAAAATCCTGACAGTAAGCGTGCGATGGCTCGGCATTCTGACAGTCTGCCGTTCCCGGTTCTGATGAAGGGTGTCAGACGATGGCTTTCCGATGAGGGCGTGTTCTCTGCGATAGTGCCAGCCGATGTGCTGGAGTCTTTTGTTTCAGAAGCCTATTGCTCAGGACTTTCGCTTGTTCGGCAGTGTGGTGTGAAGACGGTGGAGCGCAAGCAGCCCAAGCGCTATCTTGTTGCCTTCTCCAAGCGTCGTGCGGGCATGATGGATAAGTGCACGGAAATCATGACGGATTCTGAAGGAAACCGCTCTGAATGGTATGCGAAAATTACGGAAGAATTTTATCTGGAATAGTGGTTGCTTAGTAGTGATTAATTATTAGTGAGTAGTGATTATTTAGTAGTGATTAATTATTATTTAGTAGTGATTAGTGGGTAATTGCACAGGGATGATGTCAACCCGCAGGCAAATTAATCACTACTCACTACTCATTAATCACTATTTCAAAGGTTCAGTTTCCTTTGCACCATTTTGCTGATGGCCTCCACCTTCTTGCTCTGTCGCTGGATGTCCTTGTGGATATCGTCGCGCACGGCATTCAGGTCGTTGAAGAACTCGGCAATGCCATTCTGTATCATGTTTGGCTTGCGTACGCTCTTGTCAGCAAACGGGTTAACTACCATCTTGATGCCTTTTTCTTCAAGATGAACATCTATTTCGGCTCCCGTCATAACCGGGTCGCCGTCATAGTGTATCACGCCAGGCTGGCTTCTCGTGATATGCAACTTCTTACAACGGAACGATTTGATTTTCGAGTTTTTGTCGAGTGTCTTGTTGAACATGTCGAAACTGACCTGCGGAGCCTCAATCACATCGAACGGCTCCATGATGACAACGTCTATCAGTCCGTCGCTCATCGAAGCCTGCGGAGCAATATAGGCATTGTTGCCATATTGCGATGCGTTGGCGCAGGAAATCAGGAACGCCTTGTATTGCTTGGTTCCCGTCTCGTCTTCCAGCGTATACGTCTCCGGCTCATACTTCAGTCCTTCTCTCAGTATGTTTTCTGCATAGCTGATAGGTCCCCGTTTGCCACTCTCTGCAAACTTCATGCTGACGAAGGCGTCGAAGCCCATGCCGCAGGTGCAGAAGAATGGATGACCGTTGATGACGCCATAGTCGAGGTCGTGAATCTTGCATGCGTTGATTACCTCGATGCTCTTCTTCAGGTTCATCGGCAGGAGGAGGTGGCGTGCCAGTCCGTTGCCCGAACCGCAAGGCAGAATGCCCAGGGCCGTGTCCGAATGAACCAGCGAACGGGCTACTTCATTGACGGTTCCGTCTCCCCCCACAGCCACTACGATGTCGGCGTGGTTGTTCTTAGCCTCTGTAGCCAGTTCCGATGCATGTCCTGCTCTTTCAGTCAATTTTATCTCGTACTCAAAAAGCTCTTTGTCCAAAGTTGAATCAATCAGATTCGGAATGCCAGCCTTGCTGGCTGTTCCCGAAATGGGATTCATGATGAATATTATCTTTTTCTTCATTTTTGTGTCAAGAGTTTAGTGATTTTGTACTGCAAAAGTAATAAAAATACCTAAAATGGCAAGATTTATCATTAAAAAAAACGCTAAAAATAAACTTTCTTAGGAAAATAGCGGATTTATTAGTCTTTTTTTGTATCTTTGCACCCTGAAATGTAGAAAAATAAAAAATCGAAAATAAAGTACACCTATTAATAATGGGACAATTACAAGAAAGATACAAGAATTATCGTGAACCACAGAAGTATATGGCTG
>PPYE01586721.1_pt1 | contig 10952 bp, 9 predicted proteins | sample 1559881 | NCBI WGS metagenome assembly PPYE01 (sample SAMN08240022, study PRJNA423297) | Human gut metagenome, whole genome shotgun sequencing project.
GGCATCTGCACGATGGAATACAGTGAATCCACACCGCCCAGGTCAGATGTCTTCATAGGAATTCCAATGACCGGCATAGGGAAAATAGCCGCGCACATACCGGGAAGATGTGCAGCCTTGCCCGCACCTGCTATGATTACCTTAAAGCCCTTATCCTCAGCTGCCTTTGCCCAGTCAAAGAATACATCAGGCTCCCTGTGTGCGGAAATAATTGTCATCTCGTAATCAATGCCCAGCTTGTCCAGAATCTCAGCTGCCTTTGCCATAACAGGCATATCAGAGTCGCTTCCCATTACAATTCCTACTTTTGCCATTGTTCATTCTCCTTTTCTAAAGCTCATTATCCTTGTAGATAATTATTATTAGTTTTTCTTATAAGTATCTTTATATAGCTCAATTCTACTTATAATCATAATACTAGGAAATGCGTATGCCGTCAATATAAAACTTGAAAAAAGTCTTCTGCATTTTAAATTGTTTTTGTAATGTATCTGCCTAAAACTGCCTGGTTCCAGCATCTATCAGCCAAGCTATCATTTCCGACGCAGGACTGTGAACAAAATACGCAGGGGAATGCCGGTATGGAGCCCATATGGGTCCGCCGTACATTCCCCTGCAAAATCCTTCAAATTTCTTTCCGGTATCCTATTGTCTGCTGATAAATTCCAAGCATTATCTCAATTCCCGAAATATAAAATTTATCATTACGTTTTCCCTGGCATCAGTAATCATACTTCTCTGCGGCTCTCCTCAGTATTATCACACATTGCACCTCAACATTTCACCCTATCATCCGTAACTTCCATTGCATGCTGCCGTCTTAGCCGGGCATTAAAAATTTCAATCATCCATCAGTCATCGTAGTCATTGCCGTCGTGGTCATCATCGTGCCGGTCATCGTAATCATCATCGTGGTCGTCATCATCGAAACGGTCGTCATCATCAAAACGGTCATCATCGTCAAAACGGTCATCATTATCAAATCGGTCATCATCGTCAAACCGATCATCATCATCAAATCGATCATCATCGTCAAAACGATCATCATCGTCAAAACGATCATCATCGTCAAAACGATCATCGTCAAATCGGTCATCATCCCAGGCTCCCGTATCATTGTCCCAGTCCACATCCGCAATCCTGCCTGTAGCGGCGTTTACATCCACCTCAAGTTTCCTTCCATTTACCAGAAACCTCAATTCATAAACACCGTCGTCCAGGTCACATCCCTTGTAGGTCAGTTCATTTTCCTTCAGCCCCAATTCCTTTATGGCGATCCGCTTCGCCTCATTCTTCCCTATATATAACTGTTCTGACTGTTTCCCGTTATCCTTAAGTGTTATGGTGATATCAATGCCGTTTTTGTTTACCGCTTCCCATGCAGCCTCTTCTATCTCTTTCATGAAGTCGGCCCTGGGATAAACAGATCCTTTTTCAGACTCAATGACCAGCTCTTTCTCATTTTTGTCTCCGCGGAACCATCCCTTATCATCCATACGCTTTACCAGTCTGCGTACAGCTGTATCACAGTCCGCACCGGCAAAATTCCCTGCCCCCTCTAATAATTTCCGTCCGTCCTGATTCAGTCCTTTTGCCTCCAGGACCTCTCCTTCCCTGTCATAGGAAAGGGATATCTTCGGACCTGCGCTGAGGAACACACGTCCCCATGTTTCTTCCTGAATCCTTGTTTCCCTGTTGGAGGGCGCACCCAGTGCCGTGCTGCCCACGCCAGGCAGGGAAAGGGCCATGAAACCTGCACACACCAATATAGCTGCCTTTTTAATCCTCTTTGCCGTCATAATTATTTTCCTCCTGTCTGCTGTGATTTATTTATCTACATCCGTAGAATACGTGAGGCAAAATGTAAAACCGGGGTCGCGGACAAAAAATTTTATTTTATTTCCCTTCTCATTGCTGCTGCCAAAATATTGACAAATGCAGTTGGCTGTGATATAGTTGCCGCATTGTAATGAAGGAGAGGCAGGTATGGGCTTTTATATATTAAATCAACCTCGGAAGAAAGAGAGCTCTGTACAATTCATACCGATGAAACATTGTACAGAGTATGGCGTATCTTATGCGCTTTCGTGATTTCATCGGGAAACTGAGTAATGGACCGGAGGCAGCAGTGTAGGCGGCCGCCTGTTTGATTGCTCTTTTTTCCCGTGGTTATCCGTGCATAAAAGGCTATGGACAATGTTTTGTCCATGGCCTTTTGTAATGTGAGGAAATCGTATGATTTTGTAATACGGCAGAAGGCAGGTGCAAATTTGGCATCTACCTTCTGCCTTTTTTTGTCCGGTTACAAACAATACGGTTTCCTCCCATACAGCTTTCACCTCCCATGCAGCTTTCACCGCCTATCCATACATTGCAATACAGCGCAGTACCATTAAATATAAAAGGAGTGTTTCAATTATGAGTTTATTAGATATAACAGGACTTTCCCATTCTTATGGGGACAGCCGCCTTTACAGTGATTCCGATCTTTCCCTTAACCGCGGGGAACATATGGGGATTGTGGGTCAGAACGGAACCGGCAAAAGTACGCTTATCAAAATATGCACGGAACAGGTCATCCCCGATTCAGGCCGCGTGGTCTGGCAGCCGGGCATTACCATTGGTTATCTGGACCAGTATGCCTGTACCAATCACGTTTTGACCATGGAGCAGTTTTTAAAATCATCCTTTCGCAGCCTATATGAGCTTGAAGCCAAAATAAATCGTCTTTATGACGAGGCCGCATTATCCTGCAATATGGAGGTTCTGAACCAGGCATCACTTTTTCAGGAGCAGTTGGAGCGCAGCGGTTTCTACTCCATTGATACCCATATTGCCCAGGTGGTTTCCGGTCTGGGACTGGTCTCAATCGGTTTGTCCCGTCCCCTTAAGGACATGAGCCAAGGCCAGAGAGCCAAGGTCATTCTGGCCAAGCTTCTCTTGGAAAAACCGGACGTCCTTCTCCTGGATGAACCAACTAATTTCCTTGACAAGGAACATGTGGAATGGCTGGGCGGTTATCTTTCGGCGATTGAAAATGCCTTTATGGTTGTCTCACATGACCGCACATTTCTGGAGCGGATATGCACACGTATCTGCGATATAGACAACGGCAGGCTGTCCAAGTATTACGGCAGCTATACGGAGTTTCTGAAAAAGAAGGCATTTCTGTGCGAGGACCATATACGTCAGTACAATGCGCAGCAAAAAGAAATCAAAAAAACAGAAGATTTCATACGGAAGAACATAGCCGGCCGGAAAGCCCAGATGGCCCGCGGACGGCAGAAGCAGCTGGACCGTATGGATAAGCTGGAAGCCCTGGAACAAAAGGAAGTCAAACCGGACTTCTGTTTTCAATGCCTTCCCTTGACCAAATGCCTGCATTTGTCCGTAAAGCGTTTATCTGTGGGGTATGATTATCCCATTTTGTCCCATCTGGATTTTTCCGTAACCGGCGGGCAGAAGGTGGTGGTCACTGGTTTTAACGGCATCGGGAAATCCACCCTGCTGAAAACATTGACGGGAAGCCTGAATCCCCTGGATGGGGTCTTCGCTTTTTCACAGCAGGTTACAATCGGATATTTCGGACAGGATTTCAGTTGGGAAAATGATACATTGACTCCTGTCCAAATCGTCTCCAATACCTACCCGAAGCTCATGCTTAAGAAGATACGCCAGCATCTCACCCGATGCGGGGTTCTAAGCCGGCAGGCCGTGCAGCCCATGGGCACATTAAGCGGCGGCGAACAGGCAAAGGTCAAATTATGCCTTCTGACGCTTAGTCCCTGCAACTTTTTGATTTTGGATGAACCTACTAACCACCTGGATATCCAGGCCAAGGATTCACTGCAGGCAGCTCTTAAGAGCTTTCCCGGAACCATACTGTTGGTTTCCCATGAGGAATCCTTTTACCGCAGCTGGGCAAACCGCATAATACACATTGGGGATTACTCTTCTCCATAAATACGCTGCGGCTTTTGCTTTGCCGCAGGTAATAACATAAAGACGGAACCACATGGAGTATATCCCTGCCCATCTGGTTCCGTCCTGCTTTTGGTCATACCGTAGTCATTTGGCGGTATTTCCGCCCGGCGGCATCTCTTCTATTTTCTTACGTTACATAGCACGCTGCATGACCAGCACATGATATCAGTCATCGTCGTCATCATCTTCGTCCTTATCATCATCGTCATCATCTTCGTCTCCATCCTCATGCCCGTCGTTATCCTCTTCTTGGGAATCGTTTTCGTCGATATCGTCTTCATCAGAGTCTCCTTCATCGGAATCGTCCTGGTCAGAATGCTCCCCGCCGTCATCTCCGTCCCGGTCTCTGTTATCATTTAATCCATTTCCGGCCTTTCCATGATCTCTTTCATCCGAATCATCCGTATCCTTATCATCGTCTGCACCGCTGCTTTGCCTCACCACATTGTTTCTGCCGGATTTATCCCTGGCTTTTTTGATATCATCGTCTCTGTCATCCGTATCGTCTTTGTCGTCATCATCCCTGTCGTCATCCTTATCACCAGCTTTATCTTTACCAGCGTTTTCCTCCCTGTCATCGCCATCATCTTCATCATACTTATCGGGGTCAGCATCATTTTCTTTATCATCATTTTCAGTGTCATCCCCATGCTCATCCTCGTCCCTGTCATCTTCACCATTACCGTCCGAATCTTCCCCCGTTCCTACCGGAGGCACCCCGATGAATGCCGGCTTATCCCCTCCTGTGCCTCCCGGTATTTCACCACTATGATGGGGGGCGGCTGCGGGGGGGCTGTCCTTTCCTATGCTTTCCACATGTACTTCCACCGGCATACCATCCTTTAAAAGGGTGTCCAGCCCTGTGCGTATGGCATCGGCCCGTTTTGCCTTCCAGCGCTCGCTCCCGCCGGATGCCGCCACATATACGGTCCCTCCTTCAGTCAGATAACCCATTTCCATGGCCCGTTCCACCAGTATACCTGTCATATATTCTGAGTCCCTTCCCTTATATGACACCTGGTCAATGAGTTTTTTTCCGTCCTCATTCACACCTTCCAGACCAACTACGCGATCCATATAACTCACAGACATTTTCACATCTGGATTGATTCTCACCTCCACTGTACCATACGGCATTCCGTATGCGCCATAGGCCCCGCCTCCCAATACAGCCAGGCACAGGCAGGCAGCTGCGGCCAGCGGAGCAAGACGGAACAGGATGGGAGCCTTTGGTGCCTGCCGGGCAATTATCTCTCCTACCACCTGGCCCTCCTGGTAACCCAGGTTGGCAGCCTTTATCATTCTGCCTTCATTGTCAAGGACAATGGCATATGACGGATGACACTCCATTACAAGATAAGTCATACGGTTCCCTCCTTTCCCGGCGATATCTGACACAGATGTCCCCGGATGATTTCATATCCGTTGGTATAAGCCAGCAAAATGGCAACCAGATACGTCCGGTGCCGTTCCATGGTCTTTCTGGATACGCCGGACAGCTCTGCCAGCTCCGCAATGGGTAGTTTGCGGTTCTGTATCAGGTGTTCTAATAGCTTGGGATGGCTCCTGGCAGCCTCCAGCACTTTGTGGCATGCCTTGAGGGTACGGTCCTGCCGGGGGCAGTTATCCGCCACATCAGACAGACTGATGCCATACTCAGTCAGATTCCTTCGGAACTCATCCAACTCTTCCCTGGTAGCCGTTCTCACATTCCACTGCTGGATTCCGTTTTTCTCATCAGGCGTTACTTCCAATAGGGCGTGGGAATCATCCTCCTGTCCTGCCGGGGCATCAAAGGAAACCAATCCCTGATGGCGCCCCTCTTTCCTGATGTAGTCTATGAGCCGGTTGCGTATGGACGCGGCAGCATAAGGCAGAAACGCTCCTCTTCCCCGCTCATACCCCTGGACCGCCTCATAAAAAGCAAACATGGCCACACTAAGCTGGTCCTCCCTGACCTGGCATGGAACTCCCTGGGTAAAGCGGACTGTCTCTGCCTGTATGAAATTCATATACTGGCCAATGAGGCTGTCAGCAGCTTCCGGACTCTTCTTTGCCTCATAGACCAAACGGACTATCTGGTGCTCTTCCCCCAAGATATCACCTCCATTTACCATAGAATACGCAGGAACCATTTCTGTTTCGGGGTCACAGGAAAATTGTTTTCTTTTTATTTTTATTTTCCTTTTTATTTCCTTTTATCTAGTATAACAGAAAAAATCACTTGTTCCATCCATGAATTGGATTGTACAAGTGATCTTTTAATATAGAGCACACCCTCCCCCACAACCGGAGCAGTGTCTCCCTCATCCATCATCGAATCATACCGTTATTCACAATCTAACCCGGCTGCGCCGTCATCCGCTTCATCCAGAGCCTCATTTAACTCCTCTGTGCCTTCCAGCACAAACCTGCCCTGACGGATAATATCAATCCGGCTTCCATCTGCCCTGACAGCCTTTATATCCCCTAATTCCGAGTAGGGAATGGTGATATCCGTATGACAGCTGAAATATGCCTTGGACATATCTGTCTTTCTGAGAAGGGATATCTCATTGTCCCTGGCAATGACCTCCCTGCCGTCAGGGTTATACATGGGCGAATCCTCAGCAAAGCTGTAGCAAGTATCACCCACTGCAAAATGAGGCCCCATCTTTTCGGCAATAAGGATAGGCAGCTTATCGCCAATGGAAAACCTTCTGGCCACGGCATAGGCCGTAGTATTGGTACCGATGGCGAACTCGCCCAAAGGCAGCCAGTCATGGTTTCGCATAATGACCTGCTTCACAAGGGCCTGGCCCTGTCTGCGGGCGTCCCCGGCGTCCTTATCATTTCCGGCAGCCCCGGCAGCCTTATCAGTTCCAGCTGCCCCAGCGCCCTTATCAGTTCCAGCGTCCCCGGCAGCCCCCGCGTCCTCAAAATTCCCGCAGGAATACTCCGTCACCTTACCATCCTTAAACACCATGCGCAGATTCCTGAACTGATAATCCTCCACATAAACATTCTTTACGTGCAGCAGTCCTTCTGTCCTATTTTCTGATACTTCTCATAATCCAGTGTATTGATCCGGATGGTTTCCCTGAAAACAGCCTCGAAATCCGGCCCAATCTCTGGTTTGGGAAAGGCAATGATGGTGAAGCTGGTCTCGTCTCCCGGCATATATTGATTTACAATCTGCCTGGATTCATTGGCATAAGCCAGGGTCAGCGCCTCCTGATGGGCGTTGAGGGCCAGGGCCGACTTTTTATTCTCAGGGGCAAAGCCTTCCTCACCAAATGTCTCCACCAGGGCAGGGCCCGCGCACCAGGCGGCTTCCTTCCGGTAGGTCTCATAGGCGGACCGCAGAACGGCCAGCTTTCTCTCCTTAAAAGCATTGCCCATATAAAGGGCGCTGTCATAACGATGGTCATAATCGTACTGCTTGTTGGGAGATGTACCGTAATATCCCCTGCGTCCGTTCGCCCTGCGGTTCACGGACTCCACCGCTGCCCTGTAACAGATGGGTTCAAGTCCCATCTCCCGGAAGTACTCCACCGCCCTGCGGATCATCCGCTCAAAGCCCAGCTGGAATTCCACCACAACGGTCCGTTTTTTCTTCAGGTCCCTGCCCATGACCTGGAACCCCTTCCTGAATCCTTCCGTATAAGTGGATGCCATCTGGTCAATGGTCTCCTGGGGAAGACTGTTCATGAAAGAGGCAAGCTTTATCTCTGTCTCCGAGACATATTCCCCGTAGGCATAGAGATACCGCAAATCAGTCAAATCCCGCTTCATCACGATATCTGTTCCAAAGGAAAGGGCCGGATCCAGTCCCTCCCGAATCCGCCAGTCCACGGTGACCTCCGCATAGTCGCTGACAAACCAGTACAGGGAATCCTTAATCAGCTGCTCCAGAGGCGCATTCTTTCCCTCCTCCCATGCCTGGGCAAAAAGGTTATACACTTCCAGGAACAGCTCATTCAGTATGGTGATATTCATAAGCCGCATCTCAAAGGCATATACAATATCAGCCCGGATTTCCGTATAGAGAAAGGATAAAAGCTGGCCGTAGCCATCCCCCAAAACCTCCACCGCGTAATCCGGATTGGCAAAGCTCTCCCTGTAATTTTCAGGCAGAATATCCTTGTACAGGGCGTAATTTTCCTCCTGCAGCGCCTCCAGGGTCAAAGAAGTCCCCTCCAGCCCTTCCTCCCCGTTTAAACCGGTTTCTTCCACCCGCTTTGCCAGTCGCTCTATCCTGCGGATAAAAGCCGAAACCTTCTTAAAATAACAGCCGTAAGGCAGCCCCATCTCCTCTGTATCCATGGACCTGATACGCTCCATGGACAATTCGTAGCGCTCCCTTACGGCATCATTCTCTTTCTGTAATAAGATTCTGTAATCCATCTGCATTTACTCCCATCTATCTTACAATACCGGTTATGATAATCACAGCCCACACGATGACCAGCACCACGCAGATACTGATTCCTATTTTCGCCAGTATGTAATTGCGGTCCTTTTCCATAAATGAGCGCACACCGTACCACAGCCCCATAAGGGCTGCAACAAGGCTGGAAAAGCCGTAAGCCCCTGTATTCAGGCCTCCCTGGCCCGCCCTTGTCACAGACAGACACATGCTGGCCGTGCCTAAAGCCAGTCCCAGCACTGCCAGGGTCAGACAATAGTAGCTGTTTCTCGCAAAAGGATTTCTAACATACGATACCTTATCGCCAATCTGCCTCAACGGGAAAGCCTCCTTTTTCTCAATTTGCACCGGGTCCATTGTACCAGGCGGTAACACAGATAACCTGCGGCTGCCCCCAGGGTGTTGAGCAGCATATCATCCACATCAAAGCTTCCCACCTTGAACACCAGCTGCAGAGTCTCTAACATCAGGCTGAAAACAAAGCCGAACATAACCGTGTTGTACCACTTTTTACTGCGTCTGCTGATAATGGGGAGAAAGAACCCAAAAGGCATGAAGGCCGCCACATTTCCTATCATGTTAATCATGAACAATGTGGGTCCCAACACGTCATAATACCGGAAATACCGCGTAATTTCCTTAAAGGGCACCAGATTGTACTGGTACCCCCTGTCTGTGTCTGTGCGCCCGAAGGATTCTGAAAAAAACATGAAATACGCCAGGAAACAAAGATACAGTATGAATAATACCCATCCCAGCTTTTGACGCTTTGTTGTATTTCTTATCATTGTCAGCCCCGCTTACTAAAATTCAATTTCGGATTTTCGTTTCAGCAGCAGCGCTCCATTAACAATGGAAATGATTCCAACCGTAAGGCCGGTCACTGCTATGATGACTCCTATTGCTATGCAGCCAGCCCCTGTGTTACGCATGGTTTTATACACTCTCTCCATATTCATCGCCTTTCTTCCTGGAAACATCATTATGCCTGGGCTCCATACTGCTCATAGTATCATCCAGAGCGCTCCTGGTGCCTTTGCCGCGCTCCATACGGTTTAAAGAAACCATGAGTCCCTTAATTTCCACATCTCCCTGGGCCTTGATGATGGGGAATGTCTCCTCGATGGACTTGCCGGAAGTGGTCACATCCTCGATGATAACTACCTTGTCCCCGTCCTTGATAGGACTGCCCAAAAGGATGCCTGTATCGCCGTGGTCCTTGACCTCCTTGCGGTTGGAGCAGTAACGGATGTCTTTTCCGTACAGCTCGCTGATTGCCATGGTGGTTGCCACGCTTAAAGGAATCCCCTTATAAGCCGGCCCAAAGAGCACATCAAAATCCAGTCCGAAATTGTCATGGATGGCCTTTGCGTAGTACTCTCCTAATTTTCTCAGCTGGGTTCCTGTGACATAGCTTCCCGCATTCATGAAAAACGGGGACTTACGTCCGCTCTTTAATGTGAAGTCGCCAAATTTAAGCACACTGCTTTCCACCATAAAATCTATAAATTCCTGCTTATAGTTTTCCATCTTCCTTAAACCTCCTGTATTTACGGGCCGTTTAACCGCTCTGTAATTCTTTTGCTGCTGCCTTTTTTAAACTGCCTTTGTCACTGTCTTTATCATTGTCTTTAATCACTGCCTTTTATCACTGCCTTACCCTGCCGGTGCTACCTCACAGCCCCTATAAGGTCCCGGATATCTCCGATACCATACGTTTCCATATATGCCCGGATTCCATCCACAGTCTCCACCGTGGCATAGGGGTTATGGAAATTGGCCGTGCCGATGGCAACAGCCGTGGCGCCTGCCAGTATGAACTCCAGGGCGTCATCTGCATTCCTGATTCCTCCCATGCCGATGATGGGAACCTTCACAGCCTGGGCAGCCTGGTATACCATGCGCACAGCCACCGGCTTCACAGCAGGACCGGACAGTCCTCCTGTCCTGTTGGCCAGCGCGAACGCCCTTTTGTGAATGTCAATCTTCATGCCTGTAAGGGTATTGATTAATGAAATGGCATCTGCCCCGCCAGCCTCTGCCGCCCTGGCCATAACAGTGATATCCGTCACGTTGGGGCTCAGCTTCATGATGATGGGCTGCCTTGCATGTGCCTTTACCTCCCTGGTAATGGCCTCCACTGCCTTTGGGTCCTGACCGAAGGCGATTCCGCCTTCTTTTACATTGGGACAGGATATATTAATTTCCAGCATATCCACCGGCTGGTCCCCAAGACGCTCCACCACATCAATATATTCCTCCGTGGTCTTTCCGCAGACATTGACCACGATTTTCGTGTCATACTGTTTTAAAAAGGGAATATCCCTCTTTGTGAACACGTCAATACCCGGATTCTGAAGGCCGATGGCATTGAGCATGCCGCCGTATACCTCCGCTATCCTGGGAGTGGGGTTGCCCGGCCACGGCACACTTGCCACACCCTTGGTAACCACTGCGCCCAGACGGTTTAAATCCACAAACTCACTGTATTCCATGCCGGAACCAAATGTGCCCGACGCTTCCATTACCGGATTCTTAAATTCCACACCGGCAATATTTA
>PPYE01209076.1_pt1 | contig 10951 bp, 7 predicted proteins | sample 1559881 | NCBI WGS metagenome assembly PPYE01 (sample SAMN08240022, study PRJNA423297) | Human gut metagenome, whole genome shotgun sequencing project.
CTGGTGGAATGGGCCGTCGAACGCGGTCTGTGGGGCATCGAAAACCTCTCGCTGATCCCCGGCAAGGCGGGGTCCGCCCCGGTGCAGAACATCGGGGCCTACGGCTGCGAAGCGAAGGACGCGATCCGCCGGGTCGAGATGTACTGCGTCAAAACGGGCAACCTGCTGACGCTCGACGCCGCGCACTGCGGATTCGGCTACCGCGAAAGCGTCTTCAAGCACGACCTGAAAGGGCGCGTGATCATCACAGCCATCGAAATACGCCTCTCGCATACGCCGCGCCCGAAACTGGGCTACGGCGACGTGGAGCGCGAGGTCGAAGCCCGCGGAGGCGCCACGCTGCGCAACATCCGCGAGGCGATCTGCTCGATCCGCCGCGCGAAACTTCCCGATCCGGCCGTGCTGGGCAACGCGGGCAGCTTCTTCAAGAATCCCGTGGTCGAAGCCCCCGTCGCGGAACGGCTCCTTGCCGAATATCCCGACATGCCGCACTATGCGGCCCCCGAAGGCCGCGTAAAGCTGGCCGCCGGGTGGCTGATCGACCGGGCCGGGATGAAAGGCTACCGCGAGGGAAGCGTGGGGGTTCACGAGCGGCAGGCGCTGGTGCTGGTGAACCACGGCGGCGCCACGGGCGGCGAGGTGATCGCCTTCGCCCGCACGGTGCAGGCGAAGGTCCGCGAAAAATTCGGCATCGAAATAGATACTGAAGTGAACATATTATGAATCTTTTGGACTCTTTTCAACGCTACATCGACGAGAACGACCTCGCCACGCACGACGACAAAATCCTGCTCACCGTCTCGGGCGGCGTGGACTCGATGGTCATGCTCTCGCTGTTCACCCGCTGCGGCTACCGGGTGGGCGTGGCCCACTGCAACTTCCAGCTGCGCGGCGCAGAGAGCGACGAGGACGAAGTGCTGGTGGAAGACGAGGCCAAAAAGCACGGCGCGGCGTTCTACAACAGGCGCTTCGAGACCAGGGCCGAAATGGAGCGCACGGGCGAGTCGATGGAGATGGCGGCCCGGCGGCTGCGCTACGCATGGTTCGACGCCTTGAGCCGCGAGCACGGCTACACGGCCATCGCCATCGCCCACCATGCCGACGACTCGATCGAAACCTTTTTCATCAACCTGCTGCGCGGAACCGGCCTGCGGGGGCTGACGGGAATCTCGACACAGGTCGGAAAGGTGATCCGTCCGCTGCTGTTCGCGTCGCGCAAGGAAATTCTCGAATACGCCGTCCAGAACCGCATCCCCTTCCGGGAGGATTCGTCGAACCGGTCGACCAAATACCTGCGCAACAAGATCCGGCTGGGGCTGATCCCCCGCATCCGCGAAATCAACCCCAAGTTCACGAGCCTGATGAGCCGCAACCTCGCGCGCCTGACCGACGCCCAGCTGTTCATCAACCACGGCATCGAACGCATCCGCTCGGAAGCCGTCACCTCGGACACGGGGATCGACACGATCCATCTCGACCGCCTCGATCCGGCCTTTCCGCAGGGATTCGTGATCTACGAACTGTTGAGTTCGGGCTACGGATTCAAGGGCGACGTGATCGACGCGCTGTGCCACTCGCTCGAACAGGACGCCACGGGACGGCGGTTCTACGCCCGCGAAAGGGTGGCCTCGATCGACCGCGGAAAGATCGTCATAGCGCCGATAGCCCCCGACGACGCGTGTCTGACGACGGTGCGCAAAGGCGCCCCGCGCAGCTACTGCGGCAACTCGGTCCTCTACTACGAATACTGCGACATCGACACGATCAAGAATTTCGGCGTTCCCGAGAACATCGCGCAGATAGACGCCGACCGCCTGCAATTCCCGCTCACGCTGCGCCGCTGGCGCGACGGCGACTGGTTCGTGCCGTTCGGCATGACGGGCCGCAAAAAGGTGTCGGACTTCCTCGTCGACGCCAAGGTCTCCGTGGCCGAGAAGCAGCGGCAGTTCGTGCTGCTGTCGGGCGACGAGATCGTCTGGCTCGTCGGACGCCGCATCGACGACCGCTACCGCCTTACGCCCGGCACGGAAAACGTGTTGCGCATCACCAAAGAAATCGTTTAAAATGGCAAAGAGCGCTCTGAAATTCAAGGATTCCGTCGCCCAGTACGAGCGGATCGCGGCAGAGGTCGCGGCCCGCCGGTTTTCCGGCATCTACCTGCTGATGGGCGAGGAGAGCTACTTCATCGACGCACTCTCGGACCAGCTGGCCGCGACGATCCTCGACGAGGCCGCGCGGGCCTTCAACCAGATCACCGTCTACGGGCGCGACTCCGAGGCGGGGCAGGTGATCAACCTCTGCCGCCAGATGCCGATGATGGGACAATACCAGGTGGTGATCCTCAAGGAGGCACAGCAGCTCAAGGGGCTGGACAAGCTCGCGCTCTACACGCAGAAGCCCTCGCCGACGACCATTCTCGTGATCTGCCACAAGGAGAAGAACGCCGACAAACGCTCGGCCTTCTACAAGGGCTGCGAGGGCACGCAGCGCATCACCGACGCCGACATCGAGGCCAACATCGGCATTTCGAAGGATTTCAACAACTTCGAACTCTGCAAGGCGGTCGTCACGCGGGATATGGCCCGCGCGCTGATGATCGCCGAGCACTTCGCCCGCAACCCCAAGGACAACCCGCTGCTCTTGACCGTCATGGCGCTGTTCGGGCAGTTCAAGGAGCTGTTCGTGGTCAACTACCTGCGCTGGCTCGCACGCCACAAAGGACGACCCTTTCCGCCGGACACGGAACTGATGCGCATCCTGCGCAAGAACAACACGTTCGTCATCGGCGAGATCAAGCAGAACGCCGCCGGATGGGACAACCGCAAGGTGTTCAACATCCTCGGGCTACTGCGCGAATACGACGCCAAGAGCAAGGGACTGGGTGCGGGCGGCGCGTCGGACGGCGAACTGCTGCGCGAACTGCTGCTGAAAATCTTTCTGCTTTGACCGGTCTCTACCTATACCAGACCGTGCATCTGGCCCGGGGCCGCGCGCGCAACGTCGCCGGACACATCGCCGTGCTCGACGCCGCGTCGCGCGAACTGTTCGGACGCCCCTACGCCCCCGCCGCAGAGCGGCTCGCGAAGCGTATCGAGACGCTCTCCGCCGCGGAACGCTATCCGGCGGGCGTGTCGGGCTTCGTGCGCATCGAACTGGACCCCGACGGCACGGAACGTCTGCTCCCGGCAGGGGTGTCGCTCTACGACGGCTACGCCTTCCGGAGCCTTCAGCCCGAAGCCGTGACCGTCGGATACGATCTGACGCTCTCCGAGGCTCCGACTTCCGCGCGCGAGGCCGCAGCGCAGCTGGCCCGCAGGCTGGCCGAACGGCGCGGGGCGGAAGTCGCCGTGCGCTGCGACAGCGCGGGAATTCTCCGCTCGGCCGACGACGCGCCGCTGCTGGCCATCGCCGGCCGCACCGTCCTGACGGCCCCCGGTCCCGCAAGCGTCGAACGCCGCCTGGCCGTGCTGGCCGTTCAGGCCGCAGGGCTGGAACTGCGCGAAGAGGCCTTCGGACGCGCCGACCTGCCCTCGCTCGACGAACTTTTCTTCGCCGACCACCGGGGCGTCACCTCGCTTTCGCGCTGCGACGGGCTGCCGCTGATGACCTTCGTCGCCGAACGCATCGCCGAAGCGATGGAGGGTCTTTTTCCGAAAAAATAGAAACCGGACCGGACGCAACCGTCTTATCTTTCGGGGAACCAAAACCCGAAAATCGTGAAAAAATACCTCTTTGCGTATGCGGTTCTTGCAACCGCACTGCTGTTCTTCACCTGCCGCCATTACCGCGCCGAGAACCGGCGGCTGGTCGAAAACCAGACGGCCCTGGCGGCCGACGTCACCCGTTACCGCACACGGCTGGGCGCGGAGGCGGCCTCGGTGCAGGCCCTCCGGCTGCGGTGCGGGGAGTTCGAAACGCTGCGCGCGGCCGACGCCGAGCAGATCCGGCGTCTCGGCATCCGGCTCCGCAGGCTCGAAGCCGCCGCCAAGGCCGTCGCCGTCACCGACGCCGAAATCCGCACCCCGCTGCGCGACACCGTCGTCGTCCGGATACACGACACGCTCCCCGTGCGCGACACCGTCCGGATGTTCCGCTGGCGCGACCCGTGGATTTCGGTCGAAGGACGCATCGGCCGCGACTCGGCCGCCTGCCGCATCCGCAGCGTCGACACCCTGCGCCAGGCGGTCCACCGCATCCCGCGCCGTTTCCTCTTCATCCGCTGGGGCACGAAGGCCCTCCGGCAGGAGATCGTCTCGACCAATCCCCACACACGGATCGTCTATGCGGAGTACGTGAAAATCGAACGCTGAAAAATTTTCCGCAAAAATCCGGCTGTCCCGTAGGGGTCGGCCGGATTTTTCGTGTCACAATAGAAACGACAGCAAACCATGAATCCGGACAACCATACCTGGGACCTTCTGGTCGGCGCCCTCAAAGGCACGCTCGGCGAGGCCGAACAGCGCGAATTCGACCGATGGGCCGCCGAAGCGGAAAACCGCCGCTTCTACAACAACCTGACCCGCGTATGGCGCGAAATACAGCAGCGGGCCGCGGCTTACGAGCCGGACCGCGACCGGCTGTGGCGGCAGTTGCAGCAACGGATCGGAACCTACGAAATTCCGCATGCGGACCAGCTTCCGAAACGTCGCCGGAGCCACCTGCTGCAAATGGTCATAGCTGTCGCCGCGGCAGTCGCCGTGACCCTTTTCGCAACCCGCGCCGACCTCTTCCGCTCCGCCGCAGAGACGGCGGAACAGCGGCTCTGCGCCTTCGAAGGCAAGTCGCAGGCGCGGCTCTCCGACGGCTCGACGGTCTGGCTCCACGGCGGATCGACGCTCACCTGCGACGCCCGTTTCGCCGCCGGGGAACGCCGCGTGAAACTCCGCGGCGAAGGGTTCTTCGAGGTGGCCAAAGACTCCGAACGCCCCTTCACCGTCGAGGTCGAAGGGTTGGAAATCAGCGTCCACGGCACGAAATTCAACGTCCGCACCGCGGCCGACCGCTGCGTGTCGGTCTCGCTGGTCGAAGGCTCGGTGTCGCTCGACACCGGGCGCGGCAGCCGCAGACTGCTGCGTCCCGGGGAGATCGCCTGCTACGACCCCGACACGCGCAAAGTGGTCATCGGTCGCGGCAACGTGGCGATGGAATCCTGCTGGGCCGCGGGAAAACTCGCGTTCGAACGGCAGTCGCTGGGCGAAATCTGCCGCTACATGGCACGCTGGTACGACACCGAAATCCACATCACCCCGGCCCTCGCACACAACTACGCCTACACGTTCACCATTACCAACGAACCGCTCGAAGAGATCCTGCGCATCATGAGCCGCATCAACCCCATCGCCTACACGTTCGCCGAAGACAACACCGTCACGATTTCCGAACTCGAATAAACCCTGCATTACGACCTTTAAAAACCCGATTGCCTATGAAGCGATAAACCGACCCCCTACCCGACCTTACCGCAGCGGCCCATGACCAATGCCGCCGCAAACTTTCCACAAACTTAAAATTTCAACCATGATGCACTTCAGACTATTTGCAATCCTCTTGCTGCTGGTCGCAGGCAGTACGACGGTTGTATCCGGCCAGACGCAGCAGGAACCGGCGCTCGACATGGAGTTCACGGACATCCCGCTTTCGGAGGCCATATCCCGTATCGAGAAGAACACCCGCTACACGTTCTTCTACGACGCCAAGCAGACCGACCTCTCCCAACGCGTGAACCTCAAGGCGAAGCGAATGCCGATTTCAGCCGCCTTGAAGGAAATGCTCGCCCCGACAGGGCTGAACTTCACCATCACCGAACGCCAGATCGCCCTGATCCCGGCCCGCAAGTCCCCGGCCCGGCAGCGCACGATCACAGGCGTCGTCAACGACTCGTCCGAAACGCCGCTGGCGGGCGTGGCCGTCACGCTCGTGGGCGACAACACCCGCGGTGCGGTAACGGAAGCCAACGGCAGCTTCACGCTCACGGTCCCCGACGCCGACATAACGCTCAGCTTCACCTATCTGGGCTACGTGAGCAAGAAAGTCGCCGTCCCCGCCACGCAGAACAACGTGAAGGTGTTCCTTACGGAGGACGCCGTGAAGATGGAGGATGTGGTGGTCGTGGGTTACGGAACCCAGAAAAAGGTGAACCTCACGGGCGCCATCGCCACAGTGGACGAAAAACAGCTGCAGAACCGGTCGGCGCCCTCGGTGGCCCACATGCTGCAAGGCTCCGTGCCGGGACTCACGGTCTCGACTTCGTCGGGACGCCCGGGCAATCCGGCCAGCCTCAACATCCGCGGCATCACCTCGATCAACGGCGGTTCGCCGCTGGTGCTGGTCGACGGCGCCGAAGGCGACCTGATGAAGATCAACCCCAACGACGTGGCCTCGATCTCGGTGGTCAAGGACGCTTCGGCGGCGGCCATCTACGGCGCTCGTGCGGCATTCGGCGTGGTGCTCGTGACGACCAAGAGCGGCGACTCCTCGGGCAAGACCCGCATTTCGTACAGCGGCCGCTGGGGCTGGAACGAACCCACCACCTCGACCGACTACGAGACCCGCGGCTACTACTCGGTCTACCTCAACGACCTCTTCTGGCGCTCATACGCCGGAAACAATTACACGCGCTACACCGAACAGGACATGATGGAGCTGTGGGCCCGCCGCAACGACCGCACGGAGCATCCCGACCGCCCGTGGGTCAAGATCGACCAGCGCGACGGCCGCGACACCTATGTTTACTACGGCAACACCGACTGGTATCACTACCTGTTCAAGGACGAGCACCCGAACACGAGCCACAGCATCTCGCTCTCGGGAGGCAACGACCGTGTGGACTATCTGCTCTCGGGCAGCTATTACAGCGAGGAGGGACTTTTCCGCCAGCATCCCGACAAGCTCCAGAAGATCACATTCCGGTCGAAAATCACCTTCGACATCAACAAGTGGCTGAAGGTGAGCAACAACACCAGCTACTACAACTACAAGTACTTCTATCCCGGCCCGAGCGATGTCAATACGGCCTTCTCGTGGAGCACCGTACACGGACTGGCTTCGTTCGTTCCCGTCAACCCCGACGGCACGAGCGTCTACAACACGTCGTTCTCGAACTACCAGATCATGGACGGACTGCCCACGATCCTCAACAAAGACGGCCACACCAACGACGACCATACGGACAACATGTCGACCACGACGGAGCTGACCTGGACCCCGGTCAAAGGGCTGGAGATCAAGGGTAACTTCACCTACATGTTCAACACCACGCGCTACACCAACCGTCAGGTCAACACCGAGTACTCGCAGTATCCGGGTGAAATAAACACGCTCACGTCCGGAAAGATGGAGGACAAACTCTATGAAAAGAGCATGACCCACACCTACTATCAGGCCAACCTCTACGGCACGTTCGAACGCACCTTCGCCCGGGACCACAACTTCAAGGCGATGGTCGGCTTCAACTGGGAGACCAAATTCCTCAAGGACGTGGCCGCAACGGGTTACAACCTGCTCTCCGAAACGCTCAACGACCTGAACCTCGTGGGCCAGGGCGCCGACGGCGAAAAACGCATGGAGGTAGGCGGCGGTCAGAACGAATACGCCCTGATGGGCTTCTTCGGCCGTCTGAACTACGACTACAAGGGCAAATACCTCGTCGAGGCGAGCGGCCGCTACGACGGCACATCGCGCTTCAAGCGCGGGCAGCGCTGGGGCTTCTTCCCCTCGTTCTCGCTGGGATGGCGCGTCTCGGAAGAGGCCTTCTTCGACGGCATCCGCGACCAGTTCAACAACCTCAAACTGCGCTTCTCGTACGGCCAACTGGGCAACCAGAACGTCGGTTATTACGACTATATCCGCAAAATCTCGATCGGGAGTCAAAACTACCTGTTCGGCGGCGACAAGCCCACCACGGCGACCATCTCGGCCCCGGTGGCTTCCGACCTCTCGTGGGAGCGAAGCATCCACAAGAACCTCGGCGTGGACATGAGTTTCCTGAACAACCGCCTGGCCTTCTCCGCCGACTTCTACATCCGCGACACGAAGGACATGCTCACCGCGGGCATCGCCCTGCCGGCCACCTACGGCGCCGACTCGCCGAAAATGAACAGCGCCGACCTGCGCACCAAGGGCTACGAGCTCTCGCTCAACTGGCGCGACGAGTTCCAGCTGCTGCGCCGTCCGTTCTCGTACAGCGTGACGCTGACCTTCAACGACTACGTTTCGAACATCACCAAGTTCGACAACCCCGACCGCTCCTTCGCCAAGAAATACTACGAAGGCATGCGCTGGGGCGAAATCTGGGGTTACCGCATCGACGGACTGTTCGCCTCGGACGAGGAAGCCCGCAACTACCCCGTCGACCAGACGACCGTGAACGAGATCATCAACGCCTCGGCAGGAGCCGAAAAGGGACTGCGCGCCGGCGACCTGAAATTCCGCGATCTGGACGGCAACAACGTAATCTCCATCGGCAAGAACACCGTCGACGATCCGGGCGACCGCGAAATCATCGGCAACAGCCAGCCGCGCTACCACTACGGCGCCACGCTGGCGCTGCAATGGGCAGGCATCGACTTCTCGATCTTCTTCCAGGGAATCGGCCGCCAGGACTGGTACCCGGCCGCCAACGCACTGGCCTTCTGGGGTCCCTACGCACGTCCCTACGCCACCTACCTCCCCAAGAACTTCCACACGCAGATCTGGTCGGAGGAGAATCCGAACTCCTATTTCCCCCGTCCGCGCGGCTACACGGCCCTGCAGGGAACCAACCGCGAGCTGACGGCTGTCAACGACCGCTACCTGCAAAACATCGGCTACTGCCGTCTGAAAAACCTCACGGTGGGCTACACGCTGCCCAGGCAATGGACCCGCAAGGCGCTGATCGAGAGCCTGCGCATCTACTTCACGGGCGAAAACCTCTTTACCTGGTCGGGCATCCGCTCGGATTACATCGACCCTGAAATGGCCGCCACGAACGGCAACCTGCGTCTCTACCCCTGGCAGCGGACCTACATGTTCGGCGTGGACGTCACCTTCTAACCGCTTAAATGAGAAGAGTTATGAAAAAGATTCTATCGATACTGACCGTAGGCTGCGCCCTGACGCTTTCGTCGTGCGAGGACTGGCTCGACAAATATCCGCTGGCGCAGATGTCGCCCGAGACCTTCTTCTCGAACGAAAACGAGTTGCAGGCCTTCAGCAACACCTTCTACACGATCTTCCCCGGCGACGGCCTTTACAACGAAGGCTACGACAACATCGTGAAGAACGAAATCGCCGCCGAAATGCGCGACGGCCGCACGATTCCCGCCTCGGGCGGCGGCTGGACGTGGACCGACCTGCGCAAGTTCAACACCCTGCTCGAATACTCGGGCAACTGCAAGGACACCGACATCCGCAACCGCTACGACGCCGTGGCCCGTTTCTTCCGCGCCTACTTCTATTTCGAGAAGGTGAAGCGCTTCGGCGACGTGCCCTGGTATGCCAAGCCCCTCGGTTCGGCCGACCCCGAGCTGAAGCGTCCCCGCGACTCGCGCGAATTCGTCATGCAGCGCATGATCGAGGACATCGACTTCGCCATCCGCTATCTGCCGGCCGAACGCGATCTCTACCGCGTGACGAAATGGACGGCGCTGGCGCTCAAGTCGCGCTTCTGCCTCTTCGAAGGCACGTTTCGCAAGTACCACAGCATCGACGGCTACGAACACGACTGGAAATGGTATCTCGAACAGGCCGCCGACGCAGCCGAGGAATTCATCACCAACAGCGGCTATTCGCTCTACACCGCGACCGGACCGGCCACCAGCTACCGCGACCTGTTCGCCTCGGAGAACGCGCAGAGCGTCGAGGTCATCCTCGCCCGCGACTATAATTCGGCGCTGGGCGTCTTCCACAACGCCAATTTCTACACCATCAGCGCCTCGTACGGCAAACCGGGCATGACGCGCAAGATCGTCGACAGCTACCTGATGGCCGACGGTTCGCGATTCACGGACAAGGCCGGCTGGGAAACCATGGAGTTCAAGCAGCAGTGTTCGAACCGCGACCCGCGCCTGGCCCAGACCATCCGCACGCCGGGATACACGCGTATCGGAGCCACGACCAAGCTAGCGCCGGACCTGGCGAACTCGATCACCGGCTACCACGTCGTGAAGTTCGTCACCGGAACAGCGCAGGACGCCTACAACAAGTCGTTCAACGACCTGCCGATCTTCCGCTCGGCGGAGGTCTACCTCAATTTCGCCGAGGCCAAGGCCGAGCTGGGAACCCTCACGCAGGAGGACATCAACCTCTCGGTCAAACGGCTGCGCGACCGTGTGGGCATGTCCAACCTGATCCTCGACGACGCCAACAAAAACCCCGACCCCTACCTGTCGGATGAGAAGACCGGCTATCCCAACGTCACGGGTGCGAACAAGGGGGTGATCCTCGAAATCCGCCGCGAACGCACCATCGAGCTGGCGATGGAGGGATTCCGCTACTACGACATCATGCGCTGGAAGGAGGGCAAGACCTTCGAACAACCGCTGCTGGGCCTCTACATCCCCGCCAAGGGCGAGTACGACATCGACGGCGACGGAACGCCCGACGTCTATTTCGCCACCAAGGGCGAGACGCCCTCGACCACGGCCAAACTGACACTGGTGATCGACCAGGACATTCTCTTCTCCGACGGCGACCACGGCTACATCTCGCCACACAAGAACAACCCCGGCATCTGGGACGAAACCCGCGACTATTTCTATCCGATTCCGACCGACGACCGCTCGCTGACGGGCGGCGCCCTGACCCAGAACCCCGGATGGAACGACGGACTGAATTTTTAACCGCAAAACAAACCGAAAAATGTTGGAACTCATGAAAAAATACCTGATGACCCTGCTGACGCTCGGCCTGGCCTGCAATGCCGCAGCCTGCATGGAGGACGAACCGTTTTACGACACCGAAATTCCGCCCCACG
>PPYE01321257.1_pt1 | contig 10951 bp, 7 predicted proteins | sample 1559881 | NCBI WGS metagenome assembly PPYE01 (sample SAMN08240022, study PRJNA423297) | Human gut metagenome, whole genome shotgun sequencing project.
GAATTTTTTCTGCCCTATCCCTTATGGGCAATGGGTTCAATCATGTTTTCCTGATAACTCTATTTTACTGATAAGGGCGCTTCGCGGGGTTCCCCTTCCTGCTGTCCGGGAGCGGCGGCCGGGGCGTTGCAGAGAGGGCCCGGCGCTGCGGAAACCTGATAGTTCTTCCGCTGCTTATATTCCTGTGCCTTTCCGTCGTTCCAGTTCTGTACCGGACGATAATACCCGGTAATCCTGCTGTAGACCTCTGTCTTCTCGTGACAGACAGGGCATTCGTATTGCTCTCCAGCCAGGTATCCGTGGTTTTTACAGATGGAATAGGTGGGGGACAGGGTATAATAAGGAAGCTTGTAGTTTTCCGCGATCTTTTTCACCAGCTTGGCTGCAGCGTGCCAGTCTCCCAGACGCTCTCCCAGAAAAGCGTGGAACACCGTTCCGGAAGTATAAAGGGTTTGCAAGCCGTCCTGAATGTCCAGGGCGGAGAACAGGTCGTCCGTATAACCTACCGGCAGATGGGAGCTGTTGGTGTAATAGGGCGTGCCGTTGCCCTCAGCGGCGGTTACAATGTCGTGGAATTTTTCCACGTCGTGCTTGGCCATGCGGTAGGCAGTAGATTCCGCAGGAGTGGCCTCCAAATTGTATAGATCTCCATACTGTTCCTGATAGTCGGAGAGACGTGTCCGCATATGGTTCAGGACATCCCGGGTAAAGGCCTGCGTGGCCTCGTGGGTCATATCTTTTTGCAGCCATTTCGCGTTCAGGCCGGCCTCGTTCATGCCAAGCAGGCCGATGGTGGAGAAATGGTGCTCAAAGGTACCCAGGTACCGTTTGGTATAGGGGTAAAGGCCCCCGTCCAGCAGTTTGGTGATGACGGTGCGTTTGATTTTCAGGGAGCGGGCGGCGAGATCCATCAGATGATCCAGCCGGCGGTAGAAATCAGCTTCGTCTTCCGCCAGATAGGCAATGTGAGGCATGTTGATGGTTACAACGCCCACGGAACCGGTGCTCTCCCCACTGCCGAAGAAACCGCCAGTCTTCTTGCGCAGTTCCCGCAGATCCAGCCGCAGGCGGCAGCACATGCTGCGGATATCGCTGGGCTCCATATCGCTGTTGATATAATTGGAAAAATAGGGGGTGCCGTATTTGGCCGTCATCTCAAACAGCAGACGGTTGTTCTCTGTTTCCGACCAGTCGAAATCCCTGGTGATGGAATAGGTGGGAATGGGATACTGGAACCCCCGGCCGTTGGCGTCTCCCTCGATCATGACCTCGATAAACGCCTTATTGACCATATCCATTTCCGCCTTGCAATCCTTGTATTTAAAAGGCATCTCCCTACCGCCCACAATGGCGTACAGCTCGGCGAGGTCGTTGGGCACGGTCCAATCCAGGGTGATGTTGGAAAACGGCGCTTGGGTTCCCCAGCGGGAAGGCGTGTTAACGCCGTAAATGAAGGATTCAATGCATTTTTTTACCTGGTCGTAGGTGAGCTGGTCCGCCTTAACGAAGGGGGCCAGATAGGTGTCGAAGGAGGAAAAGGCCTGTGCTCCGGCCCATTCGTTCTGCATAATTCCCAGAAAGTTCACCATTTGATTGCAGAGCGTGGCCAGATGCTTTGCCGGAGCGGAGGTGATTTTTCCAGGAATCCCGCCCAGCCCCTCCTGAATGAGCTGCTTGAGGGACCAGCCCGCGCAGTAGCCGGTCAGCATGGAGAGGTCGTGAATGTGGATTTCCGCGTTCCTGTGAGCGTTGGCAATTTCGTCATCGTAGATTTCCGACAGCCAGTAGTTGGCGGTGATAGCGCCGGAATTGGAGAGAATCAGCCCGCCCACCGAATAGGTGACGGTAGAGTTCTCCTTAACCCTCCAGTCGTTCACCTTAAGGTAGTTGTCTACTACCTGCTTGTAATCGAGAAGGGTTGCCTCGGTATTGCGCAATTTTTCTCTTTGGCGCCGGTACAGAATGTAGGCCTTCGCCACATCCGCATATCCGGACTGGCTCAGCACTGTCTCCACGCTGTCCTGAATATCTTCCACTGAAATACGGCCCTCTTTGATCTTGGGTTCAAAATCCGCCGTTACACGAAGCGTCAGCAGATCGATCACAGAGGAATCGTACTGCCGGTTCCTGGCACAGAAGGCTTTTTCGATGGCCGCTGAAATCTTATGCAGATCAAACGCCGTGATACTGCCGCTGCGCTTGATGACCTGGTAGTTTTTCATGATAATACGCCGCTCCCTTTCTCCGGGCAGTAAGGCTATGTAGCTCCTGCAAAGCAGAATCCGGCGCAGTTTCTGCACCGGATATTTATGACTCATCAGGCTCAAACATAGAGTGCTCTTCCTGAAAGCTGAAACCCTGCCGCCGTTCCCGTGTTCTATTGCGCCTCTATGGTAGCACAATATATTGGGCAAGTCAATGTGGTATTCTGCAATATCTTGGGAAATCTGAGTGACGGTTTCTCTCCAAAATTTCAAATTCCTCTCAGCGCAGCCTTCGGGCAGTGCTTCCTTGCAAGCTGAAGCATCTGTTGCAGCTCTCCTTCAGAAAAAGCGTCCAGTCCGCCGGGAGAGAGGATGTCGCCGGAGTCCGCGTAGGACTGCAGAAAATAGGGGGAATCCCCGGCGATCCATCCAGCGATTCGCTCCACGTCTCCGGGCGTATGGAGCCCCTTCACCAAGGTGGTGCGGAATTCATAAGGTGTTTTGCCGTGCATCAGGAGGGAGACGCTTCTTTCTATCCGGGGCAGCAGCGGGACGGCGTCTATACCCGCGGCTCTGGAGTAGCCTTCCGGGCTGTGTTTGAGGTCCATGGCGATATAATCCAGGAGGCCGGCGCGCAGCAGATCTTCCAGCCGTTGAGGGAAGCTGCCGTTGGTGTCCAGCTTGATGAGATATCCCAGGCTGCGGACCTCTTGGAGGAAGCTCTCCAGATCCGGCTGCAGCAGAGGTTCTCCGCCGGTGATCACCACACCCTCCAACAGCCCGCGGCGTTTTTTCAGGTAGGCTAGTACCTCCTCCTGGGAGACTTCCCCGGCATCCTCTCGCTGGAGGACCAGTCCTGCATTGTGGCAGTAGGGGCAGCGGAAGTTGCAGCCGGGTGTGAATACGATGCAGGCCATCTGGTTGGGAAAATCGAGCAGGGTAAGTTTCTGAAAGCCGCCGATGCGCATTTGACAGGATCCTTTCTGCTGTGGCGTCAAAATCTGACGCCTGTTTCCGTTCCATCTTAGCACAACGGAAGAGTATGGACAAGGGCAGGACATTTTTTCGTGAAACTTTAAGAATCTGCAGGAAAAAAGGGCTGTATTCTGGAAGCAGTCTCTTTCCCCTCAGCACTGTCTGTGTTATAATAACCGCAGAAGTCTGGGACTGGCCGGAAAATCGCGGGTGGTCGCCTAAAAGCCTGAGACGAGAAAACGCTTCTCTTATCTTGGGAAAAGGTACGGAGCTTCTTTTGGGAAAGATTTTTATGTGATATCGTAGCGTAAAGGGAGGAAGAAAAAATGATAGAAATCTGCCGGTTTGATCCGCTGCAGGCTAAGCCGTCTCACGAGGGGACGATTCTCGCAGACGACGTTGTGCCGCCCAGCCTGCATCCGCCGTTTGAGCACGCTTACGGATACCTGCTCAACAATCGCAGTATGCTGGGGCACCAACACCCTACTGATGAAATTTATGTTGTGACGTCGGGTACGGGTTATGTGATGGTGAACGGAAAAAATCTTGCCGTAAGGACGGGCGATGTGGTGGCTATTCCACCAGGCGTCTATCATACCATGTTGTGTACCGACAGGGATGAGGCTCCCTTTCAGTGGGCGGCCCTTTGGTGGCCTCACTTGGAAGGCGGAGAGCCCTTTGGGGAGGAAATTTCCTTCTGCCGCTTCAACGCAGAAGCGGCTCAGCACAGGCAGAGGGACGGGGCGTTTTTTACCTGTGCCGTACCGCCCCAGCTGAAAACGCCTTTCGGGCAACACTATGGCTATTTGACCAAAGAGGATGCGGTAGAGGCCCATAGCCACCAGGAAGAAGAAATGTATCTCATTCTCCGGGGCAAGGGGATGATAACCGTTGGGGAGGAGACGGCCGAGATTACCAGCGGCGACGTGGTTGCCGTTGCGCCGGACCTCCTCCACTTCCTGACAGCCGAAGGAGAGGAACTGCTTTGGGTGTCGTTCCGCTGGAGAGCAAACCAATAACAAAAACACAGGCAGGCGCCGGATGAAAATGTTTCCAGCGCCTGCCTGTGTTTTTGTTTCGTACCGGCAGAAAAGAAGATAGCATGGCCCCTCCTCTGGGAGCCAAAAACATCATTTTCTCTCAGAGGTTCAGCATCAGCAGAATAGCTTCCTCGTATATTCCCTTTGCAGCTCGATAATTATCCTCGCTGAAAAGCGCGAAGCATTCCATCATGACGCCGCTGTTAACCTCCATAACCCGATACCCGGATTCCGTATCCGCAATATCGACGGAGCAGAACCGCATGGCCAAGGCCTGTGCGGCGTTCCGGGCCAGTCCGGCCAGGATCGGATAATGGATGGAGGACATTTCCAGCACCGCCGGACGGGCGCCTTGGGCCAAATTAAACTTCCAGCTGAGCCGGCATTCTTCCCCGGCGGCCGGAATCCGGTTCAGCTCCTGTGGGGAAAATTCGAGGTTACTCACAAGGCGGTTGTTCTTCCTGTAGGCGAGCAGCAGGTCAAAGAGAGAGGATTTCCCGTCGCCGGTCACAGTCGGGAGCTGTTTCGCATAGATCAGCTTTACCTCCCCATCCAATACGACGGCTCTGTATTCTGTTTTGATTTCGAAGTAGGGGGACAGGGCCATGGCCCTGAAATGCCGGAAGATTTCCTGCGCTGCCTTTTCTAGTTCGAACTGGGTCCGGACCTTCCATACGGAATCACCCCCCGCCCCTTCGTTGGGCTTACAGACCGCGGCGCCGTACTCCTCAAGCAGGCGGTACAGCTTCTCCCAGCTTCCAGTTTGCTCGATCTGATGGGCGTCGTCCGGCGACACGAAAAGGTGATGGGGAATATGGGGGATGCGGGAGTGAGCCAAGACCTCGCTTGCAGCACATTTGTCTTTGCACAGCGCTGCAGAGGAGGAGGAATTCAGGCCGAAATTATAACCGAAGATGATCCCGCTGCGGTCATCCTTTGTAAGCTTTAGAATCCAGTTGTGTGAAAAGGAAGTGCAGTGAATATCCTTTTCGCTGCAGATTTCCTGCACAATCCTTACCAGGGCGCGTGTTTTGTTGTTCATGGTGATTCCTCCCGGTCTGCCGGTAACCTTTGCTGAATTTTGAATAGTACTTTCCCCGCAGCAATGAACAAAGGCCTCAGATACGAAACTCTTATACCGACGGAGGAATCCGTCAATCGCTCTCATACTCCTGTCCGATGATCGCACAAAACGCTTTGCGGCACACCTGTCAACCCTCTCAGGCGCCAATTTCGTATTTTCAGATACCAATTTCGTAAAACGGCCCCGCTCCGCCCGCAAAAATCTTATAATAGGGATAAATAGGCCTTGCGTTTGCAGTTCCATTTTAACGAGTCCGACCCGGTTCGTCAAGGTTTGGATGGGCATGCTAAAGGGGAAGAGGCCATGAGCGGCGCCGGCCCATGAGACATACGGAAGGGTATAAGAGGCTCGGAAAACCGCGCCGGATGGAGGAGTTTTTTTGCCTGATCTATTCGCCGTCCTGACAGATGTGACGGTTATCTTTTTTGATCTTCTCATTTATTCCATGATCTTCAAATTGAAAAGAGAGACGCTGTTATACCGCGCCTTGATGTACAGCGGTTGTGGGGTCATCCTGTTTTTTTATTTTGCAGGGGTCTATTTCTGGGAAATCCCCGCTTCTCTGGCTGCGGCCGTGTTTATGACGGTGCCGAGTTTTCTGCTGTTTTTGACGTTGTCGCGCCACAAGGGGAGCCGGTTTCTGTTGACGTTCTGCTTTGTGGACACCGTGTCGCTGATTGTTGCGTTCATCGGCCGTTACATGGGTATCCTGTTCCAGGGAGGGTCGGTCTGGACTTTTCTGGTAGTCCTCTCTCTGTTTTCGATTCTTTTTGTTATGGGCTATAAACGGATCCGTGCCTATCATGTTTTGCTGGATACGGTGGATTCCGGCTGGGGGACGATGGCGTTTTCCACCGTGCTGATCTACTTCGCGCTGATTTTTTTCGCCGCCTATCCCGTGCCAATGGTCCAGCGTCCCGAGTACGCGCCCTGCTGGCTGATCTTCGCTGCCGTGGTGCTTGCCTGCTATGTAGTATTCCTGCAGTCCATCCGCAAGACCCTGCATATTCAAAAACAGAATGAGCGGCTGGAAGGGGAAAAGCATCTGTTTCAGCTGGTGTATACGGATGCCCTGACCGGCCTTTACAACCGGGCCGCCTATGTGGAGCGTGTGAATACGCTGGAGCGGGAGCGCGGAACGCGCACGATCTGCTGCGTCATGCTGGACTGCAACCACTTCAAACAGGTCAACGACAATTTCGGGCATCACGGCGGGGATAAGGTGCTGCGGCGCGCCGCGGACGCGATCCGCACCGTCTTTTCCAATACGACAGAGTATTTGTTTCGCATCGGCGGGGATGAATTTTCCGTGATCCTGCCGGACTGTCCGCCGGAGCGTGCGGAAGCGCTGCTTGCGGATTTGACGGTGGAGCTGGAACATGTGTCGATGGAGCTGGAGATGCCGGTCTCCATGGCCGCCGGCCATGCCTGCACCCGTCCGGGAGAATCCATAGAGGATGCTTTTATCCGTGCTGACGCGAATATGTATCAAAATAAATCGGCGTTGAAATGCCGAACCCCGCACTGAGCGCAGCTTGGGAAGACTAAAAACAGATCTCACAGTGAGACGCATTGTCAGTTGTTGCACCATGGAACTCATGGGTGAGGCTGCGGAAAGATCCATAAAAACGAAATGACGGCTGCCCGCTAAGGGCAGCCGTTTTGTTTTGACATTTTAGTTCAATAGTGTTGTGGAATAAAAGTTTAGATAGATCCTAAAAAGAGTTCGTGTTAAGTCAAATTGCATCCCTTGGTTAGTGTAAATGGTAGGTGCTTCATTTTTACTGTGAGTTCTGTTATAATAAATAAAATCTATATAAGGAGCTCAATATGAAAGAACAGAGAAAGATCATTACTTGCTTATTGGCCATCCTGTATGTTTTTGGTCTGTCAGCCTGCAGCTCAGAAAAGGAGTTTAAACCTGATTATGAATCTGCGGTGGGCGTCATTGTTGTGAATGACACGGAGGAAATTGCCGCGTCCTCAAAGAACTACGCGGCCTTTGAAAATAACAGATTCACCTTCGATCTGGATGCTGCTGCAGTTTACTACTTTGATGTGGATGAGGAGGTCTCCTATGCGGGGGATCAAAATTTATCAAGTCTCCAATTTGGAGCCAATGTGGATGATGAAACGGTAGCTGCTGTAGGAACCGTCACGTATAAAAGCGGTGCGCAAGGTACTGCTTCGGCTTATTATCTGTATCGCGATGAAAGTGGTTTATACTTTGATCCGGGAGATGCGTTCCAGCAAATCGAATTTAAGGATCAGGTCACCATCGAGGGGAGCGATTATTCCTGTGTGCTGACATTTTCAGCGGGCGAACCGGCAACGTCAGTCAAACTAAAATACTATGACGGCAATAACCAGAAAATTTCCGCCAAAGACTATTCCATCAGCGACATTGCGGACTACCAAAAATTCGAATTGGAGGATCAGGTGTCGTCAGTGGAAATTGAATGCTGCGGTGCGGACGGTGCTGAATTGGAGACCAGAATACTTACAAAAGAGGAATCAAACACAACTCTGGTCTATAGCGATGGAGGCCAGTTTTTGGGAGCTAAAACGCTGCTGTTTGTTTGGGATCAATGAGACCTGAAACATGACCTGAGAATATGGGCGGTTGCAGAAGAAAATTTTGCGGCGGGTTCATAATGCATTGCAAAACCAGTTGACCATGGTGCTTATATACTTTATACTGGTTTTGCGTTCTTTTTCTTCATAAATTAAGAGTAAAGCAAAAGACGAGGTTCAGGAGAAGTATATCAAGCCTGGGATTTTTATAAGAGGACTCTCCGATATCATTGGCCGTGCCTCCTTAATCCGCAACAAAAGCAATTATGAGGATTTCTTTCTCGCCTCTGAAAATGAAGCAGCGGAATTTTGCAAAGTGATACGGGAATATCTGAAAACAGCGTAAATCCAGTTCAGGAAATCCAATCGTTTTCCATATAGAATGGGGGACAAGCGGTATTATCCTATTCTTTTCGTCGCACACCTGTTTATAAAACAAAAAAGGCTAGACGATAATATCGTCTAGCCTTTTTTTGGTGGACCTGAAGAGACTCGAACTCTCGACCTCTCGGATGCGAACCGAACGCTCTCCCGAACGCGACATAACGCATCCACTGAGCATTTGGAAGGGAATGGATGCGTATTGTTCAAAACCGGCACAGGATGCGTATTGTTCGATATTTTCCATCGGACGGCGCGCACTTCTGCTCCGATTTTGAACAAACAGGAGCTATCGATCAACCCTTCTCTTCGCCAACCATCGGAAAAATATTCCGCCAATCGTCGAATTAATTTTCCGCCAATCATCGGAAAACTCTTGGAATATCTGACAATACGGTGTATACTAAAGAAAAAGCGGAATCGAGGGAGTCGAAATGAAGGTCTACAGAAAACGAGTTGCTGATGACATATTGAAGCGTAAGCTGGAAGGCAAAGGCGCGGTTCTCATCGAAGGCCCCAAATGGTGCGGCAAAACCACAACCGCCGAACAGATCGCAGCCAGCATTTTGTATATGGATGATCCCGAAAAGAAAGAACAGAACCTCACCATGTCTGAACTGAACCCGAAAAGGCTCTTGAAAGGCGCCGTGCCAAGACTGATCGACGAATGGCAGCTGGCTCCCAAGCTGTGGGACACTGTTCGTTTTGAGGTAGACCACCGCGGTGAACTTGGACAGTTCATTCTTACCGGCTCTGCTGTTCCTGCCGACACCAAAGAAATAACACACTCCGGCACAGGCCGCTTCACCTGGCTAACCATGCGGCCCATGAGTCTATATGAGTCTGGAGACTCTACAGGGGATATCAGCTTAAAGGTGCTGTTTGAGAATACGGAAGAGGTCGACGGAACTGCGAACCTCAGCTTGGATCGTCTGGCATTCCTCATATGCAGAGGCGGCTGGCCACAGGCTATCGATATGCGCGATGAAATCGCGCTGGATCAGGCACGCGATTACTATGATGCTGTGGTACACTCCGATATAAACCGGGCAGACCATGTTCAGAAAAATCCTGAAAGAGTCAAGCGCCTTATGCGCTCCTATGCAAGAAACCAAGGTGGGCAGGTACCGAACACCGTCATCGCACAGGATATTGCCGCAAATGACGAATCCCCTATCAGTGAGGAAACGGTAGCCTCCTATCTCGACGCTCTTCGTAAAATCTTCGTTGTAGAAGATATGCCGGCATGGAACCCGAACCTTCGGTCAAAGACTGCGATTCGCTCGTCCGACACACGATATTATATAGATCCATCGATTGCAGCAGCGGCTCTTGGGGTTGGTCCAACCGATCTTTTGAACGATCTCAAAACCTTTGGATTTCTGTTTGAAACTCTTTGCGTGAGGGATCTACGTGTATTTGCGGATGCTCTGAACGGGGAGGTGTATCACTACCGCGACAAGGACGGGCAGGAATGTGATGCTGTCATTCACTTGAGAAACGGGAAATACGGCTTGATTGAAATGAAACTCGGCGGCGATAAGCTTATCGAAGAAGGGGCAAAAAGCCTGAAAGCGATGCAGAAGAAAATCGACACGGAAAAAATGAAGTCCCCTTCTTTCCTTATGGTTCTGACGGGAATCGGGGATTACGCGTATCGCCGGCATGACGGCGTTTGTGTGGTTCCCATTGGATGTCTGAAAAACTAAAGTGATCCCATGCTTTTGCATCATGGAAAGAAACCGCGTTATCATCGCGACCCCTCACCCCATCTCCAGCCCATTCAAGAATTGCGCCTCGGAGATGTTAAAGTCAACCTGAATCCCATAGCCGCGGGATAAAGTGACGGCCTTGATCAGGTAGGACGCAATGACCTTCTTTTCCCCTATCGCAGCGGAGTCGAACAACTCAGCCCACGTCAGAATCTGTTGATGCTCCCTCAGAAGATCGGCTGCCGCAGGCTTCATCTGGCGGCTCTTCTCTTCCAGCTGCTGAATCTGATAAGCTATCTCGTCCGCTTTTGCCTGCACATCGTCCAGCCTGGCCTTCACCTGCTCCGGCGTAAAAACACAAGTGCCATCCAGAGAGTCCAGCATCAAATCTCCCCACCTGGACAATTCCTTCATCGCCTTGGTATATTCCAGCTTTGCGGCTTTCAGCTCCTGCTGACACTGTTCCGCTGAAGCGTCGACCAGCATTTTTAAAATGGTTTTCTCATCGACCCTTTTGGCTCGTTCAAAAATTCCCCGCAGAAGCTGTTCGATTACCTTATCCACCTTCTCGGCACGATAGGTGGATGGCCCGTCACACTGCCCCTTATGCTGTGAGCGGTTGTAGCATTTATAGATTGCGATACGTTCATTGCTCTCTGTTGGACGATGCGTTTTTCTAGCGGTAGCTGCAAAAATGCGGCCACCGCAGTGACCGCAATACACATTGCCTGACAAGAGGGCTTTTCCTACGATCTTTCGAGGATAGGCGCGGGGCGGACGAACGACGGTAGCTTCCGTGCCATCCTCCAGCTGCACTGTCTCGGTGGTTCCGCCGCACTTTATCGCATAATTTACGGAACGCTGCTCACGAGTCTTTGCCACACGATTAAATTGTTCCAAAGAAACAATCTGCAGCTCAGGAAACACCTCTGACTTCGTTTCTCCGCTGCGAAGAATTCCTGCATTCATGACGTTGGAAAG
>PPYE01644228.1_pt1 | contig 10950 bp, 7 predicted proteins | sample 1559881 | NCBI WGS metagenome assembly PPYE01 (sample SAMN08240022, study PRJNA423297) | Human gut metagenome, whole genome shotgun sequencing project.
CAATTAACCACCAGTCTGCAAATGGTCGTTTTAGCGTTTTTAGCACTATTACTTAAGAGATTTTAGACAGCTTCTTAAAACCATAAATTCTAACGAAAGGAGTAGCTCAAGTGTCCGTATTAACTTTAACTTTCGTACTTTTATCGTGACCTTAATTGTTGAGCTGATTAAAAGCCAACAAAAAAATAAACACCTTAGCTCTGGCAAACTAGCGGTTATCAAATATCATTAAAATCTGCAACTACCTTACACGGCTTCACATGGAAAGACTTGTTCATGCGAGACTTCCTTTTCTTGCTCACATTACAACATGGCTTATAAAAATTGGCTAACGCGTCATGACTTGGTTAACCTTTGGTGTAGATTACTTGATTTTGGGATTCTGTTTAGCAAAATCTTTTAACTGGTTTTGTGTACGGTTGCTTATTTCTTGGTGTACGTCATTAAGCTGATTCTTTAATTGATTTTTTTACGCTTGATTAGCAGTTTGTTGTAAATCATTTTGCAGTTTTAAGTAAGTTTTGTTAAATTCTGCAACTGGTACTTTTTTAATATCTTTTTCTTTAGCGTTTGTTACTTGATCGACTTGTTATTTTTCATCTTAGCTATTTTGAGGGTTAAGTTGTTCAATCAATTTCAAAATGGTCTGAACAGATTCATTTATTGATTTTTCTGATATTTCTGTAATTTTTTCAAGTTTCTGAAAATCCTTTGGATTTAAATAATTTGGCAACTCATGGTTAAATTTATCCCATAATTTTTGAGCTACAGATTTTGTGAAGCCAACGGGAATTATGAATTTATTCATTGATTTGGCTATTTCAAATTCTTCCATCATACCATCGGCAAGAACAGTCTTACCATCGACTGTTTTTTTGTTTCCAAATAGAAATAAGCAAATGCCTGATTCAGATATTATTTTGTTTCTATACTTTGCCCAACGCGCTCTTATCTCATCAGTTCTTTCATTAGTATCTGCCATCGGAAAAGGGAAAAGGCTTAGATTATCATCTAAGGACCTATGATCAGAGTCATCAATTGCTTGTAAAGCACCGTTTATAACATTATCGCCAACCCCTAAACCGAAACCAGAAATAACTTTAAAGTTTTTTTCAACTAAAGAGTAAGCTAACTTAAATATTAATTTGTCTGCACTTGATTTATCGAAGTCTTTGTAGTCCTCAATGCTTCCAGATATAAAAACATTGTTACAAAGTGATTTTAATTTTATGTCTTGAAGAATACTAGGTATCTCATCATAAGAGTCAACAAACACCGTTTTTATTCCATAACCATTTAAATCAGCCACTTTATATTTTTGCAATACTTCATCCTGCTGAAACTTTTGATCATTATCTTGATATATAGGATCATTTTTCTGAATTCTTTTAACAATACAAAAATGTCGCCGTTGATTTGTAGTATTTGTTCTCTTTACCTTTCCTAGAATATAGTTTAAATTAGGATCATTAAAACTATAACCAATAAAAAGAAAGGTTTTATTAATAAAATCTCCACGTAGTGCGGTGGACATGTTGGGGTGCTTTTCATCATAGCTCATAAAGTCATCTCTAGTAATTACAGTATCATTAACGTCATCTTTGTCACCGTGCATTTTAAACACAGTAGCATCGCGCCCCCTAATACTATTTGTAAGAGAAGCATCATTCCTTTTGGTGTCTACTTTTCTGCCAGATTTTTCAAGATATTTTTCTAGTAGGTGATCATAGTTAGTTGTCCAAAAGGTAGAAACCGGCAATTCAGCAATTGCCTGTAACGTTTTATTATCATGTTGCTGATCAGATATGGAGTCTAAAATTCTGTCATTAATAAAGTTACGATTACCTGCTTGGTCATTCAAGAAGTATTGAGTAATATCCACTAAATCGTTGTAAGAATTTATGTTAATTTGCAAAGCATCAGCAAGAGGTTTTATAAGCTCCATCCAACTGAGGTTTCCAGAAGGCATAGATGTCCCTGCACCGACAAAAATAGCTGCTTCTTTTTTTTGAATATTTAATGCATATCCCTTAACAAAATCTTCCTTTGAAATTTCACCAATAATATCTGCCATTCTTGATATCCCCTCCTGAAAGTAATCAGCATCATTTAAAGATGTTTAAACAACACTTGGTTGATTCATAAAATTCATTTCAATAATCAAAGCGATTATTAATTGCTTCATCTATTAAATCTGGCAAATTCTCTTCGATGTCAGAATAAACATACTTACTAGTAGAGTAGGGAGTATCATAACATTGAACATATTTCGAAAGTCGATCACCATTAATTGTTTGTACGTTGTAAAAAGGGTTTGCGCCTTTAGTGGTCTGGTTTCCTAATATATCTTTAAGCCCATGAATATATACGCCAACAATCCCCTTATTTAAAGACATTGCATGTTCAATTTCGTATTTAATCCATTTTCTTGACGAAGTAGTTTTCCCTACAAGAACGACTAAACATGCCCTCATTGCCATTTGGTCATCGATCCACTTTTTAATTGCTGCGTCATTTTTTTGCTTGACTTCTTCCCAATCGTTTGAAGAAAATGTAGATGATGAACTTACAACTCCCATTTCCTTCACCTGACTAGCTCGCCAATTATCTTTATTATATTCAAAGCTGAAAAATACTTGATGTTTAACCATTGTAATCACTCTCCAATTTTTATTAGGTATGTTTTCACCTATTTTGTGATTTGCCACTTATCAATAACATGATTGCACGAAATTATCTGTTCATATGAATGTATCTAGTTGTGATTTTCAAATGCCATTGTCTGCGCCTGTTCAATAATGGTATCTACTGCAGCGGGTGCAAATGTTGGCGGGTACCCATGATCTTTTAACATACGGCGGACAGCTTGCCGCATAGCGGCTTGTGTCGTCTTCCTTTGAACCCAGTCAGGAGTAGATGCATATTTACGCACAGTTCCTACCAATTCTTTGGCAATTTCTTGTAACGTATCTTCACCCATGACGTGCACAGCAGTCTTTTGATCACATAATGCATCGTAAAACGCTTGTTCATTGGCACTCAGTCCTAAGCTTTCGCCAGCTGCTTCTGTTTCCTGCATATTTTTAGCTAATTCAATCAATTTTCGAATAACAATCTCAGTCGTCACCCCACGTTGATTTAATGCTTCAATATTGTTTTCAAGCATATCACCAAACCTCCGTGATTGAATTAGATTAACCTTAGTCAATGCTTTAACTTTACCCTTAAGCAATCGCTCTAATAACTTCACTGCCAAATTTTGTTCTGGCATATTTTGGATACTATCTAAAAATTTTTCGGACAGTAAACTTAGTTCTGGTCGTTCAAGCCCTAATTCTTTATATAAATCGACAGGCTGTTTAGCTATTACTGATTGGTTTACAAGCTGATCTAATCGCAAATTTAGTTCTCGATTTGTGACAGGATTATCATGTGGACTCACTGCTTGCATAACCTTTATCAATGCACTTTTGACAGCACCAAAGAAAGCTACTTCCGAAGAAATTGCTTGCGCCTGCCTACTTGTTACCACAAGTGCGTAAACTTTTTGTAGTTGCACCACAGTATCTGCGAACTTTTTTTGCTGTTCTTTATCTAAGCTAACTACAGCATCAAGTGCTAATCGATAGGATTCTTGCCGCTTACCACGTATAGCACTATTATAGCCACTATAATTAACGCCATACAGGTAATCATTGATGATAATATCGTACTTAGATTTCATTAATGACACTGCTTTATCAACGTTAATTCCGGCTTGATCACGATCATTTTTAGAATAATGTCTAAGCGCTTGATTTAGACTATCAGCAATTCCAATGTAGTCAACAATTAGTCCGCCGTCTTTATCTCGAAAAACTCGATTAACTCGTGCAATAGCCTGCATCAAATTGTGCCCATGCATTGGTCTATCAACATACATTGTATTAACCGAAGGCGCATCAAAACCTGTTAGCCACATATTTACGACAATAACGATTTTTAGTTCATCATTATCATCTTTCATCCTTTGCTGGAGGGCTCTTCGCTGTTTAGCATTAGTATGATGCTTGGCTAATTCAGGACCGTCAGCAGCGGTATCTGATGTCATAACAATTTTGATTTTTCCTTTAGTTAAATCATCTGAATACCACAGTGGCCGCAACTTAACAATCTCATTAAAAAGTTTAACTGCATTACGCCTTGACGTTTCAACTATGATAGCTTTGCCAAATTGTACTGCTTGATGAGCCTCAAAATGATGCACAAAATGCTTTGCTAAGGCCTTTAAACGGCTGGTGGCCCCAGCTAACCGTTCCAAACTAGTAAAATCAGCTTTTCTTTTCTGATCATCAGTAATTCCGGGATCGTCTTGCCCTGCTTCGTCTATTAAAGCTTCGTACTTATGTTGTACCTCTGGGTCAGCATCTAAGGGAATAACGTGATTTTCATAAAAGATTCGAACGGTTGTATGATCACGAACTGACTGTGTCATGTCATAAACATCGATATAATCACCAAACACCCCTGTTGTTGACTTATCATCGATATTAATTGGTGTCCCTGTGAATCCAATAAATGAGGCATTTGGTAAGGAATCACGTAAATATTGTGCGAAACCATATCTAACTCCGTCTTTGGTATAACGAGCTTTCATACCATATTGCGAACGGTGTGCCTCATCTGATATGACAATGACATTACTACGGTTAGTTAATACTGGCATAGCATCTTCACCATCTTCAGGTGAGAACTTCTGAATGGTGGAAAAGATGATACCTCCACTATTGGTTGCTAGCAGATCACGTGTGTCTGTTCGTGACTTAGCCTGTTTAGGTGTTTGTCGTAGATAATCATGCGCTGCTGAAAAGGTTTGTTTCAGTTGATCATCCAGATCATTGCGGTCATTGATGACCAATATTGTTGGATTCCCGAGTTTTCGACTGACAATCCCTGAGAAAAAGACCATTGACAATGATTTACCTGATCCTTGTGTATGCCACACAACACCGATGCGATTATTTTGGGGTTCTTGCAAAGTTTCAGCAGTACGATCCACTGCCTTATTAACCATGTAATATTGATGGTAGGCTGCCAAGATTTTAGATGTTTTCGCGTCATTAGATTCAAAAATAATAAAATTCTGAATTAAGTCTAGAATGACAGCGGGTTTCAGCATATTGGTAATCATAGTTTCCAGTTCATATGAATCCGGCAAATCAGAATCGCGGTGATCTGGTGATCGCCATTGCATAAACCGATCAAATCCAGCCGAAAGAGATCCTGTTCTTGCATTAACTCCATCAGAAGCAATTAAAACTTCGTTGTAAGCCATATAATCAGAAATGTCTTGCTTATAAGTTTGTAATTGATTATAGGCATCTTCAATCCCAACATTCTCGTTAGCTTGGTTCTTAAGCTCAAAAGTCACTACAGGTAATCCATTAATAAAGATCGTAATGTCAGGTCTGCGATTATGGCCTCCTTGTTTCATTGTGAACTGGTTTGTCACCATGAAATCATTGACTGCAATATTGTTAAAATCAACTGCCTTTACAGAATAAGTGTGTGGTTGTCCATTTTTGTTTTCAGTTACTGATGCGCCTTCAATCAGTAACTTGTGGAAATGATGGTTATTTGCCATTAAATCTGGTCCGTCTGGAATGCTTTTAAACTGACGCAATGCTTCTGTATAAACAAAATTCGGCAGACCAGGATTTATTTGTTTGAATGCAGCCATTAGTCTTGGCTCAAGTACAATTTTCTGATGGTCATTATCGCGTTCGCTATCTACCTGAATATTGGGCCGGTTATACTCAGCACTGCGTAAATCTGTGTAGCCAAGAGAGACAATAAGGTCAATTGCTTCTTCTTCAACTTCTTGTTCGTTAGTAAATGATTGTCTTTTAGTCATTATTTATTGTCTCCTCAATACTGGATAGATCCATACTTCCTGATAGAAGTTTTGGGAGTAGAATATTACGTATGTCGATGAGATTTTTAGATTCTATACCACCATTTACCATCTGTTCAATAATTGGATTCAAAATTGTATCTAAATTTTTAAATTCTTTGGCATTTGGAATTAAGACCTTGGCATTTGTGAGATCTTTTCGCTTAATATGCCCCATTGTTGTCTTCTTATCTGCAGCAATGCCTCGAAATGTGTTCAGGTGATGCAATACCCACAAGTAGTAAAACCACTTAGGCCATCTATTAGAAGTTACTTTGAAAAGATGTTGATTTAAGGCTGCGTCACCGTCAGTCCATATTTTGGCGGAAAGCGTCCCCGACCAAGAAAACACTAAATCCCCATTATGAACTTTTACATCGTCATCAATAACACTCGTGACTGAGTCAGAGTTACTATCAATATACCCTTGATTTAACTCACGAATCTTTATAACTGGTAACACATGTATTTTATCTGTTGGTGAAAATTTCTGCATAGCAATTCCATTCTTAAAACTGGCAATTTTGTCTAACGATGTGTATTGATTGGATTGGGTGGAATCTAGCCACTTGTTGAATCCCAATACTGACAGTTTCAGCAAATTTTTGTTGATCTGCTGATTGATTTTTATTTTAGCATCTATGACACCAATAGCAGCCGCTATATCATTTTGAGTTTTTAATTCTGGAAGCAAAATAGGGACTTTTGCGATGTCCTTAATTGTTAAAGCTTTTTGTGTTGACCCAATTTCCACTTCCTTTATTGCTTGTTGGCCAATCTGTGACCGTAAAAATAAAGATACGTAGGTTGGGTTAACCCGGTCAGTATTCCAATTGCTTAAGCGAATAATATTCCCATCTTTAAAATAAAATGGAAGATCCTCATGCTTAATTTGATAAATAGAACCAATCGTACCAACAGCAGTTATAAGCACATCATCATCTGAAGGAACATTGCCAGTTTGTTTTAACTCGTTATATCTTTTTGCAGAAATGAATAGGCCTTTTGAATCATTCTTGCCAGTTGCATGTTCAGTAACTTCTTTCCCTCTCCAAAATGGCACACCTGTTTCAACATATTCCCTAGCAAATATGCGCTTACTGGACGAAACTTTACATATATCCTCAATTTTCATAGCTTTATTTCCCATAACCAATTCCTCTTAATACATTCAAAATCTTGTTCTGCAACTTATCACTCTTATCAAATTGTTTCTTCAATTCACCGCTTAACTTTATCATTTCAGCATCAAACTCTTCTTCTGACATTTGCTTTTCTGCAGCTAATCCGACATATCGACCAGGTGTTAGAACATAATCATTAGCCTTAATATTTTCCAACTTTTCAGCTTTGCAAAAGCCGGGGACATCTCGATACGCTTTTTTAGAGGTTCCCGTATAAGCGTGATAGGTATCGGCAATCTTATTAATATCAGCACGCGTAAATTCGCGATGGGTTCGATCTGTCATTGATCCCAATTCACGGGCATCAATAAACAAAGTCTCTCCTTGGCGGTCACGTTCATTAGGCGATGCTTGATTCATATCAAATATCCATAAAGAAACTGGAATAGATACGGAATAAAACATTTGACTTGGCATTGCCACGATAGCATCAACCTTATGATCCTCAAGCAGTGCTTGGCGAATAGCCTTCTCATCGCCAGTTGATGTTGATAAGGAACCATTAGCCAGGACGATGCCAGCCTTACCATCTGGGGTCAATTTACTCAAAATGTGTTCAATCCAAGCATAGTTGGCATTTCCATCATAAGGAGTTCCCCAGCGCCAGCGTGAGTCGTCAATAACCTTCTCAGCTCCCCAGTCTTTTACGTTAAATGGCGGATTTGCTAAGGCAAAGTCAAAGCGTTCGCCCTTGTGTAAATCATTTAATAGTGTATTACCATTACGAGGGCCTAAGTTGTTATCAATGCCATGAATAGCTAAATTCATTTTAGCTAAGCGCCAAGTGGTTGGATTCCATTCCTGTCCATAAACAGACAAGTCTAGAATAGTTCCTTGGTGTTCACGTACGAACTCTTCAGATTGCACAAACATGCCACCAGAACCGCAACAAGGATCATAGATCGAGCCTTTAAACGGTTCAATCATATCGACGAGTGTTCTAACAATGGAACGCGGCGTATAGAATTCACCATCTCCATTAGTTGCAAATTTACGCAAAAAGAATTCGTATACGCGGCCTAATACGTCATTTTTTCGAGATTTTTCATTTCCAACCTGAACGTCCGAGAACAAATCGATGACCTCACCCAGATTTTCCTTAGCTAAATCTGGCGAAGCATAATTTTTAGGTAAGACCCCTTTTACACTAGAGTTCTCACGCTCAATTGCAGTCATTGCTTTATCAATTGTAGTGCCAACTTCTGGTGTTTTAGCAGCGGCGGCAATTACTGACCAACGTGCCTCTGAAGGTAGCCAAAAAACATTTTTAGCATCGTAACTATCGCGTTCTTCTGCCTCTTCTGGATAATTAGAAGCTAACAATTCTGCATGCAATTCTTCAAATGTATCTGATACATATTTTAAGAAAATCAATCCCAAAACAACGTTTCGATACGTTGATGCGTCCATTGAGCCTCGTAACTTTTCTGCTGCACTCCACAGTTTGTCTTCAATTCCTAATTCATTACTCTTTACTGGCATTAATAGTTCCTCCAATGTTTTTCTTTAAATGTTAAACTTCTAAAAACTAATACATTTACAGTCGCACTATTCTACTGATACTTTATCATGATAAGTCGGCTATCAGCTTCTAGGGTTGATAATTGCTGATCGATCTTTACTATTTTATTTTCCAACTCAGACACAGAAATTAGCTTAGGCGGGATATAAGTATCTACGTAGCGTGGAATGTTTAAATTATAATCATTTTCAATGATCTCTTTCGGTGTAGCTACATACGCATATCGCTGAATGCTAACGAATTTGTGATATGTCTCAACAATCTTGTTAACTGCTGAAGTTGACAACAAATCACGTGAACGTGCTTTTTTAACCTCATCATCACTTGCATCAATGAACAATACGTCTTTGCGTTTTCGATTCTTCCGTAATACTAAAATCATAGTTGGGATTGCAGTTGTGCTTTGTAAATTAGCTGGCAAACCAATCACTGCTTCAATATAGTTGCGTTCAAGCAAGTACTGACGAATTTTTGCTTCCGCTGATCCTCTGAATAGAACACCCTGCGGTAACTGAATCACCATTGTTCCATTGTCATTTAAATGGGCCAGTCCATGCAGTACAAAGGCGAAGTCTGCTCTAGATTTTGGTGGTAGTACTCCAATTTTATGATAAATACCCCTTTCAAGAAGGTTTGGGTCTGGATTCCACCTCATTGAGTAAGGTGGATCATTAATAATAACGTCGGCACCTGAATCACCAAACGGCCAATCGGCAACAAGTGCATCACCATTATTCAGTGCATGACTTGTATTGTCATCGTCTAATAGGCCTAGCACCATTTCACAGAAAAGATATGCTTTGGCATTTAACTCTTGTCCTAACAATCTAACTTTCCGTGAATTTGGTATAACACGTCTCATTTCAAGTAAAGAGCCGCCCCATCCAGAAGTAGAATCATATATTCTAACTGGTTCGTCCCCGTCAAAAGATAGATTTGCTAACTGAGCCATCAGAACATTAATCTGATCAGGCGTATTAGTTCTCCCATTTAGCCTTGATTCAAGGTCAACGTATGCAGCTTGCATGGCTTTAAGTAATACAAAGCGATCAGATTGTTGTCTAACTAAACGTAATGTGCTTTCACAAATTTCATTAAAGACTTGCAGTTGCTTGTCCTTACCGATTCTTAGCAACAATATCCGTTGAATGCTTTCATTAAGATCTTCAATTACTGCCAATTGAGTTTCATCAGATTTAGCAATAGCATGTAGCTGCTTGTTAAGTGCCTCAATATGCATGCCCTTCTGCTTAAGGAGTTGAGCATACGCTGGATTTATTTCGTATAAATAAACGAGATCAAATAAAGTTGTTACAATCGAATTAGCGTCAAATAGGTCCCGGTATTGACTGCTAATACTCAAGATAGCTCTTTTCGCTGTTTCAACTGATTGTGAATAATCCATAGTTAACCTTCCTCCATCATATGCTGCCTAATGAATTGTAGTGCTTGTTCTTCAGTCAAATCAGCCTTTCGTTTTAACGCTATTGATCGTTTTTGACTCAGAACATAAAGTTCCCCAATGTCATGTTGCAACGACAAGTTTGGTATAGAAATAGTCATTTCACGTAAATCTTTTAATATTACTCGACGTCCTAGCTGTCCCAATGCTTCCAGTTGACGTTGTGCTTCAATACTGTGGTTAAACCACCAAACAAAGTAACTTTGTTTTACTCGACTATCTAGTGTTGCTGCGGTAAAGTTTGCAGTCAATATTTGCTCGTCTACAAAAGCTTTTTTCTCCACTAGATAGGCTTCTCGTTGCAGCATTGAAATTCCAATTTGATCTGTGGTGATTAACGGCAACTCAGAATCACCATGGATATATCTAACTGACCTCGACAATGGATTGTATATCATTCTCTGACTAGGTTTTTCATCAATAGGATCTTTGATTCTTGGTAATAAGATCCCAGTGGTAAAATCCGCAAGGTTACCAAGCTTACTTTTTGTAAATTTCATTCGCTTCTCCTGTTATTCTCGTGAATTACTTTATGGAATGGTGCAATCATATCAGGTAATTCATAAAATGTCAAATGTAATTATTGAGAATTACAATATTGGAAGAGCAAAATAATACCACCAAACAGGGAAATCTGCCGTGGCGGTATCACTTTAACAGTAATATATACAACCAAGTTCAGTAAATATCTTGATCATTCGTTTCTCATTCAATGCAAATCATTCTTTTACTTGGGCATCGCTCAATTTCCTTATATAATAGATCAAGTAAGAAGTTTTAAGGGCGGTGGCTGTCTTTTCCCTTGCGAGGTGAGGCCCATGGGAACATGGAATAATCTTCAGGAAGGTTT
>PPYE01644628.1_pt1 | contig 10943 bp, 17 predicted proteins | sample 1559881 | NCBI WGS metagenome assembly PPYE01 (sample SAMN08240022, study PRJNA423297) | Human gut metagenome, whole genome shotgun sequencing project.
TCTCACTATAATCCAAAAAGAAAAGATAGAGGGACGAATCAGCCGTCACTGATTCGTCCCTCTAATCTTAGTATGTTTTTCAATCCAGAACGAGACGGCTTCGAGGCAATCGCCGGAAATTATATCGTCATCAAACAAACTGCCAAAAGCTACGCTGCTTTCTGTCATCTTCAAAAGAATTCAATTGCTGTTTCGGAAGGAGAACACATTACACAAGGAACCTATCTTGGCAATGTCGGACATTCTGGAAATTCCACTGAGCCGCATTTGCATTTTCATCTGATGGATTCTGCTATAATCGAATCAGCAAACGGTCTCCCTTTGGTTTTTGAGACCTATGAAAAATATAATGGACACACGTGGGAAATCGTCCAAAATCAGTTTCCCGCTGCTGGCGAACGCATTCGTTCGTTAAAGTCAGACAGAAACTAGGTGAAGCGTTTGGAAATGAATAATTTATATAAACCTCAGAACCGTCAGGACCTGAGAGATTGGTTAAAAGAAAATGCTGCAAGTGCGAAAGATTGTTGGGTTGTGGTTGATCGCGATCAATCAAACCTGACCTATTTAGACATCGTGGAAGAAGCTCTTTGCTTTGGCTGGATCGACAGCACCAAAAAGAAGCTTTCCGAAACGGAAATTGGGCAACGGCTCTCACCTAGGACGAAAAAGAGCCAATGGACCGAGCTGAATAAAGAACGAGCTCGCCGTTTAATCTATTTAAATTTGATGACTGATTTAGTCCGAGCAACCTTACCGGACTTGTCTCCAGAAAGTTTTATGATCGATCCGCGAATTATGCAGGCACTCGAAGCAGATTCTGAAATCCAACAAAACTTTTCAGCCTTTCCAGAGCTTTATCAGCGAATCAAAATTGATAATATTCAACACTATGGTGCAGATGTCGAACTATTCGAACGACGCTTGGAAAAATTGCTGACAAACACTAAAGCCAATCAGCTTTTCGGTGTCTGGGATGACAACGGTCGATTAAGCAGCTACAAAAAGAACTCTTAATAAACATACGGAAGTGAATCACTTGGTTTACTTCCTTTTTTTATTCCCTTCGTTTTCGCAGCCGCTCAATCAGCCTTCCGCGTTTTTTCTTTCCTCTCGTTGGTACAGCAGTTGCCGATAAGGAATCTGGCTCTTCCTCGAGTTTAACTAGCAGTCGGAACCTAACTGGATGTGTCTCCTCAATGACGTTAAAATCTTCCACCGTTCCGCCCTTTGGCACCATTGCCATAATCAAGGACGCTGCTTCGCTTTCAGAGATAGCTTGCGGTTCGATTCCTTTGGGCAGCTCAAATAACAGCTCAAGCATTCCAGGCTTGATTAGTTCTTGCTGAACAATCAGGTCTTTCGGATCTTGAATAGTATCTATGGGTCTTTGTTCACTTACTGGTGTCGTTTTGGGACTTTCTAATTGAGTATCAGTTTTTTTATCAAAAATCGGTGTCTCAATTGTTTCGATAAATTTTGCAGTAATAACCTTCTCAAAAAAATTAACGCCATCCTTTTCAAAGATATCTAACGTCGTCAATTTTTCTAGCGATGTTTTAATTTCCTTCGCTGACTTATTTGGATTGGCATGTTTCATCCGCCATGTATGTTTTCTGCCGTTACTTTTTTCAAATGTTGTCGATAAACTTAACATGATTCCACCTCTTCTTTTTGTCTTAATAAGTCACTCTTTCCACACGTCATGAACCTGCCAACCTTGTCAGTGGTTCTTTCATGATTTGAGTATAGAATTTTTCGATTTTCTCTGTGATATAGGTTTTGATTGAAAACAGTCTGATGGATACGACCTTCCACTCATCTGAAGAAAAATAATTCTTGAAATAGAAATAATAGCGGCGCAATGTCCGAGAAGTCTTAGTCTCTAAAAACAGCTTACGAACAAGCCGCTTCATGAAAAATGAAAAATCCTGTTCGCTTAGTTCGTCTCGCACCTGAAGCGCTATCAAAATTTGAATAGTTGATCCCGCATCACGGGTTTCTTGGTAATGTTTATCTATTCGTTTCTCTAATGTTTTAGGTCGTAGCGAAAAAACTTGTCTTGGTGTAAATAATGCTCCTGTCAAAAGGATGCTCCTCTCTGATTGGTTTGTGATCACGCCTCGACTATAATCCTATGAAAACACTCCTGTCAATCGACAAAATTTTTTTAATGTCCGTTTTGGAGCCATTCTACAACGACAAACCCGCCTCGTTATGCGAACTAATCAAAAAATAACTTAGAATTTTATTTTCTATTAAAAAAAGAAACCGTGGAATTCGACTATTTTGCGTATCTTATTTCTTGTTTCTTATGGCTAATAGCGTAGAATGAGCATAGAAAGACAGTGAAAGGATGTTTGCGATGGAAAACTTTGTCATCCGAATCGATATTCCCGAGGTTGAAGAATACTTGGCACTGCGACAGATTTGCGGATTGTCTGCGCGAGACAAGGAAGCCAGTAAAATGGGGCTGGCAAATAGCATTTATTCGGTTATTATACGAAATAAGACCGATGAGAAACTGATCGGAATGGGGCGAATCATTGGAGATGGCGGTACCGCTTATCAGATTGTGGACATCGCTGTCCATCCAAAGGAACAAGGAAAAGGTCTTGCGAAAGCGATCATGGAGCTGCTGATGAAGTACGTTCACGATGAGATCAATCCGCAGGCTTATGTCAATCTGATCGCTGACAGACCAGCAGATAAGCTTTATGGACAGTTTGGCTTTGTAGAAACCGCACCTGAAAGTCTAGGGATGTATTTGAAAAGATAAAATAATGACAAAAACAGGATTCCTCAAATAAAAAGGAATCCTGTTTTTCGATTTATTTAGTAAATACCACAAAGCCTGGTAATTCTGGATGATCGATCACTAACCCCTCGTGAATCGAGCGTGCCCCCCAAAAGATCAACAAGTCACCTGCTGCCATAAAAATATTAAAGGCAGAAAGCAAGATCAGCTCTGTATTTGGAAACAGCAGCGACAGGAGAAAATAGCCGCCTCCTAGTACCACAACTGGTGCTAATACACCGATTTTATAGGCCTTTGCCTCCAGCGCTTCTTTACAATGACAATACGGCATCAGCTCCTTGACATTAAAGCCAAAGGTGATGCTTTTCATTTTCTTTTTTGCATAATTCGCCCACGCCAGCTCATGAATCAGCTCATGAATTGGGATGGAAACAATGAACAGAATCAGAAATAGGAGAAAATTAATCTCCCATAATGGCGATGCGTCCGCTCCCCAGCGCCAAAAGTAGCCAATCACGACCAATACGATAAATGGAACTGGCAGCAGCATTCCCTGCGTCCCAGCTTCTTTAGTCGAAAAGGTCTTATCCTGCATATGATAATCCTTTTCTTCCATTTCTTGACAAAGAGCGTCGAATAGTTCATATTTCTTGCTCCTTTTGCCCTTTTTATGCTTTTTCTTCATACCATGTCCCCCTTTTCCCTATGTCCCCACATATTTTTTTAACTCCTTCTAACCCTTTCTATTGCCATAATATACGTTTTCACCTATCCGCGTCAAAGTTTGGAACTATAATCATCGTCAATGAGAAAAACCAGAAACTTTTCTGTAAAAGTCTCTGGCTGCTTGATCCTCCATTTGCTTTGTAGGATTCAACATTTCAATAACACAGAAGTAACTGTATCAGACTATTCTTTTTTTAAATAGCCTACACAATAGAGTAATATCAAGGCGATAAAAGCCATTATTAAGCAAACCATGGTCAAATAAATAATTACTTCATCAGTTGGGAAAACTACACTAAAAATCACAAGAAAATAGAAAATCATCTGAAGTATACGACTTACTTTATTACTCCTTCGATAAATTTTTTCGTTTCTACTTGAATCCATGATCGTCATTCCTCCTAAATGAAAGCCGGACTACCTTTTCACTGGGCCAACTCAACAACAGGAATAAACCATTTGAGACTGCTTACACGCTATATATAAACCAATCTCCCCTCACTATTATTATAAAGGATTGTTCACTATTTCACTTGTTCGTTTTTTTGTTATTTTTTCAAAAAAAAGGTATATTGAAACAAAAAAGCCAATGATATTTATCATCGGCAGTAAAAAATTTAGATTATTATTTAAAAATAGAACAAATCTTCAAACTTCACATCCAGCGCGATACATAAAACCAAGGCTAATTTAGCAGTTGGACTGAACTGGCCCGTCTCGATCGAGCTAATAGTTGTTCGCGACACCCCAACTAACTTAGCAAGTGCAGCTTGGGATAATTTCTTTTCTTTTCGAGCTTCTTTTAAACGATTTTTTAAGACTAATTTTTCTTCAGACATACGACTCACCTAGACTATCTTAGGATCAGAAACCAGCTGTTTTAGATGAAAAACGATCATTATGATCGTAACCAATAAATAGATTATCCCGAAAATCAAATCTCTACGTCTTCTTAAGTAATAGTATCTTACCAGAAAGTCTGTAGCACCATAAGAAAAAGTGACCGCATAAAGTCCAAAATTAAAGCCTCTATCAAGTAATTTTTGGATGATAAAAAGGCCCGTTGACAAGAGAACTACGACTAACCCGCTAAAAGAACTCGAACGTTTTTGAATTTCTTCACGGTAAGGATCTTTTTTTCGGTTTTCTTCACGGCTTTTTGCCAGTATTTCTTCTTTTTTCAAAGATGATCCCCACTTTCTAATTAAATATTATAGCTAATTTTCTGAAGAATGGATAGCTTAACATTGATTAATCAGACTCCATACCTCGTTTTCTATACGCTATCAGAAAAATTACGATTCCTAAAACAAACCAAACGGACATTGTTACAAGATCCAACGCATTGAGAGAATAGCCTTCTTTGCTGAAAATTCCATCAACATAACCGGCAATCACTCCAGAATAGCTATAACTCGAAACTCGATCGATCGTTGAACTGAAAAAACGCAGCTGAGGCAGCATCGTAAAAACAAGCAGAAGCGGCGTACAGATCACGCCAGATTGCGTCTGGTCCTTCGTCAAAATCCCGACAACAAAGCCTAAAATAATGCTAATCAAGGTCCCAGCAGCTGTAATCAAAAGAAAAACCGGAAGATCGATGGCTGAATAAGCTATCCCACTCGCTGGAATTAAAAGGAGATTAACGATCATGATGATACTAAAAGTTGGGATCAATGACCCGACCAAATACTCATTGCTTTTTACTGATGAGGTCATCAAGACCCGCAACGTATGCTTCTCTTTTTCTTCAGCGATCGACGTGCTGCTGATCATCAAACCGCCAGAAACAATATTCATGATCAGTCCCAACCCCAGTAGAAAGGCATCCACGCGAAAAACGCCATTTGCTTGCGGCAGATTTGCCATTACTTGGCGAAAAACCATTACGATCATCAAAGCAATGATCGGATTGCTCATCATACTCAAGTTGCTCAAGATCGTTTGAAATTTCAAGCCCATTATGGCATTGATCCGTTTCACTGTATTACTCATACTAAATTCCTCCCTGTTGCTTCCAAAAAGACTTTTTCTAAAGTGGGCTCGCAGGAATGGATTGTTTCCACTCGATCTGCGGCGATCCATTTTTCAATCAGCTTGGCTGTTTCAACTGATTGCATCAATTGAACTTCCGTCTCATCCGTGAGTTGGATACTAAAGCGTTTCTGCTTATTAAACTTAAGCCGTAAATTTTCCGGTGAATCCAGTTCGGCGATGACTCCTTCGTTCAATAAGGCCACCCGATCACATAACTTATCGGCCTCTTCCATATTATGAGTAGTTAAGAAAATCGATGTTCCTTCAGCACGCAATTCCTCCATCATCTGGTGTACTGCTAATGCCGAAACCGGATCTAATCCACTAGTCGGTTCATCTAAAAAAAGTAATTTGGGTTTATGTAAAATCGCGCGAATCAGAACTAATCGTTGCTTCATTCCTCTTGAAAGCTTTTCCGCCAGCTTTTGTCGATGTTCATACAACCCAAATTTCTTTAATAGATCGTCAATCACTGCTGGATTAACAGCTAACAACTTTGCAAAAAATTTCAAGTTCTGATAGACGGTCAGTTTTTCATAAAAGCCGCTCATATCAGAAACGATCCCGATTTTTTTATAGATATCTTCACTGACCTTCTCCACCGGAATGCCTAAAATACTCGCCTGTCCCGCAGTCTGCTTCAACTGTCCCGTTAGAATCTTAATCGTCGTCGTTTTCCCCGCACCAGATGGACCTAAGAAACCAAAAATCTCCCCTTCATAAACCTTGAAATCCAACTGATTGATTGCCTGATAGTTTTTGAACTGCTTTGATATTCCCTTTGCTTCGATTAATACGCTTCGCTCCATTATCTTCCACTCCTGTTTTGATAAGTTTTCTTGTCGATCATCTGCAAAAAAATAAGCACTATTTATCCATTTCTGCCAACATCGGCTTACCCTCTTTATCAACCAACACTGCCATACCAGAACCCATGTTAGGAACGATTGCTAATAAATATTGCACACCTGATTGTTTGTCAGTCACAACAGTCGTAATCCCAGAGCCGCTTGTCTCAATCGTTTTTACATCAAATCTTTTTTCTTTACTCATCGTTAACCTCTCCTTTTTTGACAAGTTTTATTGTCAACAACAGTATAGAACTGACAAGTAAACTTGTCAACTATAAATTATTAAAAAGTCAGCGACTCTTCTTCGCTGACTCTAAAAACGTTTACTCTATCGCAATTTCTGATTTATTTGTTTAATCTCGCGCTTATATTTCAAATAATTGAACAACCAAATGGCAAAAAAGATTAGAAAAAAGGAGAAGGAGGCCGACAAAACCACCTGCCACTTGAAGGGAAACCATTGATTCACCCAAGCAACAATCAAAAAAGCAATAAATCCTCCCCCCATCTGGATCAACGTTTGAACAAGAAGCGACAACCTTTTCACTTCATAGATCAGACTCAATAATCCGATCACTACCGACAAAAGAACAAAACTCAGGACGATTTTTCTGACTTGATTATCGGCATAAATAAAAGCAAACAGCATGCAGATAGTACTGCCAAAGCCGACAGATTGTCCTAATAGTTTAAGTACTCGTTTCATTATGACCCCTCCTTTTGATTCCTAAATGCTGCTTCAACTGATCGACAAACCGACGAGAAACGGTGATCCTTTGACCGTTACTCAAATAGGCAAATAAACTGCCAGAAAAGGCAATCTCTAATTTTTGAATAGCCTTTGTATTGACCAAGGCTGATTTTGAAACTTGCAAGAACTGATCGCTTGGCAGTTCTTCTTTCAGTGCCGTGAGGGATTTACGAAAAGAATACGTTTCCTTTGCGGTATAAAGTGTTACGATTTTATTGAAGATTTCTAAATAAATAATTTCGGTTTTATTTAATAAGACAAACTCATCCTTTACTTTGATCACTAATTGCTCCTCTTGAAACGCCTCTAAACAGCTGACAAGCTGGCTACCTGTTTTCTCTTCAGCCGCTCGGATCCGTACCTCCGGCGCTATCCAATTCTTTCCGATTTCCACTTGAATCTTCAACCCCTTCAACATGGATCATCGCCACCTCCTTCTCTATTTTTATAGTATGCCATTTTTGAAGAGTAAAATAGCTTTTTTCCCTGTCCGGTAAACAGTGCGCCTCATCCGGTAAAAATAAGAAAGGCTTCGCGAACTCGCTCAGCTTTTGAGCACCAGGTAGGTACTGTTCCACATCAGCTCTGCAAGCAATCGCTGTGTGTCTCAGCAATAAGACCAAAATATTTCTAAATTGCCAAGAAACACAGTGATCGAAGAGAACTGATGTTGAAAATTTCGAAATATTTTTGCTTATTGCCGAAATGCTAGTTCTGCTTAACGGAGTTTAGCAGTAACTGTATGCGTAGCTTGTGTAGAAAAGCTAGTTCGTGAAGTCGGACATGGATATACCTGCTAAAAAGCGATTTATTCATGTGAATTTTTATACTTTCTTTATTGGTCAAGAAAAAGCTGCCGCATTTTTACGACAGCCTTACAAATACTCTTAGGACTTCTTTCGATTAAATAGGAAGTACATTCCCGCCAACAATACACACGAAGCTAACGATACGATATGTCCGTTGCTTAGCCCACGCAACAAGTGATGAATGAAATGATCCTCCACCAACATCGAGCCTGCCGTGTATGCGATCAATAAAGCCCCGACCCAGATTAACCAAGGGAAACGATCCATCAATTTCAAAATAACCTGACTGCCGAAAATAACAATCGGAATACTAATAATCAAACCTAAACCGGCTAACATAAAATGACCATCAGCGACACCAGCAATCGCCAAAACATTATCCAGACTCATCACTAAATCCGCAATAATGATCGTACGAATCGCGGATAAAAGTGTCGTCTCGCTTTTGACTTCAGTCTCTTCCTCATTTGTTTTCAGCAAATCATAGGCAATATAAAACAACAAGATAGCTCCAATGATCTTCACATAAGGCATCGTTAATAGCTCGATTGCGATCAGCATCAACAAAATTCGCAATACGACAGCACCAGCAGTCCCAATTACAATTGCCTTATTCTGTGATGAAGCTGGCAGTTTTCGGGTTGCAAGTGCAATCACCACCGCATTATCACCGCTTAATACTAAATTCAATACAATAATCGAAAGAATCTTCGATAAAATTGCAATACTCATTTACCTGTCTCCTCAGTTTTTGAATAATTATCTTTTCTAAGATACCACCTTTTACTGAAAAAAACATGAAAATGAGTAAATGATTTGGTTTGAGAATCCTTTTTTATCGCAGCAGTGGTAAGCTTCCGGTCAGCTTATTAACCTGTTTCTTATTGCCAAAAAGAGTTAGACCAAAATAATCAATTGCGGATTCTGGAACGTGAGTCATTTTTTCGATATATTCACTATAAGTTTTACAGCCTTGTGCGACATCAAAAAAATCAACGACTGTTAAATGTTCGAAATTCGGTTCATACAACCGTTCACGCATGTCTCGCAAAAAATCACGATTGCCTTTTAAGATCGGGATGGGAAATTCGATGATTCCTTGGTGACGATAGCCGGTCTGATCAACGACATCTTGACCAACGACTTCAGGAAATAATTTTCCAATTGTTACACCCATAACGGCCGTACTGTTCGCAATAATTCCCTGAGGCATTGCTTCATCTACAACCATGACACATTTTAACTCATTTGCTGGCATCTTCTTCCTCATTTCCTTTCGCAAAAATGTTGCGATATTGATTAGGGGTCAAGCCGATGAATCGACTAAAATAATTGGTAAAGTGGCTCTGATCATAAAAGCCAGTCCGATTTGCAGTCTCGATCAAGCTGCAGCCTTGCTCCAATAATTCCTTTGCTTTTACGATCCGATAAGTTTCAAGATAACGATAGGGTGTAATGCCCTTTTCTCGCGTAAACTGCCGAACCAATGAATGCTTATTGAGATGAACCAATTTGCAAAGCTGATCCAACGTGACTTTCTGATCGTAATGAGCTTCTAGATACTCACAGATGACAGCAATTGGTTCTGGTGCCGGCAACATTTGATCCTGCGCTTCCTGTGCGTAGTTCTGCAAAAGTTCCTCAATCAATAAAATAAACAGCGTTTCTTTCTCAGACTTGTCACCTTCATTCATGATTAGCTGATGTAAACGATTGAAATCTTCAGCCAACGCTGTCTGACTCTGCATTGGCGCAAGAAATTTTGGCAGCTCCGTTCCTGTAAAGGGCTGAAAAATTTCTTTTTTTAGATTGATACAATGGTAAGTGAGTCGGCTATCATCGATTCCTTCGCAACTATGATTGTCATAGGGATTAAAGGTCAATAAATCGCCCGGTTCAAGTGTATAGGCTTGATTATTCACTACCATCTTTCGAAAACCTTCTTCAATTAACCCCACTACATAGTAATCGTGGAAATGATTGGGAAAATTTTGCGATACACCAGTGAAGGAATAAGCTTCAATCCCTAGATCCTCGTCATAACAAATAATTTTCTGATTCAACGCCTCGCCCCCTTTCTTTTTCCTATTGTAACAAGTCTGCCGAAGCAGTGCTTGGAAGATATTGACTTTATGGTATCATCGAATCAAAGTTAAAATTGGAGGCGAATACATTTGAAGCATAAAGATCATTACAATGATCAATATATTTTAGATCTATCTGAAAAATTGACACAAGCAGTGCCTGATTTTAATAAGGAGACTTTTTCCAATTCTCTAATCGGCAAACTGGAGGATAAAGAATTGTTTGCAAGATTTGATTTTATTGTTGATGCACTGGATACAAATCTTGGACCAAATTATAGAGAAAATCTCCAAGCTTTCTACCAGATTCTCGGACCTGAATTAGAGCAATCATCGGGGATGTTTAGCTTTGGTTGGTGGCTGTGGCCACTCGGTCGTTACGTGGAACGACATGGAAATGAAGATTGGAAAGCTTCTCTGGCCTTTTTGAAAGAATTGACTAAACGGTTTACTGGTGAATATGCGATCCGTCCTTTGTTAAAGGAGCATCCGCAGGAAGTGATGAAGGTATTGATTGACTGGAGCAAAGATCCGAATGTTCACGTGCGTCGCTTAGCTTGTGAAGGAGTGCGAATTCGTCTACCTTGGTCGGAAAAAATCTATGTCGCTTTAGATGAATTTGAACATTGTGCTGAAATTCTTACAAATTTGAAGGATGATCCGGAAAAGTTTGTACAAAAAAGTGTCGGAAATAATCTCAATGATCTCTACAAAGATGCTCCTGAAAAAGCTGACTTTCTCATTAGCGAATGGCAAAAAACACCTACTAAAAAAGCACAGGAATGGATCATCAAACACGGACGCAGAAATCAAAAATAACGATAGACACAAAAAGCTTCCTTCAAAAATAGGTTCTATAATATTTTGTGTTGGTGGAAAATCGAAAGCGATTTTCTACTAACACTTTTTTCTTCGTTTCAACTCAAA
>PPYE01385736.1_pt1 | contig 10940 bp, 8 predicted proteins | sample 1559881 | NCBI WGS metagenome assembly PPYE01 (sample SAMN08240022, study PRJNA423297) | Human gut metagenome, whole genome shotgun sequencing project.
AAATGCTCGATAATACACAAAGTATTATCTGCGCTTTTGGCTTAGCATCTGCCGCACCTCGCTCGCCGTATCGGCACTTGGAATCATGTGGTATTGCCTGAACAAAAGAGAGCCCGCGCGGCAGACGCCGCCGGAAAGATATGGGAGGAAAAACACCATGGAAGCATCCAAAGTTTACTATACGGATTTCCGCTGTCCGGTGGGCACCAGCCTGCTGGAAAAGCTGCGCCGGGTGTGCATTGCCGCCGGCATTAAGGACATCGACATGGACGGCCGGTTCGTGGCCATCAAGATGCACTTCGGCGAGCTGGGCAATCTGGCTTTTCTGCGTCCCAACTACGCCAAGGTGGTGGCAGACCTGTGCAAGGAGCAGGGCGGTATGCCCTTCCTGACCGACTGCAACACCCTGTACCCGGGCAGCCGCAAGAATGCGCTGGAGCACCTGAGCTGCGCCCAGCTGAACGGTTTCTGGCCCATGACCACCGGCTGTCAGGTGATCATCGGTGACGGTCTGCGCGGCACGGATGAGGTGGAAGTGCCGGTGCCGAACGGCGAATACTGCAAGACCGCAAAAATCGGCCGCGCCATCATGGACGCGGACGTGTTCATCAGCCTGACCCACTTCAAGGGACATGAGTCCACCGGCTTCGGCGGTGCGCTCAAGAATATCGGCATGGGCTGCGGCTCCCGCGCGGGCAAGATGGAGCAGCACGCCGCCGGCAAGCCCGCCGTGCAGGAGGGGCTGTGCCGCGGCTGCCACCGCTGCGCCAAGGAGTGCGGCTCGGATGCCATTACTTACAATGCCGAAAACAAGGCGGTCATCGACTACGACAAGTGCAAGGGCTGCGGCCGCTGCATCGGCGCCTGCAGCTTTGACGCCATCTATTCTCCCAACGACTGCGCCAACGAGCTGCTGGACCGCAAGATGGCGGAGTACGCTGCCGCAGTCTGCCACGACCGTCCCTGCTTCCACGTTTCTCTGGTGCAGGACATCAGCCCCAACTGCGACTGCCACGGCGAGAACGATGCACCCATCCTGCCGGATATCGGCATCTTTGCGTCCTTCGACCCGGTGGCGCTGGACCAGGCCTGCGTGGACGCCTGCCTGAATGCCGCCCCGCTGCCCAACAGCCAGCTGAGCACGAACCTTGCAAAGCCGGGCTGGAACTGCTACCACGACAACTTCAAGGACTCCAACCCCAACATCGAGTGGAAGGCTACCCTTGAACAGGCCGAGAAGGTGGGCATGGGCACCCGCCAGTATGTGCTGAAAAAGGTATAAAGACAAAAAGGGGCGCTGACCACACGGTCAGCGCCCCTTTGCGCTTTAAAAATTAAGTTTAAGCTTCGCCGTTCGTCTCCGGCACAATGCCGTCCAGCACAGCTTGCAGCGCCTGCCAGTTTTTCAGGGTGCAGCCGGGCAGGGTGTCAGCGTCCAGCCCTGCGTCCGCGATGCGGTCGGTCATGCTGTCCTTATCGCTGAGCAGGTCCAGCGCGGCGTCCTTGATCAGCGGCCATGCTTCGGCAAAGCCCTCCTGCTGGTTGTCGGTCAGGCCGTCGTACCAGCTGTAAAAGGCTTCCTGAATGGCCTCCGGGGAGCGGCTGGACATCCGCGCGTCCTCGGCCCAGTGCAGCAGCGATGCCGCCGCGATGACCGATTTCAAGGAGCAGCCGGATACGCCGGGCCCCCAGCCCAGACAGGGCGCAAAGGCGTTTGAGGTGCCGGTGATGGAGAACACCGAGTTCTCATCAAAGTTGCCGGGGTTCAGCTCTCCGGTGTTGGCTTCTGTGGTGGAGGAAGGCAGCGTGCTGCTGCCGGAAGCGGATGCGCTGTCCGAGGCGGGCGCAGCGCTGGATGCGGGGCTGCTTGCAGAGCCGCCGCAGGCTGCCAGCAGACAGCCCAGTAAAGCGGCGCACAGCAGCAGCGCAAGGGAGCGGATATATTTCGATGTCATAAGAAAAACCTCCGTAACTGGTGCCCCGGCAAGCCGCCGGAGCAAAGCGGGATCTACACCCTAAGTATACGTTCTGCGCACGGCGTTGTCAATCGTTCCGCGCAGGACGAATTTCAAGCAGACCTGTGCAGGATATACAAAAATACAGCTTGAATTTCGGGCAGTTCCACGCATTGACATTCTCCGCGCTGGCTCGTATAATCAAAAGCAGACAAGTGAATTTATCAGTGCGTGTAACTGTTCAATCAGGCATGAGCATCAGAGGGAAGGCGGCAACGGCATCCCTTTGGTTCTTGTGCCCTTTTCTTTTTATAAAAGCTGCGGCATGGAAGCGGAGGAGTGCGGCGATGCAGGCTGTAAAGGTATTCAATAACAATGCGGTGTCGGTGGTCATGCCGGACGGCAGGGAAGCCATTCTCGTGGGCAACGGGCTTGGGTTTGGCCGCCGCCCGGGGGACGTGATCGACAAAAGCCGCGTTTCCAAGGTGTACTATGTGCAGAATGAATTGCAGACCAAGTTCCTCAAGATGCTGGATAACGTTACCCCGCAGGTAATGCAGGCCGCCGAGCGCATCTCGCTGGCGGCAGAGGAGCAGGGCATCCTGCTCAGCAGCAAAAGCACCATCTCGCTGGTGGACCACATCAGTTTTGCGCTGGAACGTGTGGAAAAGGGCACTTTTCTGCCCAACCTCATGCTTTCGGAGACCCGGATGCTGTACCCGAAGGAGTACGCAGTGGGGCAAAGGGCGCTGGAACTTGTCCGGCAGTTCTGCGGCGTACAGCTGCCGGAGGACGAAGCGGGCTACATTGCCCTGCATCTGGTAGCCGGTGCGGCGGACGGCGCGCTGGCCTATGATACCGTAAAGTTCGTCAAGGCGGTCAAGGAGATCATCTGCGACACCTATCACTGCACCTTTGAGGAAGAAAGCCTTGAGACTACCCGCCTGACCGTGCACCTCAAGTTTCTGGCGGCGCGCATTCTGCGGCACACTCCTTGGCAGGACGCCGGGCTGGAGTCCATGTACGCGGTGCTTTTGCAGCGCGACAGCCGCAACGAGGTGTGCTTGCAGCGCATCAATGCCTATCTGCGGCAGGAATTTGATTACGAGCTGGATCATCAGGAGCAGGTCTATCTGCTCATCCACCTGACCAAGATCGTAGGATAAAATGCTTCAACAGGGCGTCCGGAAGCCCTGCGGAATAGAAATCATCCCCAAAAACAGTCAAGTCAAAAAGTGAGGAGTATTACACGATGAAAGAAAAAGTCATGAATGGCTTGGAAAAGTTCTCCAAAGCCATGCTCTCACCGCTGTCGTATATCTCGGCAGCAGGCCTGATCCTTGTGCTGGGCGCATTGCTTACCAGCACAAGCCTTAGTGCGATGATCCCCGTTCTGCAGTGGACCCCCATCAAGCTGCTGGGACAGCTGATCTACAACTGCATCATGGTCATCATCAACAACCTCAGCCTGATGTTCTGCGTGGGCATCGCAGCGGCGCTTGCCAAAAAGAACAAGCAGCAGGCTGCCATCATCGGCCTGATGAGCTATTTTATGTACCTGACCGCCGGCAACGTCACCCTGACCCAGCTGGGTATGCTGGCAGAGGCTGACCCGATGGTGGGTCTGTACGGCACCGGTCAGTCCACCGTGTTCGGCATCCAGACGGTGGATATGGGCGTGTTCGGCGGCATCCTGCTGGGTCTGGTCTGCGGCTGGGTGTACAACCGCACCTGTGAAAAGCAGTTCAAGGGCATCATCACCCAGATCTACTCCGGCAACCGCTGGTCCTTTACCTGCATGGTGGTCTTTTCCATCCTGTTCGGCTTTGGTTCCTGCTTCTTCTGGCCGCCGGTGCAGAACGTGATCAGCGCACTGACCGACCTGATCGCCACCTCCGGCAACTTCGGCCTGTTCCTGTACGGCTTCTTGGAGCGCTTCCTCATTCCCACCGGCCTGCACCACCTCATCTACACCCCCTTCCAGTTCTCTGCACTGGGCAACAGCCTGACCGTGGGCGATGCCACCTACACCGGCTCCTACATCGTCATGATGATGGAGTACAGCATGGGTCTGCCCTTCTCGGACGGCATCGTGTGGATGTACACCGGCTTCACCAAGACCTTCGGCTACTTTGGCATCGTGGCGGCCTTCATCTTCTGTGCCCGCAAGGAGAACCGCAAAAAGACTGCCGCCGTTCTGGTGCCGCTGGCCTTTACCGCTTCTCTGGCTTCCATCACCGAGCCGCTGGACTTCATGTTCTGCTTCTCTGCGCCCATCCTGTGGGTGGCACACGCCTGCATCTCCGGCCTGTTCATCGTGCTGCTGCACATCTTCCATGTCACCGGCTTTACCACCAACCTCCTCGGCTCGATTCTGATGAACCTTTCCGCCGGTGCAGATAAGACCAACTATCCCACCCTGTACCTGCTGGCGCTGTGCCAGATCGCAGTGTACTTTGTGGTGTTCACCCTGTTGATCAAGGCCTTCAACCTGCACACCCCCGGCCGGGAAGAGGTGAGCACCGAGACCGCGGGGAGCGATGCACCCGCCAAGAAGGCAAGCGTGAAGAACGCCGCCGAGGTGCAGTGCGTCATCGACGGTCTGGGCGGCAAGGAGAACATCCTGTCGGTGGACAACTGCTTCACCCGTCTGCGGGTAAACATCAAGGACCCCGCAAAGCTGGACGAAGCTGCCATCAACAAGCTGCCGAACAGCGGCATCGTGAAAAAGGGTACCGATATCCAGATCGTTTACGGTCTGCAGGTAGCCGATATCAAGCGTGCTGTGGAAGCACAGCTGGAAAACCAGTAAACCGCTTTTCCGCGCCCCGGCGGACTGCGCCGGGCTAACCTGAAAAATACAAAAAAGGAGCGTTTAACTATGGTCATTACCATTGCTGGCGGCGGTAGCACTTTTACCGCCGGTATCGTCAAATCCATCGCCCTGCGCCGGGAAGAACTGGAAGTGGACGAGATCCGTCTGTTCGACATCAACAAGGAGCGGCAGGACAAGGTTGCCGTTGTGGTGGACTGGGTCCTGCACAAGGAACTGAATACCAACATCAAGCTGGTGGTCACCACCGATGTGCAGCAGGCTTACACGGACACCTCTTTTGTGTTTGCCCAGATGCGCGTGGGCGGCTACGCCATGCGGGAGCAGGACGAAAAGATCCCTCTGCGCCACGGCTGCGTGGGACAGGAGACCTGCGGCTGCGGCGGCATGGCCTACGGAATGCGCACCATCTTCCCCATGATCAAGCTGATCGACGATGTGGAAAAGTATGCCAAGAAGGACTACTGGATCCTGAACTACTCCAACCCCGCCGCCATCGTATCCGAAGCCTGCCGCAAGCTGCGCCCGAAGGCACGGATCATCAACATCTGCGATATGCCCATCGCCATCATTGACGTGGTGGCAGCTGCCATGGGCATCCAGAACAAGAAGGAGATCGTCTACGATTACTTTGGCCTGAACCACTTCGGCTGGTTCACCTCCATCCAGTACCACGGCGAGGACCTGATGCCCAAGCTGCGCGCCTACATCAAGGAGAACAAGATCCTTCTGCCGGAAAGCTACCTCAAGGGCATGGGCGCGCTGACCTCTTCCAGCAACCAGAACCGCCACACCAAGGGCAGCTGGTACTATGTGTGGAAGGGCGAGTACGAGATCATGGAAAACTTCCCGGAGTACCTGCCCAACACCTACCTGAACTACTATCTGCAGGCCAAGGAGTTCGTGGAGCACTCGGACCCGAACCACACCCGCGCCAACGAGGTGGAGGAGACCCGCGAAAAGAACCTGTTCGACGGCATCGACCACTACCTCAAGACCGGCGAGGTGGACGCCAACACCTTCTATGCCGGCAGCCACGGCGACTGGATCGCAGATCTTTCCGCTGCGCTGAAGAACGACACCAAGGCACGCTTCCTCATCATCACCGAGAACCGCGGCGCGATCCCCAATATGCCCTATGACGCAATGGTGGAGCTGCCCGCCTACATCGGCAAAAACGGCCCGGAGGTCATTGCCCGGGACAACATCCCGCTGTTCCAGCAGGGCTTGATGATGCAGCAGCTCAACAGCGAAAAGCTGCTGGTAGAGGGCTGCGTGGAAGGCAGCTACGAGAAGGTGCTGCAGGCCTTCACCCTGAACAAGACTGTGCCCAGCATGAGCGTTGCAAAGGCCATTCTGGACGATATGATCGAAGCCAACAAGGGCTACTGGCCGGAGCTGCACTGAGCAGCCGGCTTTCCCGCCGCCGCAGGCATTGCCGCCTGCGGCGGCTTTTTTATGCGCATTGACCTTTGCACAGCAAGGGCTTATAATGAGAAAAAACCAGTAAAAGCGAAAGGAAGCACACCCATGCAAAACCAAGTCCCTGTATCCCAAAACCGCCCGGTCACCGGGCGCTTTGCGCCCAGCCCCAGCGGACGGCTGCATCTGGGCAATCTGGCCTGCAGCCTGCTGGCGTGGCTCAGCGCAAAAAGTCAGGGCGGGCGCATCGTGCTGCGCATCGAGGACCTGGACGCCGAGCGCTGCCCCCGCGTTTACGCCGACTTGCTGGAGCAGGACCTTGCGTGGCTGGGGCTTACATGGGACGAGGGCGGCAGCACCGGCGGCGCACACGCACCCTATTACCAGAGCGAGTGCGGGGACATCTATACCCAAAGCTACCGCAAGCTGGAGCAGAGGGGGCTGGTGTACCCCTGCTTTTGCTCCCGCTCCCAGCTGCACGCCGCCAGCGCACCCCACACCTCGGACGGCAACGTCATCTACCCGGGCACCTGCCGGGGACTGACGCCGGAAGAGATCGCGGAAAAGCGCAAAAAGAAAGCCCCTGCCTACCGCCTGATGGTGCCGGACGAGGCCATCACCTTTACGGACGGCTGCATGGGCACCCATACCGAAAACCTGCTGCGGGACTGCGGCGACTTCTATCTGCGCCGGGCAGATGGGGTGTTTGCCTATCAGCTGGCGGTGGTGGTGGACGATGCCCGCATGGGCGTCACCGAGGTGGTGCGCGGGGCAGATCTGCTTTCCTCTACGGCGCGGCAGCTGTACCTGTACCGTCTGCTGGGCTTGCAGCCGCCCCGCTTTGCCCACTGCCCGCTGCTGCTGGCAGCGGACGGGCGGCGGCTGTCCAAGCGGGACGGCGACCAGAGCCTTGAAAACCTGCGGGCAAAATACACCGCGCCGGAGATCATCGGCAAACTGGCGTTTGCCTACGGATTGCAGCCGGAGCCTGCGCCCCGCACCCCGGAAAGCCTTGTGCCGGACTTTGCATGGACAAAAGTCCCCAAGCAGGATATCTGCCTGCCCGAGGGGCTGTTCTGAAAAAGGAAATGAAAAAACGACCCCTGCCAGCGCCAAAGGCGCTGACAGGAGTCGCTTTTTCTTTCTTCCTTATGCTCTCCGCACCTGCGGCAGCTGGCTGCGCTCGAGGGCGGTAAAGGCACTGTCCAGCGCCAGTGCCAGCAGCGCACCCAAGGCTACGTCAATGCAGCTGTGCTGTTTGAGCAGCACGGTGGAGCAGACGATGGAAATGCACAGCACAGTGGCTGCGGGACGCATCCAGCGGCGGTGGGGCGCATCAAAGATGCGGCTGCGGTAGTACGCCAGCAGCAGCGTCACCGAGTTGAACACATGGATGGACGGGCAGACGTTGGTGGCGGTGTCGGTGCGGTACAAAAAGCGCACCACCCGGGCAAAGACATCGCTGCCCGGCACCCAGTAGGGGCGCAGGTCCAGCGCCGTGGGCAGCACCGCGTAGCACGCCAGTGCAATGGTCATGCCGGAGAACAGCGGCAGGCACAGCCGCCAGAAGTCCTCCCGCGGGGCCTTCCACAGCAGATAGAACAGGGTGAAGGGAATCCACAAAAACCATGCAAAGTAGGGGATCACCGCATATTTGCAGAAGGGGATCAGATCGTCCAGACGGCAGTGCACCAGAATGCTGCGCAGGGGGACGTTTGCCTCCAGAGAGTGAAAAACGGAAAGATAAAATATCGTATACAGCGCCATGAACCCGATGGGGTGGCGCGCAAGCCAGCTGCGTTTCATAGAATAGCCTCCTTTTGCAGAAGAGCAGAACTCGATAGCATTGAGAAATTATACGCCCGAACGATGAAGATTGCAAGAACGAAAGGTGAAAACTTTGTCAAGCGCTGAAAAAATAATTTGTGGAACTTGTAAAAAATACCATCGTTCTGCTACTGATAATACGAATCAAAGCGGCGGTTTCCTGCAAAAAAGAAAAAATCCACCCCGTTTTCGCCGGTCTTTACAGACCGGGAATGGGGTGGATGCCAGAAAATCAGATCACACTCTGCTCCAGCCAGCTGCCCCGGCAAAAGCGCAGGTAGAAGCACAGCGAGCGGAACACCCAGTCCAGATACATACCCATCCAGATGCTCAGCAATCCGCCGCCGAAGCAGAGCACTGCCAGATAACAGAAGCCTACCCGGAACGCCCACATGGACACGATGCTCACGGTCATGGTAAACCGGGCGTCACCGGCGGCGCGCAGGATGTTGGGCAGGGTGAAGCTGGACGGCCACACGAACAGGGAAACGATGTTGAACCACACCATGATGTCCAGCGCCATGGTCTGCGCCTCCGGCGAGAGGTTGAACAGAGACACCGCGAACCGGTTGGCGAAGAAGAAGGCCGAAAGGTTCATCACCCACGCGCCGCAGTAGGCGGTCAGCATCAGGCGGCGGGAGTAGTACACCGCCTGCTCCTTTTCGCCCGCGCCCAGACACTGGCCCACCACGGTCAGGGCGGCCATGCCCACGGCGTTGGCGGGGATGTTCAGGAAAGTGGTGGTGGTATTTGCCACCGCATTTGCGGCAATGGCTGCCGTGCCAAGGGTGGAGGTCAGGCTGGAGACCGACAGCTTGCCGATCTGGAACATGCCGTTCTCGATGCCGGCGGGGATGCCCACCCGCAGGATGCGCCGGATCAGCCCGCCGTTCGGAGCCATCGCCCGCAGGCTGTCCACCCGCAGGGCGCAGCCCGGCTTTTGCAGCAGATACAGCACCACTGCGCAGGCAATGGCGCGGGACACAAGGCTTGCCAGCGCCGCGCCCATGACCCCCATGCCGAAGCCGTAGATCAGCACCGCGTTGCCGCCGATGTTCACCACGTTCATCACAAGACTGGACAGCATACTGATCTTGCTGTTGCCCTGTGCCCGGAACAGCGCCGCACCGGCGTTATACAGGCCAATGAAGGGGTAGCTCAGCGCCGAAAGCAGAAAGTAGGTCTCGGCGTAGCGCATCACGTCCGCATCAATGGAGCCGAAGATGCCCCGCAGGATGGCGTGCCGCCCGCCGATGACCACCGCCGCCACCAGCACACTGAAACTGGACAGCACGAACAGGATCTGTGCAGCCGCCGCCTTGGCGTTTTTCGGCTCCTGATGGCCGATGTACTGGCTGGTGACCACCGCGCCGCCGGTGGCCAGTGCACTCATGATCTGGATCATCAGGGTGTTGAAGCTGTCCACAAGGCTCACGCCGGACACGGCGGCTTCGCCCACCGAGGATACCATTAAGGTATCTGCCAGACCAATGGTCACGCTTAACGCCTGCTCCGCGATCAGCGGCAGCAGCAGCGCCACCAGCGCCTGCCGTGGAAACAGGGGAGTGGATGTGAATTTGGACGATTTCATGCTGTCCTCCGTTGCAAATGACAAAAAAGCTTGAATGCTTCTATCATACAGCGGATGCTGTCGAAATGCAAGAGGTTGTATACAAGAAAGTGTCAAAAAGCAACAGCCCGCCGCGTTTCGTGCCCTTTACCCATGGGCACAGTTGTGTTAAAATAAGATTGCAGCCCGCCCCGCTGTGCAGGAGAGGGGCGCTGCCTTTGGTAAATGATAAGAAGTTGAGGACCCATAAGGGGGTACAGTATGCAGCAAACTGCGCATAAGGTCGTTGTCATCGGGCATCGCAACCCGGACACCGACTCCATCTGCTCTGCCATTGCCTATGCAGAGCTGAAAAACAAGACCAGCGATCTGGTCTGCGAAGCCCGGCGTGCGGGCAAGATGAATCAGGAAACGGAATTTGTGCTGAAAAAGTTCGGGGTCACGCCGCCCCGGATGTGCACCGACGTCAACCCTAAAATTCGGGATGTGGATTACCGGCAGGTGCCCGGCATCCCCGGCTCCACCAGCCTGCGCAAGGCGTGGGAGATCATGCGCGACCAGAAGATCGACACCCTCCCCGTGACCAGCGAGGATGACGAATTGCAGGGTGTCATCACGGTGAAGGATATCGCCACCGCCAACATGGACCTGTTCGACACCGGCATCCTTGCCAAGAGCCGCACCAGCTACCGCAATATTCTGGAAACACTGGGCGCTACCATGGTGGTGGGCAGCGAGGACGCAGTGTGCACCACCGGTCATATCCGCATTGGCACTGCCACCCCGGAAATGCTGGAAAGCAGCATGGAAAAGGGCGATATCGTCATCCTGACCAACCGCTACGAAAGCCAGCTCTGCGCCATCGAGAAGGAAGCTTCTCTCATCATCATCTGCAACGGCGCAAAGGTGGGCCGCACCATCCAGCACATTGCCGCCGAGACCGGTGTAGCCATTATGAGCGCCCCCTGCGATACCTATGCGGCGGCAAAGCTCATCAGCCAGTGTGCACCCATCTCCTATTACATGACCCGGGACGATATCATGAAATTCACCCTCGTCACCCCGGTGGCAGACGTCACCCGCGTGATGGCAAAGGTGCGCCACCGGTATTTCCCCATTCTGGATGCAGACGGCAAGTATTGCGGCATGATCAGCCGCCGCAATATCATCAACCTGCGCAAGCGCCGCATCATTCTGGTGGACCACAACGAGGCCACACAGGCGGTGGAGGGCTTCGATCAGGCCGAGATTCTGGAGATCATCGACCACCACCGCATCGGCAGTCTGGAGACCAGCGGCCCGGTGTACTTCCGCAACCAGCCGGTGGGCTGCA
>PPYE01322362.1_pt1 | contig 10939 bp, 13 predicted proteins | sample 1559881 | NCBI WGS metagenome assembly PPYE01 (sample SAMN08240022, study PRJNA423297) | Human gut metagenome, whole genome shotgun sequencing project.
CAGTGTGAACATGGGAAAATTTTGGTCTTTCATATTGAGAATGGATTCTATACAATTTCGGATATGAAAGGACCTGTAAAAAGAAAATAAACTAAATATAAAATTTTTGAATCTCTGTTGACAAATAGAAAACAGAGTGCTATTTTATATTCATGAGGTTTAGCACTCAATATGAATGAGTGCTAATAACGTATAAAATAAGGAGGAGTTACCATGAAATTAGTACCATTAGGTGATAAAATCGTATTAAAGCAATTAGAAGCAGAAGAGACAACAAAGTCAGGAATCGTTTTGCCTGGTCAGGCAAAAGAAAAACCACAGGAAGCAGAGGTAATTGCAGTCGGACCTGGTGGAATGGTAGACGGGAAAGAAGTGACAATGCAGGTAGCTGTAGGAGATAAAGTAATCTATTCCAAATATGCAGGAACAGATGTAGAGCTGGATGGAGAAGAGTACATTATCGTAAAACAGAATGATATCCTTGCAGTTGTAAAATAGAAGAAAGAGACAATTTTTTGGAAACAGTCAACAGACGAAGTATAACAGGAGTGTGAATGAAAATGGCAAAGGAAATTAAATATGGAGCAGAGGCAAGAGCCGCTCTGGAAAAAGGTGTAAACCAGCTTGCAGATACTGTAAGAGTAACTTTGGGACCAAAAGGAAGAAACGTTGTTCTGGATAAATCGTTCGGAACACCATTGATCACAAATGACGGTGTGACGATCGCAAAAGAGATCGAACTGGAAGACGGATTTGAAAATATGGGAGCACAGCTCATCCGTGAAGTAGCAGCTAAGACAAACGATGTAGCCGGAGACGGAACAACAACAGCGACTGTTCTGGCACAGGCAATGGTAAATGAAGGAATGAAGAACCTTGCAGCAGGAGCAAACCCGATCGTACTGCGTAAAGGTATGAAAAAAGCGACAGATGCAGCAGTGGAAGCAATTGCAAATATGAGCCGTCAGGTAACAGGAAAAGACCAGATCGCAAAAGTTGCAGCAGTATCTTCCGGTGATGAAGCGGTTGGAAATATGGTTGCAGATGCAATGGAGAAAGTTTCCAAAGATGGTGTTATCACGATCGAAGAATCCAAGACAATGCAGACAGAGCTGGATCTGGTAGAAGGTATGCAGTTTGACCGCGGATATATTTCTGCATATATGGCGACAGATATGGAGAAGATGGAAGCAGTTCTGGATGATCCGTACATCCTGATCACAGACAAGAAGATTTCCAATATTCAGGATCTCCTTCCATTGCTGGAGCAGATCGTACAGTCAGGAGCAAGACTTCTGATCATTGCAGAGGATATTGAAGGAGAAGCTCTTACAACTCTGATCGTAAACAAACTGCGCGGAACATTTAATGTTGTTGCAGTAAAAGCTCCTGGATACGGGGACAGAAGAAAAGAAATGCTCAATGATATTGCAATCCTGACAGGCGGACAGGTAATTTCCGATGAACTTGGAATGGATCTGAAAGAAGCAACAATGGATCTGCTCGGACGTGCAAAATCTGTAAAAGTTCAGAAAGAGAACACAGTCATTGTTGACGGATGCGGAGATAAGAAAGCAATCGAAGACAGAGTGGCTCAGATCAAAAAACAGATCGAGGAGACAACATCTGAATTTGACAGAGAAAAATTACAGGAAAGACTTGCAAAACTGGCAGGCGGTGTTGCAGTGATTCGTGTGGGAGCAGCGACAGAAACTGAGATGAAAGAAGCAAAACTGCGTATGGAAGATGCACTCAATGCGACAAGAGCAGCAGTAGAGGAAGGTATCATCGCAGGCGGTGGATCTGCATATATCCATGCTTCTAAAGAAGTTGCAAAACTTGCAGAGACTCTGGAAGGTGATGAGAAGACAGGTGCGAATATCATCCTGAAAGCTCTGGAGGCTCCATTGTTCCATATTGCAACAAATGCAGGTCTGGAAGGTGCAGTGATCATCAATAAAGTAAGAGAATCAGAACCGGGAGTCGGATTTGATGCTTACAAAGAAGAATATGTAGATATGGTAAGTGAAGGAATTCTGGATCCTGCCAAAGTGACAAGAAGCGCACTGCAGAATGCAAACAGTGTTGCATCTACTCTGCTGACAACAGAATCTGTTGTTTCTACGATTAAAGAAGAGACACCGGCAATGCCGGCAGCACCTGGCGGAATGGGAATGATGTAATGATAAGAGGGTTCCCGGGTATCTGTTTTGATACAGATATCCGGGGCTCTTTTTTTATTTTCGGGATTTCAGCAGTAATAGACAAAAGAATTATAGAAAAACTGAGAAATTATGTAAAAATTATGAATGAGACATCATCTATAAGTATCGCTTAATAATAGGAGTTAAAATAAATCAGGATAAAAATAAATTGTAAGTGGGAATAGGCTTGACAAGTGGTGGGAATTTTTGTACCATAACAGATAATCTATGGACATACATATTAGAGAAAGAGAGGAAATAAATCATGGGAAAAATAATCGGAGAAGGTATTACATTTGACGATGTCCTGTTAGTACCGGCATATTCACAGGTCATTCCAAATCAGGTGGACTTATCCACATATCTGACAAAGACGATTAAATTGAACATTCCGATGATGAGTGCTGGTATGGATACAGTTACTGAGCACCGCATGGCAATCGCCATGGCACGTCAGGGAGGAATCGGTATCATTCATAAAAACATGACGATCGAGCAGCAGGCAGAAGAGGTAGATAAAGTAAAGAGATCAGAGAATGGTGTTATCACAGATCCATTTTCACTTTCTCCGGATCATACACTGGCAGACGCCAATGATCTGATGGCAAAATTCAGAATTTCCGGAGTGCCGATCACAGAAGGGAAAAAGCTGGTTGGAATTATTACAAACCGTGATTTGAAATTTGAGGAAGATTTCTCTAAGAAAATAAAAGAATCCATGACTTCAGAAGGTCTGATCACAGCACCGGAAGGAATCACACTGGAAGATGCAAAGAAGATCCTTGCAAAGGCAAGAAAAGAAAAACTTCCGATCGTGGACAAAGATGGAAATTTAAAAGGTCTGATCACGATCAAAGACATTGAGAAACAGATCAAATATCCACTGTCAGCGAAAGACGGTCAGGGAAGACTTCTCTGCGGAGCGGCGATCGGAATCACAGCAAACTGTCTGGAGCGTGTAGAGGCGCTGGTGAATGCGAAGGTAGACGTGATCGTGATGGACTCTGCACATGGACATTCTGAGAATGTTCTGCGCACAGTGCGTATGGTCAAAGAAAAATATCCAAATCTTCCGGTCATTGCAGGAAATGTTGCTACAGGGGAGGCGACAAGAGCCTTGATCGAAGCCGGTGTGGATGCCGTAAAAGTTGGTATCGGACCTGGATCAATCTGTACGACTCGTGTGGTTGCAGGTATCGGTGTACCACAGGTAACAGCTGTTATGGACTGCTATGCAGTGGCAAAAGAGTACGGAATTCCGGTTATCGCAGACGGTGGTATCAAGTATTCCGGAGATATGACAAAGGCGATTGCAGCAGGAGCGAATGTTTGTATGATGGGAAGTATCTTTGCTGGATGTGACGAGAGCCCGGGAACATTTGAATTATACCAGGGAAGAAAATACAAAGTATACCGTGGTATGGGATCTATCGCAGCTATGGAAAACGGAAGCAAGGATCGTTACTTCCAGGCAGATGCAAAGAAATTAGTTCCGGAAGGTGTGGAAGGACGTGTTGCATACAAAGGAACAGTAGAAGATACCGTATTCCAGCTCATGGGCGGTCTTCGCGCAGGTATGGGATACTGCGGAACTGCAAATATTGAGGCGTTGAAAGAGAACGGACAGTTTGTTAAGATTTCAGCTGCATCTTTGAAAGAAAGTCATCCACATGACATTCATATTACCAAAGAAGCACCTAACTACAGTGTAGATGAATAAGATGAAAGTGTGCCGGGGCAGGAAACTGTTCCGGCATTTTTGAAATCAGGAGTTCAGATGAAAATAAGATCCAACAGAAGAAAGAGAAGAAGATATGGACGGAGAAGAAGTGACAGGAAAGTATTCTATGCAAGAGTCGGACTGGCAGCGCTGCTGTTATTGACAATAGTGCTGATTTTAAGGTCATGCATCTCAAAAAAGCAAGGAGAGTTGCGGGCAGATGTGGATGCGTCCAGACCGGAGATTGATGTACAGCTTCTGGATATCAATGAGTACTCCAGACCGGGAATCGAGTCAGAAAGTTTACAGAAGAAACCTATCAGTCGATGGTGCAGCTGACCGCATGGCTTTGCAGAAAGTACAGTCTGACTGCGGATACAGTGATCCGCCACTATGATGTGACCGGAAAAAATTGTCCGAAATACTTTGTGGAAAATGAAGAAGCATGGGCGAATTTCAAAGAGGATGTGGCGAATGCACTGGCGAAAGGCGGTACGGATTAAAGGAAACGAAAAAGTATATCTCTTGCGGTCTGAAACAATGCTTGCTATAATAAACGGACAGAAGAGTTGAAGGGAAAGGGCAGAGGGAGAAAATATGAATGAATTGATAAAAAAGTTTCGGGAATCATGTGATTATAATATCGTACTGATTGGATTTATGGGAGCTGGAAAATCGACGGTGGCAAGAACTTTGGGAGAATGGTTTGACATGGATATTGTGGAAATGGATGAACTTATCTCAGAACGTCAAGGGATGAGTATTCCGGAGATTTTTGAAAAGCACGGAGAAGAGTATTTCCGGAATCTTGAGACGAATCTTCTGATTGAGCTGCAAAAAGCAAGTCGGACGATTATTTCCTGCGGCGGCGGTGCTGCAATGCGTAGTCAGAATGTAAGTGAAATGAAAAAAAATGGATATGTGGTCCTGCTGACAGCTGCTCCAAAGACGATTCTGGAACGTGTCAAAGAGAATGATGACAGACCTCTTCTGAAGAATCATAAGAATGTGGAATATATTGCAGAACTGATGGAAAAGCGCCGGGAGAAATATGAGACGGCAGCAGATTTGATCGTGCAGACAGATAAGAAGAATGTGCAGGAAATCTGCAAAGAGATGATTACAAAATTGATGGAGATGGATAGTAGAGATGTTTGATAAATTTTTTCCGGATGAATACCTGGCATCCACCTATGTGATTCCTTTTGAAGAGCTGTATGAGAAGGGATACCGGGGAGTCATCTTTGATATCGACAATACACTGGTACCACACGGAGCACCGGCAGATGAAAGGGCAAAAAAGCTGTTTACGCGTTTAAACAAAATCGGATTTTCCTCCTGCCTTCTGTCAAATAATCAGAAACCGCGTGTGGAGATGTTTAATCAGGAGATACAGACTGCTTATATCTATAATGCTCACAAGCCTTCAATCAAGAATTATGAGAAGGCAATGAAGATTATGGGGACAACAAAGGAGCGCACTCTGTTTGTTGGCGATCAGCTGTTTACCGATGTATGGGGGGCAAAGAGAACCGGGATTCACAGTATTTTGGTGAAGCCGATCCATCCAAAAGAGGAGATTCAGATCGTTTTGAAGCGTTATTTGGAGAAAATTGTTCTTCATTTTTATAAAAAGAAGCGGAAACTGGATAAAAAAGGTTGAAAAAAGACAGAATCTATTATAGAATTATAAACAGTCGAGAAAAGGCAGCGCATAAAGTGCGCATTTGAAGGAGGATTACAGATGATTTCAGCAGGAGATTTTAAAAATGGTGTTACCGTTGAGATTGACGGAAATATCTATCAGATCTTAGAATTCCAGCACGTAAAACCTGGAAAAGGTGCAGCATTTGTTAGAACAAAATTAAAAAATATCATCAGTGGCGGTGTTGTTGAGAAAACTTTCAGACCAACTGAAAAATTCCCGAAAGCACATATTGACAGAAAAGACATGCAGTATCTTTACAGAGACGGAGATCTGTTCAACTTTATGGACGTAGAGACATATGATCAGATCGCTCTGAACGAAGATGTTGTAGGAGATTCTCTGAAATTTGTAAAAGAGAACGAAGTAGTAAAGATCTGTTCACACAATGGAAACGTATTCTCAGTAGAGCCACCTCTGTTCGTAGAGCTTGCGATCACAGAGACAGAGCCTGGATTCAAGGGAGATACAGCACAGGGAGCTACAAAACCTGCAACTGTAGAGACAGGAGCAATTGTTATGGTACCATTGTTCGTAGAACAGGGAGATGTACTGAAGATTGATACACGTTCAGGAGAATATCTCTCACGTGTTTAATACGAAGGAGACGCCTCAGGGCGTCTTTTTCTTTTGGCAAGGAGAGTTGTTTCATTTATAGAATCTTTATAGATAGTTCATATAAAGTTCGTTGTATTTTGCATCAGAGTCGGATATAATCAAGAAACATAATATTGTTCACATCAGATTTCAAAGGCACATTCGTGCCGCATTTCTCAAAAAGATGAGCACACAATCAGGAAGGAGACAGTATGGAATATAGAGAATTTGTGTGCGCAGCAATTGAAACAATGAATCAAAAGGAGGGGAAAAACGGGATACAGGCAAGAGAACACAGAGCAGTAAAAAACAACGGGAAGATTCGTGTTGGACTGTTGCTTCAGGAAACGGGATCCAATCTGTTTCCGACAATCTATCTGGAGGAATATTATGAGAAGTTTCAAAAAGGGGAAACTCTGGAACAGATTGTGTCGGAGATCAGCCAGCTTTATCAAAAGATCAAGGCAAAAAATATCATAGATGTGGATTCTTTTTTTAATCTGGAATCATGGAAGAATAAGCTGGGGATCAAAGTGATAAAAACGGAGAAAAACAGGGAATTACTGGAAGAAATCCCGCATTTGGATGTGCTGGATCTTTCGCTGACCTTTTATGTCATTTTAGACCGGCAATGTGAGGGAAGCGCAACAATGCAGATCACAAATGAGTATATGAGGCAATGGAATCTTGAAACAGAGGAATTATATGAAATGGCCATGCGAAGTGCTGTCAGACTGCTTCCGGCAGAATTCTGCTCACTTCCCGATATGATCCGCAGGATAACCGGAATTGAAGTGGAGGCAATCCGCGGCATGCAGAGAGAATGTCAGATGTATGTACTGACGAATTCCAGCAAGATCCAGGGGGCAGCCTGTATGTTTTATCCGCATGTTCTTGAGATGATCGGTGAAATTTTGAAAGAGGATTTTTATATTCTCCCGAGCAGTATCCATGAAGTGATCATTTTGCCGAAATCAAAAGGAATTGCAAAAGAGGAACTGGATGCTATGATACAGGATATCAATCATACGCAGGTAGACACAGAAGAAGTGCTCAGTGACCATGCATATCTTTATGAAAGAGGATTGGGGAAAATACAAATGGCCTTTTAAAAAGAAAAGATGGAATGAGAAAATTGAAAGAAATGCTCTTTACAAGATTGCAAAATTGTGCTAGGATATATAAAGTGTTCGGTTGAAATTCAAAGGGCACAAAAGATTATGCGTCTGTAGCTCAGTGGATAGAGCGATGCCCTCCGGAGGCATGTGCGGCGGTTCGACTCCGCCCAGACGTGTATTTTTTATATCGAAAAGAGATCAGTAAAAGGGATTGAGCGGCATCCGGGCGGATGTGCTTCAATCCCTTCTTTTAAATCAAATTCACGTTTCTTTGCAAAATCCGATAAGTAATAAAGTATCCTGCAATGGCAAGTACTGTCGTAGTACAGGTTCCGATCAGGAGCATCTGAAAGAAATACTCTGAAAAGCTGGTCTGTGCAGGAGAAAAAACATAATCAGGAAAGACACTGGTGATGATGGATACTCCTATGCTGATAATCTGAGTAATGAGATTCAGAATAAAATATACAGCAATGGATACAATGATCCGATGTGCGGGAACCAGCTGTCCGATTGCAATACTTGTATAAATAAATAGCACGCAGGAAAGAATTCCGACAAATGAAAAAAATACAACAAGACCGCAAAAGGAAGAGAAGGACATACCAAGTGCAGCCTGAAAGTCAGGTTTGATCCTTTCCAGAGCAGACTGTATATTGTCTCCCGAAATCAAAAACCACGCAGCGGCAAAGCAGATTGTAAGATCCAGCACATACCAGATGGAGGCAGACAGAATCTTCGCCCAGAGCTGGGTCAGCGGTGACGCCGGAAGCGTCCAGGTGATGTATCCTTCATCTGTAAATAGGTTCTTATAAAACCGGACGGCGTACATGATACAGCATCCAAAGGAAATCGCAGAAAACAGCATTGTGAGCACGACGATCAAAAGGGCGATAACAGGAGCAAATTCTTCAGGATCTGCTGAAAAGTCAAGATGATCGATTACAAGGAAGCGTGCCATCAGACAGCCGATGATCAGAATGATATGCAGGACTGCAAACATACGTACTCCATATTTTAAATCATGTTTGATCAATTTTTTTAACATCGAAATACCTCCCGGAATAAAGCATCTACCGATTTTTTGTGTCCCCTGCGGATCTCATCGACAGAAGCGTTGAGCGTAATCTGCCCGTTTTGCAGAAATAAAACCCGATCCAGAACATTTTCTACATCTGCGATCAAATGGGTAGAGATCAAAACAGACGCATCTTCGTTGTAGTTTGTCAGGATGGTCCGGAGAATATAATCTCTGGCTGCAGGATCTACACCGCCGATCGGTTCATCTAATACGTAAAGCTGTGCATCCCGGCTCATGACAAGGATGAGCTGGACTTTTTCTTTTGTCCCCTTTGAGAGTGTTTTCAGACGAAGCGAAGGATCGATATCCAGATCCTTTAACATCGTATGAGCACGGGAGACATCAAAATCGGAGTAAAAGTCACTGTAATAGGAAATCAGCTCTGAAATCCTGCGGCGTTCATCCAGACATCCGCGCTCCGGAAGATAGGAAACGATTTTCTTCGTCTCTACACCGGGAACTGATCCGTTTACTGTGATCTGTCCGTCAGTTGGTAAAAGAAGCCCGTTGATCAGTTTGATCAGAGTCGTCTTTCCGCTTCCGTTTGGTCCAAGCAGGCCGATGATCTCTCCGCGTTCCAGAGTCAGATCAACATTGGAAAGTGCAAAAAAGTGATTGAATTTTCGGGTCAGCCCCTTGCATTCGAGAATGGGGTTCATAGGTCTACCTCCTTGAGTGCTTTCTGTATCAATGCAGCAGTTTCTTCTTTCTGAAAGCCGAGCTGTTTCATCTTTTCAAGAAACTGCAGGATATGTTCGGATGCGAGACTGGTCTTCATTTCATCCAGCAGCTGGGTATCTTCTGTAATAAAACGTCCGCTTGTTCGCTGAGAATATACCAGTCCGCTCCGTTCCAGTTCGGAGAGTGCTTTTTGCATTGTGTTCGGATTCACGGCAGCTTCTACGGCGAGATCCCGGACAGAGGGAAGTCTGTCACCGGGTTTGTAGATGCCGGATATGATATCCTGCTGAATACGCTCCATCAACTGTAGATAGATGGGACGGTCATTGTCCAATTCCCATGGCATTTGATCACCTCGTTTTCTATGAAAAACTAACTGTACTATATATGTAATACAATCGTATAATGAAGTTGCGGATTTGTCAAGTTACTTTTCATTTGCCGCAAGAATTTCGGCAGGCAGTTCCGGGTGAAAGATTCCTTCCTTTAACATACGAATCTCATATTTGTAAGGCGCATAGGATTTTTTCTCTTTGACAGCCGATGGAATGTACGGTGTTTCCAGAATTTTCGGGATATCCATAAAATCTTTGTGGTGTACGATATGGTGTATCGCGTCAAATCCGATGTGTCCGAAACCGATATTGGCATGCCGGTCTTTTGCGGCTCCCGGAATATTTTTACTGTCATTGATGTGAAAGACGGCAATCTGATCTTTTCCGATCAGGCGGTCGAACTCATCGATCACATCATCGAAATGGTGGATGATATCATATCCGCTGTCACTGGTATGACAGGTATCAAAGCAGATTCTCAGTTTGTCATTGTATACAACACCGTCATAAATCTGTGCAAGCTCTTCAAATGTGCGTCCGATTTCGGAACCTTTTCCGGCCATGGTTTCCAGTGCGATATGACAAGGGGTATCTGCTGTCAGGACAGAGTTGAGTCCTTTGATGATCTGGCGGATTCCGGCGTCAGTTCCGGCTCCTACATGAGAACCCGGATGAAGTACCAGAGTATGGCTTTTGCAGGAGGCAGTGCGCTCAATCTCCTTTGCCAGGAATTCGACTGCAAGTTCAAATGTTTCAGGTTTTACAGAATTTCCCAGATTGATGATATAGGGAGCATGTACGATGATTTCGTCAGCATTATACATGATAAAATAGCAAAATGAAAGAAAAATAGAACGGAGAGTGGAACAGAAGTGAAAACATTGTTGGAACTGATTACAATAGAAATGAAAGAAGCCTTTGAGGCAGCCGGTTATGATGCGGCATTTGCGAAAGTAACCTTGTCAAACCGTCCGGATCTGTGTGAATACCAGTGCAACGGAGCAATGGCAGCAGCAAAAACTTACAAAAAGGCGCCGATCATGATCGCAAATGACGTGGTGGCAGGACTGCAGGAAAAAGACTGTTTTGAAATGGCAGAAGCGGTGAATCCGGGATTTATCAATCTGAAAGTAAAACCATCCTTTGCAGCAGCATTTCTCAATGAGATGGCAGCGAGTGAAAAGCTGGGAGTGGAAGAGATGGAGACACCAAAGACGATCATGGTGGATTACGGCGGACCGAATGTGGCAAAACCGCTGCATGTAGGACATTTGCGTTCTGCGATCATCGGAGAGAGTGTAAAGCGGATTCTGCGTTATAAAGGAAACAAAGTAATCGGTGATATCCATCTGGGAGACTGGGGATATCAGATGGGGCTGATCATTACAGAATTGCAGAAGAGAAAACCTGAGCTTCCATATTTTGATGAAAACTTCACCGGAGAATATCCGAAAGAGGCGCCGTTTACGATCGGAGAGCTTGAGGAAATCTACCCGAC
>PPYE01662535.1_pt1 | contig 10938 bp, 10 predicted proteins | sample 1559881 | NCBI WGS metagenome assembly PPYE01 (sample SAMN08240022, study PRJNA423297) | Human gut metagenome, whole genome shotgun sequencing project.
GGCACGCGTCCGGTCAGCCCTGAGATGGCAGCGGCGGCTGGCTGGTAGATCTGGCTGGAATACCATTCCGCGGCGGCTGGGACCAGCGTGGAGACCAGAAGCAGCGCGGCGCTGAGCAGAAAGAGGATCAGGGCAGCGGCGAAGCGGTGTCTGGCAGGGGAATGGGATGGTTTGGCTTTTTGAGATTTTTTCATTGGTATACCTCCGGTATGTCTATTTTAGCACAGGAGGGGAGAGGAGGGCAATGAGCCAAGCGGACATGCCTGCATGTCCATTTGGCGGTGCTGTGTGCCAAGTTTGATGCCCCGTAGCTTGCTGCGGGATTTTTGATTTGTAGAGTACGTTTATGTCTGAAAATTGGATGAATGCAAAAGCCCCGAATGAAAGAAATAAAGTTGAAAAGGATATATGGAAAATGATATAATACAACCAGCAAAACAAGGAGGTACCCTGTCGTGGAATATAGAGTCAGAGAACTTCTGGAAAAGTTTTTAAAAGCCTACATGAGCGAAAGAGATCTGGAAAAAACGCTGGAATTTGTATCCGATGAGATCATCAGTATTGGTACCGGGGTACAGGAAACAGCAGGAAATAAACGTGAGTTGGAACGGCTTTTGCAGCAGGAATTTTCTGTTAATCCGCCCCCCATTTTATATACCATAGAAGATTACCATGAAACAACCATGCATTCGGAGCTGTGCTGCGCATTCTGCAACGTGACGGCGCGTGTGGAAGGAGAAAGCGGAGAATTTTTTACTTTGAAGACAAGACTTACGGCAGCCTGCTGCCGGGAGGACGGACAGTGGAAGATCCTGAATCTCCATATGTCCATAGCGACTTCGCTGCAGAGCGAAGAGGAATTTTTCCCGCTGAAATATGGACATGAAGTCATCAAAAAGCTCAGCATGGAATCACATAGAGAGCTGATCAAGCTGATGACGAATACCTTTCCCGGAGGCATTATCGGAGCCTATCTGGAAAAGGGTTTTCCTCTGTACATTATTAATGATGAAATGCTGGATTACCTGGGCTATACTTATGAAGAACTGCGCGCCAATATCGGTGAGATGGTGATCGAAACAATCGCTCCGGAGGACAGGGAACGGGTGGAACAAAAAGTACTGCACGATGTTCAGGAGAAAGGAGAGTATGAAATTCAGTACCGTGTGCTGAAAAAGAACGGTGAGAAAAAATGGGTGTATGACAAAGGACGAAAGATCGTCACAGAAGAGGGCCGCAGCGCGATCATCGGTGTCGTGATCGACATTTCAAAGTCTATGGAACGTCAGGAGATGCTGCAGAAGGAGGCGGAGCAGGATTCTCTGACTGGAATTCTCAACCGGAAGGCGGCAGTGCGGCTGATAAAAAAATCTTTTCAGGAAAAAGAAGACGGCGTGCTGTTTATGATGGATATTGACAATTTTAAGAAGCTGAACGATACCTATGGGCATCTGGCAGGAGATGAAGTACTGATCGGATTTGCCGATATTCTTCGACGGAACAGCCGGAGTGATGATATCTGTGCGCGGCTGGGCGGCGATGAGTTTCTTGTCTATTTTCCAGGGCTGAAAAAGAAAGAGACTGCAGTGGAACGCGCGGAGATGATCGCCCGCCAGTTTCTGGAAAAGAACGGAAAAAATTATGAAGATGTGGAAATTTCTGTCAGCATCGGCATTGTAATGCGCAGCGGTGAACGGGAGTTTGGCAGCCTTTACGAAGCTGCAGACAGAGCGCTGTATCAGGTAAAGAACCGGGGCAAAGGTGGATATATGTTTGCCGACGGGCTGTAGTGACCAGAAACTACCAGATAAAATTCTTAAATTATTCAGAATTTTCAAAAAAGGTTGACAAACCGACGTTGGCTGTGATATGCTCGGCACACAGACTAAAGGCTAAAGTATATTCTTTTTTTACATACAATTTTTTTGCATCGGAAAGACAGAGATACTCTAATGATTAGTTTATCTCTGTTTTTTTATTCCTGCAGTTTTCAGACACGTTCGGCAGCGGGACGTTACAGTGGAAGGGGTTTTGGTGTGGAATGAAAAAATTATATTGGAGAATACTGATCCTGTTTACGGTCGTAACAGCATGTCTTCTTGGAGTCTCGATCACCGGAGTGATTCATATCCAGTGGGCGCAGGACAGAGGATATCTGGAAGAGATTCTGACAGATACCCAAAAGCTTCTCGGCGCCGGGGAGGAATGCTACGGGAGCGGCAGAGAATCTACGAGCCAGGATGAGGAAGGCACGCAGGAAGACAGCCGGAGTTTTATCGGACAGATGATCCGGAATATACCGACGAATCAAACGACGATCCTTGTGGGCGTTGACGCGAAGACCCATGAGATTATCGGAATCACTGAAAATAATATGTCTGACCAGGAGTTAATGGATAAAAAAGGGTGGGGCAGGATCCTGGAAAAACTGCAGAAACTGGAAGAAGGAGAAATGGCAACGATCCATCTGAGCAATTATTTTGCTACTGCCGCGATGGTCCGGTACAGCCCGGATATTTTTCTTGTGGGAATCGATACGGGGGCGGATTCTTCCGTTGAAGTCGGAACCAACATCTTCCGGCTGTCCGCCAGTATCCTGATCTCCTATGTGGTGATCGCGGTCTTTATCCGTCTGTCTATGAAAAAGCTTTTCCTGACGGATATCGACAAAATCCAGAACCAGGTGCTCCGGCTGCTGGAGGGGAATTATGATACGGAATTTGAAGCCTGCCAGTCGGAGGAGATCGAGCTTATGGTCTCTGCCATCCGCGATCTGAAAAATGGATATGTGCACAAAACGGAGAGAATGAACAAGATCTTCAATTCCATCGGACCGAACATCGGATCTTTTGAACTGCTGGACAGTCTTCAGGCAAATTTCTTTTCCGACAACTTTGCCAAAGTCATGGGATGGAAACAGGAAGAGGTGGAATATTACAAAGAACATATTGAGGAATTCAAAGGACTTATCAATGAACTGGAGAAGAAATGCGACAAAGGAAATATTGCTGCGTTTAACGGTAAGTATCTTGAGGTTCATATGTTTGAGATTCAAAATGAACTCGTGGGCGTTCTTATTGACCGGACAGAGGAGGAGACGGAAAAGCGGCGTCTGGCCTGCAATGTCAGAGACGAGCGGAAGAAAAATATTACAGACGGCCTGACCGGCATCATGAACCGCAAGGGATTCCAGCAGGAGGTGGAAAAACTCCTGGCGGAGAACCATGCGGGCGGGGGTGTACTCCTGATGTGCGACCTGGATAACTTCAAGAGAATCAACGATTCCATGGGACATCCGGAGGGAGACAGGCTTTTGAAACTGTTTTCGGAAATTTTAAAGCAGGAATTTCGGAAGAGTGATGTGGTCGGCAGGATCGGAGGCGATGAGTTTATGGTTTATCTGCCGAGCGATGTGGAGGATTCGGTACTGAGGAAAAAGCTGGATCATGTGATGGATTCGATCCGGGTCAAATTGAACGGTTACCGTACCTATGGCGTTTCCGTCAGTATTGGGGCGGCAAAGCTGGATGCTGAAATGGGGGTCGTGGATTTTGAAAGCCTGTACGAAAGTGCGGATACGGCACTTTATATCTCAAAAGGCCTTGGAAAGAACCGGTATTACATCAATGAAAAAGGAATCCGCTGTATGAAGTCTACCTGCGAAGCGTGCAGAATCAATTGTCCGCGCAGGGAAATTCTTGCATTGAATGAGGGACAGAGTAATGGAACTGTGACAGACAGGGACGGGAATCCGCTGCACCTGCTTCCGGAAGTCTGAGAATAGAAAGGTGCCGCTCCATCGTCAGATTTTGACGATGGAGCGGCACCTGTTCTTTTTTAACCCATAATGACTTCAACAGAGACGGTTTTCCTGCCGAAGGGATTCCATCTGGAAAACTACAAGCAGGTGCTCCAGCTGAGCGGACTTGGTACAGCCGCGCTGGTTTCCCTTGGAAGAATCGTAAAAGACAAATTTAATATGGAACTGAATATTATCGCGCCAAACGTAGCAGGCGGCGGCGATACCCTGTTCCAGACCCGTTCCGCAGCAGGTGATCTGGGCGACCTGATCCTGACCAATGCGGACGGCGGACGTCTTCAGAATCTTGTAACCGCAGGATTGGTTATGGATATGACAGACCTGCTGGCAGACAAGGAAAATGTTCACAGATATGATTCTGATTATACTCTGTGGGATTCCGTACTGGCGGAGAACAACACCGCGCTGGATACAGACTGGCAGGAAAAGATGGGTGCAAAGACCACGATGGAGTATCTCCAGAACAACAACAAGATCCTGGTAGCGCCGGGCAGCGGCTTTGCAGCTCCGGAAGAAGATTCTCAGATTACTACTCTGAGAGGACAGTGTAAAGCAACAATCGTGGATACTTCCTGGCAGATGATCTTTGCAGCAAACGATGAAGAGTTTGATACTCTGCAGAAGACAATGCAGGATACTCTGGAAGGACTGGATTACCAGACCGTACTGGATTATGATATGGATCTTGCAAAACAGCAGAATGATGCTCGTGTAGCAATCGTAGAGGAATATGCAAACGCAGATACAGCTGAGGCAACACCGGCAGCAGACAGCACATCCGCAGCATCTTCTTCTTCCGCTGCAGCAGAATAATTCCGCAGCTCAGAGGACAGAAAGAGAATAGCAAAACAAAGGAATCCCCTCCGTTTGCTGAAATTGCTGGCAAACGCGGGAGCCGGATGGTATAATACAGAAAACAGATGTTATTTACGGAGGTGTCGGATGAACAATCATGATCCTTATGATTTCTGTCGGCGTTACATGACAGAGGATGAATACATTTTGTGGAAAGGCCATCCGGAAAAGGGAAATATCTTCACAGGGCGGGAAGCCGTGATGCTTCCGTTCAGTATTGTGTGGCTGTCCTTTGCGGTTTACTGGGAGATAACGGCGCTGCGAAGCGGAAGCAACTGGTTCATGGTTCTGTGGGGGCTTCCGTTTGTGGCGATCGGAGTCTACCTTCTGATCGGAAGATTTATTATGACGGCGTATCTGAGAACCAGAACTTTTTATGTGATCACCAATAGGAAACTTATGATCCGGAAAGGAAGCAGGATACAGATTCACGACGGCAGAAACCTTCCGCCGATGAATCTTGTGATCCATAAAAACGGCAACGGTACGATCCTGTTCACCCAGAATGTTTATACCAGCAAGGGATCCAGGAGCAGCACTGCCTTTGCCATTGAAAACATCGCAGATGTTGCCCAGGCGCAGAATGCGGTGGACAGGATGGAACGTCAGGTTGGGAATTGAGAAGAGAGATAACAGAAAAGAAATGATTCTATGAAAATAATCAGAAGGAATCAGTTATAAGAGATAGTTGTAAAATAGGTTGTAAGGAAAGGAAACAGCAGAAAATGATTCATGAGAAATTAGAAATACAGGCACCTGGTTATCCGCACAAGGCGGAACTTTATACATACTTTCTGGACCGCTCTCCGGAAATGCGCCCGGAGAGAAAACGTCCGTTGGTGCTGATCTGCCCGGGAGGCGGTTATGTGATGACTTCCGACCGGGAAGCGGAACCGGTGGCAATGCAGTTTCTGGCAATGGGGTACCATACGGCGATCCTGCGGTACAGCGTCAGTCCTGCCGTTTATCCGGAAGCGCTGCTGCAGGCAGGCAAGGCAGTGAGCTGGCTGAAAGAGCAGGAGGATAAATACGGGATCGATCCGGATAAGATCGTTGTGATGGGATTCTCTGCCGGCGGCCATCTGGCGGGCAATTATGGAGTCTCCTGGAGAAAGCCGTTTGTCCGAGAGGCGCTTGGCGTGGAGGAAGAAATGCTGCGTCCGGCGGGGCTGATTTTATGCTATCCGGTGATCACCTCCGGAGAAAAGGCACATAAGGGTTCGTTTGAAGCGCTGCTGGGCGAACGGCTGGAAGAACTGAAAGACGAAGTATCTCTGGAAAAACAGGTAAACGAGGACGTCCCCAGGACATTTCTGTGGCATACAGCCCCGGACGACTGCGTTCCGGTGGAGAACTCCCTTCTGTTCTTCCAGGCACTTCTGGAAAAACACATCCCCGCCGAACTCCACATCTTCCCGGAAGGCGGCCACGGTCTGAGCCTGGCAAAGGAAGATACCATGACCAACGAAGGCTACGGCGTCCAGGAAGCCTGCCAGAACTGGATCCTGCTGGCGAAAAAGTGGATGGAGAGCGTGTAAAATAGAAACACATTCTTCCGGAAGCCTTTTCCAAGTGCAGTTTCAGGTATCAGAAAACAGAAAAAATCCCAGGGCAGATGGCGTAGGTGTTTTCCGGGCATTTGCAAAGGGTCGAGAAAATCTTAGCGTTCCGGAGGGGCTTCGGAACGGTTAGATTTTCCGATTCTTTGCAACCGCCTGGAAAACACCTACGCCATCTGCCCTGGGATTTTTTCGTCCGCCTGAAACCACTACCGAACTGCTGCTTTTTAAAGTTTTTTCCGATATTCTGCCGGACTTTCGCCCACCAGCTTTTTGAATTTCTTGTGGAAATAATCCACGTTCTTGTATCCGACCTTTTCCGCAATTTCATACACTTTCAGCGTCCGGTCGCGGAGCAGTTCCTGGGAGCGTTCGATTCTTATGCGGTCCAGGTAAGAATTGAAAGTCTCGCCCACTTCGCGGGTAAAGATCTTTCCAAGATAGGAACTGTTATAGCCGAACAGTGGCGCAATCGTTTCCAGTTTCAGATTTTCCCGGTAATTATGGTTGATGTAATAAAGGATATCATCGATGATCGTTTTGCTGCTGGGGCTCCCGATGGCGTTCATACAGATCTCAAAATGCTCCGAGAAATACTGGAGAATCTCGTACAGGTAATATTGGTTTTCTATGAAATCGATGATCGTCGCATTGGAACTGAAAGGGACGTCCATGTTGCTGTAGGTATGGGTCAGGTTCTGCTTTACCTGCAGGTAAATATCGATGAGATAATGCTTGATCTCAGGGATATCCATGGAGGTGTGGTAAAGGTTGGATTCCAGTTCCTTCAGAGTTTCCGCGATGCGGGTCCGGTTCTGGGTCTGTATGTAATCTGTCAGCCGGCGGGAATATTCCATGGTTTTTTCATTCCAGCTTTCTCTGGGCAGTACGGAGTTGTCCAAAGGCGGGAGATCCCCGTATCCCAGAACATGCTGATTGGGCTCACAGAAGAAACGCCGGTTCAGAAGCCGGGAAGCGTCCTGGTAGGAAAGGCAGATATCTTCCAGAAGGACCAGTTCCGGGCGCAGGTTCAGGATTTTGTTCAGGGTTTCTTCGCCGTTGGACGCCTGACTGCATATGGAGAAGCCAAGAGCGTCCCAGTCGATGATATATTTTAACCCTTCGAGAACAACCGATTCATCATCGGCAATAAGAACTTTCATAGCTTGTACCAATCCTTTCTAGTGTAGGCTGCCGTTAACGTGTAACGATGCTATTATTCCGTGAGTTTGTTCAGTGGGAGGCGAAGGCTGACGGTTGTGCCTTTGTCTCGTTCACTGGAAACATTGAGCGAATATTCCGGATCGTAGCACAGGAGGATTCTCTGATTGATGTTGTAAAGTCCGATGCTCTGTGTTCTGCTGGTGTCTTTTTCGGAGATGTTTTTCCGGACGCGCGCCAGCTCTTCTTCGGTCATGCCGATTCCATTGTCTGAAATATCGATGCAGAGACAGGTATCGTCCTGTACATAGATGTTCAGCAGGACCTGTCCGTGTTCTTCTATGTTTTCCAGCCCGTGGGAAACGGCATTTTCCACGATCGGCTGGAGCAGGAGGGGAAGGATCTGGTAATTTTCCAGGTCGAGTCCTTCCTGAATCTTTATGGTATATTCAATCCTGTCTTCAAAACGAAGCTTTTGGATGGAAAAGTAAATACGCAGGTAGTCGATCTCTTTTGCAAGGGTAGTTGAGACGGTTCCGGTGCTGTCGAGCACATATCGCAGGGATTTTCCCAGCAGTTTGATCGCTTTGGCAACTTCCCGGTTGCCGGCGGCGAAGGCTTTCATGCGGATGGTTTCCAGCGTATTGTACAGAAAATGCGGGTTGATCTGGCTGGCGAGCATCTTGTATTCCATCTGCTGCTGCTGGTTTTCCAGCTGCTGCTCTTTCAGCCTTGCCTCGTAGACGAGCGCCTCTTTTTTCTGAATTTCCCGAATCATGATCTGGAGATCCTGGAAGGTTTCCGAGAGCTCGTCATTGCCGTGGAAGGAATCCATGATGTTGTAGTTTCCCTGGCTTGCCTGATGCATGGCGCTTCGCAGGGTGGTGACCCGGGCGCTGAAATACCGGATGTCATATAAGAATATTGTTCGTAATCCACTTCCAGAGGGATCGGTTTTCCGCTATTTTCTTTTTCCGTGCTGAAAAAGATGGGATCCTGGTTTACCGTAATGACGCAGTCCAGGGAGCTGTTGTTGATCCTGTTTTTCAGGTAGTTGTCGCTGGCGGTGAGAACCAGGATCGCGTAGCTGCGGCTGGAAGGGAGAGGAATCTGACGGAACATATTCAGTTCCCAGTAGGTATTTCCGTATCTGTCGTCTCTTTGCAGTGTCTGCCAGAAGACGGCAGAGGTAGAGGCTGCTTTCCGGAACCAGGGAGTTCCGCTTCGCTATGTGACGGTCAAAGAGGGGATCGTAAAGTCCGGCATGGCGGCGGAAGTGCGGAGTTTTGACGGCTATGACAGGATCAGGATCCATACAGACCGGGCGGTATCTGACCACGGAGGAAAGCGGTAAAGTTACGGTTTCGAAGAAAGAAGCCTTCGGATGGTTCATCCGTGAAGCGGTTCATTTCAAAGAGCAGGCGGATGGAACCGTCCGGATGGAAAGCTGGGACGGAAAACCGCTGGGGCTGGATGAAAACGGCCGGCTTGGCTGTGTTTCAGAAAAGGACGGTGCTGCAGGGTTCTCTCTGGATGTGGTGTCGGATGGAGAAAAGGAAGCGGAGAAACTGGCGCAGTGGGCGGATGTGGTGATCTATGCGGCAGGCTGCAATCCTGTGATCAACAGCAAAGAGGAGATCGACCGGGAGGATCTGGACATGCCCCGGGCGCAGGAGGAACAGCTGCTGGAGATTGCATCGATCAATCCTCGGACCATGCTTCTGCTTATCTGCAATTATCCCTATGCGATCGGCAGGATCCAGGAGGAAATCCCGGCAATTCTCCAATGTGCGTCCGGCAGCCAGGAGTTGGGAAACGGGCTGGCGGATCTGTTGTTCGGAAAAGCATCCCCGGCAGGAAGGCTGCCGATGACCTGGTACCGGAGCACGAAGGATCTTCCGCCGATGGAGGATTATGATATTATCCGTGGAAAGCGGACGTATCAGTATTTTGACCGTCCGGTGCTTTATCCGTTCGGATACGGGCTGAGTTATACGGAATTTGCCTACAGCGGACTGGATGTGACGCTGGAGGAGCCGGAAGGGAAAGAGAAAACTTTGAAGATTTCTCTGACTGTGAAAAATACCGGAACAACCGTTTCTGATGAGGTTGTGCAGATTTATGTGCGGCAGAATGCTTCCAGGGCGCCGCGTCCAAGGAAGCAGCTGAAAGCGTTTGAACGTGCCGGAAGCCTTCCGCCGGAAGAGGAACGCCGGGTGGAATTCTGTATTCCCCTGAAGGAACTGGAATATTACGATGTGGTCACGGAACGGATGGTTCTGGAGGAAGGAAGCTATACGATCCTGGCGGGAGCATCCAGCGAGGATATCCGCCTGGAGCGTACGCTGAGCATCGGCGGCGTGAAGATTCCTCCGAGAAACGCGGAGTGACAAATACGGGAAGCCGTGCAGGAAAGGAGACGGTGCAGATCTATGCGGGAAAATCTGTGGAGGATATCTGCGGACAAATTACGGTTTGTTTTGAGAAGGGAGAATAAAATGTTTAGTCAGACAGGCATACAGGAGATTCGTGAAACGATCCGGAGGGCGGTGGAGAATCAGGAAATACCGGGAGCGAATCTGCTGATTTTGAAAGATGGAAATGAGCAGCTGTACTGTGAGGAAGGGTATGCGAATCTGGAGGAAAAGAAGAAGATCCAGCGCGATACGATTTTCCGTCTGTATTCCATGACAAAGCCGGTGACTGCGGCAGCAGTCATGATGCTGGTGGAGAGAGGCAAGATCGATCTTGCCCAGCCGGCGCCGATGTGCTGGGCGCTGTGATGGAGGCGGTCACAGGCGTGACCTTCGGTGAGTTTCTCCGGGAAGAATTTTTTGGTCCGCTGGAGATGCCGGATACAGATTTCTATGTGCCGCAGGAGAAACAGGACCGCCTGATCGTTCCGTATATGTGGGATGCGGAGAAAAAGCTGATCCCTTACAAAGGGTGCAATCTGGCGATCATGAACGATATGGCGGTTCCCAATGCGTTTGAGTCCGGCGGCGCGGGACTTGCCTCAACCATTGACGATTACGCACATTTTGCAGGGATGCTGATGGCGAAGGGCGTTTATAAAGGAAAACGGCTGATGGGAGAACGCACCGTAGAGTTTCTGACCACCGGGGCGCTGACGCCGGGCCAGCGCCGGGGAATGGATTCCTGGCTGGCGCTGGAGGGACATACTTATGGAAATCTTATGCGTGTGCTTACAGAGCCGGGCAGAGCCATGGCGATGGGAAGTCTTGGGGAATACGGCTGGGACGGCTGGGAAGGATGCTATTTCGCCAACTGTCCGAAGGAAGGGCTGACGATCCTGCTGATGACCGCCGTACACGCATCCCACCTGAGCCCGGCGGCTTTCTGGCTTTTGGCGAGCTTTGATTTTGGTAAATGGTGGTGTGGATTTTTGATGTTATCTTATATCCGGACAGTTTTTCCGCTTTCTATTTTCAGGATCTTGTCGTCGGCGGTTACCCAGACGTCCAGTGCGGATGGATTGTACAGAAGTTTCTGGTCGCAGGATACTATGAGCTGGTCCAGGGC
>PPYE01321258.1_pt1 | contig 10937 bp, 6 predicted proteins | sample 1559881 | NCBI WGS metagenome assembly PPYE01 (sample SAMN08240022, study PRJNA423297) | Human gut metagenome, whole genome shotgun sequencing project.
GTACTACACGCTTATGAAGATGCAGTAAAAAACAAGTATCGCTTTTTTAGCTTTGGGGATGCAATGCTCGTGGTGTGAGTAAAAATTTTGAGCATAAGAAAACCCGCATTATTTGTATTAATACTCATATTGGTAGCTGCTGTACGAGTATGCATATGCCACAAAGGGGTCTTAGCGCCGTTGAACCACTAAAATGAGTTTGGACTAAAGCGCAAATTGTTGTAGGCGGCCCACAGCCGCCGGTTCGTACCATTTCGGCTTTCATCTGGAAATCTCTAGTTGAAAGCAGATGAGAACTACTTCTGTAGCAATGCTATTTGATCAATAAGCCCCTGTATCGGGCCCGATACAGGGGCCTTTCGGTCACCAGCCGCTTTACGGAGCGTTCCTGACGATTATTTATTTCCTCGGGTTTTTGTGTCTTTTATGTCGCTACCGCTTTTTTCGATGTGTTGCTGACTAGGATCAAAAAACGCAATCAATGTCTGGGGAGAATCAAGATAGCCGGTAGTGTAGTGATCTTCATAATGGGGAGTCACCTGATGACAGATTGACACTGAAGGCGCATACGGCGCGCAAGCAGGTGTGTGAGGCTATCCCATATCCGAGTATATTGGGTCTGACGGAGTTATTGTCAAGCTGGCGCCCGGCCACGCGAAAACCGTCAAAGTGATTTATGATACCTCTCGACTCTCAACGAAGCTGCTTTTGGACGGCTTTTTAAGGTAGTCGAACCTAAGGGCGGATATTGCCACATCAACCTCGGTGACGCCGATGAATTTATAGAGGAAGAGAGCTTAAGCAGCATGACGGATCTGTCCGATCTTATCAGGGCGGAGAATTACCCGGTGCCAGGTGATGAAGAGCTAAAAGAGAAGAGTACAATGTCACCTAGTTGGGAGATACCGAATGTCCTTACACCAATGAATACACCGACCTATTCGATAAGGGCATTTATGTAGATGTGGCCACGGGGGAACCGCTCTTTTGCTCAGAGGATAAGTTCGAGCCCCGCTGCGGCTGGTCTGGCTTTTCAATGTTTATCATTTCGGAGATGGCAACGTAGAAAACCAACACACAGTTTAGCATGGTACGAACTGAGGCGCGCAGCTGCGCTGGGCGTGCTTCGTTACTGCATCCATGGCGCCTCTATCCGCTTTGCTCCCTATGACAAATTGGAATCAGAAGGATACAGATTCCTGCTCCAGGTTTTTGAATAGTGGGTTGAATACTGAAAGCAATACTGGAACTCACAGACTTGTTCTGTGAGTTCCAGTGCTATATAATAGAAAAAAGTGTCGTAACATCCCAAAGGACATTGGAGGCGGTGTGGGAATATTTGCGTTTTTCCTTGGTATCCCAAAACGCAAATAATACCACACCTATTTTTAGACAGCCGGACACGCGATTTTTCGTCCTCTGTGGCCCAAAACTAGCGGTGCGAGAATGTAGAGGAGATAATGAAAATGAAACTGCCAAACGGCCAAAATTTAGTAAATATTGTGCGGGAAACATTGAACCGGGTGGATCCCCGCCTGGTGGACCACGGTGAACGTGTGGCCTATCTTGTTTATAAAATGCTGCAGGCGGAAGGAGAATCCACACCCCAGGTACTGCGGGATTCCTCTCTCGCAGCCCTTTTTCATGATGTGGGAGCTTATAAGACCGAGGAAATCGACCGGATGGCGCAGTTTGAAACCGGCGACACATGGGAGCATTCTGTATATGGATATCTGTTCCTGCGGTATATGTCGCCGCTTAAAGACTATGCTCCCAGCATTCTGCTCCATCATGTGCCGTATTTTCGGCTGCGGGATTTGGACGTACGTCATAAAAAACTTACTGGGCTGATCCATCTGGCGGACCGTCTGGATGTGCTGCTTCAGGTGGAGCGCCGGGCATTTCCTGAGGATTTCTGGGAAAGAGCCCGCAGAGACGAGTGTTTTTCACCGCTGGCAATCGATCTGATGTACCGCGCCATGAAGCTGTGGGATATTGCCGGCTTGATGGACAGCGGGGCGTACCGTACAGAACTTTCAGAGCTGCTTGTAAAAGTGCCTTTTACTCGGGAAGAAATCGACGTTTACCTGCGTATGCTTGTTTTTGCGATTGATTTCCGCAGCCACCACACCGTCACCCATACCATCACCACGGAGAGTGCCAGCGTGGAAATAGCGACTCTGTTGGGTGCCTTGCCGGATGAAATAATGCTGGTGCGTTATGGAGCGCTCCTCCACGATTTAGGAAAGATCGCCATTCCAGTGGAGATACTGGAGTTTCCTGGTAAGCTCAGTCCCCAGGCCATGACAGTCATGCGGACCCATGTGGAAATCACGGGTAATATTCTGGGAGATGAGATTGATTCGGAAATCGTTCAGATCGCCCTTCGTCACCATGAAAAGCTTGACGGCAGTGGCTATCCCCTTGGCCTTACTGGGGATGTTCTCACTTCGGCTCAACGGATAGTGGCGGTGGCAGATGTCCTCAGTGCACTCCATGGCACCCGCAGCTATAAGGCCGCATTTGGGAAGGAAAAAATACGGACCATTCTTGGAGAGATGAAGCGGGATAACAAACTTTGTCCACAGGTGGTCGACCTGGTCTGCGGGTACTACGACGAGATCATGGGAAATGTGGCGGAAAACTGTACAGCAGTGCTGGATATGTATAATCACATCCAGGAAGAGTACGAAGAGTTGTTAGCCCGGTGTATGGAACTATAGAAGGGTGGGCAGGAAAGAGAGAGCGAAATGTATCAGGCTGCTGGCGGTAGACGATGAAAGCATCATCTGCCAAGGAATCCTGGTGTTTATCGATTTTGGCGGCCTGGGCATGACGGAACTCTTTAAGGCCGAAAATGGCGAGGGAGCCCTCGCACTCTTAGAGAAAGAATAGATCGAATGGAAGCGTCCACGCAGAATTAGCCAAAGCTTTGGAGGAGCATTTGTCCGGTGCAGGGTATTCCCTCGGCGCCATGGCAAAGGAGCTGGGGGATAGCAGGTCATCTGGGCACTCTGTTCAAAAAGCTTTTCGGCTCGAATTTCAGAGATTATTTTCTAGACCTAGAGAACATGGAAAATATGTTCGTTTTTCTTATTCCATTCTGAAAAATCCACTTCAATCCAATTAACACGCTGTTTCTGAAATATTCTTCTAAGTTTTGATAGAAGTGTCTTTGTGTTTTCTTCGTCAATGATATTTAATCCCTGCAAGGCCAGTAGTATCTGATTTTGTTCTTGTTCAGAAAGCAAAGATTTATTAAGGTAGAAAGTGTGTTCCCGCTAAATGGCAAGCAGGCCAAGTATATTACACTTGAGTAGTTTTGAAAAAATAGGAAGCAGGCCCTTGGCGCATCGAAGCTCTTTTCCATTAGCTGGAAAGCCTTCGATGTTTTGGCGGTAAGGCCCATCCTTTACAAGTAAATCATAGAAAATGGAGCCTCATAGTAAAGTAAACCTGTCTTTCTGATACTCAATCAGCCCGTCTTGTTTCATGCGCATTAACTCATGTGACAGCGCGCTTCGCTCCACACAGAGGTAATCGGCCATCTGCTCACGGTTATGCGGAACGGTGAAGGTTCGTCCGTGTTTTGCCGCCGTAAGCGTGCTCAAATACTGCAGTATCTTTGCCCGCACCGACTTCATACAGATGATCTCCATTCTGCTCTGCAGGTATAGGTTCTTCTGTGCAACAGTTTGCAGCATGTTGGCGATCAGTATTTGATGAAACGCACAGGCATTCGGGCAGGTATGCAGGATGCGTGAAAAGCCGAGCAGCAGTACGACAGCATCCGAATCGGCCAGCACGGAAACCGGGCTTTCCCTTGCGTCCGCGCAGCAAAGGGCCTCGGCGAAAATATCGGCTTCACCAAGGGTAGCCAGCAAGGTACGGTTTCCGTCAATATCATCCCGTACAATGTGCAGGCAGCCCGAAAGTACAACGCCTACATATTTCGGTTTGCTTCCCGCTTCAAGCAGAATGGACCCTTTCCTGTATTCCACTGTCTTGGCCTGCAGGCAATTTAACATGGAGGCAAGCTCATCATCATTGATGCCTTTGAACAGAGAAACCGATGGCAATATAGAATCTGATTTTCTCATAAAAAGCAACCTTCTTCGATAATTCCGTGGTAATAACCACGGAATTTTTGCTTTGAGTATAGTATGCTAAAGACAGAAAGTCAAGGAGGAATGCAGCATGAAACGGAAAATCATTATGATAGACGAAGAAAGATGCAACGGTTGCGGTTTGTGCGTCGAGGCCTGCCATGAGGGCGCTATCGGCATGGCAAACGGTAAAGCGAAACTGCTCAGAGATGATTATTGCGACGGGTTGGGAGACTGTCTGCCTGCCTGTCCTACCGGGGCCATCACGTTCGAGGAACGGGAGGCGGACGCTTACAATAGGGAGGAGGCAAAAAAGAATAGGGGGGAGCTGATACGGCCTCCGTTGCCCTGTGGATGTCCGGGATCCAATACGAAAGCAATTAGGAGGGCAGAGGCGGAGCGGGAGCCTTCCCCCATACAAAACGTGTCGATTGCGTCTCAGTTAAACCAGTGGCCAGTGCAAATCAAGCTGGCGCCGATGAATGCACCCTATTTTGACGGAGCCAACCTGCTGGTGTCCGCCGACTGCGCCGCCTACGCTTACGGGAATTTCCACAACGAGTTTATGAAGAACAAAATCGCCCTGATCGGCTGTCCAAAGCTGGACGCTGTGGATTACAGCGAAAAGCTGACCGCCATCCTTCGTGACAACGATATCAAATCGGTGACGGTGGTCCGCATGGAGGTACCCTGCTGCGGCGGGATTGAGCAGGCCGTGATCACGGCCTTAAAAAACAGCGGCAAGATGATTCCGTGGCAGGTGGTGACGATTTCCACTGACGGAAGGATACTGGAGGACTGACCGATGAGAAGAAAGGACGGGAAAGTGATGCAGTTTTTGCTCTCGAAGTACTGCGCGACTGTGAATACGCGACCCTCACCATCGTAAATTCCGACGGGACTCCATACTGCATCCCCATATCGCCCATGATTCTCTATTTTCACTGCGTGCTGGTGGGAAAGAAGTCAGAGGATTGAAATGATGGAAGATATGTTTTGTTATTAATGAGAACAGACTGCAAAAGGGATTGCTGTATGGTGTCGAGTGTCTGCGGAAAAAAGCCGAGAGACACCCATAAGCAGAATGTACTGACTTGTGAGACGATTCCGCTGGCAAAGGTCATGCAGGAAAGGAATGCGGAATGTTAAAAAGCAATTGACCTGATAGTGGACGGATTTGTTCACTATCATCACCTGAATCTATCTAGCATAAGTAGACATTGATGAAAGCTTCAATATACGATGGGAAATTCCAACTGCATCTGGCAAGATAAAAGTAGACACTCATAGAAGGAGAGTGTCTACTTTTATCTTAGAAAGAAATGCAAGTAAAGCTGAAGTATATGAGAATGCATACGGAGGATCGAGTATTTTAAAAGAAGCCCTTGCGGCAGGCAAACCCTAAGAGATTTGTTCCTTTTTATTGGCCGTTTCTATTTCACGTCCATATCAGCTGCTTCTTTTGAAAGCCAAGCTCTAAAAGCAATGTTTTGGTTCCCTCAACGCTTTTCTTCATCAGTTCTGACAGTTTTCCTGCAAAGCCTTCGATATCCCGGCGGCTAAGTGCCCCGCGCAGATTTTCTGCATAGAACTCGTAAAACCCGCCGGAATCCAGTTTTTGGGAAAACATATGCAGGGCGTGCCCCCACTGCAATAGAAAATATAATTGACGGTACACCTCCCGGATAAAAGCCGAGGAGCTGTTATCACCAATAAAGCGAAGGCAGCTTTTTGCGGTTAGGAAAGGGGTTCCTTCTTTTATAAGCCGCCCGATTTCACGGCCGAAGACTTGGAAATCTTCTTCATCCAACGAGGATAAGGTATGTACCGCGACATTTTCACAGGTCAGAGCGCTTATCTGCATCGCCTGCAGCAGCATGAGCAGACATTTGCGAATCTGTAAATGCGAAAGATCGGGTGGGCCGGCCAGCCTGCCGGAAATGACTCGGGTTCCAACGCCGTTTATCGTCTCGGTGACACGGATGTCGTTTAAAAGCTCAAGCGTGCGCCGCATGGTGATCAGGGAAACGTCATATTCCTGGGCCAGCGCCTGACAGGAGGGAAGAAGTTTCTCCTGCTTGTAAATTCTCGCATCGATTTTGCTCATTAGTTCGGCGGCCAAGGTGTAGCACAGCTGCGGGTGTTCCCGGTAAATCTGCCATTCAAAGGGGATTTGCTCCACCGGCTCCGGTGTATCCAGCTGGACAGCCAGACTCATAAAAAACATCTGCGTGACATTTTTGCTGAACGCCTGGGTCACTTCCAGCGCTTGATCGGTATTCCCTGTTTCAATCAAGGTCAGCATTTGTTCGATATGCTTTGCCGCGGCGTCGGAAGCTTCAAAATTGGCGGGCCGCTGCAGATAGGGCGTCTGGAGATAGCGGACTATTTCCCAGTGCAGGTTGAGCACCAAGGGATTGTTCAGTGGCCGCATGGCCTCCGCATAAAACATGTTGATTTGTTTCACCGGATGTTCCTTCCGCCTTTTCAGCTGCGTCCGGATTTGATGGATGGAATCCTCAGTCTGCCTTTGCAGATAGTAATGAACGATGGGACTGAAAAGAAGATCGGAGTGTCGGCATATGTCTTCCATGCCCTCCCTGCGGGAGAGAAAAGCGGCCCGGTAGCGTTGCCCTTGCTGCTTGTCCGGCCGGTAAATCACGGTGCTGCGTTTTCGCTCAGTGATTTTTATGTAACCTTCGTCGTGCATCCGGTATAATGCTGTCCGAACGGTGAGAGCACTGACCTGAAACTGCCGGCAGATATAACTGATCGAGGGAAGGCGGTCCCCAAGCAGATAATAACCGAATAGGATTCGAGAAGTAAAATAGTCATAGATAATATCAGCCATACTGTTATTTTGCACCGTTCGGCCTCCTTCTTATGGAAATTCTTTATTCTCTTAGTTTATAATTTTTTCATCAAAAAAGTCCCGAACTCGTTGTCGTCATCCATTGGAATATTCAAAAAGCCTTTTTATCCGAATTCAGGCGATTCAGGTCTCGCTGTTAAGAAAAATTTCTGCGTCCGTGTACTGTAATCAAACCCACTGACGGGCAACTATTTTAGTAATTAAGTATAGCACAGTTGAACACGAAAATCTATCCTGACACATGGAACGGATGTTGCATTTGTTGTTCAGACACGTTATAATAAACTGATAAAGTAATGATCAAGGTAGAAAAACATACACAGGAAACGCGTATTCCATTTTAAACAGATTTTGTAACTTTTACTCCAAAGATGGTCATTACAATAGTAGGGGAACAAAAACCAAGCAATAGGCCGATACCATTCCCCAATTTAGGAAAGGGAAGCTTATTTTATGATGGAACTGACATGGCTTGTAACCCTGCAGGAAACGGATGAGGATACAGAGGGCGCGCTGCGCCATTTTTCCAGAAACAGCGTCCTGTACTAAAAGTTTATGCTGAAATTTCTGTTGGACACCACCCATGGGAAGATCTATCCCGCGCTGCTGGTTAAAAACTGGAAGGCCGTGCAGATGGCAGCACGCACTCTAAAAAGACATGTCGGGCAACCTAGGGTTATCCCTTGTTCGATGTCTGTTCGGAGACCGTATCTCTGCTACTGGCAGAAAAACAAGAAGGAGAGGCGGCTTCTATGATAAGCTGCAGTATACATACGATAGGCTCGTAAATCGGGAAGGTGTAAAATAATGCTGAATGAAACAGAAGAAAAAGTGCGGCGGCTGGAAAAGCAGGCAGCAGCAGATTATGAATACAGTACCTTGATGCGCCTGCTAAGCGTCAGTGTCAGCAAACATTTGCTGGATGAACATTTCACGCTCATCTGGGCCAACAGCTTTTTTTATGACCTTATCGGTTACTCCCAAGAGGAATTTAATACCAGATTTCATAACCGCCCGGATGAATACTTCTATAATAATCCGGAAGGGTTCCAGCTTCTAGCGAAATCCGTAATGTGTGCCCTTGTCAAAGGGGAAAACGGCAATTCTGTTTACCTGCCCCTCATCCACCCTGACAGGGGGGCCTACTGGGTGAAACTTCAGGCGGCCTTTACGGATGAGTATATCGACGGCCTCCGGGTCGCCTATACTACCTTGACCGATGTGACCGAGATGATGCAGGCCCGGCAGGAGTTTGAAAAGCTGACTCACGAGCAGGATATGCTCATGAGCGCCTTAAACGTCAGCGTCAGCAAGCATCTCATCGATGAGCACTATACCTGCGTGCGGGCCAATGAGTATTACTACCGGCTTATCGGTTACTCCAAAGAAAAATATGAAAAATTGTTTCACAACCATCCTGACGAATACTATCGGAACAACCCTGAGGGCTGGGAACTGCTGACGCAAAAAGTGAACGAAGTCCTAACGCAGGGCGGCGATCAATATGAGTTGATTGTGCCCATGAAATATGAGGATGGCTCCACCTATTGGGTCAAGCTGTTCAGCTATTTCACGGAGGAATATATCGATGGCTGTCGTACCTCGTACACAGTTATGACCGACGTGACGGAACTGGTCAAAACGAAAAACGAGCAGGAGATGCTGATGCAGGCCATGAAAGTCAGCGTCAGCCGCCATTTGGTGGACAAGCATTTCACGGTGGTCGAGGCCAACGACTTTTATTATGAGCTGATTGGGTATACCCGGGAGGAATATGAAGCGGCCTTCCACAACCACTGCAACGAATATTTTAAGACCAACGAAGGCAGCTGGGAGAAAATCCATAGTAGAATCGAGGAAATGTACGCGGCGGGCAAAACGAGCTACGAGCTTTTTGTGCCTCTGAAGCTTCCCGATGGATCCACCAACTGGGTAAAAATGACGGGCTTTTTCACGGATGAGTATCAGGACGGTATGCAATTGGCTTACACCACTATGGTCGACGTCACGGAGTTGATGCAGATTCAGCAGGAAAAGGCCGTCGCGTATGACAATATCCCGGGCTTTATCGTCAAGCACCGTATCCTAAAAGACAAAATAGTTATGATCGGCGCCAGCGATGGCATTACGGACGTTTTCAACGTGGATCTGGATCATCTGGAGTCCTTTGACGTATATGCCGCTTTGGAGCCAGAGAGCGGGGCGATCATCAAGGCGAACCATCCGCGTTTTCGAAAAGGCGAACCTTTTGAGGGAACGCTGCGCATGAAGGATCGGAATGACAGGGTGCGGTGGTTTCAGATCCGCAGTACCTGCACCGATTCCATTGCCGATGACCCGGTCTATTTGACGGTTTTCATCGACGCTACCGACGTCACCGAGCTGAGGGAAATGCAAAAGCAGCTGACCGAGCAGAAAGCGGCCCTACAGGACGCGCTCACGGCGGCAGAGCACGCAAACCGAGCCAAGTCAGATTTCCTGTCTCGGATGAGCCACGATATTCGAACGCCGATGAACGCGGTTCTGGGCATGACCAAGATCGGCAAAAAGTACGTAAACAACCCGGAACGGGTGATGGACTGTTTCCAGAAGATCGATGTATCGTCTAAACTCCTGATTGACCTGATCAACGAAGTGCTTGACATGTCCAAGGTCGAAAGCGGCCAGATTCTGCTGGCGGAAGAGGAAGTGAACTTGGCGGAACTGGTGCAGGGTGTGGTCACTATGGTGCAGCCGCTGTTCCAGGACAAAAGCCTCCGGTTCAACACTTACGTCAGCGGCGTCATCCATGAGACGGTGGTCAGCGACGTGCAGCGCCTGCAACAGCTGGTTATGAACCTGCTGTCGAACGCGGTAAAATACACGTCCGAAGGTGGAAGCGTTTCACTGGAAATCCGGGAAAACCCCATCGGTGGAACGGATACGGCGCATTATGAGTTTATCGTTTCGGATACCGGGATCGGGATGAAACCGGAATTCTTAAGCCATGTGTTCGACCCTTTTGAACGGGCGGAAGATGTGAAAATCCAGGCGGTCCAAGGCACCGGACTGGGGCTCTCTATCTGTAAAAAAATTGCGGAACAGATGGGCGGCACAATCGAGGTGGAAAGCGAATACGGGAAGGGCAGCAAATTTATCGTATCGGTTTATCTCAAAGTACAGGAGGAAAAAATTGACGACGGTGAGCTGGCCGGCTTGCCGGTGCTGGTGGTGGATGACGATGTAGTTGTCTGTGACAACACCTGTGAGCGGCTGGAGGAATTGGGAATGATAGCGGAAGGGGTTGGTGACGGCCGGGCGGCTCTTGCCAAAGTAGTAGAGGCTCACGCCGCTTTTCAGGATTATTTTGCGGTCATTCTCGATTACCGGATGCCGGACCTGAATGGCGTGGAGACTACCCGGCTGATCCGGGAGAAAGTGGGAAACGATCTGCCCATTATTATGCTTTCAGCCTATGATCTGTCAGAGCAAATGGAAACCGCTAAAGAGGCAGGTGCAAATGGGTTTATCACCAAACCACTGTTCCGGTCCCGCCTAGCCTATAAGCTGAAGCAATTCATAAACGGCACCGCCGAAGAAGAAAGGCTGGTGGCTGGGCCACTGATCGGCGGGTCATATGAGGGTAGACGGATCCTGCTGGTGGAGGACAACGCCATGAACCGGGAAATCGCTGTGGAAATTCTATCGGAAACCGGTGTGGCCGTCGATACAGCAGAAAATGGACAAATCGCCGTGAACCTAGTGAAAGACGCACCCTCCGGAACCTACGACCTGATCTTTATGGACATGCAGATGCCAGTCATGGATGGCTGTACGGCGGCCGAACATATCCGTGCACTGAAGAGGGAGGATGCGAAAACGCTTCCGATCATCGCCATGACGGCCAACGCCTTTGCGGACGACCGGCAAAAGACAAAGGACGCGGGCATGAACGGGCATTTGGCAAAGCCCATCGATAT
>PPYE01502217.1_pt1 | contig 10935 bp, 10 predicted proteins | sample 1559881 | NCBI WGS metagenome assembly PPYE01 (sample SAMN08240022, study PRJNA423297) | Human gut metagenome, whole genome shotgun sequencing project.
TTTGCAATGTGTTTTTCATAGTATTAGATTTAAGGTTAACAAAGGTTGGAGTACAGCGGTACTCCTTTTTTTATGCCCATACGTACCGTCCCGGTTCTCCAATAAAATTTTCACATAAAATGCAAGGCAACTTTTTATATCCATTTAGTTTTTGGCTATCTTTGCACTGCTTTTGGCGGGCATAGGCACGCATAAAGCAGCTTAACTAACAATAAATCAATAATTAAAAACAGAAAATTATGGCAATGCATACATGGTTTGAATGTAAGATCCGTTACGAGAAAACAATGGAAAATGGAATGAACAAGAAGGTGACCGAACCGTACCTGGTGGATGCCCTCAGTTTTACGGAAGCGGAAGCACGCATCATCGAAGAGATGACGCCGTTCATTTCGGGAGAGTTCACCGTATCGGACATCAAACGTGCCAACTATAGCGAATTGTTCCCCAGCGAAGAGGAAGCTGCCGACCGCTGGTTTAAATGTAAACTGGTTTTCATCACACTGGACGAGAAAAGCGGTGCGGAAAAGAAAACCTCTACCCAGGTATTGGTACAGGCTGCCGACCTGCGTGATGCAGTGAAGAAACTGGATGAGGGCATGAAAGGCACAATGGCCGACTATCAGATAGCATCTGTAGCGGAAACCGCCATTATGGATGTATATCCGTACAGTGCAGAGCCCGACGACAAACCAGAAGTGTAACGAAGCAGAGCTTCGTAATGTGCTAATGTGCAAATATGCCAATGACCTACGGCGTGACAGCACAAGATAAACATAGCACAGCCAATTAGCACATTAGCACATTAACTCATTAACCCCTAAAAAGATGATTGCAGAGAATTTAAAACAAGTACTGAGCGAACTGCCTGAAAAGGTACGGCTGGTGGCTGTTTCCAAATTTCACCCCAACGAGGCGATAGAAGAAGCGTATCGTGCCGGCCAGCGTGTGTTCGGAGAAAGTAAGGTGCAGGAAATGACCGCCAAATACGAAAGTCTGCCCAAAGACATAGAATGGCATTTCATCGGGCATCTGCAAACAAACAAAATAAAATATATCGTTCCTTACGTAGCGCTGATTCATGGCATAGACTCCTACAAGCTGTTGGCCGAAGTGAACAAGCAGGCTGCCAAAGCCGGAAAAACCGTCAACTGCCTGCTGCAGCTGCACATCGCCCGGGAAGAGACCAAGTTCGGATTCAGCTTTGACGAATGCCGGGAAATGCTGGCGGCCGGTGAATGGAGAGAGCTCAAGCATATCCGGATATGCGGATTGATGGGCATGGCCACGAATACGGACAATGACGAACAAATCAGAACAGAGTTTTGTTCTTTAAGTAGCTTCTTCAATGAAGTGAAAGCCAAATGGTTTGCCGATGCAGAATCATTCCGGGAACTGTCCATGGGGATGTCTCACGACTACCACGAGGCCATTGCAGCCGGGAGCACCTTGATACGTGTAGGAAGCAAGATTTTTGGAGAAAGAAACTATTAACCATAAAAAATCATTATCATGGCAACATTAGAAACTACTTTTGCAGGGCTGAAACTCAGAAACCCCATTATCGTCAGCAGCTCCGGACTGACAGACAGTGCCGCCAAGAATCAGAAACTATCTGAGGCCGGTGCAGGTGCCATTGTGCTAAAATCACTCTTTGAAGAGCAAATCATGATGGAGGCTGACTGGATGGGAGACCCGAATATGTACCCCGAAGGCAGTGACTACCTTGTAGGATATATCCGCGAACATAAGCTGGGTGAATATCTGAACCTGATTAAGGAAAGCAAAAAGGTTTGCAATATCCCCATCATAGCCAGCATCAACTGCTATCAGAATGCCGACTGGGTGGAATTTGCCGCCAAAATAGAAGAAGCCGGTGCAGACGCATTGGAAATCAATATCCTTGCACTGCAGACGGATGTACAATATGCTTACGGCAGTTTCGAGCAACGCCACATCGACATTCTGAGCCACATCAAGAAGACGGTCAAGATACCCGTCATCATGAAGCTGGGTGACAACCTGACCAATCCGATAGCTCTGATAGACCAGCTGTATGCCAACGGTGCCGCCGCAGTAGTGCTGTTCAACCGCTTCTACCAGCCGGACATCAACATTGAGAAAATGATACAAGTATCCGGTAACGTATTCAGCAATGAATCCGATTTGTCCAAAGCCCTGCGCTGGATAGGCATCGCTTCGGCAGCCGTAAACAAGCTGGACTATGCCGCTTCCGGTGGTATTCACTCGCCCGAAGGCGTTGTCAAGGCAATATTAGCAGGTGCTTCGGCCGTAGAGATATGCAGTGTGCTTTATCAGAATTCAGCTACCATCATTGAAGAATACATCCGCTTCCTCAACTTGTGGATGGACCGCAAAGGTATGGAAACCATCAGCCAGTTCAAAGGTATTCTGAACGTAAACGACCCGAAGGGAGTCAATACTTTCGAACGTACACAGTTCTTGAAATACTTCTCTTCACATGAATGAGACAAAAGGCTGACAAGAAGACAATAAAATTGAAAGGGTGATAACACTACAATGACGTTATCACCCTTTCATTTTATACTATACCGCTATCTTTTTATTTCTTCTTATCCAGCGCCTCAAAGCAGGAATTCTTGCTCACGAATTCCGGAACAATATCCTTCATGGCAGCAACAATTTTCATCTGGTCATAAGTGTAACTTACATCAATCAGATTCTGGATACGCTCCTTCACCTCGTCATAGTCATACTCACGCACCGTGGCAATCATAATCTTCTCATGGTAGGTGGGTTTTGTAAGCTCCTTCACATTCAAGAGTTCCTCGTAGAGCTTCTCGCCATGACGGAGACCGGTAAATTCAATCTTCACATCCGTACGTCCGGAAAGGCTGATCATACGCTTGGCAAGATCCACAATCTTCACCGGCTTACCCATGTCGAAGATGTAGATTTCACCGCCGTTACCCATACTGCCGGCCTCAAGAACAAGGCGGCAAGCTTCGGGAATGGTCATGAAGTAACGGATTATCTCAGGATGGGTCACTGTCACCGGACCGCCACGCTGAATCTGGTCGCGGAAACGGGGAATGACAGAACCGTTGGAACCCAGCACATTGCCGAAACGCGTAGTGATGAACTGAGTGGCATGGCCTCCCTCCTTCTGCAACTTCTTCGCAAGAGACTGCACATAAATCTCGCAAATACGCTTGGAGCAGCCCATCACGTTTGTAGGGTTAACAGCCTTGTCCGTAGAAATCATCACAAACTTCTCGGCACCGTATTTCACGGCAAGATCGGCAACGGTGCGCGTGCCGAATACGTTCACCTGGATGGACTCGGAAACGTTGTCCTCCATCATCGGCACATGCTTGTAGGCGGCCGCATGGAAAATATACTGGGGCTTGAACTCCCTGAAGATATCCTCCATGCGCGTGGCATTGGAGATGTCAGCTATGATGGTCTCGGCATCGATGTCGCGCCAACGGTCCTGAAGTTCCAGACGGATGTCGTGCAGAGGGGTCTCGGCCTGGTCCACTAAAATAAGTTTATAGGGATTGAACGAAGCCACCTGGCGCATGATTTCACTGCCGATGGAGCCGGCGGCGCCCGTAATCATCACACGCTTGCCCTCCAGATGAGAGGCAACCTTATGGATATCTATCTCGATAGGATTGCGCTGAAGCAGGTCCTCAATCTGAATTTCCTTCAACTGTGTGCGGCTCAGCGCCTGGCCGTTCCACTCGCTCAAGGGAGGCGCGGTCATCAGTTTGATGTTGTGCACCAGCAGGCGGTCAGCCATGTCGGACTTCTTCAGTTCCTCCATCTTGGCAGGAGAAATGATGATGGTCTGCACATCGCGGTCGTTCAGCACATCAATCAGCGTATCATCGTTGGGGAACACCCTGACACCCATCATCACCTTGTTGATAAGCTCAGGTTCGTCCGCAATGAATCCGCGCAGACGGTAGTGGTTGCGCAGATTGACACGCAATGCCTTGGCAATGTTGACCCCGGCTTCCTTGGCACCGTAAATGAACACATTGGCACTATGGGTGCCGTCGAAGTTCAGCGCCTCGAAGAAAGTCTTGACAATCACACGGGAGCATGCCATCATGGCAAAGCTGATGATATAGGACATGAACAGCACGCTGACCGGAGCCAGGTTGAACTCCAAATAGCTTTCTGTCAAGACGCTCGTTATCATCAGCAGTGCATACGACACCGTCAATGACACAAAAATGCGCATGATATCCACAAAGGAAGAAAAGCGCAACACATTGGAATACGTACGGAAAACACGGAAAAAAATCAGATTGACAACAACCGTCCATAAAATGGTCTTGTCAATGGTAGAGGATTCCAAAAAAATGCTTCTGAAATCATATCGGAGAGCATAGGCCAACAGACTGGATATGACGATGATAAATACGTCAATTAATAGAATAGTCCATATCGGAAGCACTTTCGCGGAAAGATACCGATGAAAAAAATTTCGCTTCATTTCGCTTGACAGTTTTGTTTTAGGCGAGGCAAAGATACACTATTTTAGTCAAAACGGACAAGAAATCGATAAAAAAATGTTATAATAATTATTTATCGTCTATAAAGAAACTATCCCGCCTCCCTCGTTTTAACAGTTGGAAAGCGGGATGGAAATAATTTTACCCCAGAAAATGCGGTATCCGCTACATCAGATTACTTGCCAACTCGCTCAACTGGCTACGTTCTCCTTTCACCAGATTGACATGGGCAAACAAGTTCTGGTCCCTCATACGGTCTATCATATAAACAAGCCCATTGGACTGACTGTCCAGATAGGGTTGGTCTATCTGCTGAATATCACCGGTAAACACCATTTTTGTGCCTTCACCGGCACGGGTGATGATGGTCTTAATCTCATGCGGAGTCAGGTTTTGGGCTTCATCAATAATACAGTAGGTCTCGCTCAAACTGCGCCCGCGGATAAAGGCTAATGCCTCGATGACCAATTGTTCACTTTTTTGCATATCCTCCAAGCGTTTCACTTCAGAGGAATTGGCAGCGAACTGATGCTTGATTACATTCAAATTATCGAACAAAGGCTGCATGTAAGGAGCCACTTTCTCATTGGCATCACCGGGAAGGAATCCAAGGTCTTTATTGGATAGGGCCACGATGGGACGTGCCAGGAGAATCTGCTTGTAGTCGGTAAGTTTTCCCAATGCGGCGGCCAATGCCAGCAGGGTCTTGCCGGTTCCCGCCTTGCCGGTCAGGGCAACCAACTTGATGTTCGGGTCGTTCAGCACCTCAAAAGCAAAGCTCTGCTCGGCATTGCGCGGCTCAATGCCATAATTCTTTGTCTTGTGGACCCGGCAAATCGAATGGGCAAAGGAATTATAACGCGCAAGCACACTGCTGCGGTCACTCTTCAGCACAAAACATTCGTTGGGACGAATGATGTCCTTAAAATCGAACTCGTTGATGTCCAGTCCTTCTTTGGAAGAATAAATGCGGTCTATCAGCGCAGGGTCAATACCCTCGAACACTTCATTCGACTTTTCGAATATATCCACATTGATTACCTTATCATTGATGTAGTCTTCGCACAGCAGACCGATGGAACGCGCCTTCATGCGCAGATTCACGTCTTTCGTGACAAGGATGGTTTTCATTTTAGGCTTTTTGGTGGAAAGCCAGTCCACTACCGACAGAATCTGATGGTCGGGGATGCGTTCGGGAAAGGAATCACGTACTCGGGGAGAGTCCACCATGCCTGCCACCACAAACAGACGGCCTAAGCCCTCTCCCAATGGCGCCCCTTTGGTGAACAGATTATCATCGGTAATCAAATCAAGCTCACGGACGAACTCACGCGCATTGAAATTAATCTGCTCATTACCTTTCTTGAATTTGTCCAGTTCTTCAAGGACTACGATGGGAAGATAAATGTCATTCTCTTGAAAATTCTTCAAACAGTTATAATCGTGAAGAATCACATTCGTATCAATCACAAAATTTTTCTTAGCTCCCATACACGTTAGATTTAAATTGTTAATACCTTTGCATAAGCTTAAGATAAGCTACACTGCAAGCAATTTCAAGCAAGCTTGATTGCGTTCGGTCTGCATTATCTTTGTCGCTTTTAAAGATAACAAATTAATAGGGAGAAAGGATTGCTTCTCCGTTAAATATTATAAAAGATGGATTATCAGGACACTTTAACTTACTTATATAACAGTGTGCCCATGTTTCAGCAAGTGGGCGGCTCAGCATACAAGGAAGGGTTGGAAAACACTCTGACCCTGGACGCACACTTCGAACATCCCCACCGCAGTTTCCGCAGCATTCATGTGGCTGGTACCAATGGAAAGGGTTCCTGCTCGCATACGCTTGCCGCCATACTGCAAGAGGCAGGATACAGGGTCGGGCTCTATACCTCGCCCCATCTGGTGGATTTCCGGGAGCGCATCCGGATTAACGGACAGCCTATACCCGAGGAATACGTCATCCGTTTTGTAGAGCAGGAACGTGGCTTCTTCGAACCCCTCCATCCCTCTTTCTTTGAGCTGACCACCGCCATGGCCTTCCGCTACTTTGCCGATGAAAAGGTGGATGTAGCCGTAATCGAGGTGGGACTAGGCGGACGCCTGGACTGTACCAATATCATCCGTCCGGATGTATGCATCATCACCAACATCAGTTTTGACCATACCCAATTCCTGGGGGACACCTTGGCAAAAATCGCAGGAGAGAAGGCAGGAATCATTAAAAGCGGTATCCCCGTTGTAATCGGCGAGACCACTCCCGAAACGAAACCGGTATTTCTGGAAAAAGCACAGACAACGGGTGCTCCCATCTACTTTGCCGAGGAGAATGACCGTGAAGACTATCCCGGAATAGAATACGAACTGAAAGGGCTCTACCAGCAGAAAAATGCCCGGACCATCCTCACCGCCCTCCCGCTACTGAAAGAAGCCGGTTACTGGCTGGACGGACAAGCAGTGCGCAGTGGCTTTGCCCGTGTGGTGGAACTGACGGGCTTGATGGGACGCTGGCAAAAACTGCAGGACTCGCCCACCCTGATTTGTGACACCGGCCACAATGTGGGAGGCATCACCTACATTACAGAACAACTGAAACAGCAGGCTTACCGCCAGCTACACATCATCATAGGCATGGTAAATGACAAGGATATACGGGGGGTACTGGCCCTGCTGCCCCGGGAAGCGACCTACTACTTCACCAAAGCCAGCGTGAAGCGAGCATTGCCCGAAAGCGAACTACAGGAGCTTGCCGAAGCAGCAGGGCTGGAAGGACATTGCTATCCTGATGTACCTGCCGCCGTGCAGGCCGCACAAGAAAAAAGCCTCCCGGAAGATTTCATCTTCGTGGGAGGCAGCAGTTTCATTGTGGCCGACTTGTTAGCGAACCGCGATGCACTCAATCTCTACTAAGGCATCTTTGGGCAGCGCCTTCACTGCCACAGCCGAACGTGCCGGGAAAGCACCGTCAAAATAAGTGGCATATACCTTGTTCATATCAGCGAACAAGGACATGTCTGCCAGGAAAACAGTTGTCTTCACAATATTCGCCATACCCAGCCCTGCCTCTTCCAGGATATGCTTTATATTCTCCAAGGACTGGCGAGCTTGCGCTTCCGCACCTTCAGCCATCACTCCGGTAGCTGCATCAATAGGCAACTGACCTGATACAAATACCATTCCGCCGGCTTCGATAGCCTGGCTATAAGGGCCTATGGCGCCCGGTGCCTTCTGGCTGCAAATCACTTTCTTCATGATTGTCAAAGTTTGTTTTTATTAATAATCGAGTCTATTTTCCTTTTTTGAAATAAAAAAATCCGAAGTATATGCAGTATTCCGGAAATCCACGCATTTTATAAATAAAACAACGTAATTTCACTCATAACCTGTTATACCTAGACTTAACTCATTTAACACGGGGGAGTTCCCCAAAACAGAGGCTCTGCTTGCGAAAGCAGAGCCTTTATTCTATCCCATCCCTTTACTTGCAATGCTTCTCAATCAAAGCATCCACATTGGGGTCACCCAATTCCTTTGCCTTGGCAAAGCTGGCACAAGCTTCCTTGTCCTTCTTCATCTGCAGCTGGGCGATACCCATCAGACGGTAGGCCTCGGCATACTTAGGGTCTTTCTCCAGAGCAGTCTTCAGCACATTCAACGCCTCTTCGTAACGTCCCACGCGAAGATTCACCACTGCCAGTTCGGCACGGTAAGTCAAATCCTCCGGATTCAGTTCGATGGCTTTCGCCATATCGTCCAGCGCACGCTGGTACTGCTTGGCCTTCAAAGCAGCCTGCTCACGGTAATAGTAGAACATGTCGTTCACTTTACCGTTCACGGCATTGTAATAGGCGTCATAATCCAGCATGGCATTACGCGCCTGGTCTGCATTCATACGGGCTTGGGCACGCTCCAGCAAGTAAGGGGCGGCTTCCTCCGTATAGGGCTGGGTAAAGCGGGCCACACAACTGTCCATCAGAGCCAGTACCTCTTCGGCAGGTGCCTGCATCAGTTCCTTGGTCTTGGCAGCACTGAAGAAGGTAGCCGGAGAGGCCAGAATGGTCTTATTCACTTTATCATAGCTGGTAAATGCCGACGGATAGTCCTGCTTGGCAAACAGGATGTCACCCTCCAACTGGACATAAACCGGAAGCTCGTCAATGGCTATCGCTTTCCGTACCTCGTCCAGAGCCTTGTCGAGCGACCAGTCCTTATAAACTTTCTCGGGCTTGCCCAATGCATAATTATAGATTATCTTGGCCCGGTTGTAATACACATCATCTTTCTTTGCCGCAACCTCCAAAGCCTTATCCATATCTGCGGCGACCTTATCCATGGAAGCATCTTCACGGGACATGAACAGATGCTGGGAAGCGCGGCGCAGATAACCGTCGGCACTGGCAGGATATTGTGCAATGAAATCGTTCAGAGTCTCCATATACTTCTCCGGAGACAGTTGGGAAGAAGCCATGTAGAGGAACACCAAAGCCTGCTCTTCGGTATCGGGCAATGCCTTCTTGATACCGATGCCCTTCAATGACATATCTCCATAAGACAATGCGGAGATATTCTGCGACATGGCGAAATTGGCATCAATGGCATAGCAGATGGTAGCCGTGTCTTGTCCGGAGGACTTCTGCGCAAGGCCGAAGACCTGCCCGTCCACAGTCATCAGCGGACAACTCACCATCTTGTCCTTCAGACGCATATCGAGCGTATAATAGGAATAGTTGCCGGAAATCTTATCAGCTTCCTTTACTTTCCCGGCAGTGAAGGAACGGTCCTTCTGGGTGGAATAAGGCAGCAGATATACATCCGCACCGACGGCCGGAGCCACAGCAGCCAAAGTGAGTGCCGTGACTTTCTTTCCGGGGATGCCGACACGGAACTTGACAACATCGTACATGTCATCAGCTCCCATAATGGCCTCCACCGGCATCTGTGCCCCGTCCGAGCTCATCACAACGGCGCGCCGGGCACCTTTGAACAAGGTGTAGTCAGAAAGCGCAACGCCATCTTCAGTGACAAAAAAGCCGTTTCCAGTATTCAGTATCTTATCGTCCTGGTCGTAGGTCACCACCGAAAAAACGGCACGTTTGGCTTTGTCTACCCACTTCGGGGCTTGTGCCACACTCCACTGAGCCAATAAACAGAGAGTGAGCATCAACAGCAATTTCTTTTTCATATCTTAGTTGGTTCTTTGTTTTACCGCTTCATAAATCAAAATGCCGGCTGCAACGGAAACATTGAGGGACTCGATGGTTCCCAACATGGGAATTTTCACCCACTCGTCACACAACGCCAGGTTGTCATAGGACACCCCCTTGTCTTCGGCACCCATAATGATGCACATCGGACCGGTATAGTCGGCTTTGGTATAGTCGTAATCGCCTTTCTCCGTGGCTGCCACGATATGGAAACCACTATTCTTGAGGAATTGCAGGGTCTCTTTCAGGCTGTGTTCGCGGCAAACGGGCAAAGTGTGCAAGGCTCCTGCCGAGGTTTTCATGGCATCTGCGTTGACAGATACACTGTTCCGTGCAGGGATAATCACGGCATCTACCGCCGCACACTCGCAAGTACGGGCAATGGCACCGAAATTGCGGACATCCGTGATGCCGTCGAGCATCACAAACAGAGGATTCTTGCCCTGCTCGAAAAGGAAAGGTACCAAGTCCTCCGTCTTCTGGTAAGTGACTGAAGAGATGAAGGCAATTACTCCCTGGTGATTCTTCCGCGTCACGCGGTTGATGCGTTCCACCGGAACGCGCTGTACCGGTATCAAAGTCCCTTTCAAGACAGCGAACAGCTCTTTTGACAAATCACTCTGAATGTCCTTCTTTACCAATATCTTGTCTATCTCTTTTCCTGCCTGAATGGCTTCTATCACGGCACGAACGCCGAAAATCATTTCACTGTTATCAACCATATATGGGTATTTACTATTTGACGATTTACTATTTACTATTTGATACTTCCAGCAATGCTCTGGCATTGTTCAGTGCGGCTTCGGTCAGCTTAGCACCACTCAGCATATGGGCTATTTCTTCCACACGTTCATCGTCGGTCAGACGACGGATGTGACTGTTTGTTTCCGTCTCGTTGTCCTGCTTGTACACCTTATAATGGGCGCATCCGCGGGCAGCAATCTGGGGCAGATGGGTGATACTGATTACCTGGCGGTCCTGCTCGCCCATCTCCTGCATGATATCCGCCATGCGGTCGGCTATCTCGCCGGAGACTCCGGTATCTATTTCGTCGAATACAATGGTAGGAAGCTTGACGGCACCGGCTATCATTGCTTTGATGGAGAGCATGACGCGGGCTATTTCACCACCCGAAGCTACGGAGGAGACGCTTTGCAATGCCCCGTTCTTATTCGCGGAAAACAAGAAGTTCACAGTATCCGCCCCGTGTATGCCCGGCT
>PPYE01645098.1_pt1 | contig 10932 bp, 11 predicted proteins | sample 1559881 | NCBI WGS metagenome assembly PPYE01 (sample SAMN08240022, study PRJNA423297) | Human gut metagenome, whole genome shotgun sequencing project.
GCGGAAACGCTCCACGAGCTCGGCAACTGCTGCCACCTTGTCGGACTTCGCCATGGTCCTCCTTCCAGATACGTGACCGTAGGTAAGAAAAAACCCGACACGCAGGATCGTGTCGGGCGTACGCTCGATTGCAGCACAAGGCTGCTCACTCACCTGCGTTGGATTTTCCTCCACTAGCGTGGACACCAACGGTCTTCGGCACGGATCAGCTTAACAGGCCAGGCAATGGCATGCAAGCAACGGGGCGAGCATCACAGACGAGGCCGGGGTTGCTCCCTCCGGCGAGCACCGCACTTTCCGCCCTCTCACAGCGGCGGGGCAGCCAGCATTTACCAGGGGCCGCCACGGCGCCTCAGACTGACGCACGCACACATGTCGACGTACAACAGAAAAAGCCGGGCCCCCGCAGCAGTGCTGCGCGGGGACCCGGATGCTTGATCAGCGAGCGAGGCTCACTTCTCGACGAGGTCCTTGACCTTGGTGACATCCACGGGGATGCCGGGGCCCATCGTCGTGGCGACGGAGCCCTTGATCAGGTAGCGGCCCTTCGAAGAGGTCGGCTTGAGACGCAGCACCTCGTCCAGGACGGCGGCGTAGTTCTCGGTCAGCTGCTCGGCGGTGAAGGAGGCCTTGCCGACGATGAACGCCAGGTTGGCGTGCTTGTCGACGCGGAACTCGATACGACCACCCTTGATCTCCTTGACGGCCTTCGCGACGTCCATGGTCACGGTGCCCGTCTTGGGGTTCGGCATGAGGCCACGGGGGCCGAGGACGCGGCCGAGGCGGCCAACCTTGCCCATGAGGTCGGGGGTAGCAACGGCGACATCGAAGTCGGTGTAGCCCTTGGCAACCTTCTCGATGAGCTCGTCGCCGCCGACCTCGTCGGCGCCTGCGTCGATCGCTTCCTGAGCGCGCGGACCAACGGCGAAGACCAAGACCCGGGCGGTCTTGCCGGTGCCGTGCGGCAGGGAAACGGTGCCACGGACCATCTGGTCCGCCTGGCGGGGGTCGACACCCAGTCGGAAGACGACCTCAACGGTCGAGTCGAACTTGGTGACGGTGGTCTCCTTGGCCAGCTTCATGGCCTCGAAGGGGGTGTACAGCACGTCCGCGTGGACCTTCTCGGCCGCTGCGCGGTAGCTCTTGGAGCGCTTGGTCATTCTGCTTCTTCTCCTTGCAGTCGTGGGTGTCGGGCAGCGCCTGCCCTACCACGGGGGGTTGGTTGAGGTCAGCCCTCGACGTTGATGCCCATGGAGCGGGCGGTGCCGGCGATGATCTTGGCCGCGGCCTCGATGTCGTTGGCGTTGAGGTCAGCCATCTTGGACTGGCCGATTTCGCGAGCCTGATCCATCGTGATCGAACCAACCTTGACGGTGTTGGGGGTGCCGGAACCCTTCTGGATGCCAGCAGCCTTCTTGATGAGCTCAGCGGCGGGCGGCGTCTTGAGGACGAACGTGAAGGAACGATCCTCGTAGACGGTGATCTCAACGGGGATGATGTTTCCACGCTGCGACTCGGTGGCCGCGTTGTAAGCCTTGGTGAACTCGACGATGTTCACGCCGTGCTGGCCCAGTGCGGGGCCGACGGGCGGTGCGGGGGTAGCGGCGCCGGCTGCGATCTGAAGCTTGATCAGGCCGGTGACCTTCTTCTTCGGTGCCATGAATGCGGGTCTTTCTTCTGAAGTTCTGGCCGACGGGTGTCGGTCAGGGCGGAGCGTTTGGCGTCAGCTCACTGGGTTTCAGCGGGCATAGTGCGCCCTACGCACACAAAAGTGAATCATAACGCGATTCCGGGCTTGATCCCAAGTCCGGGTGCGTGATGTCACTGCTCGAGCTTCTCCACCTGGTCGAAGCCGAGCTCGAGCGGCGTCTCGCGCTCGAAGATGGTGACGAGCCACGAAGCCGGTGACGGCGGGGGTTTCCTTGACGACGCGGTACGAGGCCTCGTTGAAGTCCATGCAGACGATCGCGTAGCCGGGGATACGCACGTGGCGCACGCGCTTCTTCGCGTTGCCACGGTACTCCATGACGTACTCATCCGGGACCTCGACGGCGAAGATGTAGTCTTCCATGTTCTGCGTGGTGATGCGCTGCTCGAGGTTAGCCTTCACCTTGCGCTCGTGGCCGGAGTAGGTGTGGATGACGTACCAGTCGCCGGGGGACATGTAGAGCTTGCGGCGCAGCTTGGCGATCGCTTCCTCTTCAACCGAGGCCGGGGCCTCTTCGTCGGATTCGGTTTCCTTCTCGGCGACCTCCTCGATCACCTCATCGACGACTTCCTGGGCAGCTCCGCCGACAAGGGCGTCGGCGGTCTCCTGCTGAACCTCTTCCTGGTGCTCCTCGAAAGTCTGTTCCTCGGTGTACTGTTCGTCGCTCACGACGTTTCCCTCCTGCGAGTGGGGCCGGACCGTAGAAGAAACCCGCCTGCAGTGTCCTGCGGGCGGGTTCGTCGGTCTCAGCCGAAGATCAATGCGCTTAGTTTACCGAATCCGAAGTCGAGTAGGCCAGCGAAAAGCATGATTGCGGCGACAAACACAACGACGACGAGGAAGTACGTCCAGGTTTCGGATCCCGTGGGGTAGGTAACCTTCTTCATTTCGTCAATGACCTGCTTGAAGAAGAGCCAGATGCCACCGAACAATCCGGGACGCTTCGTCTGCTCCTTGGTGGCGGCGCTACGCTTGCGGGTAGCTTCGTTCTTAGTGCGATCTCGGCGCGAGGATTCAGCGTCCGAGGCAACACGATCGGCCATGGGAATCCTCCTACGAAAATGATCAGCCTAATCCGCAGGGCAGGCGGGACTCGAACCCACAACCGCCGGTTTTGGAGACCGGTGCGCTACCAATTGCGCCACTGCCCTACGCAGGAAAACCTGCCTGACGAACATTAGTGGATAAGGCGGCGCTTTGTCCAACCGAGACACGCGCCGGCGGGTCACATGCCGCGTAATACCAGCCCCGACCTCGTAAATGAGAGGTAGCCCACGCACGCATCGCGTACGCTCCCCATCACACGCGCGCGCGACGTGGGACCATGGAGGGGTGACCAATACACCTCGCACCCGTGTCTCTGATCGTTTCAACGCCATCACGCCGTCCGCGACCCTGGCCGTGGACGCGAAGGCCAAGGCCCTCAAGGCCGCCGGCCGTCCGGTGATCGGCTTCGGCGCCGGCGAACCCGACTTCGCCACGCCCGACTACATTGTCGAGGCCGCCGTCAAGGCCGCGCGCAACCCCGCGATGCACCGCTACACGCCCGCCGCCGGCCTCCCGGCGCTGCGTGAGGCCATCGCGGAAAAGACCCTGCGCGACTCCGGCTACGAGGTCTCCCCCGCCGACATCGTCGTCACCAACGGCGGCAAGCAGGCCGTGTTCCAGGCTTTCGCCGCGCTGCTGGGTCCCGGCGACGAGGCGATCCTGCCGACGCCGTACTGGACCACCTACCCCGAGGTCGTCAAGCTCGCCGGCGCGACCCCCATCGAGGTGTTCGCAGGCGCCGACCAGGACTACAAGGTGACCGTCGAGCAGCTCGAGGCCGCGCGCACGCCTCGCACGAAGGTCCTCCTCATGTGCTCGCCGTCCAACCCGACGGGCAGCGTCTACACGCCCGAGGAGCTGACCGCGATCGGCCAGTGGGCCCTCGAGCACGGCATCTGGGTCATCTCGGATGAGATCTACGAGCACCTGCTCTACGAGGACGCGCAGAGCGCGCACATCGTCAAGCTGGTGCCCGAGCTGGCCGACCAGGCCGTTATCCTCAACGGCGTGGCTAAGACCTACGCGATGACCGGCTGGCGAGTGGGCTGGATGATCGGCCCCTCCGACGTCATCAAGGCCGCGCTGTCCTTCCAGTCGCACCTGACCTCCAACGTCAACAACATCGCCCAGGAAGCCGCGCGCGCCGCTGTGTCCGGTTCCCTGGACGCCGTGGACGAGATGCGCGTCGCCTTCGATCGTCGCCGCCGCACGATCGTTGACATGCTGCGCCAGATCGACGGTTTCGACGTTCCAACCCCCAAGGGCGCGTTCTACGTCTACCCCTCCGTCGAGCGCCTGCTGGGTCGCGAGATCCGCGGCCGCGTGGCCAACACCTCGGGCGAACTCGCCGACCTGATCCTCGACGAGGTCGAGGTCGCGGCGGTTCCTGGCGAGGCCTTCGGCCCCTCCGGCTTCCTGCGCTTCTCCTATGCCCTGGCCGACGACGACCTCGTCGAGGGCATCACCCGCGTGCAGGAGCTCTTCGCCTGATGCACGTCTCGTTCGAACGGACAGAGCGGGAGACCCCCCTCGGGACGGTCCTCCTCGCCCACGGGTACGCGGAACACTGTGGACGCTACGCCCACCTGCGCTCCGCACTCACCCGCGCCGGTTACGACGTCGCCTACTACGACCACGCGGGCCACGGGACCTCTGAGGGTCCCCGCGCCTGCGTGGACGTGGGCGCGCTGATCCGCTACTTCGGCGACGCGCGCCGGGCGACCCTCGCCCACGCGCGCACGCCGGAGCTGTTCCTGTTCGGACACTCGATGGGCGGCATCATCGCGGCCGCCTCCACGATTCTCGACCCAACGCGGCTGCGCGGCACCGTCCTGTCCGCTCCGGCGCTGCGCCCCCTCCCCCACGTCTCCCCCTCCCAGGCGCGCAGGCTACTGCCGATCGCCCGGCTGCGCCCCGGCCTCGTCGTGGCGAAGGGAGCGTCCGACATGGAGGTGTCTCCCCTGTCGCGCGACCCGCAGGTCCAGCGCGACTTCGATGCCGACCCGCTCACCTACAAGGGCGGCGTACCAATCCTGACGGGCGCGACCATGATCATTCAGGGCGACGAGGTCCTCAAGCGCGCTGCCCGCCTGTCCTCGCCGACGCTCGTCATGCACGGGTCCGGCGACCTGATGGCGGACCTGCGCGGCTCGCGCGAGCTCGTGCGCGGGGCACGCGCGGCGCACCCGGACGCCGACATTCACCTGCGCATCGTCGACGGCGCCTACCACGAGCTCCTCAACGAGCCCGAGGGCCCCGGCCTGATTCGCGACATCATCATCTGGCTCGGGGAGCACTAGGCCGTGGACGCCCCCGCTGTCCCTAACCTGACGGCCCCGCGCCCGACCCCACCGGGCAGGCGTGACCTCGCGACCCTCCCCAAGGCCCACCTGCACCTGCATTTCACGGGTGCCATGCGGCCCACCACGATGGTGGAGATGGCGCGCACGCAGGGAGTGCGCCTGCCCCCTCACCTGCTGCACATCGACGCGGCGTCCATGCCGGCCGACGGGCGCGGGTGGTTCCGTTTCCAGCGCGCCTACGATTCCGCGCGTCACCTCGTGCGCTCCGAGGCCGCGATGCGCCGCCTCATCCGCGAGGCCGCCGAGGACGACGCCGCCGAGGGCTCGGTGCGCATGGAGATTCAGGCCGACCCCACGTCCTACGCGCCCTACGTTGGCGGCATCACCCCTGCGCTCGAGATCATCATCGACGAGGCCCGCCTAGCCTCGCGCGATACCGGCGTCGATATCGGGGTGATCGTTGCCGCGTCGCGCATGAAGCACCCGCTGGACGCGCGCACGCTCGCGCGCCTGGCCTCGTCGTTTGCGGGGGACGGTCCCGGCGATGTCGTGGGTTTTGGCCTGTCGAACGACGAGCGCGTGGGCTCCACGGCTTCTTTTGCTCCGGCGTTCCGCATCGCGCGCCGCGCCGGGCTCGTGGGTGTTCCGCACGGCGGCGAGCTCCTGGGCCCGTCCTCCGTGCGCGAGGTCGTGTCCACTTTGGCGCCCGCCCGCCTCGGGCACGGGGTACGCACCAGCGAGGACCCTGCGTTGCTACGCGCTGTCGTCGACGCGGGCATCGCCCTGGAGGTGTGCCCGACGTCGAACGTGCACCTGGGCGTGTACACGGACTTTTCGCAGGTGCCGCTTCCGACGCTTCTTTCGGCGGGTGCTCGTATCGCACTGGCGGCCGACGACCCGCTGCTGTTCCGCTCGCGCCTGGTCGCCCAGTACGAGGTCGCGCGCGACGTGTTTGGCCTGTCCGACGAGGCCCTGGCAGACCTGGCGCGTTCCTCTATCGACGCGTCGCTGGCCTCGCCCTCGCGCAAGGCGGCCTGGAAGGCCGACATCGACGCCTGGCTCGCGGCATCCGTGGCGTAGGTCCCGGGCGCGAGGCTGCGCGCAGCAGCTGTTTCTCACCGCCCTCATGATTCTCACGATTCGGCACATTTACCCACAAATGTCGCACGTAATTCCCATGTCAACTTTTTAAACTTTGAAATCAGATCGTTGATATTCCGCGGTTTTCAAGGCGTGATCCAGGAAACACGTTGGGGAATTACGTGCGAAATTTGGGGAAGTCTCAGCGGAACCTGCGGTATCGACGGTATCGACGGGATTTACGGGAGGACGCAAACACAGCCGTTACCCGGTCCCCGTGGCCCACAACCACAGCGATGGCCAAATCGCTGGCCACCTTGGCGACCGACGGTTCGCATCCGGATAGGTTATGAACACGCGGATAGGTTACGAAGATCCGGATAGGTTATTAAGCTATCCGGATGCGAATAACCTATCCGGATCGTGACAACCTATCCGCGTAACGGATCCGCGAGCGCAGGCAAGCTTCTCCTCAACACTCCCAAGATTCCACGCCCCCGCAATCTCGCATGCAATTCCCCCACGCCTCTTTCAAACATTGAAACCAGAACGTTGATATTCCGCGGTTTTCGAGGGGTGTCCCAGAACATGCTCCGGGGAATTGCATGCGAAATGTGGGGAGCCCTCTCGCAGTCCGGTCGTTTCTTTCCCATCCAACCGCCCGAGTCGGCCACCTCGGGACGACTGCAGGCCCCGGCCTCGTACCTACCGACGACCACTTCACCAATAGTGCACGCGTGCACTATCATGGTGGCATGAGCCGATTTCGTCGTGACGATGCGCCGTCCCTCGTGCGTGCTGCACGTCAGGACGCGTCCCTCACGCAGGCCGAGCTGGCGGAGATGACCGGGATGAGCCAGTCGACCCTCGCGCAGATCGAGTCCGGCAAGCGCGCAGTCTCCTCCGAGCTGCTCGAACGCATCCTCCGCACCGCCGACTACCGCCCCTCTGTGCCGCTCGCCCGCTACGCGTCCTCGATCAGCACCTACGCCCAGGAACGAGGCCTCGGCACCCTCCGTGTCTTCGGATCGGTAGCCCGGGGCACGGACGGATTCGAGTCGGACATCGACCTGATTGGCACGCCAACCCGCGACCTGTCACTGTTCGAGTTGGCGGACGTTGCCTCGTTCGCAAGCGAGCTCACCGGCTTCCCGACAGAAGTTCACGTGGATACACACGTGCCCGATGCGCTGCGAGCTGCCGTTGACGAGGCCGTGGCACTATGAGTGAGCCGGCTCCCTTCACCCCTCGGCCGCGAGTGGCACGCAGACATGCGCCCAGTTTCGACGCTGAGAACTTCCTGCACGAACTCGACGTCATCGCCCATCGTGTCGAGCGAGTTGCCGCTGCCCCCGCCGAGACCTTCAGTGCCGACTGCCCGGAGTACGACTCCGCCTGCATGGTGATCATCCGGCTGGCCGCGTTCCTGGAGCGCGAAGAGTACGCACCCTACATGGACGCCCTGACCTCACCCGAGAAGCGCGCCCTGCGCACGACCCGCAACATCGCGGCGCACTCGGGGTACCAGAGCATGGACGACCAGCTCCTGTGGACGGCCGTTACCCGCAACGTGCCCGACATGATCGAGCGCCTGCGCGCCGCAGCCCCACGCTTCTTTCAAACATTGAAACCAGAACGTTGATATTCCGCGGTTTTCGAGGGATGCAACAGAACATGCTCCGGGGAATTGCATGCGAAATGTGGGGAGGCTCCGCAGCAGGATCTCCAGAAAGATACCAAGGACGGTCGAGGCCACAACGACCGGGTGACCGTCTACCAGACGACGCCGACCGTGACCCGCTACCAGGTGACCCGCTACCAGGCGATGCCGACCGTGACCGGCTCGGGCACCAGGGTTACGCCAAAGGCGTCATACACACGCTCGCGCACCGCGCGGGCCAGAGCCTCGATGTCGGCACCGCTCGCGCCTCCGCGGTTCGTCAGCGCCAGCACGTGCTTGGTGGACAGGGACGCGCGCGGCGGATCCCCGGCCTCGGGCAGGTGGAAGCCCTTGGAGCATCCCGCGTGGTCGATGAGCCAGGCGGCGCTCGTCTTGACGAGGCCCTCCCCCGCCCTGAAGCGAGGCGCGTCCTCGGGCAGGGAGGCGGCCGCCGCCTCGGGCAGGATCGGGTTGGTGAAGAAGGAACCGGCGCTCCACGTGTCGTGGTCGGCGGGGTCCAGGACCATGCCCTTGCCGCCGCGCAGATCCAGGACGGTGGAGCGGACCAGGGACGCGTCGGCGCGCTCCCCGGCCTCGACTCCGAGGCGGCGCGCCAGCTCGGCGTACATGACGGGTGCACTCAGGGGCGAGCGCTCGAGGCGGAAGTCCACGGAAAGCACCACCCAGCGGCCGGTCGGCCCCCAGGGTCGATCGCCCAGGCTGGGCTGGCCGACGCTGCGCTTGATCGCCGAGGAGCGGTAGGCGAAGCCGAGGTCGGAGCGCAGCAGGCGCACGACGATGCCCGTCAGGCGATCGTAGGCCTCGACGCTCTCGATGGTCTCGGAGACCTCGTGGCCGTAGGCGCCCACGTTCTGCACCGGGGAGGCGCCGACCGTGCCGGGGATGCCGGAGAGCGCCTCGACGCCGGACAAGCTCTCTGCCAGCGTCCAGGAGACGAAAGCATCCCAGACCGTGCCCGCGCCAGCGCGCACGACGACAGATCCGGCAGCGTCCTCGTGGATGATGGAGGCGACCTCGTCGAAGGGCTGCACGTCGACGACCGTGCCCTCGAAGGGGGCGTCTGACGCCAGGAGGTTCGACCCGCCGCCGACAACGAGGAGCGGGCCGCCGGCAGCGTCGGCCGCGGCGACGGCATCCACCAGGGTATCGGAGGACGTGGCGGGCACGAGGCAGGCGATGGGCCCACCCACGCGCAGGGTCGTCAGATCAGCAAGGGTCGTCATGCCCCTAAGCCTAGTCGCCGAAGGCGAGGTCCGTGCGCTTCGTCCCGCGTCGGTCGGGGACCTGCCCAGCGAGCACGATCGCGAGGAGGACCGGCAGCGCCACGAAGGCCAGCGCGCGGTGGTAGCCGATGTGGTCGGCGATGAGGCCTAGGAGCGGCGGGCCGATAAGGGCCGCGCCGTAGTTGACGGTCGAGAGCACCGAGACGCGCGCGGGGGTCATCACGGGGTCGACGGACAGGGCCGAGATGCCCAGGGGGAAGCCGAGGGCCGATCCGATGCCCCACAGGGCGATGCCCGCGACCGCGAACAGGTGGTGCGGCGCGAAGGCCACGAGCAGCAGGCCCACGACCGCGCCGGTAAAGGTGATGCGCAGCAGCTTCGGCGAGCCCAGGCGCGCCTCGAGGCGCGGGGACGCGAAGCGCACGATCGTCATCATGAGCAGAAAGAACGCAAACGCCGCGGACGCCGCCGCCGTCGAGTAGCCGTAGCCATCGACCATCGACAGGTTGAGCCAGTCGTTCGCAGCGCCCTCCATGAGGCCCGCGCTCATCACCATGAGGGCGATGAGCACGGTCTGCTTCTCGCGCCAGGCAACCCGGGTGAGGCCCTTCGCCTTGTTCGACGAGGCCTCTCCCCCATCACCCTTGGCCTGAGCGGGCGCGAGGGCCGCGACCTCCTCCTTCGTCAGGTAGAAGCCCACGGCAGTGCCGCAGGCGAGCAGCTCGAGGGCCGCCAGGCCGAAGAGGTGGGCACCGAGGGACAGTCCCATCTGGGCGGCGAGCGCGCCGAGGAGGGCGCCTCCCAGCATGCCGACCGCGTACATCGCCTGGATGACGGGCACGACGGTGCGGCGAACGGCCGCCTGCACGAGGCCGGCCTCGATGTTCATGGTCGCGCCCCACAGGCCGTTGCCCGCGGCGATCAGGACGAGGCCGGCGGTGGCCAGCGGGATCGAGACGTTAAGCGCGCCAAGCCCTGCGCAGACGATGCCGAGAGCCCAGATGAGCACGCCGATGCGGCCCGAGGCCCGCGCGCCGATCTTGGTGACGATCGGGCCGGAGGTCGGCAGGGTGAGCAGAGAGCCGAGGGAGGCGATGAGCAGCATCGTGCCGATCGTCGCCGGGGTCAGCCCGAGGTCGTCGCGCACGTCGGGCAGGCGCGAGAGCCACGCGGAGGTGCCGAAACCGAGGCACACGTAGACGACGCAGGTGGCACGAAGCGCGGCGTGAGCACGAGAGGACGGGACAGACATGCTGGGTAATATACGCGTATTCACGCCAGAAAAACACAGTGCGCGGGCGGGTGTTGGTCACCCGCCCGCGCACTGTCACAACAACGAAAGGCTCAGCCCTCCACGGCCGCCTTGAACCACGTCGTGATCGACGTGGGGTGCGTGATGGCGGTGCCGACGATGACGGCGAAGGCGCCCGCCTCAATGGCGGCGGCGGCCTGCTCGGGCGTGTGGACGCGGCCCTCGCAGATCACGGGGACGTCCGGGAACGCGGCGACTACCTCGCGCAGCAGCTCCAGGTCGGGCCCGTCGGTCTTCACGCGGTCGCCCGTGTAGCCCGCCAGGGTCGTGGACACGATATCCACGCCGGCGTCGACGGCGCGCTGGGCGTCTTCGAAGGAACCGCAGTCAGCCATGACGAGGGTGCCGTCCTCGCGCAGGGCCGCAACGGTCTCGGCGAAGCTCAGGCCGTCCAGGCGCGGGCGACCCGTCGCATCCAGGGCGACGATGTCGGAGCCGGCCATGACGCAGGCGCGGGCGTGGCGCAGCGAGGGGGTGATGTACACGCCCTCGTGGCCTTCCTTCCACAGGCCGATCACGGGCACGTCGACGCGGCCCTTGATCGCGGAAATGTCGGACAGGCCCTGGCAGCGAATCGC
>PPYE01294466.1_pt1 | contig 10930 bp, 10 predicted proteins | sample 1559881 | NCBI WGS metagenome assembly PPYE01 (sample SAMN08240022, study PRJNA423297) | Human gut metagenome, whole genome shotgun sequencing project.
CGGATACGGTGGGGATTGATGAACTGATTCCTTTGGCTAAGGAGCATGATCTTCCGGTGATAGAGGATCTTGGAAGCGGCGTGCTGGTGGATCTTGGCAAGTATGGTATTACCCATGAGCCTACGGTACAGGAGTCTGTTGCCAAAGGAGCGGACGTGGTGTGTTTCAGCGGAGACAAGCTGCTTGGCGGTCCCCAGGCAGGAATCATCATCGGAAAGAAAAAGTACATTGATATGATGAAGAAGAACCAGTTGACCCGGGCGCTGCGGATTGATAAGTTCACGGCTGCAACCCTGGAATTAGTCCTTCAAGAATACCTTTCAGAAGAGAAGGCAATACAGAATATCCCGGTCCTGCGCATGATCACGGATCCTTTGGAAGAGGTGGCAAAGAAGGCGAGAAGCCTGGCAGGGATGCTTAAGCGGGCCAAGGTGCCTGCAAGGATAGAGATGTGTTCATGCCAGTCCCAGATCGGTGGGGGGTCTCTCCCGCTGGAGCGGATAGAAAGCATGGCAATAACCATCCGGCCGGAAAAGATTAGCGTAGCAGAATTGGAAGAGCGTATGCGCCATCTTCCGGTGCCGGTGATTCCAAGAACGGTGAATGATACCATCCTTCTGGATATGCGGACCATTGATCGCCGGTATTTTAAGCTGATCGCAGAGCAGTTTAAGGAACTGGAAATAATGGAGGAGACCAGCCTGATTGCAGGTCGTTAGGAGTGGAGTTATGAAGAATATTATTATTGGTACAGCCGGCCATATCGACCATGGAAAGACAACTTTAATCAAGGCGCTGACCGGGAGGAATACGGACCGGTGGGAAGAGGAGCAGAGAAGGGGAATTACCATTGATCTGGGATTTACCTATTTTGACCTGCCAAGCGGAGACCGTGCCGGCATCATAGATGTTCCGGGCCATGAAAGATTCATCAATAATATGGTGGCAGGCGTGGTAGGTATGGATATGGTTCTGCTGGTCATTGCCGCGGACGAAGGCATCATGCCACAGACCAGGGAGCATATGGATATCTTGAATCTGCTGGGAATTGAGAAGAGTATCATCGTCCTGAACAAATGCGACCTTGTGGATGGGGAATGGATGGAATTGGTAGAAGAAGAAGTCAAGGAAGAATTGGAAGGAACCTTTCTGGAACATGCGCCGGTAGTAAAAGTATCGGCTGCCACCGGGGAAGGCCTGGAAGTCCTGATCGATACCATCAGCCAAATGACAAGCGATGAGATGATGACAAAAGATATTAGCACTATACCAAGACTTCCAATTGACCGCGCGTTTACATTGTCCGGCTTTGGGACGATCATTACGGGAACTTTGGTGTCGGGGACCATTACCAAGGATGATCTGCTGGAAATGTATCCGATTGGGAAGGAATGCAAGATAAGAAGCATCCAGGTGCATGGCCAGGACAGGAAAGAGTGCTATGCAGGACAGCGGGTTGCCATCAACCTGTCGAATGTGAAGAAGCGCGAGATCAAGAGAGGGTGCGTGCTGGCGCCTCCGAATAGTATGAAGAATACAGATCTTCTGGATGTCAGGCTCAATGTGCTGGAGTCTTCCATGCGCGTGCTGACCAATCATACCCGTCTTCATTTCTTTACCGGAACCAGCGAGATATTATGCCGGGCGGTGCTTCTTGACAAGGAGGAGATCGGTCCAGGGGAGAGTGGCTACGTGCAGCTCAGGCTGGAAGAAGAGATCGCGGTAAGGCGGGGAGACAAATTCGTGGTCCGCTTTTATTCTCCGATGGAGACCATTGGAGGAGGCGTCATCCTGGAGCCAAACCCAGGGGTTAAGAAGCGTTTCCAAGAGAATGTCATAGAAGAATTAAAGCGTAAGGAATCCGGCTCGTCTGCGGATGTTATCGAACTTCATGTAAGGGAGCGCGCGGATACGCTGATCACGACGGCGGAACTTGCCAAGCTTACCGCGCTGTCCATTGACGAAGTGCAAGAAGACATAAGCGAGCTCTTAAGTCAAGGGCTGGTGCAGGTATTTGCCATGAGGAAGGATACCTATGTATGGCATGCCGAGTCCATAAGGGCTGCGAAGCAGACTCTTGATAAGGCGCTAAGAGAATATGAAGAGAAATATCCTTACAGGTATGGCATGAAGAAGGCGGAAGTCCAGATGACCTATTTCCAGAAGATCAAGCCGAATGTATTTGACAAGATTGTGGAGATGCTGATAGAGGAGGGATGCCTGAAGAGAGTAGATGAGTTCTTGTGTACGCCGCAATACCAGGTAAAGAAAGACACGCGCTATGACAAGGTGTCAGGAATCCTCCTGGACACATTTACCAATGCGAAATATGATTTTGTCCGGTATTCGGAGATTGATTTTAAAGGAACCGTGAAAGAGACGGCAGATGATATCCTCAACATCCTTCTGGAGGAACAGAAGATAGTGAAGGTGACGGAAGATATGTATACTCTGACGGAATACATGGAGCGGGCAAAAGAACTCATACAGGAGCATTTAAAAGGGGAACCCGTTATTACGATCGCGCAAGTACGCGATATGTTTGATACCAGCAGGAAAAGCGCCAAGCCGATCATCGAATACATGGACAGCATCAAAGTAACTAAGAAAACGGGAGCGGAAAGTGAAAGGGTAGCATACTAATGAATCTGAAACAGTTAGAGGCCTTTGTACAAGTGGCAGAGGGAGGCAGTTTTTCAAAGGCGGCAAGGGAATTATATCTGACCCAGCCTACGATCAGCGCGCATATCTCTTCCCTTGAGAAGGAACTGAATGTCAGGCTGTTTGTCAGGAATACCAAGGAAGTAAGCCTGTCGGACAATGGGAAGGATCTATATAAATACGCCAAGCAGATGGTAGATCTGCAGGGGAAGATTGAAGAGCATTTCGGGATGAAGAAGGACAGCGGCAAGCATTGCATCACAATAGCGGCATCTACGATCCCGGCACAGTACCTGCTTCCCAAGGTGCTGATGTGCTTCAATGAAAAGTACCCGGAGGAGCAGTTCAAGATCAAGGAGACGGACAGCGCCCAGGTAGTGACCCAGATTGTAGACTGTATGGCGGATGTGGGGTTTACGGGGACTGTGCTGGAGAAGAAGCACTGCAAGTATATCCCTTTTTATAAGGATGAACTGGTGATTATTGCCCCTAATACGGAAAAGTATCGCCGGTTCCAGGAGGAATGTCCGAATGACATCTCCTGGCTGAAAAGAGAACATGTAATCATGCGAGAAGAAGGTTCCGGTACCAGAAAAGAAGCCGAAAAGCAGCTTCGGTCGGCAGGAGTCAATATGGCAGATCTGGAAATCATAGCAAGTATTGAGAATCAGGAGACAATCAAGAAGTCCGTAAGGCAGGGGATAGGAGTCTCTATTCTATCCAGGCTCGCCGCGACAGACGAGGCAAAGGCCGGACAGATGCTTATATTTCCGATTCCAGGAGCAGACGAGGGAAGAGATATTAATGTGGTGTACAACAGGAATTATCAGTTGTCCCGGTCGGCTGAAAGGTTCATAAAAATTGTGAAAGAAGTATATGAGGTATAGGAAGGCGATAGATACCGGCTATAGATATTTTCTATATCCGGTATTTGATATTTATCATAACAATTAGACTGGATAGTGGATTCGGTCTATACTAAATTATAAGGATGAGTTGTTTTTGAAAGGACGGAAGATTATGATATATCTGGATAACGCGGCTACGACGATGCATAAGCCGCAGGAAGTGATAGATGCAGTCGTACAGGCAATGAGTTCTATGGGCAATGCGGGCCGTGGCGCTAACGAGGCATCGCTTAGTGCATCGAGACTCATCTATGATACCAGGGACAGGCTTTGCCGGCTTTTTGGCGGGGAAAATGCCAGACAGATCGTGTTTACGAATAATTCTACAGAGAGCCTTAACATAGCGATTAAAGGCCTTTTGGAGCCTGGGGATCATGTAATTACAACGATGATGGAGCATAATTCAGTACTGAGGCCTCTCTATGAAATGGAACGCAGAGGCGTCAGGCTTACAATCGTAAGAGCGGATGAGAGGGGTACGGTTAATCTGGCGGATATTGAAGATGCGATTGCGCCGGATACCAAGATGATCGTATGTACGAATGGATCCAATCTGACGGGTAATTATGTCCATATAGGCAGAGTGGGCGAGATTGCCCATAAGCATGGCCTTTTGTTCGTGGTAGATGCATCCCAGACGGCAGGCGTGTTTCCTATAAATGTACAGGACATGCATATCGACGTGCTGTGCTTCACAGGGCACAAAGGACTTCTGGGCCCTCAAGGGACCGGAGGAATGTACGTGAGGGAAGGACTGTCCGTGCGTCCGTTAAAGAGCGGGGGAAGCGGCATCATGACGTACAGCAAGACCCATCCGGAACAGATGCCTACCGCTTTGGAGGCAGGAACATTAAATGGACATGGCATTGCAGGGCTTAATGCAGCATTAAAATATATTGAAGATGAAGGAGTGGATAGCATCCGCGCCAGGGAGCAGAAACTGATGAAGAGGTTCTATGAGGGTGTCAAAGACATTCCTGGCGTCAAGATATATGGAGATTTTGATGACATGAATCGCTGTGCGATCGTAACGCTTAATATCGGAGATTATGATTCTTCAGAAGTCAGTGATGAACTTCTTATGGAATATGGAATTTCTACAAGGCCAGGCGGCCATTGTGCACCGCTTATGCACGAGGCGCTTGGAACTGTGGAGCAGGGGGCTGTAAGATTCAGTTTTTCACATTATAATACGGATGAAGAAGTGGATATCGCCATTAGGGCGATCCAGGAACTTGCAGAAGATTAAAGGATCTATGCAGGATTGAGAAAAAGTACAGGAGGGATTAACATGAATTTATCAGACTCGAAGAAAAAGCTGGCGTTGGCCGGCGTAGTATGCGGACTTGTAGCGGCATGTCTTGCGTTTTTAGGAAATCCGGCAAACATGGCATTTTGTATCGCCTGCTTTATCAGAGATACGGCGGGTGCATTGGGAATGCATCAGGCGGAGGCAGTACAGTATGCCAGGCCGGAAATTATAGGCCTGGTTCTGGGGGCATTTTTGATATCAGTGGCGACTAAGGAATATCGATCAACGGCGGGGTCTTCCCCAATGACCAGATTCGTTCTGGGGATGATCATAATGATAGGCGCACTGGTGTTCCTGGGCTGTCCTTTACGTATGGTAATCCGCATGTCAGCAGGCGATCTGAATGCCTGGGTGGCATTGATCGGATTCGTGCTTGGAGTCGCGACGGGCGTATTTGCGCTTAAGAAGGGATTTAGTCTTGGGCGTGCCTATGTGACCAACAAAGAGAGCGGAGCAGTCATATCAGTGATCGTAGTTGGCATTTTGATTCTGGCATTATGCACCACGCTTCTGAAATCCAGCACGGCAGGGCCGGGAAGCGTCCATGCGCCGATTATAGCGGCATTGATAGGCGGCCTGGTGTTTGGAGCATTTGCGCAGAAATCCAGGATGTGCTTTGCAGGAAGCATTCGTGATATTATTCTGATGAAGAACTTTGATCTGTTCAGCGTGATTGCCGGATTATTTGTGGTAATGCTGATATTTAATGTGGCAACAGGACGCTTCGTATTGGGATTTGATACCCCGGGTGTTATAGCGCACTCAGAACATATTTGGAATATTCTTGGAATGTATGCGGTAGGATTTGCGGCTGTTCTGGCAGGCGGCTGCCCTCTGCGCCAGTTGATCCTTGCAGGACAAGGCTCTTCTGATTCGGCAGTTACGGTTGCCGGTATGTTTGTAGGTGCTGCACTGTGCCATAACCTGGGGCTTGCGGCCAGCGGAACCGCTTTAAATCCTGAGACGCAGGAAGTGGTTGCCGGAGCAGTGCCAATGAATGGCAAGATCGCATGCATCATCTGTATTGCATTGTGCTTCGTAATTGCGTTCACGAATAGGCGGAAAGAAGCAAAATAGTGTTGATATATTGACTTATACATAGTATTCTAGAAAGGTAGGTAATAAGTATGAAAGAAGTAGACGCAAGAGGCCTTTCTTGCCCGGAGCCTTTAATGCTTACAGCGGAAGCCTTGAAAGGGGCGTCTGAGCCTGTAAAAATACTGGTAACAGAGCCGCATCAGAAAATGAATGTGGAAAAGTATGCAAAGGACCATGGGAAAAAGGCTACATCCGGGGAAAAAGACGGATACTTTGAAGTGGTGATTGAATAACAATGAGAAAAAAAGAGTTAAAACTGGTAGTGACATTCCATACCACGGCAGATGCCATGGCTATGGAAAAAGCATGCAAGGAACAGAACGCGTCGGGAAGAATTATCCCGGTTCCAAGAGCCATATCGGCTGGCTGCGGCCTTTCCTGGTGCGCGGAACTTTCGGATAAGGAGCAGATTGTAAAGGTAATGCAGTCTGTCGGAATCCAGGAAGAAGAAATGCACGAATGCATGGTTTAGATGAGAAAGTCTGGGAAAGCGTAGGTGAATAAGCGCAGGCAAACAAGCAAAAAGGGACGGTGCTTCCGGCTGGGATATGGCAGGCATATCCAAGGTCAGAAGATTCCGTCCCTTATTTTTAGAGACAAATCCATTTCTATACTCCTTCAACAAAGGTATCCAGTACATGGGGAAGCAGCCTGTCGCTGTATTCCGATAAAGAATATTTGCCCTTAAAGAGCGACCAGTCGTATAGCATGGCTCGTTCGTACATAGCATAGATGTTCATCAGTTCCTCGGCGGAACTGGTGTTTTTGAATTCTCCCCGCTTAAGGCCATCCGAAAGAATCTCCGTCACCCATTTAAAATAAAAACGCTTGCCGTCTGAAAGAGACTTTTTGTCCTTCGTGATCAGCTGGGATGAATAGAGAAATGCCAGCAATTTGATATCTACGCTGGTCTCGATCATATAGAACAGTTCATGATTCAAAAACAGGAGTTTGTCATAAGCTGACAGATTCGGGTCAATGACTGCGGCCAGTTCTTCGTACTTCTCATCAAACAGATAGGATAAAGAATTCAAAAGAGCTTCTTTGCCCTTGAAGTAATGATAGAAGGTGCCCTTTGATGTCTTGGACGCTGCGATAATGTCTTCTACTGTGGTGTGGTCATATCCGTTCTTATAGAACAGATTCCATGCCGCTTTGACAATGCGGCTCTTGGTGGATTGGCGTTTACGTGGCATCGGCACTCATTCCTTTCCTGCCTTAATTTAAATAGAAGCGGATTATGACTAATCCGCTTCATTTTTTTGTGTATCGCTATTCTAACTGGGATAGAATACTAGCCTACCTGGAAGCCATATTTCAATGGATCTGTAGGATCAATCAAGTATGTAGCAACACCGGTCAGGTAGCAGCTGCCTGTGATCATAGGAATAACTGCATCGTAGTCAGCAACCTTCGTTGTCTCTTTGATTACGCCCTTGAATCTGGTTCCGATGAAACTCTCATAGATGAATTCCTCGCCTACGCCGATCTCTCCCCAGTGATGAAGAGTAGCAAGCTTAGCGCTTGTACCGGTTCCGCAAGGAGAACGGTCAGCCATAGCATCTCCGAAGATTACTACGTTTCTCATAGTTGCCTTGTCCGGATTCGGTGTTGGTCCGTAGAACTCAACTAAGTCAACCGTATCGATGTCAAGAAGAGGATGCTTAACCGGAATCTCTTTGTTGATTACGTCTAACATCTTCATTCCTAATTTAGTGATGTCCGGAACTGTCTTCGGGCTGATCTCTGTGATACCGATCTTTGTAGTATCAACTAATGCGAAGAAACTTCCTCCAAAGGAGATGGTAAATGGAATCTCCTGGCCGTCGATCGTAACGGAGAGGTTCTCTTTGTAAACGAATGCCGGTACGTTAGTCAATGTAACGTGCTCAACCTTGCCGTCTTTCACAACTGCTTCTGTACGGATGAGTCCGGCCGGTGCTTCCAGTACAACCTGGTTTACGCCTTCCTTAGACTCAACAAGACCTGCCTCAATCGCAACCGTTACAGCGCCGATCGTGCAGTGTCCGCACATGTTCAGGTATCCGCCTGTATCCATGAACATTACGCCGAAGTCTGCTTCTGGATTGACTGGCTTGCACAGGAATGCCCCAAACATATCATGATGTCCTCTTGGCTCGAACATCAATGCTGTACGTACCTGGTCATAGTTCTTCTCCATCCATTTTTTCTTTTCAATCATTGTGCTGCCTTCTGGCTCTGGAAATCCGCCGATTACTACACGGCAGAATTCTCCAACGGTGTGAGCGTCTACTACCTGTAATGCTGCTTCAAACCGTTCGAAGTTAACATTTGCTTTTAACTCCATAATCGTTACCTCCTTAAATTTACTCATAGACTCTTTCTATAAGTTTTTATAAAAACACATTGAAAACCCCCAAGTTCTCGCAGTGCCTTTTTCGAAAAACACCCAATGAACCACCTGAAAACGATACAAAATTAACAATTAGACCGCGTTCTAGTATTGCGTTCAGTTCACTACATTTATTATGTACGATAAGCCTTGAAAAGTCAATGGTTTTTTGGTAGTATAAAAATAAATAAAAACGGTTGAAATCTCCGAAAAAGTGTGTTATTGTTAATTCGCATGAGAAGTAAGTCATGGGGGTAGATGGGTGACTGGTGTGCCTCCTAGTCTTCAAAACTAGTGTGGGGCGTTAAGAGCGTCCTGGGTGGGTTCAAATGTACAGATTTTATTACGTCAGCATGTTGGTGCACCCTGTGAGGCAATCGTAAAGGCTGGGGATAAGGTGGAAAAAGGTACCTTGATTGCAACTCCTACAGGACTTGGCGCTAACATCTTTTCCAGCGTCTATGGCGTGGTGGAAGAAGTCTTGGAAGACCGAATCGTTATCAAGCCGGATGAAGAGCAGAAAGATGAGTTTGTACCTATTAAGGAAGGCAGCAAGCTTGAGATGGTTAAGGAAGCCGGAATCGTAGGTATGGGCGGCGCAGGATTCCCAACTGGCGTGAAGATTGGAACGGACCTTCACGGCGGATATATCCTGGTAAATGCTGCAGAATGCGAGCCTGGACTTCGCCACAATATCCAGCAGATTGAAGAAAAGACAGATATCACAATCCGCGGATTGAAATACTGCATGGAGATATCCAATGCGGCAAAAGGAATTATTGCTATTAAGAAGAAGAACGAAAAAGCGATCGAATTTCTCAGAGAGGCAATCAAGGATGAAGACAATATCACGATCCATCTTCTTCCGGATATTTACCCAATGGGAGAGGAAAGAGCGGTAGTAAGAGAATGCCTCGGAAAACTGCTTGATCCTACACAACTTCCGTCAGCAGCAGATGCAGTCGTAATCAACTGCGAGACCCTGCTTCGTATCGCAGAGGCGATCGAACTTAAGAAACCTTGCTTTAGCAAGAATATGACGGTTATTGGAAAGATTAACGGTGGAAACGAGCCGCATGTATTCATGGATGTTCCGGTTGGAACCTGTGTTGCAGACATGATCGAGAAGGCAGGCGGAATTGATGGTACATATGGCGAGATTATCATGGGTGGAGCATTTACTGGAAAGTCCACCACATTAGACGCGCCTACTACGAAGACGACAGGCGGAATCATCGTTACGGTAGAGTTCCCGGATCTTCACGGAGCGCCGGTAGGATTGCTTGTCTGTGCGTGCGGCGGAAGCGAAGACCGTATGCGCGAACTTTGCGAAAAGATGAATGGAAAGGTCGTTTCTGTGGCAAGATGTAAACAGGCGGTTGAGCCGAAGCCGGGCGCAGCGCTTAAGTGCGAGAATCCTGGAAACTGTCCTGGACAGGCACAGAAATGTCTGCAGTTTAAGAAGGACGGCGCAGAGTACATCATCATCGGTAACTGCTCAGACTGTTCCAACACAGTTATGGGATCTGCACCAAAGTTAAAACTGAAGACATTCCATCAGACAGACCATGTGATGAGAACAATCGGTCATCCATTATACAGAAGACTGACCGTGTCCAAAGAAGTTGACCAGCTGCCCAACGGCAAATAAGGTCTAAGTTACACAGCTGAAACAGCGAAAGAACATGCTCATGATCCTGCGGTATTATGTTGTAGAGCCGAAGCAGGCATTACAATCGAAGCTGCTAATCTTGAAGATCCGGCGATCTTTGATGACTTGGTAGATTCAGGATTATTGAACCTGGATGGTGCATTGACCATCGAAGAAGTTTTGGGAGCAAAACTTACAAAAACATGTGATTCTCTTTGCCCGTTAACTGCAGATGTAGTTGAAGGTGCAAAAGCGCCGACTGCTCCAGCAGCAGAAGAGGCAGAAGAGGAAGCGCCGGCAGCACCGGCACCGGTTGCAGCACCTGTAGCAGGACCTGCAGCAGGCGGAACACTTAAGATCCACATTGGAGAAGGCAAGGACATTGATCTTGAGATCCCAGTTGGAGCACTTGGCGGCGGAGCAGCAGTTGCACCATTGCCGGCAGGAGCAGAGGCAGTTGTTGCAGGAGCAGCAGCACCAGAAGCAGTTGGAGAAGAAAAGGTTGTAAGAAGTTTAACAAGAAAACACTTCACGATCACAGAGGTTAAGAGAGGTTACAAGAGTACTTGACGGCGTTGTTATGATGCTGACAGGTGTTGACGAAGGCGGAGTTCAGATTGGCGAGTTCGGTTCTTCAGAAGGATACCTTGATGAGAACATTATGTGGAATCGTCCGAGCTGCCCAGATAAAGGCGAGATCTTTATCAAGGGTAACATCGTAATCCAGGAAAAGACAAACATGGAACGTCGTGGACCTATGGCTGCTCATACAGCATTTGATGTAATCACACAGGAAATCCGCGAAGTTATGAAGAAACTTGATGACAGCCTTGTTGCTGATACGGAAGAACTGAAGCAGGTTCGCCGTCCGGGCAAGAAGAAAGTCGTTATCGTTAAGGAAATCATGGGACAGGGAGCTATGCATG
>PPYE01358732.1_pt1 | contig 10930 bp, 9 predicted proteins | sample 1559881 | NCBI WGS metagenome assembly PPYE01 (sample SAMN08240022, study PRJNA423297) | Human gut metagenome, whole genome shotgun sequencing project.
CACTCTTAGGAAGAGCTGTGTGCAACTTCTCTACAGCGTCAGCCAGTGACTTGTATGTTGGCTGGATGGTATTGTCTACAGCGTTAGCACATACATTCTTCAGGTATGTTTCCTGATCTGCGCTCAAATTTGCGTTGTTTACTTTGCTGTATGCTGCACGGAGCGCATTGCAAAGTTCGTCGCAGGCATCCATGGCATCCTGGCCATATGCCTTGTTTGTAAAGTCATTGTTGTTCTCTACAGGATCATCATCGCTGCTGCATGAAGTGAAACCTAATGGCAGCATGAAGGCTGCCATTAGCATTACTGCACTTTTAAAAACCTTTTTCATTTTAAATAAATATTTTGTTATTGATATGTTTGTTTCTATGTTTCAATCACTTTTTATGATGCTCTTATATAAGAACTTTTAGAGAAACCATCCTTCATAAGCCACACCGATATTGATGGCAGGCTCGTTGTTGTACTGGCTCTTCAGGAAGCGATGTGAATATTCTGCCTTTACTACAATCTGTTTTACTGGATAGTAGTTGATACCTACTGCCATGCGCTGTACGTTGGTGTAATCGTATGAAGTATTCTTGGTCTTGGAAGCGTATGGATTATAGTGCTCATAACGGCCAAAGAGATACATCTTCTGGTTGGACTGACGGAGTTTCTCAATTTGTGAGAAAACATTGTAGCCAACCTCGATTCCGTATGCAAAGGCATTCTTGCTGACGAATGCTGAGTGATGGAATGGAGAGAGACCATTCAGACGGTTGGTGAAATACTTCAATTGTTGTGCATCGCTCAAATAACCATAGTCTGCTTGACCACGCACAATCCAGTTGTGGTCATTGTATGTGAAATCGATGGCTCCGATAGCTACAACACCTTTATACTTAGCCTCAGCGCCATCCTTGTTGTTTGGATACGAGTTGCCGATGGCATGACCATAGTATCCGCTCAAACCGATGCGCAAGCCCTTGATGCAATAGTTGTCTATACGCAGTGCTGTACCGTATTTGGTCGCAATCTCTCCCTCGGTAGGAGTACCTGGACCCTTGTTGATCCAGCCTGTATTGGTAAAGTTATCCGAGTTCAATCCTGCCAGAAATTGCAATTCATATCTCCAGCCCTTTGTCTTACCCCAGAAACTGATACCTGTCTGATGCCAAGTGCTTGGCCACCTTCTTCATCTTCTTTTTCGTAAGCCATTCCGACACCGCCATGCTCAAACTCAATCTCTGTACCCATGGTCCAACCTTTTCCGAAGTCGTAACCTAAATAGATAACTGCATGAGGAATATCAAAACGACCATGACTTGGATCTTTTTTGTGCTCATCTGCCAAACTGTAACGGCTCACGTGGTCGCTATAGAAGTTGCGACTCAGAGCTACCTCTCCATATCCTCCGACGCTAAGTCGTTTACCATTTACGTGCTGCATAACACTGTCAGCAGCAACTGTCTGTGCGTTTGCACTGGCCAAGCCGGCAATCAAGGCAGCAGACATGAATCCAATTCTTAAATTGTTCATTTATTTATTTATTTTGTTATCTTTATAATCTTTTTCCTTATCATCCTAACCTAATATATAGAGCTGGAACGGACAAAAAAGGAAAAGTGCGGTTGTCTGCTTGCGGTCTCGACTTCAAGTGGGTTATCCTTATATATATAGGAACACAGCACTATCCACTCGGGAGTGGCAAGCATCACCGCGCTATTCTGATTTCGGGTGCAAAGGTACGGAGTTTTAAAAAAACTTGCAATACCTAAAAATCGGTAAACTTTAGCATCCCCATTTTTAGGTATTGCATGTTTCAGAGTTTTTTTGTATCTTTGCCGCCGAATAGCAGAATGAGAGTTTTGCTGTTGGGATACTTGACATTATGAATGTTTTCAAAATAGGTGACAAAGATGAAAAATCAAAAGATGTATGAAGCTGATGATAAGATGATCAGCATCATTAGAGACAATTATAACATCTTGCAGAGTCTTGGTAGCTTCGGCATCAATCTGGGATTCGGCGACAAGACGGTAGAAGAGGTATGCGCGGAACAGGGAGTGGATACTTATACTTTCTTGGCTGTAGTTAACTACGCTATGAATGGGTATAAGGAATATGATAATGCTGAACGTTTGTCCTTGTCAACTTTGTTGCATTATCTCAAGGCTTCTCATGCTTATTACATTGATTTTCAATTACCTTTCATCCGTAAGGAATTGGTTGAGGCTTTGGATGAAAATGACAATTTAGCGCGTCTCATCCTCAAACTTTATGATGAATATGCTCATAGTATCATCAATCACATGAAGTATGAGGAAAAGTCGGTATTCCCTTATGTACAGTCACTTATAGAGGGTAATCCACTTGCTGATTTCAATATAGAAACGTTCTCCAAGCATCATGTTCAGGTGGACCAGAAGCTTAAGGAATTAAAAAATATCATCATCAAATATCTTCCTTCTGATGGGTTGCACAATAATCAGCTAAGTGCTACACTTTATGATATATACAATAATGAGGAATGGCTCAGGCACCACTCTGAAGTGGAGGAAGAAATCTTTATTCCTGCCGTAAGAAATGCAGAACGGAAGTTGAAACAGAATGATGTAAGTGCGAAGATTTCTAATATGATATCCCAGACTCCACAGAACGATGAACAACTGAGTGATCGTGAGAAGGATGTCATTGTTGCTTTGGTTCAAGGTATGACCAATAAGGAGATAGCTGACCATCTCTTTATCTCTATCAATACGGTGATTACGCATCGAAGAAATATAGCACGAAAGCTTCAGATTCACTCGCCTGCAGGTCTTACCATCTATGCGATAGTGAATAATCTCGTGGATATTTCAACGGTCAAACTATAATTTTTCAATAGAAAGTCCTCGGATATATTCTTGCTATCCCTATTTTTGGGTATTGCGGATATACAGAAAGCCTCCTATCCTTTTTCTTGATAGGAGGCTTTCTTGTTTTTTATCGCAGTTTATACCTATTTGTGATGAGGCTTATATATGATTGATATCCACAAAACCGTGCATGACAGCATAAATGGTAAGAGCAGATACCGATTTGATACCTAATTTTTCTTGAATATTCTTTCGATGTGTTATCACAGTTGTCAATCCGATACATAGGAGGTCGGCAATTTCTTTGTTAATCTTTCCTTTTGCCACCAATGAAAGTACCTCAATTTCCCGGTCGGTGAGTGTTTTTTCCTGTGTATGCTCCAATGTTTCTGGCAAATACTCTCCATGAGGATGTCCTTTTTTTTGTAAACTGATGAGCTCCTTGATGAGTAACCCTTCTGATACATTGACGCATAGACAATGGAAATCATTCAGTTGTGACATAGGATCATTGCTGGGAGTGAGGACGATGGTCTTATGTTTAAAATTCAAGAAGAAATTTCGATTAGCGAGTACAATATGCATAGATACAAAAAAGTGGATGAAATGCTCTGGATTGGAAGCTTGCAATTCACCAAATGTGCCAAATGCCTGAATTTGTGCAGAGGGGATGGCAGACTCGAGCAATTGCCTGAGTCCCATTACTGCCAACGTGTTGCTTTCTACTATAGCAAACGCTGGTATTTGTCTGCCAATTTGTTGTTTCTTCATTTCTTCTTTCATTTTATCTCTTTTTTTTTTACTCCTTTGTGGGGATTTATAAAAAAGGTGTCAGCAGTTTGGCTGCAAACCATCCTTTGAATCTTTGCCAGCCTGTTCTCCATTCCTGCCAATTTTTCTCATTGAGCAGGAAACTATCTTTCTTCTCGCCATCGAAGAGATCTACAAGCTGTCGGGTTGTATGTGGGTCGATGATGACTGCGTTTTCCTCATAATCCCAACGGAGACTTCTCGCATTGAGGTTGGCACTGCCCACTGTACAGAATCTGCCATCTACCATGATAATCTTGGTATGATGGAAGCCCGGGGTGTACATCCAGATATTGCAACCTTCTTTCATCAACTTATGGGCATTATAAAATCCACAGTCGGGTGTCAGCGGTATATCACTCCTTGTACTGAGCATAATCTCAACCTTCACTCCTCGTTTTACCGCATTCTTTAATGCTTTCTTCAATTTGCGGCTTAAAGTGAAGTAGGGACTGATGATTTTGATACTGTCTTGGGCATCATTGATGGCATTCACGTAGAAGTATCGGATGATGTCCTTGGAAATGTGTGGTTCACGGTTGATGATGCCCACCATCTTATGATAGGCTGTTGCGGTAGTGTCTGGTTTCAGATTCTCTACCAGATATTCCTTTTTGGCTGCCCGATAGTATTCTGCACCATGTATGTTTTGTCCACTTACTTTGTTCCACATCTTGAGGAAGATTTTCTGCAGGGTATTCACTTCACTACCATCAATGCGGCAATGCATGTCGTGCCATTCACCTACAACCTTTGTACCTTTTATATAATAGTCGGCAACGTTCATGCCACCTGTATAGGCGATTTGTCCGTCGATGACTACAATCTTTCGGTGATCACGGTTGAACACTCCATGTACCCATGGGAATTTCATCGGTTTATATTCATAAATCTCGATGCCCATATTGCGTATTTTTTTGAGGTGCTTCTTTCTGAGTGGTTGATTGTTGGAAGCATTTCCAAATCCATCATAGAGTGCCCTTACCTTGACACCTTCCTTGACTTTCTCGCCAAGCAGATCAAAAAGAAGTCCGGCAATACTATCGTTTCTGAAGTTGAAGTATTCCAAGTGTACGCTATGTTTGGCTTGTCGGATAGCCTGGAACATATCATCAAATTTCTCCTGACCGCTCATCAGAAGTGTAACAGAATTATCGTGAGAAAAGCGGATGCCTTTCCCGCGAAGCTGATTTACGATCAATGAATCGCTTGTCTGTGCGCTGCACAGCGAACAAGACAGCCACAAAGTCGCAATGAATAATAAATATCTCATCTTATTAATCAATAACCTCTAAAATCAATAACCCATGAAAGAATCCCTCACAAAAGGAATCCCCGCGTAAAAAATCCGTGTAATCTGTGCATAAATCCCTTATACCATACAAGCATAATGATCGACGATTCCCATGAGATGGTTTTCCTGATCTACTACGAGTACAGTATGAACCTTGTACTTGTGCATGATGCGTTGTATCTCGGAGATTTTGGTGTTTGGATTTACCATCTTCGGAGTAGTTGTCATGATGTCGCTCACAGTCTTGTTGAAGAATTCTGCCTGCCATTTTTCCATAGCACGACGGATGTCACCATCGGTAATCAATCCGATGACCTTCTTGTCCTCATTGAGCGATATTCCTAATCCTAACTTGCCCTTACTTACATGGATGATAGCTTCACCGAGATGCATTTCCTTAGGAATAATAGGCAAATCGTCGCTTCGCATGACATCCTCTGCAGTTGTCAGCAATCGTTTTCCTAACTCACCGCCTGGATGGAATTGCGCAAAATCACGAGGTTGGAAATGGCGCACCTGCATCAGCGCAATAGCCAAGGCATCACCCATGGCAAGTGCTGCTGTTGTGCTACTTGTTGGGGCGAGATTTAATGGGCAGGCTTCCTTCTTTACCTTTACTGTGATATGAAAGTTGGAATATTTTGCCAACAGTGACTTCGGATTACCAGTTATGGAAATGATTGGGATGTTCATGTGAAGTACCATAGGAATGAATCGGAGCAATTCGTCTGTCTGACCGCTATTACTCAAAGCCAATACCACGTCTTTATCTGTCATTACACCCAAATCGCCATGATACACATCGAGTGGGTTGATATAGAAAGCTGGTGTTCCGGTTGATGCAAGTGTAGCTGCTATTTTAGCTCCTACATGTCCACTTTTGCCTACACCGGTTACGATGATTTTTCCCTGGCAGTTGTACATCATGTCAACTGCTTTTTCGAAGTTCTCGTCCAGGAAAGGGATTTGATCAAGAATAGCCTGTGCCTCTTCTCGAAGTGCCTGTTCACCATAGGCACGGACGGTTTTGTCCTCTATATGGTTGTTCTTTTCTGTCATGATTGATGATTCTTAAACTGATATGATATTCCTGCTAAGCCAATAGGTCGGCGATTAATGCTTCAAGCTTGTCCAATTCCAACATGTTAGCAGCATCGCTTTTTCCATGGTCTGGGTCAGGGTGTACTTCAAAGAAATAGCCTGTAGCACCGAAAGCTTTAGCTGCTTTAGCCATGGCTGGTACGAATTTACGGTCTCCAACGGTTTTTCCGTCACCAGCACTTGGACGTTGTACGCTATGGGTACAATCCATGATGACATTAGGTACAATCTCCTTCATATCTGGAATGTTACGGAAATCAACAACCAGATTGTTGTATCCGAAACAGTTGCCGCGTTCTGTAAGCCATACTTCCTTGGCACCGCTATCCAGTGCTTTCTCCACAGGATAGCGCATATCTCTACCGCTCAAGAACTGAGCTTTCTTGATGTTTACAATTTTACCGGTCTTTGCTGCAGCCACTAATAGATCGGTCTGGCGGCAGAGGAAAGCTGGAATCTGAAGTACATCACATACTTCACCTGCAGCTTCTGCTTGATAGCTCTCGTGAATATCAGTGAGTACACGTAAGCCGTACTTCTCCTTGATATCGCTGAGCATCTGCAAGCCTTTTTCTATGCCTGGTCCACGGAAAGAGTGGATAGAAGTACGGTTAGCCTTGTCAAATGATGACTTAAATATGATGTCTGTTCCCAACTCCTGGTTGATGCGTACCAACTCCTGGGCTACTGTTTCCAGTAACTCCATGGATTCAATGACGCATGGACCTGCTATAAATGTTGTTGCCATATCTTATTATTTTTTAAGTATCTAATTTTAATCTCCTAACTCTTGTTTCTTGACTCCTAATTCCTCTGTCGTTACGTTCTTGATTGTTATTTCACGTTGTGGGAAAGGAATCTCAATATTGTGCTCGTTGAGCGTATCGTAAATGCATTCCATGATGATACCATCGTCTGCATACTGTGTGAGTACGTTGACCCATACCAATATCTTAAGCGTGATACAGTTGTCATCAAAACTCTTCAAAACGATGCGTACACCTTTTTCATGATAGATGCAATCGAGTTTGTTGAGTGCCTCAATGAGTATTTTCTTAACTTCTTTTACGTTGGTACCGTATGCCACACCTACTTCTAATATGTCCAACTCATAACCATGATTTCGGGTCATATTTTTGTAGTTCTTGGCAAAGAGTTGAGAGTTCTGGAATGCTATGACGGAGCCGTCTGTAGCCTCCAGCATCGTGGAAGTATAGCTGATACTGCTTACGCGTCCACGGGTTCCTTCACAAATGATGTAGTCGCCAACTTTCACGCGACCCATCATGAGGGAAACGCCATAGTAGATGTTCTCCAAGATGTCTTTCGATGCAAAACCCAGACCCGTTGATAAACCTGCGAAGATGGCCAATAACCAGGATTTGCCTACATGGAATATCGTGAGAGCTATCATCAGCCAGATGCCCCAGACCACTACCTGCAGCACATTCTTGAACATCATAATCTTGGAAGCTGCAGACGTCGGATCTGACTTCTCGAAATGATGGCGCATGATATCGGTGGTTGTGATATTCAGATAGTTGAACAGGAAGTAGAGGCATGCTACAAGACTTAAACTGTATAGAGATGCCGAGAAATTCTCACTGTCGATATAATGCTTGTTGAAAATCATCCAGGTTGTGTCGCTCATGTTGAATACCGCTGCCGCCCAGTAGATGGCAATAATAAATGAGAATACACCGGCTACAGGTAAAGCCACCTTATTGATAAAGCGGAAGAACCACTTGTCTGTAATAGGTTTGTGCTTTAAATTCTTGCGCTCTGCATATACCTCCAGCCAGTCTTTGATACAGGTGATACTCAGAATACAGGTAAGCTGCATCATCCACCAGATGATGATCTGTACGGCAAGCAGGGTAAAACCAATCCACGAACAGAATGTACTGACGGTGAATACAGCCAGTGATATCCATGTGTAAATCATGTCCAGACGTGGTACTTTCTTGTTGTGTCTTTGGATGACATTCCACTGCCATAAAGTGCAAAGCAACAGAATAGGTGGAAATATGAAGTTGACCAAATCGTTTGGAATCAGGATAATACGGAACGTAATGACGAAGAAGCCTATCAGCATCAATGGAGAATAGATGCGGAAAGCACTCTTGATCTGGTCATTGCCTACACGGAGTAGGAGAGAGATGAGAATAACACCCACCAACCAGGAAAATTCCACCAGCAAATCGCTTGCCATGATGATGAAATTCTGCTTGGTAATCATTCTGATAATCCCTAAAATAGCAGCAAAGGTAACAACGGTCATTGCCATGATGATACATGGACGCTTGGCCATGAAACTCTCCTTGATGCTTTCAAACCATCCTTTCTTGATGAGGAAAGTCATCAGACAACGAATGGTCAGCAAGTTGAGGAAGACGGAAATGAGTCCATAGAAAATGATGATGCCGAACAGAATGAAGATGATGCGTACATCCCATTGTGACATCATACCTGGTGCAGGCTTGTATTTCTCGGTGACTGAACTTTTTGCTTCTCTATAGTTGTTGCCTAAGTTGCCTAATATCTTGAAATAGTTTTCTCCTCCATTATTGAAGATGCTGGTTTGTATTTCGGAATATCTGATATTGGCATAGTCGTTGAGAGCTTTCAGCTTTTTGTCGGTTACATCGTATGCCTTGATGTATTCGTTGAGTTGCTGTTGCTTTTCTATCAGTTGCCTCCTGATATTAACAGCAAGGGTCAGATCTACATTGCGATTCACTTGGGCTTCCTTGGTCATGAATATGGTGTTCATGCCGTAGAGATAGTTGATGAGCGAGTCAAACCGTGCCACCTCAATATTATTTTGGTTGATCATATTGCGGAATGGGGCTGCTTTAGACTTAAATTTTCTGAACTGTTCTGTAGCTTCGTTGCAGGCATAGGTCAAGTCAAATATATAACCATTTCTTTGTGAATAGAGCATAATGGAGTTCTGGTCTGCTTGCATCATGATATGAATAAGCTCTTTGATGACAGCTTGCTGCTGAGCCTTCGCCATTTTGTTCTGTTTTTCCAGGTCTATGTGGTATTGTGTCAATTCTGTACGAAGCATGAAGAGTGTCGTGTCGAGGTTAGCTTCCTTCAGCACGGCATGAGTTGGCAATAAACACACAACCAACAATAAAAGGATAAACAGAATTTTCTTTTTCATAACAAATTTCATATTTGAGTGCAAAGTTACTCAAAATCAGAGATAATGCAAAATAATCGATAAACTTTTTCGTCTTTTGTTTGGTAATATTTGTTTCTTTTCTTAATTTTGCATAGAGAAAGTGCCTGATGAATTTAGAATATGGGTGCTTGTCGTATTATTATAGTAAGTGAAATATTCAAATTAATCATATAAGTATGTTGTATTTGATAGCTGATAGTGGCAGTACAAAAACTGATTGGAACTTGGTGGAAACTGATGGTCGTGTTCTGATAACCTGCCAGTCGCAGGGATTGAATCCTTATCATCTTCATGAGGATGAGATTCTCCGAATTTTGGATGAGGATGTGAAAGTTCCTCTTTCAAATAAAATAGGTGAAGCATTGGCAGGTCAGCTGATGGTCTTTTTCTATGGTAGCGGAATTACTGATGCCATGAAACCGAAGATGGAGGCTTTGCTTCATACTTCTTTTCCTGGAGCAACTTGTATAGCGGAGAGTGATATGCTGGGTGCAGCCCGTGCTTTATTGGGAAGAGAACAAGGTGTGGCTGTCATCTTGGGAACGGGTTCCAACAGCTGTTTCTATGATGGAGTAAATATTGTTCGGGGAGTTCCTCCGTTGGGTTATATCCTGGGTGATGAGGGTAGTGGTACTGCAATAGGAAAGGCTTTCCTCAGATTGATTTTGCGTGAACCTGTCATGTCTGCGGTGAAGGAAAGATTCTTTGCGTGGGCAGGTATGGACTATGCTGGTATTATTGATAGGATTTATCGACAACCTTTAGCTAATCGTTTCCTGGCTTCCATCTCTACGTTTGTCGGTGAATTACTTCAAGGTAAGGCTGATGCTAAGGTTGGATTAACGGATGAGGAGTATAAACTCTTGAAAGAGATGTTGGTTCAGGTGTATCGTGATTTTGTTTCTCATATTTTATGTTCTTATTCCTTAGCAGAAGATGCTGTTGGATTTGTAGGCAGTATTGCTTTCTATTTTCAGAAGTTTATCTTGGCTGCAATGGAAGAAACTGGAATGAAAATGGGAGTAATTATGAGGTCTCCTATGGAAGGTTTGATTCGCTATCATTCGTCTAATACCCCAAAAAGTTGATCACTCAATAGTTGCTTGATTTTCTTGATGGCATAGGGCTTTTATTTTTGCGTGGGAAAGCAAGAATTTCTGCGTGCACACGCAAAAATAATTATATCTAATGTTATTTTTTGTTTTTTGGATGAGTACGTTTTCATTTCCTTCTCATGTTTATTTGTTTCTTTTAAATGAAAAATACATGTTTATTTGTTTAGTTTATTACATTTTATACACTATTTATTAACCAAAAGATACAAATGTGTGCTTCTTTTTTATGTACTTTTGCCACCGATATATTATAATCACAAGGAATCATCTGTGTTTTATAGTGACCTAATGATCCTAAAAATCATCACATTAGAACATGGTATAAACCTATACTTATTTAAATTTAAAACCTAAGTAATTATGAGAAAAACATCTCAACATTTCTCGCAGAGTCCAGTGCTCTGTAAAGTTGTTCTGGTAGCCATCATGTTGGCTTTCCAGGCACTGTTAGGAATCGGAGCGGGTGTCCTCAATGCTCAGACGGTTAAGGGTACTGTTATCTCTGGCAGTGACAATGAACCATTGATTGGTGCAAGTGTCATGGTGCAGGGTACAAAGACGGGTGCCGTTACTGACC
>PPYE01722025.1_pt1 | contig 10930 bp, 8 predicted proteins | sample 1559881 | NCBI WGS metagenome assembly PPYE01 (sample SAMN08240022, study PRJNA423297) | Human gut metagenome, whole genome shotgun sequencing project.
CATAATGCTTCATTTTTATACATAGCAAAAATATAAGAATGAAAAAAGGCCGACAAGATAGAATCGCGGAGACGCTTACGCTAACAGCCGCAATACCGATGACCGGATTATAATTACCCCGTTTAATAATATACATGATATATCCTCCGATTATTCCTCCGATACCGGAAAGTAATAATGCTACAATGCCTAATACTAATAGTTTCAATATCTTCGGATCGAGCAGCAGATGTGCATCACAAAGTACACCCAGCAACACGCCCAACATAAAAGTCGATCCATAAAGCAGCGGACCGCTCACAAAATCATAAATGTGTTTCATACCCGACTCACGAACAGCAACCCCCAGGAACAAAGAGAAGAACAAAGGAGAAGCTACCGGGAATAAGAAACAGAGAATAGCACAAAGAACAGCAGAGAAAGCCAGTTTCACTTTGGCATCGTAATTCTTCGGAGCCTTCTTTGTCACCATCTTAATAGAACGGAAACGTTTGGGAACCAACAGTTTCACAAGGTAAGGATAGCCTCCATACGTCAATCCTAAATAAAGATAGGCAACCACCGTAATAGGCACAAACAAATGCTTTGCCAATGCCAGTGAAGTAAACAATACCATCGGTCCGTCTGCTCCACCTACCATAGCCACTGATGCACTTTCTTTGAGAGTCAGGCCGAGAGCGGAAGCAATAGGAACTGTCAGGAAAGTGCCCAATTCTGCACACAGAGCAAGGAATATACTTGCAAATGGTTTCTGAAGCAGGAATCCGACATCCAAAAGCGTCCCGATACCCATAAAGACAAAGCAAGCTATGAGTCCATTACTAAACGTCAGAGTGTAAACAGGTTGCAGGAAATCTATCTGCATGGTATTCATTAATTGATCCGTATCTGAAAGCATTGGATCAAGAAAGAGGTTACCCAGTGTGCCGTCGGGCATAATCAGTGTTCCGCAGTTGATAGCTACCATTCCCAGTCCCATAGGGATCATCACCATAGGTTCGAGGATACCTTTCCAACCTAAATAGATTAGTAACAGACCGAGCAGTGCCAGAAAAACTCTTGCAGAAGCAAGTACCCATCCGCTTGCCATCATTGTACCAATACCTTGAAATAAGGTAGCAAAATCTATATTTTCCATAAATTAGTTTCCTTTTATTGTTTGTTGTTAGTAAGTTTCTTTGAGTTCTTCTTATTGACATGCGCCTGCTCTTCTTCCCGCAGAAAGAATTCACGGGTATCCTGCGAATAATAATAATTCACCAGATTATTTTCTGAAGCTCCCGGACTCACTCCATGATAATAGCCGGAGTAGCCAGTAAAGTTTCTGTCAATCCCTCTACTGTAGTCTTCACGAGAATCACCTAAAGCATCTTCATCTGCAATAGGTATCTGCCGGACTAATCTTTCCACCTTCTGCCGATGCTGCCGCCAACGTCGTAACCGGAGTAGTTCCAAACGGTGGGAACTATAAAAGTCAAATGAATCAGCCGCATAAGCAATCAACTTAATGACCGCAGCGACAAAAAAACCGATGAGGAAAGTAAGCCCCATCATCGCAAGAGTAGACAGTAATAAATGAATCATAGCAATATAAAAATTAGGTTGTACAATCATATTCAAAATAAAGAAGAGGCGCCCAATGGTGAAACCATTATAAAATTTAGACACACATGAAAGTTAATCCCACTGGGCATTCCTCATCACCATATAAAAACAATCGGCGGATATTATTTGCCTGAAATCACTTCGGTATATATCCTTGCTTTTATACGACGTAACTCCCGTTTCACAACGGAAAACACAATATTTTAGTCCTTAAATACCTTATCATTAGTATTCAGGAGGTATATCATTCAACTGGGCTTTGGTAAATACAGGACCGTCTTTGCAGACATACAACTTCCCGACATTACACCGTCCACATTTTCCAACACCACATTTCATCCGGTTCTCCAAGGTGGTATAAATATTCTCATCGGCAAAGCCTAACTTCTCCAATACAGGAAAAGTGAACTTTATCATCACCGGAGGTCCGCAAACTATTGCCACGGAATCTGCACTGGCAGGTGCAGCAGCCTCAAGCACTGAAGGTACAAAACCGACCTTTCCTGTCCAGACGGGAGTCTCGCCCCCAGGATCAACCGTAGTTATCAGATTGACATCCGGACGGTTTTCCCATTCTTTCAGTTCTTCTTTATATACCAAGTCGTTAACAGACTTGGCTCCGTAAACAATCGTTATATCTTTAAAATCTTCCCGCCTGTCCAATGCATTCCAGATGACGCAACGCATCGGCGGAAGTGCTATACCACCTGCAACGAACAACAGATTCTTTCCTTTCCACTCGTCCAACGGAAATGTGTTTCCGAAAGGTCCTCGAAAACCAACGGTAGCTCCTTCTTCCAGTTTGGCAAGTCCGGTAGTCACCCGTCCTGCCTGACGGAATGTACACTCGATATATCCTTTACGAGTAGGCGACGAAGCAATACAGAAAGTTGACTCCCCTTCACCAAACGCAGAGTATTCACCGAACTGTCCGGCTTTGAAGTGAAAAGCTTCTCCTTCCTTCTCGTCTTTAAATTTTAACCGGAACGTCTTGACTCCCGGAGCTTCATGGGTTATCTTCTCAATCACCATCAGGTGCGGAAGGTATATATTCGACTGCTCATTCATGGCTTGATATCGATATTAAGTGTTCAAGTATATTCATATCTACCGGGCAGGCACGCGAACAACGCCCGCATCCGGTACAACCAGTTTCCTGTATCCGTTCAGGCATATAGGAGAACTTATGCAAAATGCGCTGACGCCAACGGGTGCTTTGTGTCGGGCGCGGATTATGTCCGGACGTATGGAGGGTAAACAGCGAAAAGCCGCATGAATCCCAACAACGGACACGATGACCGGACGAACCTTTAGCATCTTCCTGAATATCAAAACAGGCACAGGTTGGACAAACATAAGCGCATGCGCCACATCCCAAACAGCGTTCGGACTGTTGTTTCCAAACAGGACTGTCGAATGCTCCCGCCAACTTCTCACGTACATTATCAACATTGAAACGGGTGGGAACGGATGCCAGATATTGTTCCTTATCAATTTCTTCGGCAGGTGTATATTCTTTCACAAAGAATTTAATCAATGCTTTGCCTTTTGCTGTCAAGACTTCCACCAATGCACTCTGATCCGGCAACTCCGTAATCTGAATATCACTGCCGGCAGTATTACCGGGCCCCCCGTGAACGGAAGTACAGAAACATGATTCATCGCATTGTGCACAACTGAAGCTGATTAATGTCATTTTCTCCCGTCGGGCATTGTATAGTTTATCTTTATAATCCCAATTAAAAATGCCGGAAAGGGGTGCAAACCCTGCTGCATCACAAGGACGGATTTTCCAGAGAATCGTTTCGGGAATGGCATGAATATCCGCTTCCTGCAAAGTAGCTTCTTTCCCGTCTTTCTGATAAGAGAACAGAACTTCTGTTTTCGGGAACGCAAAGCGTTTAGCCGACTGGGTAGTCTGCACATAGTCCGTCGCTACCTCATCGTAAGAAGTCACTCTTTTGAAGTCTACTTTATCTCCTGAATGCACAGGAGCAAAAATATGCATTTCCTTTTTCACCATCTGGTGAAACCATTCTTGCAGACTGCTTTTACTGATATGTAGATTTTCCATTACTTTCTTTTAATGTATAAAGTTCTCTTTATCTTCTGCCTTGAAGGTAGAAAGTACATTTCCCGCAGGATTGATAGCACCGGGAGCAACCCCGAACTCGCCCTGAATGTCTTCCATCATACTTTGTGTCATCAAATGAAGAGGAATACCCACCGGACAGGCTTGTTTACAAGCGCCACAACCGATACAGCGTCCTGCCATGTGCATCACGCGGTTAATCTGCCACTCCATATTTGTCAGCGGAGCAGACCAGGGTTGTACCCACTGCGGACAATTGACCTCCACAATACACCGGCTGCAATAACACAACGGACAGGCAGCCCGGCAAGCATAGCATTTGATGCATTTCGACATTTTCTCCATCCAATATTTCCACCGCTCTTCACGACTCATCTTTTTCAGACGATCAATCAGTTGAAGATTCTCCTCACTAATAGTCAAGGGAAAGTCTGCCAGATATGTTTTTATTTCATCGAATCCTTTAAACTGGATAACTTCTCCATGTCCGTCAACGGTCAATACCAGAAGATTATCTTCTTTCAACTGGTTTTCGAATGCCAATTGAACAACCGTCCGTAATGCCGGTACTGTAGCTGTTATAGCCACTTTGCCTGTTCCTGTCAATTCCCGTTTTGTCAGATAAACTGCGATATTATTCGTGCAACGGTCGTCCAGTATCAGTCTGTCGGCATTTTCAGCCTGCCGGCAAAAGAGAGGACGTGTTCCGTGGTTTCCTTCTTCATAGCCTATCACAAGATTCACCTCTCCTTCTTGTAACAAAGCAACTGCTTTTTCTGTCAGTTTACTCATAGATAGCCTCCTTTTCCAAATAGTCCGAAGCTTTCTGATACTCCAGATAAGGTCCCAGTTCACGGATTCCGGCAACTGTCTCATTCACCAGATCAGCCCACTTGGCCCCCTCTGCCGCCGACACCCATGAATAACGGATACGACGTACATCAATTCCCAGGAAGTCGAGCAGTCCGCGGAATACAATCCAACGACGACGTGCATGGAAGTTTCCGGATGTATAATGACAGTCATTCGGATGACAACCCGAAACGATAATTCCATCAGCACCTCCGGCAAAGGCTTTCAACAGTAACATAAAGTCAATTCTTCCTGTACAGGGGAAGCGGACAATTTCTACATTAGTCGCATACTTCAACCTACTCGTACCTGTCAGGTCTGCCCCGGCATACGTGCACCAATTACAGACAAAAGCTACAATGCGCGGTTCAAATTCCTGATTATTCTCGATCTTATTTTCGTTCATAGCTTACTCTCTTTTTAATGGTTCAACAATGCCATCACTTCGGCATAGACCTGTTCATTAGAATATCCTTGTATATCAATAGATTTGGAACGGCAGAAAGCAACACAAGTACCACAACCCTGACAAAGTCCGGGATTTACTTTAGCAACTGTCTTTATTACATTCCCATTCCTGTCTTTTATTTCTTCACGTTCGATGGCCTGATAAGGACAAGCTGTCTGACACATGAAACATCCTACGCAAGTACTGAATAACGGAGGAGCAGTACGATTGACAACGGCTATCAATGGCTCGCGAACCAGATTTGCCTGTGAAAACAATCCTGCTACTTTCACAGCGGCTCCCGAAGCCATTCCCACTGTTTCGGGAATATCTTTCGGCGCCTGACAGGCTCCTGCCAGATAGATTCCGGCTGTATTCGTTTCCACCGGTTTCAGTTTGGGGTGAGATTCGGCAAAGAACTGATAAGGGTCATAAGAAATGTGCATCTTCTGCGCCAGTTCTTCCGCTCCCTTGTTGGCAACTCCCGCTGTAGCAAGCACTACCATGTCAGCTTCTATCTCGACAGGTGATGCTCCCAACAGGGTGTCTACTCCTTTAACAATCAATTTACCGTTCTTCTCATATATACGGGCGACGCGACCACGGACGTAATTCACTCCATCCTCTTCAATGGCACGGCGCACAAATTCTTCATAATTCTTTCCTCCGGCACGAATATCCATGTAGAACACGTACGATTCGCCACCATGCACCTTGTGCTGATAAAGCATCGCATGTTTGGCTGTGTACATACAGCATATCTTAGAGCAATAAGGAATTCCTTTGGCCGGATCACGGGAACCGGCACAGGCTACAAATACAATCTTTTGAGGAATCTGTCCGTCAGACGGACGGCGAATCTCTCCGAATGTAGGACCGGAAGCCGATGCCAGACGCTCAAACTGCAATCCGGTAATGACATCTTTATATTTCCCATATCCATATTCGGGAAAAAAGTCTGTATTCAACACATTGAATCCTGTAGTTACTACAATCGCTCCGACTTCTTCGGTGATAATACGATCCTCTTGTCCGAAACGGATAGCCCCCGTAGGACATAGCTTTTCACAGACTCCGCATTTACCATTGCGATAATGGGTACAATGTTCTTTATCAATCACCGGTTTATTGGGCACTGCTTGCGGAAAAGGAACATAAATAGCTGTACGCATTCCCAAACCGGCATTAAATTCGCTCGGTATCTTTTTGTTGGGACATTTAGTCGTACAAAGTCCGCAACCGGTACATAATTTCTCATCAATGCTCTTCGCTTTCAGGCGTATACTGGCTTTAAAATTACCGATAAATCCTTCCACATGCTCCAGTTCGGCATACGTATAAAGAGTGATATTCGGATGCTGCGCTACTTCCACCATTCGGGGAGTAAGAATACACTGCGAACAGTCTAATGTAGGAAAAGTTTCCGAAAGCTGTGACATGTGTCCGCCGATGGACGGTTCTTTCTCTACCAGAATGACCTGATGTCCGCAATTGGCGATGTCCAGACTTGCCTGAATTCCGGCAATTCCTCCTCCAATCACCAGTGCTTTTTTGGTGATAGGAACCTGAATGGGAACCAAAGGATGATTCCGCTTTACCTTTTCAACCAGACTTTTGACAATATCAACAGCCTTACGGGTAGTTGCCTCCCCTTTCTCATGTACCCAGGAGCAATGCTCACGAATATTAGCTATCTCGCACAGATAAGAATTCAATCCGGCTTCCGCACATGCTCTCCGAAAGGTAGGTTCATGCATTCGCGGAGAACAGGCAGCAACGACAACACCATCCAATCCATATTCTTTAATGGCGTTCTTAATCAATGTCTGTCCCGGATCGGAACACATATATTTATAATCAATGGCATAGGCAACGCCTTCCATTTCTTTTGCCGCCTCGGCCACTTTTTCGCAGTCGACAGTTGCACTGATATTTTCACCGCAATGGCAGATAAAAACTCCTATTTTAGACATACTTCCGCCTCCTTCAAATTTACAGCTACAAAATGACGTCCCAGTCCCAATTCCTTGGGAGTCAGTCCGACAGCCAGTCCGATAGCCTGTGTGATATAAAGAACCGGTATGGTAACAGTTTTTGCCAGATAGTGGTTAATAGCAGGGCGACGCATATCCAAATTAGAATGACACATCGGACAAGCCACAATCACAGCTTCCGCTCCCCGGTCGTCAGCATCTTTCAGAATATTTCCCGAGAGACGTCCTACAAGGTCTGTGCGAGAAACGGACAAGCCCGCACCGCAACACTCCGTTTTGAAAGCCCAGTCAATAGGAGTGGCACCAATCAGAGACATGATTTTGTCCATGCTTTGCGGATCTTCCAAACGGTCGAAGTTTAATATTTTATGGGGACGCACCAACAAGCAGCCATAGTAACAAGCCACTTGATGAGCAAAAGGACGTACTATCTTCTCTTTTAATGCATCCAACATATATTTCTCTATCATCTGGATGACATTCAATATTTTCACATTACCGAGGTAGCGCATTCCAACTGTAGTCAGTATTTCATCCTTCAATACTTCATTGTTCAATAATTCATATTGAGCAACACTCAAACGATTGTAACAGGAAGCGCAGGGGACAACGATTTCTTGAAATCCCTGTTGTTCTGCCAAAGCCAACACACGGGTAGGTAAGGCCAGAGACAGTTGTTTACTCATGGAGTGAGCTGCCGTTGCGCCGCAACAATTCCAGTCTTTCAACTCGATCAGTTCGAGTCCCATCACCTGTGCCAGTGCTTTGACTGATTCATTGTATTCACGAGAAGTTCCGTTTAGCGAACATCCCGGATAGAAACCGATTTTCATAGCTACTTTTGAGTCTTTTCAATGGTTTGTGCAAATATCTTTTTGATCTTATTCTCATCTTTTACCCGTTCCGGAAAAAGGTTGAGCTTCCCTTTGACGAACATTACAGGGGCCACATTCAAATCCTGTGTCAAACGTAAGGTACGGGCTTTAAACCCTGCAACTAATCCGACTTCGTAGAGCCTTCCCGTTCTTTTCACTGATTCGAGAAAAGCGGAGTGAAAAGCTACGACAGGACGTGATTCTTTATGGATGCATCTTTCTTTACGGGATCTCTCACGCAGATAGTCCATCACTTTGGAAATGTTGATCTCTTTAGGGCACCTCGCAATACAGTTTTCGCAATTCAAGCAAATCCAGATGGCATTGGAACTTAACACACGACGGTCATTTTGAGCATTTTTTGTCTGCAACAACCGGAGAATATAGCTGGGAGCATAATCCATCTCCTCTGACAGCACACATCCGGCCGTACACTTACCACACTGGTAGCAATAAGACACATTAATACCCGTCTTTTGTTCCAAGTCACAGGAAATACATTCTTTGTTTTCCATGTTGACATGAATAAAATAGATAATAAATAAAATAAAGGAAAAAGTGGCAGAGGGGATCAGAATAACAGGCACACCTCACCCTACCCAAAGACAAGAGTAGAGCCTAAATAAGAATATGCGCCAATGTGTAAACGTAATACTTACACGAATATTTAGTGTAATTAACATCAAGGTCGGTATGACCCAAACGATTCTCCGGAAGCAGAACATTCAGAGAGCTCAATATCTGTATAATCACAGTATTGGTATTGAACTTCAGGTTCTTGAAAGGAACAATGCTTCTCGGAAAAGAGATATTGTCAAAAATGCAGTCACTAACTTTACAATTGGATGTTTCGTCAACAAACTGTGAACGAGAATCTTTGCCCGACTTGTCAAAGCCGGCAGAAGAAATGCAGCAACATGACTCTGCTTTATATTGCATATCATTAGCCGAGATTCCTGTTTCTTTCTGAAATCCCTGCAATTCTTTATCGGAAACATTACTAAATCCCAATACCAGAAATGCGCATGCTAATATGCAAAAAATATATTTAGCCATAATTTGCTGCAAACGTAATCATTCTTTTCCGAAAAAACGCATTAAGGACAAGAATTAACGATTATTCATATAGATTCTTTCCTACAAGCCATGTACAACTTTCATCAATTGCTCACCTAAACCTATTGTATATCCTTGAGAAACAAAGACTACCCTATTAAATGTATCTGCAATAATAAACACTGGCAGAATGGAGTTATTCAAATTCATCGCTTGCACAATTTCTTTCCGAATGCTATCATCAGTATCAATACCGTAAGTGATGGTAGACGGTAGTCCTTTGAATTCGTCGGCATTAAATTTTTTGTATTGTTCTTCCGAAGGGAAAAGAAAGACCATCTTACGCCCCCATTGTTCGAAGTCATTGCCCAAAGCGGCTATATGAATTCGTCTTTCTGTGCAGGTAATACAAAAGAAGAAATTCTCGCCAACACACCTCCATCAGCAAGCCTTGCGCCAGTAACCAACAAGTAATATCCGGTATCCAATGTCCCTATATATCGCAACTCGGGATGTTCTTCGTCACAGCTAATCAATTCTGGTCTGCCCTCCCGCAACCTGGAAATGGTAAACTTATTATAATACTTTACTCTCTTATCATCACGAGCAATTGCCTTACCGTCCTCATAAAAACGATAAATGCCTCTGGATGCCTCCACTTCTTCTTGTTTATCGAAATCAACTTCCACATATCTATTATCCCCCCATTCATCCTTTTCAGGATCCATATAGCTTATGCGTCCATCCATCTTTCTCATATCAGCAGCAATATTCAGGCTACGCGCCAAAGCCACAAAGAAAATATCCCGTGAAAATGAATCCGCCACCTTCGCACGCCAAACCCCTTCCGGAGAAATAGGAATACGCAGAAAGTTATTTTCCTCATCAATCGTAATATTACGGTTTACCCATTCAACTAAAGCTTGCGGATGATTTCGAAAGGTATCTATTTCCGTTTCGGAGAACTTAGACTGAAAGAACGATTTATAAGGCGTCAATACCTCCGTTGAAATACGGGGAGCAAGTATGTCATAAATATCTCCAACCGAAGCATCCATACAGCGCAAGGAGGGTATAACACAATCATATAAATAGTTAGGAACATCTTTCGTATTCAATAAATGATCAATCAATACTTCATAAGGTACATCACGAAGATCTTTTTTAGTAAGCACAGACAACAAAGCCGCTCCTTTCATTAATTTTCCCTGTCGGTCTGCCTCATTCAGAAAACGAACCAATACATCATGATTTCCTCTTGATTCCACTAAGAAAGAAGCCAGTGCCTTCCTTACAAACGAACCTGATTTTCCCTTCAAACAGGCTATAATGGAATCAGCTTGTTCCGCAGTCGGGAAAGTAGCGACATAAGCATTGCGAATCGAATCCTCCTGCATCATTCTCCGGTCATTCTCCGCCCGCTGCTCTGGCGTTACTTCCGGTAAAATAGGATTCTCAACAGGAGGAACGATATCAATATCCTCTTCAAATATATCTCCTTCCTTCTTATCAAGTGTCAATGTCAATTCCGGTTGCTTGCTGAAGGATAGCTTGGAAAAGCCGAATGTCCCTTTATCGGAAGCCCATACCAACATATCTCCCTTACCGGCCGTTAATGACACTTGACCACTGGCATCAGTATATTTAGTAGCCACTGTATAGAACTCCGCATAGTTATATACTTTAAACTCCACTCTTGCTCCGGTGACAGGTTGTCCATTCCTATCTTTCACCGTTACCAACGCTTTTGCGATTGGAGCATAATTCTCCGTTACATTGATTTCCGTATAATTCGGTGTCTCAAGCATGATCTCTTCCGGACCGTTGTAACGTCCGAAAACCTTGGTATGCATCAACATTCCCCGACTGGCAGGGGAATTAAACCATCCCAAGTTCAAAACCGGTTCCGGTTCACAGGCTCCGAAGAAATACCAATGTCCATCCGCCCATGCTTCCACCCAAGCATGATTGTCATCCGTATGCGCCCAGCGGGGCGTATACACTTGCC